>R26__coassemble_677_pt1 | contig 19793 bp, 18 predicted proteins | sample R26__metabat2_high_PE_025 | metagenome-assembled genome bin R26 | reverse complement strand
GAATCGACGAATCGACGAATCGACGAATCGACGAATCGACGAATCGACGAATTCCCCCGTTTCGCTTTTCCTGTGGACGAACCCGAACGCGCCGACGGGGACTTTCGCGGAGATAGAGGAAATAGACAGATTCGCGAAGGAGTTCCCCGGGGTCGTCATCGTCGACGAGGCGTACGCCGATTTCGCGCGCGACAACGCGATGCGGCTCGCGACCGCGAAGGACAACCGGAACCTGATCGTGATGCGCACCTTCTCGAAGAGCTACTCGCTCGCGGGTCTCCGCGTCGGCTACGCGGTCGGCCCCGCCGACCTCATCGAGGCGATGTTCAAGGTGAAGGACTCCTACAACGTCGACGCGGTCGCCCAGGCGGTCGCGCTCGCGGCGTTCGAGGATCAATCGTGGATGAAGGCGAACGCGGCGAAGGTCGTCGCGACGCGGAAGGCGTTCACCGCCGAGCTCCAAAGGCGCGGCTGGGACGTCCTCCCCTCCGAATCGAACTTCGTCTTCGCGAAGCCGCCCGCGCCCCTGACCGCGGCCGGCGTCTTCGCCTCGCTCAAGTCCCGTAACATCTTCGTCCGCTACTTCCCCGGTCCCCTCACCGGTGACCGCCTCCGCATCACCATCGGCACCGATACTCAAATGTCCACCCTCCTCTCAGCTCTTTAACCAATCACCAATCACTAATCACCAACCAACAACCAATTCATCTAATCTCTTATCTCTTAACTCTTATCTCTTATCTCTTACCATGAATCCGATATCAGCACCTGACTACATGCCCGTTCCCGAACTCCGCGCGCTCCAGCTCGCGAAGCTCCAGAAACTCATCCCCTACGAATACGAGCACGTGAAGCTCTTCCGGACGCGCTGCGACGAAAAAGGCGTGAAGCCGCGCGATCTCGTTACGCTCAAGGACCTCGCGAAATTCCCGTTCATGAAAAAGACGGACCTCCGCGACGAGTATCCCTACGGACTCACCGCGGCGCCGATGAAGGACATCGTCCGCTTCCACTGCTCGTCGGGAACGACCGGGAAGCCGATCTGCATCCCGCAGACCGCGGGCGACCTCGCCGTCTGGACCGACGGCGCGGCGCGCTGCCTCGCGATGTACGGGCTCACGAACGAGGACGTCCTCCAGGTCTCCTACGGCTACGGGCTCTTCACGGGCGGTCTCGGCGCGCACCAGGGCGGCGAGAAGCTCGGCTGCGCGGTCCTCCCGACCGGCGCCGGCAACACCGAGAAGCAGATTATGCTTATGAAGGACCTCGGCGTCACCGCGATCGCCTGCACCCCGAGCTACTTCCTCCACCTCGCGACCGTCGCCGAGAAGATGGGCGTCGACTTCCGCCGCGACACGAAGCTCAAGCACGGCGTCTTCGGCGCGGAGCCCTGGACCGACGAAATCCGCGCGAAAATCGAGCAGATCGCCGGGATCACCGCCCACGACATCTACGGGCTCACCGAAATCTCCGGCCCCGGCGTCGCGGGGAACTGCCCCTACTGCCACGGCCTCCACATCTGGGAGGACCACTTCTACCCCGAAATCATCGACCCCGACACGCTCGAAGTCCTCCCCGACGGCGAGGAAGGCGAGCTCGTCTTCACGACGCTCGACCGCTTCGGGACGCCGATGGTCCGCTACCGTACGCGCGATCTGACGACGCTCCAAACCGAGCCGTGCAAGTGCGGCCGCACTATGCGCGTCATGAACCGCATCCACGCCCGTTCGGACGATATGCTCATCATCCACGGCGTCAATGTCTTCCCGAGCCAGATCGAGGCGTGCCTCATGAAGGTCCCGGAAGTCGCGCCCCATTACCAGATCATCCTCTCTTCCACCGAGACGATGGATCTTTTCGAGATTCAGGTCGAAGTGAACTCCGTCGCCGTCTCGCAGGACGTCGCCGCATGCGAGGCGATCAAGAAGCGCGTCGCCGCCGCGATCAAGGAAATCGTCGGCCTCTCGCCGAAAATCTACATCGTCGCTCCCGGAACCCTTCCGCGCTCTCAGGGCAAGATCAAGCGCGTCATCGACAACCGGAAGAAATGAAGACGATCTTCAAGGGAGTCCAGAAGCACATCGAGCGCCTCGGCGCCGAACAGCTTAGAGCGGAGTATTCCCGTCTCGCCGACGAGATGCTCTCGCTCGACTTCCTTGTCCACTCGCTCGCCCAGGGGATAATCGTCCTGGACGAGCGGGGGGAGGTGACGAAAGCGAACCCCGCGGCGAAGGCGATCCTCGGCATGGAAGCGGCGGACGCCCTCGCATCGCTCGCGATTCCGCTCGGAGTCGCCTCCAAAAAAGAAATCGAAATCACCTACCCCGACGCTAAGACGATCGAGCTCTCGACCCAGCCGATCGGGACGCAGACGCTCGTTCTCCTCCGCGACGTGACGGCGGAGAAGGAGCGGAGCGAAGAAGAGCTCCGAGTCGGCGCGACGCGCGCGGTCCGCGACCTCGCCTCGGGCGTCGCGCACGAAATCGGGAACCCGCTCAACGCGCTCGCGATGAACCTCCAGCTCATCGAGCGCTGCCCGGAGGACGCCGTCGAGATCGCGAAGGAATCGCAGCTTCTCATCAAGCGGCTCGACGGGATCCTCAAGGGTTTCCTCCAGGCGATGCGGCCGTCGAAGCCGGTCCTTCTCCCGGGGAACGTCGCCGACCCGCTCAAGCGGTGTCTCACCACGCTTCGCGCCCAGTTCGAGGAGCGGAAAATCTCCGTGACGCTCGACGTCCCGGGAACGCTCCCCGCGACGGCGATCGACAAGGACCAGATGGAGCAGGTCTTCTTCAATCTCCTCAAGAACGCGCTCGAGGCGATCCGCGACGGCGGACTTATCGCGGTAACGCTCGCCTACGACGACAATGACGTCCTCGTCACCTTCCGCGACAACGGCGTCGGGATGGACGAGGAAACGGTAATCCATCTCTTCGAACCCTACCGCACGACGAAGGAACACGGGACCGGGCTCGGCCTCATGATCTCCCAGCGCATCGTCCGCGACCACGGCGGCTCGATCGCGGTCGAATCAAAGAAAGGCGATGGGACGTGCTTCACGATCCGCCTGCCGCGGCTCGAGCGCAGAATAAGGGCCCTTGGCGAAAAATGAAAAAAATCCTGATAGCTGACGACGAGCCCGGCATCCGGAACGTGATGTCCCGGCTCCTTTCGAAAAAATACGAATGCTTCGTCGCCGGCGACGGCGAGGCCGCGCTCAAGATCCTTGCCGAGCACCCCGACATCGCCCTTCTTCTCACCGACTACAAGATGCCGGGAATGAACGGCATCGAGCTCATCGAGAAGGCCCACGAAACCCGCCCCGATCTCGCCGCGATCATCATCACCGCCTTCGGCGAGGTGAAGCTTTCCGTTGAGGCGATGAAGCGCGGCGCCGACGACTTCCTCGAAAAGCCGATCACCGATTTCGCCGCGCTCGAGAATCTCGCCGCTGAAGCGATCGAGAAGCGGTCGCTTCGCGACCGCTTCTCAGTGCGGAGTGCGGAGTGCGGAGTGCAGAGTGCGGAATGCGGAGTGCCTGGTGCTGAGTGCGGAGTGCATAGTGCGAAGTGCGGAGTGCCAGGGGCGGAGAATATACCGGGGTTCACAGGAAACTCGGAGGCGATGGAGAAGATATACTCGATGATCGAGCGAATCGCACCCGCTAAGGCGAGCGTCCTTATCGAAGGCGCGTCCGGAACCGGCAAGGAGCTCGTCGCGAAGGCGCTCCACGACCTTTCGCCGCGGAAGGATAAGCCCTTCGTCGCGGTCGAATTGAGCGCGATCTCGAAGGAGCTCCTCGAGGCCGAGCTCTTCGGCTACGTCGACGGCGCGTTCACCGGCGCGCTCAAGACCGGGCGCGAGGGCCGCTTCGAGGCCGCAAACGGCGGAACGCTCTTCCTTGACGAAATCGGCGAGATCGATCTTTCTACCCAGGTGAAGCTTCTCCGCGTACTTGAAACGCGGAAGATCGTCCGCGTCGGCGACAACAAGGACATTCCGGTCGACTTCCGACTCGTCGCGGCGACGAACCGCGATTTGAAGGCGATGATCAGGACTGGTGCGTTCCGCGAAGACCTCTACTACCGGCTCAACGTCCTTTCGATCAAGCTTCCGCCGCTCAGGGAGCGTCCCGGCGACGTCGCCCTTCTCGTCAAGCGTTTCATCAAGGAATTCGCGAAGGAGAATTCCTCGCCGGTCGAATCGATCGACCGCGAAGCCCTCGCGAAGCTTGAGTCCTATCCGTGGCCCGGGAACGTGCGCGAACTGAGGAATGTCATCGAGAAGATGGTCGTCCTCGCTTCATCCGACACGCTAACCGTTTCCGATCTTCCCGAGGAGATACTAGTGCCTAGTGCTCAGTGCTTAGTGCCTGGTGCGGAACAAGCGACAAGTATCGATAGCGCACTAAGCACCAGGCACTATGCACTAAGCACTGCTCTCGCGGAGCGAGAGCAAGGTGCCACGCTCGCTCAGCGCGAGAAGGATGCGATCCTTCGAGCCCTGAGCGAGTGCGGCGGGAACAAGACCGCCGCAGCGGAAAAGCTCGGGATCTCTCGGCGGACTCTTCACCGTAAGCTCAACGAATGGGCGAAGGAGAAAGCGGATTGAACGCAGCTCCGCCAGTTCTCCCGGGACTTAAGAACCTCGCCTTCGTCGGCGAGGGCGGAATGTCCACCGTCTGGAAAGCGTGGGACGAATCGCTCGGGCGCTATGTCGCCGTGAAGATACTGAAGCCCGAGCTCGTCGCGAACGGCGAGGACCTCCGGCTCTTCGTCAAGGAAGAGCGGACGATGGCGCAGATCAATCACGAAGGCATCGTCCGCAGTTTCGATTTGCGGCGGATGGGCGGGCTCTGGTACTACATCATGGAGTTCGTCGACGGCTACAACTTCGGCGATCTCCTCCGGCGCAAGCAGCACCTCGGCGAGGCGGACTGCCTCCTCATCGCGGAATCGGTCGCGGTCGCGCTCGACTACGCCTGGAACGAACACGGACTCGTTCATTCCGACATCAAACCCGAGAACATCATGATCACCCAGGAAGGCGTCGTGAAGCTCACCGATCTCGGGCTCGCGAGTCTTTACACCGGCGCCGCCGGGGCTCACGACGCGGGCGACCATATCCTCGGGACTCCCGCCTACATTTCGCCGGAACAGGTCTACGGCGACGTCGAACTCGACTGCCGCGCCGACATATACTCTCTCGCGGCGACGATCTACCACCTCGCGACCGGACGGGTCCTCTTTCCCGGGCTAGATGACGAAGGGATGATCCGCGCCCAGTGCGACGAGGCGAAAGCCGCCGTCGACCCGCGCCGCTACCGCCCGCAGTTGTCAACCGGCTTCGTCCAGCTTCTCGAGGCGATGCTCGTCAAAGACCGCGACGGTCGCGTCGCGAACTGGAGCGATGTATATGAAATGTGCCGCCTCGTCGAAGGCGGCACCAGTTTCAAGCCCCGAGCTTCGGCGGGCGCTTCTTCACTGCGACTCGAAAGGTAGACGCGCTACAGACGAACACTGCCGTCGGCGACCGCGGCGCGATACTCGCGAACCGTGCGCTCTAGGCCTACTTCGAGATCGATCTTCGGCGTCCAGCCGAGCGAGCGGATAAGCGAAGTGTCGCAGAGCTTTCGCGGCGTACCGTCCGGCTTCGAAGCATCCCAGGAAATCTCCGCCGGGCACCCGGTCGCGGCCTTGACCTTCTCGGCAAGCTCGCGGATCGTGACTTCACGGCCCGAACCGACGTTCACGAGATCGGGCGGGTTCTCGAGTTCCATCAAGAAGAGACACGCCGCGGCGAGATCGTCGACGTGAAGGAATTCCCGGAGCGGCTTTCCGGACCCCCAGAGCGGAACGGTCGCGTCGCGGTTGACGCGTGCGGTCTCGAACTTCCGGATCATCGTCGGGAGAACGTGGCCACCGACGATATCGTAATTATCGCCCGTTCCGTAGAGATTCGTCGGCATCGCGGAATGATAAAGTACGCCCTTGTCGCGACGCAGGAATTCGCAGAGCTTGAGCCCGGAAATCTTCGCGAGCGCGTAACCCTCGTTCGTTTTCTCGAGCGCGCTCGTGAGGAGCGCCGATTCGGGAATCGGCTGCGGGGCCATGCGCGGGTAGATGCACGTCGAGCCGAGAAAAAGGAGATGCTTCACTCCCGCCTCGTACGCGCCCATCACCGTATTCATCGCGATCATCTCGTTGAGATAGAGGAACTCGGCGTTACCGGCGGAATTCGCGCCGATGCCGCCGACTTTCGCCGCGGCGATAAGCGCGGCGTCCGGCTTTTCCGCGCGATAAAACTCCCTGACCGCCGCGGGGTCGGTAAGATCGAGCTCCTTGTGCGTCCGGGTGACGATATTCTCGTACCCCGCCGCCTTGAACGCCCTCACGCACGCGCTCCCGACCATTCCCCTATGTCCTGCAATAAATATCTTATCCGTCTTTTTCATTTCTCTCTACTCTCTAACCTCTACTCTCTAACCTCTTATCTCTTATCTCTTATCTCTTATCTCTTATCTCTTATCTCTTACTTCACGACTCCCTTTTCAAGGTACTCCGCGAGATTCATGCGTATCCGCTCGCTCTCGCGTTCCACCGCGACTTTCTCCATGTCGTGACGGACCATGAGCGCGACGAGTTCCTCAAACGAAGTCTTCTGCGGGTTCCATCCGAGTTCGCGTTTCGCCTTCGCGGGATTGCCCCAGAGGTTGACGACGTCGGTCGGGCGGTAGAAGTCGGGCGAGACTTCGATGACGACCTTCCCGGTCGCCTTGTCGTAACCCTTCTCGTCGACGCCTTCCCCGCGGAACTCGACTTCGATTCCCGCGTGCTTGAAAGCGAGCGTCGCGAATTCACGGACGGAATGCTGAACGCCGGTCGCGATCACGAAGTCTTCGGGCTTGTCGTGCTGGAGGATGAGCCACATGCACTCGACGTAGTCCTTCGCGTAACCCCAGTCGCGGAGCGAATCCATGTTGCCGAGAAGGAGCTTATCCTGTTTCCCCAAGGCGATTCGCGCAGCCGCGAGCGAAATCTTGCGCGTCACGAACGTCTCGCCGCGGCGCTCGGATTCGTGATTGAAGAGAATCCCCGAACAGGCGAACATACCGTACGCCTCGCGGTATTCCTTCACGATCCAATAGCCGTACTGCTTCGCGACCGCGTACGGGGAATACGGATGGAACGGAGTGTTCTCGTCCTGGGGAACCTGCTCGACCTTGCCGTAAAGCTCGGAGGTCGAGGCCTGGTAAACGCGGCAGGTTTTCGTAAGTCCGCAAAGGCGAACCGCCTCGAGGACGCGCAGCACGCCGGTCGCGTCGACATCGGCCGTAAATTCCGGCGAATCGAACGAGACCTGAACGTGGCTTTGCGCCGCGAGGTTGTAGATTTCGTCGGGACGGACCTTAGCGACGACCTGAAGAATCGACGAAGAGTCGGAAAGGTCGCCGTAGTGAAGATGGAAATTAGGTCGTCCTTCAAGGTGGGCTATGCGCTCGCGGAAGTCGACCGAACTGCGACGGATCACGCCGTGAACGTCGTAGCCCTTTTCAAGGAGAAATTCCGATAGATACGAGCCGTCCTGACCCGTGACGCCGGTAATGAGAGCTGTCTTCATCTTTTACGCGACGGCGATGCACTCGATCTCGACCTTCACGTCCTTCGGAAGACGCGCGACTTCGACGCAGCTCCGCGCCGGCTTCGTCTCACCGAACATCTCGGCGTAAACGCCGTTGAGCGCGGCGAAATCGTTCATGTCCTTGATGAATACCGTCGTCTTCACGACGTTCGCGAGCGAGGAGCCCGCCTTTTCGAGAACGTTTTTGAGGTTTGTGATCGACTGGCGGGTCTGGTCCTCGATCGTCGTCGCCTCGATCGCGTTCGTCGCGGGGTTGATCGGAATCTGACCGGAGCAGTAGATGAAGCCGCCCGCCTTGAGCGCCTGGCTGTACGGTCCGAGCGCCTTGGGCGCGTGTTCGGTGGAAATAGTCTCGATCATTTTATCGGTTCCTTTCTTCGTAGGTATTGAATAAAAAAGCATCACGCGAGGACGAGCCCGTCGTACGCCGGCACGATATTCGTCCCGGCGAGTTTCTCGAGCCACTGAACGTGGGTGAGGTCGTGGCAGAGATGAATGAGATACGCTCTCTTCGGAGCGATCCGCTCGAGGTAGGCCCTCGCGCGGGCGAGCGAAAGATGAGTCGGATGCTCGCGTTCGCGGAGACAGTTGAGGACCATCACGTCGACGCCCTTCAGCCGCTCGATCACCTCGTCAGAGATATCATGGCAGTCGCTGATATATCCAATCGACTTCATCCCAATCGACGAATCGACGAATCGACGAATCGACGAATCGACGAATCGACGAATCGACGAATTCCCCTTCTCGCGGATCAGGTAGCCGCAGCAGGGAAAGCCGTGGGAGACGCGGAGGGATTCAATCGTCGCGTCGCCGATTCTGATCGGGGCCGTGTTGTCGGTGAAGACGATCTGCGGGCGGAAAAGTCCGTTCGCGCCGCCCTGCGCGCCGATGTAGGGGAAAATCCGATGCATCTGCTCGATCGTCTCGGGAAGCGCGTAAGCCGCGATCGGCTTCCCCTCGACGCGGAACGGGAGCCCGCGGTAGAGCGGGTCGCCGGGCGCGACCGGAACTTTCACGCCGTTCAAGGTGTTGAAACGCCGGACGTCGTCGAACCCGGCGATATGATCCATATGGGCGTGGGTGAGGAGAACGGCGTCGACTTTCCTGATTCCGTACTCGACGCACGCCTCGCGCATTTCAGGGGGCGTGTCGATCAGAAACGCCGCGTCCCCCGAAACGACATAGGCGCCGCAGCGGCGGCGCCTGTCGCGGGGATCGGCCGAAGTGCAGACCGGGCAGTCGCACCCGATCATCGGCACTCCGACCGAAGTACCCGTACCGAGAAAACGGAAAGTCACTTTATTTCTTCTCGGGCATCTTCCCGGTCGCGAAATACTTCTCGATTTCCTCGAGCGTACGACCCTTCGTCTCGGGCATGATGAACGCGACGATAAGGTAGACGACCGTGCAGGCCACGAGCGTCAGGAAGACCGAGCTGTAGCCGTGGGCGCCGGACCATTTCGGAAGCGCGGAAGCGATCGTCGTCGAGACGAGCTGGTTGATGACCATGCCGACCGCCATGCCGTTAGCGCGGATTCGCGCGGGCATGAGCTCCGAGAGCGCGAGCCAGACGCAGACGCCGGGGCCGACCGCGTAGAACGCCATGAAGATGACAAAGCCGGCGAGGACGAGAAGACCGGAATTCATGCCGGGAACCATCGAGCCCTTTTCGAGCGCGAGGAAGATTCCGCCGACGAGGCCGAGGCCGACGATAATGCCGGTCGTGCCGACCTTGAGGAGGAACGTACGCCCCTTCCGGTCGACGAGCATCATCGCGACGAGCGTCATGACGACGTTCACGACCTTGAAGCCGAAGTCGGCCCAGTTCGCCCAGGCGTTCTCAAGGCCCGCCTGCTGGAAGATGTCGACGGAGTAATTGAGCGCCGAATTGACGCCGGTCGCCTGGGTGCAGGCGAGGACCATCACCGCGATGATGAAGGGAACGATGTACTTCTTCTGGAAGATCGAGTCGCCCGCGGCCTTCGTCGCGAGCTCGGCCTTCGCCTTCGCCTCGGCTTCATCCGACGCGATCATATCGTCGAGAATCGCCTTCGCCTTCGCCTCGCCGTTGTTCGCGGCGAGCGCGGCGAGCGCTTCCTCCTTGCGGCCGCGCTTGTAGAGCCAGCGCGGAGATTCGCGAAGGCGGAAGGCGCCGAAGAAGAGGATGACGCCGGGAAGAATCGACGCCCAGATGATCGACTGCCAGGCGAGGATCTTCTTCGCGACGGGAATTTCCGCGGTCGAAGCGCCGATTGCGTAGACGACGATAAGACCGACAATCGCCATGAAGAGAAGCCCGATCGTGAGGAACCACTGGAACATTCCGGTTCCCATGCCACGGGATTCGGGCGGCAGGCACTCGGCGAGGTACATCGGGACGACGACGCCGAAGAGACCGGCGGACGCGCCCTGAAGCGTACGTCCGGAGAGCATCACCCAGAAACCGGCGTCGCCGAAGACGGGGAGCGCGGACGCGCAGATTATCGGAATCGAAAGCGCGAAGCAGAGCGACGAGGCGAGAATCATTTTCTTGCGGCCGAAGAATTCGGCGAGCGCGCCCGCGACGAGCGAGCCGAAAATCGAGCCGCCGAGAACGGCCGAGACCGTGAAGCCGAGCTGAGCTTCGCTGTAACCGCTCGTCACTTTCAGATACGGGAACGCCGCGGCCATCGCGCCGACGTCGATGCCGTAAAGGAGCCCGCCGAGGCCGGCCATCACCATCAAGTACATGGCGTAGCGCTTGACGCTCGCCGGAAGTGTCGAGTTTTCACTCATTTTTGTTTTCCCCTTTTTTGTGTTCGAAAAACCGTTCCGATTCCGACTTGCGAACCTCGGCGATCAGGCGCTGAAAGCGTTTCAGTTCCGCTTCGCGCGGTCCGCGACGTTCGTAGGTTCCGTCGGCCATTCAATCACGCTTTTTGAGCCTCGACCTTCTCGGCCGCCGGGGCGGACTCGAAGCGGGTCGGATTCTTCGCCATGAACTCCCAGGCGAAAGCCTTGTACGCCTCGGCGCCTTTGGAACGCGGATCGAGAAATACGACGGGCGTACCCATCGAAGGCGCCTCGGAAACCCGGACGTTGCGCGGAATCGTCGTCTCGTAGGTTTTCTCGCCGAAGTGATTGCGGACTTCGCTGATGACGTCCTGGGTGAGCTTCGCCTGAGCGTTCACCATCGTGAAGACGATGCCGTTAAGTTCGAGCTCCGGGTTAACGTTCGCCTTGATGCGGTCGATCGAACCCGTGATCAGCGCGAGCCCGTCCATCGCGAGGAATTCGGCCTGAATCGGGATAAGGACGCCGTCGGCCGCGACTAGCGAACTCGTCATGACGATTCCGAGCGAAGGCGGGCAGTCGAGGATTATGTAATCGAACGCGCCCGATTCCTTCACCGGGGCGAGAACGTTGCGGATCATCTCGAGCCGGTCTTCGCGCGTTGAGAAATCGAGTTCCGCCCCCGCGAGATCGACCTCGGACGGGATGACGTTGAGATTGTTCCACTTCGTCGGCTGGATGACGTCGGCGATATCCTTCTCGCCGAGCAGGACGGGGTAAAGCGAAACACCCTGCTGCTTCTCGAGCCCGAGCCCGAGCGTCGCGTGGGCCTGGGGATCGAGGTCCACCACGAGAACCGACCGCTTACGCGCGGAAAGCGCCGCCGCGAGATTGACTACCGTCGTCGTTTTGCCGACGCCGCCCTTCTGGTTTGCTATCGCGACGATCTTCGTTCTTTTTTCCATTTCTCTACCTCATAAATTCTTTTCTCTCGCAACCTGCTCTCCGCAATAAGCACTAGGCTCTATGCACTAAGCACTAAATGACGCCTTTCGCCCGCAGCTCGCGGATATTCCCCTCTGCACTCCTGTCGACTTCCTGCCGCCAGAGCTCGACGAGCGCGATATCCCAGGGATTGTCGACACCTTGGAGAACCGCGGAAAATTCGTCGCGCGAGGCGATCGTCTCGGCCTTGACCCGTTCCGTGACCGCGGCGAGCGAGTCGGTCACGATCTGTTCGGAGAAATTATCGCTCTTCAGGCGGAAACCGTAACGGAGAATTTTCAGCTTCTCCTCGTTGTCTCTCAGCCATTCGAGATAAGCCCGGGCCTCATCGCCGATCCCCTCGGTTTCGATCGTGCCGAATCGCGGGGTGATGATCTGCGGCTGGCTCGCCTCCAGCCGGCCCTCGCGAACGCGTATCTTCCCGGGATGATCCTCGAGTTCGGAGACGAGATGATAGTTGACGAGCGTCGAGCCGAACGTCTCGAGCCGGTGGGACGGACGAAGAAGAATCCGCACCTTGCTCGCGGCGTACCAGCGGTCGAACTCGGGATTTGAACTCACGCGTCGAACTCCTTCGCGAAATCGAGGTCGGAAAGATCGTGAACGCGCCATGTCGCGCCGTCGTAGCGCTGCGGAATTATCGCCGCGCGATCGAGCGCGATGACTTTCATCCCCGCCGCGACGCCGGAGGCGACGCCGGCCGTCGAATCCTCGACGACGACGCATGAAGCGGGATCGACGCCGAGAATCTCCGCGGCCTTGAGATAGCCGCTCGGGCTCGGTTTCCCGGCCGTGTATTCGCCGGCGCCGAGGACGAGCTTCGTAAGCGCTTCGATGCCGCAGGTTTTCGCCGCCGCGACGACGTCGTCGTGGGGCGACCCCGAAACGATGGCGCACGGCGCGATTTCGGCGGCCCGACGATAAAACGCGATTGAACTTTCGATTCGCATTTCCCGAGGGTCGCCGGCGAGCGACTGATAGATTGCCCTGAGGGTAACCGCGTCTTCGGCGGGGGAAGACCTGCCAAGAACCGGATACTTCGCGTGGAGCATCTCGTCGATATCGATCCAGCTGTGACCGACGACAAAAGCGTAGATCTCGTCCGTATCGGCGTCGCCGCCCTTTTCACAGACCCACTGCGCCATCGCCTTCGCCCACACCGTCTCGGTGTCGACGAGGGTTCCGTCAAGATCGAATAGAAACGCGGCCGGCTTCACGTACGAATCACTTGTCCTTGCCGCAGCACTTCTTGTACTTCTTTCCCGACCCGCACGGGCAGGGATCGTTGCGACCGACCTTCGGCGACTCGCGCTTCTCGGGCGTTTCACCGACAAGCTCGCCGTCCTCGAACTTCCACCCGTCCGACTCCTTGACGAAAGTCGAGACTTCGTGATGGTTGCAGAACTCGCCGTTCGCGGTATAAATCGCCCGGAACTCGACGACACCGGTCGCATCGCCTTCGCCGCCTTTTTCCGTCTTGATGATTTCAAGACCGTGCCACGACGCGGCCTTCGACCACGCCCGCGAAGACGCCTCGTCGAATTCGTCCTGAACGGCCTTCACGGCGCTCGTCTTCAGGAACATGACATCGCCGGTGACATATGACGAATACCGCGCTCGCATGAGAGCCTCGGCCGTCGGGGCCTTCGCCGTGCCGGCGATGATCGGACCGCAGCAGTCGCCGAACGACTTGCCGGACTTGCAGGGACAGAATTCTTCGTTTTTCATAGTTGCCCTATATTTTATCAAAATCGCGATAGTTATTAGAAGTGTCTCCCCATCGATAAGGACAGGAAGAACTCGATTTGGCGGTCCTGGCGGGACTCGAACCCACTACCCGCTGCTTAGAAGGCAGCTGCTCTGTCCAGATGAGCTACAGGACCGAATAATCGGCGGGTATTATATCATTATCCACCGCGGTAAAGCAAGCATCAGCGCCGCGCGCTCAATGTTGAAGACCGTCATTCGACCGTCACCGATTTCGCGAGATTGCGCGGCTGGTCGATCTCGCAGCCGCGAAGCCGGGCGACATGGTAGGCTAGAAGCTGCAGCGCGACGACGGTCACGATCGGCGCGATCTCGACGGACGAGCGCGGAATATAGATCGCGTCGTCGCAGTGTGCGGCGGCGTCCTCGTCACCATCGCTCACGACGCCGATCACCGGCGCGAGGCGCGCGCGGCACTCCTGGACGTTCCCGATCGTCTTGTCCTTCCCGGGGATGTCGGCGAGGAGCGCGACGACCGGCGTCTTCTCCGAAAGGAGCGCGATCGGCCCGTGCTTCAGTTCCGCCGCCTGATATCCCTCGGCGTGGACGTAGGCGATTTCCTTGATCTTGAGCGCGCCCTCGAGCGCGGTCGGGTACATGATGCCGCGGCCGATGAAGAACATGTCCTCGGCCCGGGCGTACTTCTCGGCGATGCGGGCGATCGCGTCCGACTGCGCGACGACCGCGCGGACGAGTTCGGGGATGCGCTCGATTTCGCGGACGAGCCGCGCGCCTTCGTCGTGAGAGAGGCGGCGCGTGCGGCCGAGCTTCAGCGCGGTCATGAGGAGCGCCGTCACCTGGGCCGTGAACGCCTTCGTCGAAGCGACGGAGATTTCCGGACCCGCGTGGAGGTAGACGCCGCGACCCGCCTCGCGCGCGATCGTCGAGCCGACGACGTTGCAAAGCCCCGAGACGAGCGCGCCCTTCCGGATCGATTCGCGGACGGCGGCGAGCGTGTCGGCGGTCTCGCCCGACTGCGAAAGCGCGATCACCCAGTCGTCGGGGCCGACGATCGGGTTCGAATAGCGGAACTCGGCCGCCTGCTCGGTCGAGGCGGGGATGTCCGCGAGCGATTCGAAGAGATACTTTCCGACCATGCCGGCGTGAAGCGAGGTTCCGCAGCCGATGATCACCATGCGCCGGACCGCCGCGAGTTCGCGCGGCGAAAGATTGAGCCCCGAAAGGAGCGCCGTCCCCTCGCGGGCGTCGAGACGGCCGCGGATCGTGTTCGTGAGCGCGTCCGGCTGCTCGTTGATCTCCTTGAGCATGAAATGCTCGAAGCCGCCCTTCTCGATCGAGCCGAGATCCCAGTCGACCTCCTCGAGCGCGCGGGACACGGGCGCGTTGTCGAGCGAATAGATTTCGACCGAACCGGGACGGACCCTCGCGACGTCGCCGTCCTTCAGATAGATGACCTGACGAGTGTAGGCGACGATCGCCGAAACGTCGCTCGCGACGACGGTTTCGTTTTCGCCGACGCCGATCACGAGCGGCGAGCCCTTGCGCGCGACGATCATCTCGCCGGGGTGCTTCGCCGAGATGGTCGCGATACCGTAGGTGCCCTCGACCTGGCGGAGCGCCTGGGTGACGGCGGAGAGGAAATCGCCGCGGTCGAACGTCGCGACGAGATGCGCGAGGACTTCGGTATCGGTCTGAGAAAGAAAGCGGCAGCCGCGCTTTTCGAGATTAGCCCGGAGCGCCGCGTAGTTCTCGATGATGCCGTTATGGACGAGCGCGAGATTCCCGTCGTCCGCGACGTGGGGATGCGCGTTTGCGCGCGTCGGGAGGCCGTGGGTCGCCCAGCGCGTGTGCGCGATGCCGAGCGTGAACGCCGCGCGTTTTTCCTCGGGGAGAGCGCCCTTCAAGAGTTTCTCGAGTTTCTCGACCTTGCCGGTTTCCTTGTAGATCCGGATCCCCGCGTCCGACTCGAGCGCCACGCCCGCCGAATCGTACCCGCGGTATTCGAGCCGACGAAGTCCGTTCACGAGCGGATCGACCGCGCATTTCGAGTGACTTGAAAATCCTACGATGCCGCACATAGCTTATTCACCTTTCTGATTGCATTGAATTCAATAGATTCTTAGCCATAGCAAATATCGTGCCGCTCGCGAGTTCGCGCGCTAATCACGCTTTCCAAGTGTTTTTATTCACTGCAATTTTACAGGTTTTGTAATCTTCGTCATATCAAGGACCAAATAATGAAAACCTGAATAGTCTTTCCCCGAAATTTATGCTACACTAACCGATTCGTTATGCTAGAAGAACTCTCCAGCCACTCCGGCGACGACACCGCGCCGCATCATCCCGCCACCCTGAAGCGAACCGAACTGATGCTCGGGACAACGATAATGAATGCTCTCGCGGGGACGAGGGTCGCTGTCATCGGCCTCGGCGGCGTCGGGAGCTGGTGCGCCGAATCGCTCGTCCGCTCCGGCGTCGGCGAACTGCTGCTCGTCGATTCGGACCTCGTCTCGATAACCAACGTGAACCGTCAGCTGATAGCCACCGTGAAAACCGAGGGCAAGGTCAAAGTCGAAGTGCTCGCCGAACGACTTCGGGAAATCAACCCGCTCGTCAAGCTCGATGTCCGTCAGCAGATTTATAGCGCGGAAACCGCCGCGGGTTTCCATCTTGAGCGGTATGACTACGTGATTGACGCAATCGACTCGCTCGCCGAGAAGGCGGCGCTTATCCGCGAGGCGCTTTCATACCCGTCGGTAACGCTCTTCGCCTCGATGGGCGCCGCGCTCAAGATGAATCCTTTCCTGATCCGCGCCACGGAATTCCGCAAGATCGAAGGCGACGGACTCGCCCGCGCGCTCCGTCAGAAATTCAAGAAGACGGGCGGTCTCCCCCAGCGAAAATTCACCTGCGTGTGGAGCCCCGAAAGGCGCGAAAATCTGGGCGACGTCATTCAGCCGGACGCGGGCGACACCTGGGGCGGGCGCAAGGCGCGCATCAACGGCACCGTCGCGCACACGACCGCCATCTTCGGGTTCGCCCTCGCGGGGCTCGTCCTTCAGGACATCGAAAAGAGAATCGGCACCCCGCGCGGCGTAAAGTGATATAGCCTCTAAAGGCGACTATTTGAGCGCCTTGTCGAGCCACGCGGTAAACTTCGGCAGAACGAGTTTGTGACCGGCGGCGTTCAGGTGGGCGGTGTCGGTCTTCGACTGGAATAGTTTCGCGCGCGTCTTTTCGTCGTTCGGCGCGATACCGGTAAGTTCGGTCGCGTCGCAGCAGGGAATCCCCGCCTTGGCGCAGGCCGCCTTGATCGCGGCGATCGTCTCCGGGAAGTGATCGTGCTCGACCTGCCACGGCGTAACCCAGGCGATCTTCGCCTTCGGATAACTCTTCTTCAGGTTCGCGAGAAATTTAGGGAGCGACTCGACGAACGTCTTCTCCATCTCGGCGATCTTCGCCTTCTCGGCAGGGCCGAAAGTCGCGGGGTCGAGATGCTTGTCGTCGCCGCCGAGACGGTTGTACGCGCAGGCGTCGTTGTGTCCCGCGATGATGACGATGTAGTCGGTGTCGGCGGGGATTTCTTTAAAGCGTTTCGCGATAATCGGTCCCGAGCCCTTCGACGGGAAGATGACGCGGTTGCCGTTCCGCCCGAAGTTGAGGTAATGGTACTTGTGCCCTTCGGCGTACTGGTAGTGCCAGGTCTCGGGAATCTTCCCCTTGTGGTTCTGGACGTAGCTATCGCCGATGAAGGCGATCTTCTTCGTCGGCGCGCCGTCGGCGAAGTCCTTGTCCATGCGGAGGTATCCGCCCGCGAACGATGAGACCGCGGCGAGCGCGGCGAGCGACGCGGCGAAGAGGTGTGTGAGTTTCATACGGCTGTTCCTTTCGAGGTTTTATTCCGCGATGATTGTATCACTTCACGTTGCGCCTTGCCCTACACCATCGGGCGCGAAGCGACTCGCGATAGGTAACCGACTGCAGCTTGATTTTGTTCGCGAGCGTCAGCTTGCATGTCCCGATGCAATGCTGTCGAATTACATATCGTCCATGGATAAGCCTGAGAAAGCAACCTCCCGGTTTTGAAGCTTTGGGTTCTTGCTGAAGAACGCAGCCGACTTATGCTCGAGTTTCGTCCGGTCGAATCGCGCGGCATCGCGCTTCACTTCGTAAAAGGCGAGCCGACCGGAAATTTCGTCATCGCAGACAAGATCGATTTCATTCTCGCCCTTCCGGTCCCACCAGGCGCCCATACGCGTGCAGCGTTTCTCCTCGATGAACTTCCAAAAGAAATAACGCTCGAGCGCGAATCCGGAGAATACCTCGTAATCCCGCTCGGCCAAATCGCGCATGACATCGAAACGCTGCAGCTCTTTCAGATACTGATTCTTCCATACGAAGCGGAACCAATAACGGAAAAAGCAATCGTCGATCTCGTAGACCGACCGCTTGCTGCCGCCATCCGCGAACAGCGGCACCTTGCGCTTGATAAGTCCGTAATCGTTTTCCAGTTTGGAAAGAAAAGCTCCGACATCGCCTCCGACATCGTTTTTGATCTGCGAATATTCGGTATGCCCGGAGGCTATCGAGGACATGATGGAGAAATACGTTCCGTATTCCTTGCCGAATTCCTGCACGAGTATGGAAATGCCTTCTTCGAGATACGGCGAATCCCGCCTGAATATCGAATCAAGCATCGCCTCCTTGGTGAAGGCGCGATCATCCATCAACTGTTCGACATATCGCGCCACCCCGCCCGTCATCGTCCAAAGCGCGAGAAGATCTTCCTTGTTGTAACCAGGGTGATATTCGGCAAGAATGGCTTTAATGACGGACACTTTGAACGGATCGACATGCAGATAACCGGTGTTGCGTCCGTACAATGGTTCGGACATGTTCTTGAATATCCGATTGATGAGACGATTGACGCTTCCGCAGACAATCAGATTGATTTTAGCCGTCTTCTGAGCATCGTCCCAGATGTCCGCCATGGAACTGAAAATCGACGGATTGATTCGGTAGAACTCCTGAAATTCATCGATGATCAGCGTCACCGGCCGCCGCTTCGCTTCTTCGACCACCGCACGGAAAAGCGATTCGAACCGTTCGGCTCGTCCGACCATGTTCAGTCCCAGCACCGATGAAATTTCCTCCTGGAAGTCGGCGCACAGATCTTTCTCCGCTTTCCGCGAAACATAGAAATAGAGGTATGGCTCATCCTCCATCGCCCGCTTCAGAAGCTGCGTCTTTCCGACGCGGCGACGCCCGGTGACGACAGTGAATCTAGCGGACACGCGTGATTTTTCGCGTATATCCCGCAAAGTCTCGATCTCGCCTTCTCGATCGAAGAATCTCATATTGCGCTCCTGATTTAATCGCCGTTTATTTAACCGCTATTTAATTACCAGATGGCGATATTGTACCACTGTCTATCGCGATAGGTCAAGCGCGAATAAACAGATGTCAACAGCCAAACAGCGCCAAATCGAAAATATATCGATTTCGTGCTAAAATCAACAGTGTCTTTTTCAGCACGAAATTTCGTCGTCCCCGGCGAAGTCGAGCGTCATCCCGAGCCTTTCCCCGAGCACGTTTGTGAGTTGTTCGCAATTCTGATTCATGGCGCATCCTTTGTCACCCGGTACACGCCTGAATCAGGTGGAGGTTACAGCCGGAGAGGTTAGGGGACTTAGGGTCTTTAGCGTCCTTAGAGTCTTTAGGGTTATCTGTGACACCAAGCCCTACCTGACCCTACCCGTTCCTAAAGATCCTACCTGACCCTAAAGACCCTAAAGCCCCTAAAGACCCTAAGGACCCTAAAGACCCTAAAGACCCTAAAGACCCTAAGGACACTAAAGACCCTAATGACCCTAAGGCCGCCACTGGAGGGAGCGGGGCATGAAGCGGCGGTGCTCGAACAGCATCCGAGCGTACTTGTGATCGATTTCTAGAAGTGCGAGTGTGTCGCCCGCCGCCTTCGCCCTCGCCGCGTCGCGCTCCGCGAAGATCTCCTTCTCCCGCGTTCGCCACGCGTCTTCCTCGGACAGCTTGATGCGCGTCTTAAGCGGCTGATCCTTCGCGGTATCCGCGCTGACGGCGGCGATCTGCTTGAATATGAGAAAATCGAACTGATTCAAAAGGATGATCGCCATGTTGGCGATCGTCTCCGGCGGGCGCGTCGAAATAAACTCGAGAAACCAGGTGCTGTCGTGACCCGCCGCGCCGAGCTTGCGCATGAACTCGAATTCGCGCGAACCCTTCGCCCACTGCGAGAAGCCGCGGGCGCGAAGAAAGTCCTGGTAATCCTCAAGAAGCTCCTTCATCGACGCCTTCGCCACGTTGAGGAGCTGTATCTCGGTCTCGGCGCGCGTCGCACCGGCGGCGCAGCCCTCGGCGATATTCTGCTTGCCGCTGCGCGCGGCCTGAACCATCTGATCGACCGTTCGGTCGCCCTTCGAGAGAAAGCGATGCGCGAAGTAAAAGGTGATATCGTAAATCACCTCGGCCTTCTGATAGCTGACAAGCGCGCGATAGTTGCCGCGGTTCTGGTGGACTATCTTACCCGCGAGGCGCCTATCCGCTTCGGTGAGCGATAGTGTAAACTTCTTTCTGTAAATTCACTTTCAAAGATGGAGCAGGAAACC
>R26__coassemble_646_pt1 | contig 20482 bp, 13 predicted proteins | sample R26__metabat2_high_PE_025 | metagenome-assembled genome bin R26 | reverse complement strand
GAGGGACTCGAACCCCCACGCTTTCGCAGTGGAACCTAAATCCACCGTGTCTGCCATTCCACCATAGGCGCGTTAGAAAGTAAAAAGTAAAAATGAAAAAGTAAAAATGAAAAGTGAGGTATGAGGGTATTATAGCATATTCTGCGGGGTAGTGGCGGCGAAAATCTCGGCCGGCTCCGCCATCCGTCCGCGGCCGGAAACGCCGCAGGCGAGCTCGCCGGAAGCGGGCTCGACGACGGTGACGCCGCGCGACTTGAGGACCGCGAGATTCTCCGCGGTCGCCGCGTTCTCAAGCATCCCCGTATTCATCGCCGGCGCGATGAATATCGGCGCCTTCGTCGCGAGCAGCGTCGCGGCAAGAAGATTGTCGGCGAGACCGAAGCGCATCTTCGCGATCGTGTTCGCGGTCGCCGGGGCGACAACGACGACATCGGCGGAATCGGCGAGCGAGATGTGCTCGGGCTTCCAGGCGGCGGGCGGCGCGAACTGGTCGACGTAGACCGGGTTCTTCGAGAGCGTCTGGAAAGTGAGCGGCGTGACGAACTTCGTCGCGGCCTCGGTCATGACGACCGTGACCTCGTCGCCGTTCCTGACGAAGAGCCGCACGAGCTCCGCGGCCTTGTACGCCGCGATCGACCCCGTCACTCCCAGAAGGACTTTTCTCATTTCGCGAGCTTCTGCTTGTGCGCGTAGAAGATCTTCGTCTTCGAGGCGAGCGACTGCGCCTCGGGGAACGTCCCCGAAGAAACCGTCTTCTGGAATTCCTCGAGCGCCGCGCGCTGCTTGCGGTCGAGATTCGTCGGGACTTCGATGACGAGGCGCACGGTGAGATCGCCCGCGCCGCCGCCGCGCAGCGACGGAACGCCCTTTCCGCGCAGGCGGTAAAGCTTGCCGTTCGGCGTCCCCGCGGGAATCTTCAGTGTCGCGACCCCTTCCGGCGTCGGGACCTCCACTTCGCCGCCGAGCGCCGCCGTGACGGGCGAAATCGGAATATCGATACCGAGTTCCTGGCCGTCACGTTCGAAGATGTCGCTCTCACGAACGCCGATCACCACGTAAAGGTCGCCGTTCGGGCCGCCGCGGAGACCCGCGCCGCCCTTCCCGGAAAGCCGCAGGCGAGAACCGTTGTCGACGCCGGCCGGAATCTTGAGCGCGATATGGCGCTTTTCGTTCACGTGGCCCGTGCCGCGGCACTTGCGGCACGGCTTTTCGATGATCGTACCTTCGCCGCCGCAGTTCGGACACGTCTGCTGGATTCGCAGAAATCCGCCGCCGCCCATCACGACGCCGCGCCCGCCGCATGTATGGCAGGTAACGCGCTTCGATCCTTCCGCCGCGCCCGTGCCGTGGCAATCGGGGCAGGCGCCGGGGAGCGTAAGATCGATTTCCTTCTCGGTCCCGAAAAGCGCTTCGTCGAAGTCGATGTCGAGCCGGTAGTTCATGTCGTCGCCCGGACGCGGACCGTTCGGATCCTCGCGGCGACGTCCGCCACCGAAGAAATCGCTGAACCCGCCGAAGCCGCCGCCACCGCCGCCGCGGCCGCCGAAGACGTCGCCGAACATCGAGAAGATATCGTCCATCGACATTCCGCCCGCGCCGAAACCGCCGAAGCCGCCCGCGCCGCCGCCGTTCTGGAAGGCCGCGTGACCGAACTGGTCGTAGCGCTGACGCTTTTCGGCGTCGTGAAGAACGTCGTACGCCTCTGCCGCTTCCTTGAACTTCTCCTCAGCCGCCTTGTCGCCGGGATTGCGGTCGGGGTGGTATTTCATCGCGAGCTTGCGATAAGCCGATTTGATCTCGTCCGCCGTCGCCGTCTTCGCGACGCCCAGGACCTCGTAATAATCTCTCTTGTCTGCCATGGTGTTTCAAATCCGTATTGAGTGAATATTATAGCACATTCCTATCGCTGTGGTAATGGGTCAGAACCGCCGCTTTGCACTATCGCGAGATCGCGGGCAAAGTCCTCGCGGTCGGGACAGGCCGCCACCGCAGCCGAAAGCAGCTCCTCTTTCACCTCACCTCGGCCGGCATATCGCTTCCCGACTGGCTGCTTGCGTTGTTTCAAGCAATCAGTTCCTCGGCCCAGCGGCGCGGGTCGAGAGACTCGCCGGTTTCGCAGTCGGTGACCGCGGTGATTTTGCGATGCCCGTCGACGTCATTGCCCCAGCCGATTGCGCCTTCCCACTCGTCGCAGTCGCCCGGGCAGCACCGCCCGACATCGCCCCAGTCCTCCTCGCAGGCGACGTCCATCCTGACGCGCGAGCCGTCCGCAAGCGCGAGTTCGAAGCGGTGCCGGAATGGGTTTTCACGAGCCAGCCGCCGGCGATTTCGGCGACCGCCTTCGGCTGCTTCACGAAAAGCGTGCTGTCTTTCGTGACGAGCGGTTCGCCGAACGAGGCCGGTTGAAAGTGCGAAGCGATCTCCAAACCGCTCACGCCTCATTATCTCCGTTCTCTGCGTTACATCGAAGACATACCCGGTAAGGAGTTTAGTCACTGACGGAGATGCGCCCCCCGAACCAACGGGCCGCGCGGGTGCGTACCCCGCCGGTAGGGCGGTTTCGATGAAACCGCCTTGCCGATTTTCGATCTTCAAGGCTATAAGTATGCGGTGAATCACGGCCGTCAAAAACTTCAATTCCTATTATATTGCAATATTATAGGAAATGAGATTCAGCCAATAATTTCGCAGCAACGGATCACTCTTTGCCTATCGCCTTGAACATCGCCGGCAGATATTTGCCGCCGGTTCCCGACGCGCTCTTGCCCTCGTCGAGGAAAAAGATGTTCTTCGCCGCATATTCTTCCTTGCTGTGATCGGAGAAGAGCGTGGCAAGTTCGCAGTAGGGCGTATCCGAGAGAACCACGCTGTTCAAGATCAGGTTTGTGTTGGAATTCGCGTTGATTGTTTTCTGCAGGTTCTTGACCTCCTTGGCGAAATTCAGCTTCGGACTCTCGAACGGCACGTTCCTGAGCCCTTTCGGATCGATGAACGCGAGATATTCCTTTCCGGTGTTCTTGTCATTGATCCACAGGAGGAAATCCGGGTAGAAATTGCCCGCCTGCGCGAATCCGATGCCCTTCGACCGCTGCGACGAATTTCGCATCAGATAGAAATCGATGTTCGCGAAGAAATCCTTGTTCGCGGCGTTGTTGTAGAAATTCATCAGGTCTTCAAGGAACGTCTTTTCACTAGGTGCGTCGAACGAAATCGGCTTCATCTTGAACGGGAGTTTCGCCCCCTTCCGCGCATAGAAGAGCGGGACATACAGCGATTGATCGAACGCTATCGCCACGAAATCTTTCGTACCCTGACTCGACCAATGACTGAACTTAGCCGGCACCATACCGTCTTTCACCAAGTCCTTAAGCTGCTCCAGCCGTTCTTTCCAGACATTGCCGTCGGGCGTATTCTCAATCTCGAAGCGATACCCCTCCGGCCATTGGAATTCGCCGTTCTCGAGCATCTCCGCGGTCAGTTTAACGACCTTCATGTGTTCGCTTTCATAAAGCTTCTGAAAAGTCTTGTAAAACTTCTCCATGTATCCCTTGGCGAGAATTATGAAGAGTCGCTCGATGTTTCGGAGTTTCGCGAAACTGTCGAACGTCACCTCGTCCGCCCCCGCGTAAAGCTGATACCAGTCGTGGGCGCCATCCTTGCCCGCGGCCATATCCCCGATGACGCGCTTTATTTCGCCGCGGTTCACCTCCAGGTTCTCGTAATGTCCGCACGCCTTCGCCTCGATCAGTTCGAGATACACCCGGTCGGCGTCGATGAACGCCATCGCCCGTCCGTCGAGTTTCACGCTCGCGTGTTCCGGCTTGTCCTCGCCGCTCTTCTTCTCGTCCGTGACCCGCAGCTGCTGGAGCGAAGCGAAATCCTCGTAAGTGAAGACCGGCGGCTTGATCTTGCCCTTCGCCTCTTCCGGAATCTTGAAGAGCGTGATCTGCTTCTTCGCCTTGAAGCCGCAGGCCTGGTTGAGTCCGTAGCCGTCCGCGAGGCAAGGTATCTTCAGTCCGGACGGAATCTGCCGCTTCGCGATCGGGAAATCGAGCGTCAAAACGCTGTCGAGCGGATGCCCGACCTCGAGCTCCAGATACTCCTTGAACTTCGCCATGTAATTCGCGCGAATGCCGAAGATGTTCAGCGTCTCGAGTTTCCGCAAATACGAATTCTTCGGCCGCTCGTTCTCCTTCGACCGCTTGAGCGAAAAGCCCTTACCGCGCAATCTCACCCCGCGTCCGAAGAGCTGGATGATCTGCGTGCCTTCGCCGACGCCCATGTTCAAAAGCCCCATCGCCGACACGCGCCAGCTCGACCACCCCTCCGTGAATTTGCGCGAGCCGACGAGGATCGTGATTGTCGAACCTGAGTCGTTGAGCCCCGCGAAATAACTCCGCTCGTCGAAGTCGTCCGCCGGATCGATGATGAATTCCGTCTCGACCCCCGCCGCCGAGAGAAATGCCGCGCTGTCGCCGATGTTAATGACGCCGAAGACGGGACCGTTCCCGACGCTAAGTGCGATCTCCCCCGCTTTCTTCAAGAGTTTCAGATGGAGTTTCTGCACCCCGCCCGCCTTGAACACCCTGGCGAGCATATCCGTGTAGATTTCACTCTCGCTCCCCTTCGATATCGGCGTGAAAAGATTGTAGAACGGATTCTTCCCGTCCACCGCCACCACCGCCTCGTTCTGACGGTACCGCCTGATCAATTTCTCGACATCATTCCGCCGGTTCAACACCGCCGCGAGAAAACGGATGACGCTCCAGACGTCCGATGACGTATCGTCCATCGTCACCTTGCCCGACTTCTTGTCCTTCTTCGGTGCCGAAACCGTATTGCCCACAAAAATACACAGCGGCTCGGCGATGCCGAATTCCTTCATCGTCGCCGCCTCGCGCCGGTAGATCGCGTGCTGCTGGTAATACGCGAGCAGGTTCCCGACGAGATACTCGAACCGCCGCTCCTCGGGATCATTCTGCTGCGTGTTCAGATTGAGGATGAGCGCTTCCTTGCCGTAGCCGTCCGCGAAGAAATACCGGTAGGAATAATCGAAAAGAATGTTCCGCGCGTAGAGGTCCCACAAGGTCCAAACGTCCTTCTTGTTTCCGCTCGAGACCGCCTGCCCGAAGGTCGCGGAATACTCGAACGCAAAGCCGTCCTTCGCGAGCATGTCGCGCACCTTCCGGTGCTCGCTGTCGTCGCTCGAACTGCCGTGATGGCCTTCGTCCACCATGACAAGGTTCTTCCCTTCGAAGCTTTCCGCTGCCATCACCTTCACGCCCGCGCCCTTCGAGCTGAGCTTGTTCGAGTCGACGACCCCGATTTTCGAGGTGTCGTTCTTGAAGAGATCGTCCGAGAGCGACGCCGCCGCGAAGCCCGAATCCTTCAACTCCTTGAGATGCTGCGCCGCGAGACCTTCGTTCGGCGTCAGGAGAATGACGCGGTCGATATCCTTCCCCGCCGCCGCGGCATACCGCCGGTACTGCAGGATGTTGACCTGCATCATCAAGGTTTTCCCCGAGCCCGTCGCCTCCCAGAAGGACACCTTGTCGAGGTCTTCCATCTTCGCGAGCGCGAGCCGCTCCTTCGCGGGGAGATGCTGATTCACTTCGTTGATCTCAGCGTTGAGTTCGTTCAGGAGCTGCACCCGCCGGTTGAAGTAGTAGTCGAGATAGAGCTCGGTCGCCATCAGCGTGAGCCACTGGTAGTATTTCATCCGGACGGGATTGCCGTCCATATCCCGCCGCGCCTCGCCGGCGGTGATCTGCCCCCAGTCCTTGACAATCGCGAGGTCGTACGCCTCGAGCGCCGCTTTCGTCACCTTCGCGCCGTCGCCGAGTTCGAAGAGGGAGCTCCCGATCGCCGCGTTGAAAAAGCGCGTGTGACCGTTCTCGGCGTCCACGCCCTCGAGTTCGCGCCTGTTCAACGGACCCCGGAACGCGTCGAGCGAGTGGCCCTTCAAGATCTTCAACGCCCAACGCGAGAGCGCGAGCGAATTGTGGAATTTCTCGATCGGCTTCAAGCCCGCGTTCGCCTGTTCGCCGAGCCCCGGCAATTCCGCCGTGGCCGCCTTTTTCTTTCCGCCCGCCATTGCCTTACACCTCCTCGAACATGCGCTTCGTGAATTCGGCCTCGATGGAGCGGATCTTGATGGTCTTCTCCTCGCCGTTATCCTCGACCGTGTTCGGGAGGTCGTGGTCGCCGTTCACGTAAAGGACGAAGCCCTTCTCCCGCGGATGAATGCCCTGCTTCTTGAGAATCTCCCTTAAGCCCGCGTTGTCGATCTTCCCGAGATCGCGCCAGAGGACGAGCGCCTCTTCGCCGGAGGCAAGTTCTCCCTCGACGAGCATATAGCCCTTCTCGAGATTCCGGTCGACGAGCCCGACGCGCAGTCCGATAAGGTAGTTGAACGTCTCGACCATATCGACCTTCTGCGGACGCGTGGCGCCGGACGAATCGACGGCGAGGTCGAGCGTGTAGTCGAACGGATGCGCGAATTTATCGAGCCCGAGGAGCGAACCGCGGCTTTCGATATCGAGCATGTAGTTCATCATGTACTCGTTCTTCAAAATCCCGAGGTCGCCCGGCTCGGTAAGTTTCAGATTGTTGAGCGTATCCTCGTAGCTTTCCAAGGTCATGTACTTGAAGCAGTGCGAAACACCCTTGTCCTGCGCCGTCGGCTTCCCGTCCTTCCAATCCGGCGAATAGACGACCTTCTCGACGCGCGGCTTCAACACCGTATCGAAATGGTCGCCCATCTCGACCAGGATGTACTTGCGCTTCCCGCCATCCTCGCGATTGAGCGCAATCACCGCATGTGCCGTCGTGCCGGAGCCACCGAAGTAGTCGAGGACAAGGGAGTCAACAACATTAGCAAGCATTATAACACCACGAAGTAATTCAACGGGCTTGGGATTGCTGAATGCGTTTTTATACCCAAACAAATTTGTTACCGTGTCATTACCACCCTGATTATGACCGAACTGATCACATGACCACCAATTTGTGGCGCATTGTCCCTCCTGCAATCTTTCATTTCGATAATACTTTTTTCTCGGACATCCATCAACTCCCTTGCCTTTCTTCGGGAAATATATTCGCCCCTGTTTCAAAAGTTCCTTATATGTACTCTCATCACCCATCCATTCTTCATCAAAAACAATTCCAGTAGGAGAAGTGATTTTATATCGTGATCCGCTTTGATCAGAACCAACTTTCCATGGCTTTGAAGCCCAATCTCCAAGAGGATCATTATCGGGATTTGAAAAGTTGCCAGTCAAATCCATTTTACCCACACCAGAAGATTTATACCACTCGGAATTTCGAGCGTAGGACAATAAATATTCAGATACCATACCCAACATCTTGGTCCTATCATTAGGTTGGTTATGGCGTCTTCTCCATGAAACCAACCCCTCAAAATTTTTGCGTCCAAACAGGCATTCAAAGATTATTTTCTCCAAATGAATTTCATTGTGATCAATGCTTGACCAAAATATGCCGTCATTACGCATAAATCCTGCGGCCTTAGAAATCCTATCAAACATCATAGCGAGCCATGACGCATTCTCAAAACTATCCTTATAGAGGAATTTCCCCGCTTCGCGATCTTGCTCCGTATTATACGGCGGGTCGATGTAGACGCATTTGACCTGTTCGCGATACCGCTCTTGCAGCAGATTCAGCGCGCCGAAGTTTTCCGAATGCACGAGCACTCCGTCGCATTGCTCGTCGAGATCGGGGATGGCGCGGAGGAGGCGGGCCTTGAAGGATTCGTCGAAGAATTTCGTATCGACCATGCGGGCGTCAAGGGGCGCGGCGGTTTCAAGCCCCGGTAGGGTGGGCGCCCCGCGCCCGCCGCGGTCACGCGGGACGCGTGACCCTACCGCGTCGGGAAAACCGAGCCGCTTCCATTCCGCCTGCTGCGCTTTGTTCGCGAGCACTTCCTCGCGGAGCGCTTCGGGGACGCGATCCATCGTGATGCAGTAATCGCACTGGACGACGAATTTCTTCTTGAGCCAGAGTTTCTTCTGGAAGTCCTCGAGCTGCGCCATGAAGCCGATCAGTTCGAGCGCGATCAGCCGGAACGCCTGAATGAGCCGCAGGTTAACCGCGACCGCCTCGAAGGTCGCGGCGCTCGCGATATCGTCGAGATTCATCATCTCGCTCTTCACGTAGTTGTCGAGTTCCTGCGTGAGGAATTTCTTCAGGTTCTTGTGAATGAAATAGTCGCTCGTGTTCTTCGCGGTGTAGCGCGTGAATTCCCGCGCGAGTACCGTCCGGTTCTTGTCCTTCTCGGTCGGAACGACCTTGAAGAGATTGAATTCGACCAGCAGATTTTCCGCAATCATTGCCTGCTCGATCGCCTGGTACGCTTGCTCGGTGTAATCCTTCTGCTTCGCGCCTTTCGGGAGTTTCCGGTACTGGAAATAGATGTAGAGTTCGCCGTCCTTGACCTCGAGGATTTTCGAGGGGAGCGGCGCGATGGGGGCATCGCGCCCTACCGTGTCGTCGCGGTCACGCGGGACGCGTGACCCTACCGTGTCGTCGACTTCCGCCTGAGCGGGATCCCACAGGACGAAGCAACGGACACAATCGTTGTCCTTGACATTGTCCTTCGCGACCGCCGCCTGCACGAGCTTGAAATGGACCTTCTTGCCGTTATCAAGTTTGAAATCGTAATTGGTGAAATTCTCCCCGCTCTTGGTGTAATACTGGTCGGCGTTCGCCCAGTGGAGTTTCACTTCCTCGCCCGAATACGGGAGCGCGTAGACGTCGTTCTTGTAACGCCGCTTCGAGATGAAATCGCCGTCGTCGTAATAGCGGCTGAAGAAGGTCAAAAGGTGCGCGTAGACATTGGACTCGGTATCGTCCGCGGTGCTCAAGGCGGCGAGACGCTCCCGGATGGACTTGACCGCCGGCGTCGCTTCCGGATCCACGCCGACCGACTTCGCCTTGTCGATGGCATCCTTGAGTTCGTTTTCGAGCGCCTTTCTTTCGGCGGCGCCTTTATCGGCGAGCGCGGCCTGCACTTTCGCCTTCAGGTCGTGGGTGAGGAAATTCTGGATCATCGCCGCCTTGGCGTTGATCACCTTGTAGATGCCGAAATCGAGCTCCGGCTTGTCGATCTGGAAAATCTCTTTGAGTTTCGTTACGAGTTCATCGAATTTGCTGTTCATGTTCGCTCCTTAAATGCAATGCTTCATTGATTGTCGATTCGCCTTACAGCGCGTAGTAACCGCCGGTTTTCTTGCTACCGCGATGCTCGATCTTCCGTGCCTCAACCAAAACCGCTATCGAACGCGCAACCGAGGCACGGCTCACACCGGTCAACTGCGCCAATTGCAGCATATTGGCGCCCGGCTTGTTTTTTATCATCTCATTTATCGTCTCATTTATCGTCTCATTTGATTTTATCGTCTCATTTATCGTCTCATTCTTTTTTATCGTCTCATCCACGGATTGGCGGCGCTGAATGTTCATCCGCGTAGCGAAACCGGCGTCTTCCAGCCCGACAGAACCCACGCCGTAATCCGTGAGAACGTCGTTGACACGCTTGAGTCCGCTGCCCCACTCCTCGATATAGCGCATGTAATTGAGCGCGCGCGCCAGTACCTCGTTGCGAATCTTGGAGTACCCGGCGAGCGCCCGCTCCGCCGTCTGTCCGCGCGGGAGCCCACCCGGCGAAGTGATCTCCACGCGCGTATCGTAAATCGCGAGAAAAACCGGCGCGTCATGCTCAAGATAGCTGCGGTGGGCAAAAGCGTTGATGACGAGTTCGCGCATTTCATCCGGCGGCAGTTCGTACCGGTCGTGCCGGAACGCGCCCTTGAAATAGCAGCCCATGTTGATCTTCTCGAGGAGATACCCAACGCCCTTGTCCATTAATTCCATCACCGAGCCGGTGAACTCACGGCGATCCACGAACACCGCTTTCGAGTCGCCCTTGAAAACCCCGCACTTCAGGCGAATCGCGAACGCGGCATCCCCGGTCAAAAGCGCGTAGGCATTCGACCCGACCCACTTGCCGCGCGCTTTCGCGATCACGCCCCACGCTTCAAGCTGCTGCGGCGTCACCCTTCTCACCACCCGCCGCTCCACCTCGGTATCGCAGTTCTTTCGGGCGATACGATACATCGTCGAGCAAAGCTTTTTCACGCGTTCATCGTCGATCTTCGCCTTCGGACACGGCTCGCCGTCGAAGCTACGGCCTTCGCTCAAATAGGCGAGTTCCCGCCGCGTCGCATCGTCCGCAACACAGGTCGTAGCCGCCACGCGCACGTAAACGCCGTCTTTGTCGCCTTCGGACTTGAGATAATACGGACAATTCGAACCGGCGAAGACCTCCAGCACGACAACCGCCTTGCCCTCGACATTTTCGACGCCCAGGTCGAAGGCGATTTTCGGGGCGCAGGAATCTGAAATCGAATTGGCAATCCCGTCCATCTCGGCGAAAAGATCGGCCGCGGCAATTCCGACGATCGTCCGATCGTTGGCGACACCGAAAAGAATGCGCCCGCCCTTGCCGTTGGCGAAGGCGACGACCGTCTTCAGATACTTGATGCGGTCTTCGTTCGGAATCCGCTTGAATTCAAGCGAATAAGACTCGCCATTATCAATTTCTTCCTTCAGGTTCATATTGCCTTATCCTTAAATGATCCGCCACTTGATGGTGAAAAGCGTTTCCCGCGCCGCTTCGGGAACGAGCTTCCTTTGCAGGGCGTCGAGGAGGCGATGGCGCTTCTCGTCCGTCTCGTCCTCGATCGTCGACACATTCGCGCGGGCGCGGCGAATATCCTTGCGGATCGTGTCGAGTTCCTTCTGCAGCGGCAGCTGCTCGTCGAGTGTCCGCGCGTGGCGGATCGACCGTTCGACCTCGAGCTGACGGCTGCGCAGAACCTCGATCTTATGCGTCGCCGCGGCGACCTGGTCCTCGCTCCAGCGGATGAGTTTTTCCGTCGCTTCTTTGAAATGCTCGTTGTTCTCCTCGCCGACCTGCGCCGTCGTCGCCTTCGCGTACTGCGCGGCATTATCCGCCAAGCGATCGGCGACGGCCGCCGGTAGGGTCACGCGTCTCGCGTGACCGCCATCCGCGATCACCTTCTGCGAAAGTTTGAAAAGCGCTTCTCCGATCTCCGGCTCGAGGAATTTACCGCCCTGCTCGTCGGTCATCGAGAAGAGCAGGTATTCCGCGTTGTCGAGACTCTTCAGGACAAGCCGCTCGAGGCGCAGGAATCCGCGCTTGCCCTTCAACTGTTCAAGGACGGAAATCCTGCCCGGGTGATGGGTGATGTCGAATTCAATTTCCGCGTACGGCGTCGGCGTCCGTTTCGCGGCCTCGATGACCCACTCGCCGAGCGGGGTGTTGGGTCGGTACGAAATTACGCCGCTCTCGGCTTCCTCGGCCTTGAGGCGGTATTCGCCCGTCGGCACGCCCTCCGCCGGTGAAGCGAGGAGCGTAAAGCGGCGCGGATCGTCGCTCGAGAATTCCGCCTTGTCGCCGAGCATCTGCCGCGTGACCGTCATGAAGCGGCGCTCATTCTCGTCCAGCATCGATTTGGCGTTCTCGGGATCGACCTTGAGGTGCCGACGCACGTCTTCGTCGAGATTCTCGAGCACCGCCTGCTCGGCCTCGGCGCGGCGTTTCGCGATTTCGTCCTGCAGATCCTGCTGAAGTTTATCAAACGCGGCGTTGATTTCCTCCGGGGTGCGGCAGAGCGAGAGAATCGAGCTGATCCGCTTCTCGAAAGTGACGCCTTCGCCGTCGATCACCCCGAGCACGTCGTTCGATGCGCCGAAAATGCCCTCGAAAAGCCGGAATTTATTGCTCAGGAGCTCGTAGACGCGCACATCCGCCGCGTTGCGGATATTGCAGAAATTGACCACCACGACATCGTACTTCTGTCCGTAACGATGGCAGCGGCCGATGCGCTGTTCGACGCGCTGGGGATTCCACGGGAGGTCGTAGTTGATAACCATCGAGCAGAACTGGAGGTTGATACCTTCCGCGCCCGCCTCGGTGGCGATCAGAATCTTCGCCTTGTTCTTGAAGGCGTCAATGAGCGCGTGCCGCATCATCACGGCCTTGGAGGAAGTATCCTCGCTATGGGCTTCCTTGTACGCTTGATAAATCGCCTCTTCTTCGGGATTCTTCCTGCCGCCGCCGGAGAAACACACCACCTCGCCCGCGTAGCCGTGCGCTTCGAGGTATTCCTTCAAGTGATGCATCGTGCGCCGCGATTCGGTGAAGACGACCGCCTTCTCGGCCGCGCCGAGCTCGGCGAGTTTCTTCCAGCCGGTGTCAAGCGCGGTCACGAGCTGACGCGTTTTCGTATCGGTGCCGATCGAATAGGCGCGAGCGAGAAAGTCCTTCACCCGGACGATTTCCGCGTCGAGTTTCTCGAGGTCGATCGGTTCCGCTTCCGCCGCGTTCCCGGCGGCATTCTCTTCGGCGCCTTCGTCCTCGGCGTCTTCCGCGAGTTCGTCCGCAAGATCGCCTTCTTCGCCGATAATCGTATCGAGGAGCTCGTCGTCGGTCATCGAGTTGCCTTCGCGCAGCTGCTCGAGGCGGGATTTGATTCTGAGCAAGGTCCCGATCAGCGCCGAAGTCGAGGAGGCGAGAAGCTTTCGGACGAGGAGCGTCAGCATCGAGCGCTGGCGCTGCGGGAAGGCGTAGGTCGTCTCGTCCTGGAGATAGGCGGAAACGTCGAGATAAAGCTGATTTTCGCGATCGGAGCACTCGAACGACTCCGTCATCGGGATGCGCTCGGTGTACTTCACGTACGCCATCACGTCCTTGCGCAACGTCCGCCAGCTGAATTCCTTGAGCCGTTCGCGAAGCCCGTCAAGATCGCCGCCGACGTTCGCGAAGCGCGAGCGGAAACTCGCGAGATCGCCGAACGCGTCCGGATCGATCAGTGTGGAGATGCCGTAGAGTTCGGTGAGATTGTTCTGAAGCGGCGTCGCGGTCAGAAGAAGTTTACGCCGATCCTCGAGCGCCCAGCGGATCGCCTGGCCCATGCGCGAGGATTCGCGGTAGGAATTACGGAGTTTGTGCGCTTCATCGATAACGACGCAATTCCAGGAGACCTTCTTGATATTCTCGGCCTCGCGCGCCGCGTAGGCGTAGGAGGAGATGAGTACCGCGGGCTTCTCGTAGGGATTCGCGAAACCGGCCTTTTCCAATTCGCGTTTGGCCTTCGCATCGACGATTTGGCAGGGAAGGTTGAATTTATCCTCGAGTTCGCACTGCCATTGCTTCCGGAGCGCCGCGGGGCAGACGATGAGAAGCTTGCGCTTACGCTCGGCCCAGAGCTGACAAAGAACGAGCCCCGCCTCGATCGTCTTCCCGAGGCCGACCTCGTCGGCGAGCAGCACACCCTTCGAAAGCGGCGAACGAAGCGCGAACAAGGCGGCTTCCACCTGATGCGGATTCAAATCGACCGTGGCGTTCAAGAGCGACTGCTGCAGACGCTCCACACCCTGAGCGCCTTCACGGGTAAGCGCGTAGGCGAAATACTTCGCCTGATAATCGGTGGAGCCGTTAGCTGCCATTTTCTCTTTGCCTTTCTTTCGCCGCCCTGCCGCGCGACGGGCGTCTTGCAGCAGTAATACTGAAATTGTCGTGCCTCGCGTGCGGAGTGAGCCGGTCGGCGGGGTCGTCATCGGCCGCGCGTTGCACGGCCTATATCGTCTTTACGAGTGACGAAATTCCTTTATGGGTGGTTGGGGGTCGAAAGTCATTGAGAGCATTATACCAAATTCTACGGCAGCAGACCGAGGATGACCGCGGGGTCGAGCGTCATTTTCATGAGCGCGAAAAGCGCGGAGCCGGCGTCCTTGAGCGAAGCGCCGATATGCCAGACTGTGTTGTCGATGATGAGGAAACGATCATGGGCTTTCTTATAGCCCTTGAGCGCGATCGGCAGAGTCGGATATTGCCGTGCGTAATTCGCCAGCACAGGCGCCAGTCGCGGCGAGTTCGGTTTCAGCGTATAAACCATGCAGTCGACTCCGGCACCGCGATGGCCGGATGAACGACGACGCCATACTGCATGTATTCTTTAAGTACACGAATAGCCCATTGACGAAAACGCGTAGCACGCATGGAATTGACCCGGTACCCAACCGCAATGATCACATCAAGGTTGTAATTCGGCTGAACGCGTTTGATCATTCTGCCATCCTCAGATTGAACCAGTGCAATTTTTGCACAGGTTGACGCCTCTTCCAGCTCGCCCGTTTTATAGATATTCCGAATATGTTTATTGATCACCGAACGATCCACCCCGAATAATGCACCGATACGAGCCTGCGTCAACCAAACGGACTCATTCAGAACACGCACCTCCAGTCGAATTGTTTCATCCGGTTGATAAACGACTATCTCGTTCTTCTCGACTATCTGTCGATTGTTGCTTTCCATATCGATTCCTAAATCATCTTGCGGCAGTGATACTGAAATTGTCATGTCTCGGACGCGGCCGGGGGTGGAGAGGCGGAAGGATTCCGATCAGTTCCCGGTCTATCGATTCCGGCGTTCCTTCCCCCGCCGAAATCAAGAGGTATTATAGCCAATTTTCCTAACGCCATGTGGACAAAACCATCTGCGATTTCTACCAAAAAGAACACAAAGAGCCACATAGCGGTTGGCAGCGCTTCGCAAAATACAACCGCCATTCATTCATCCTCCTCGCATGTACCGCGCCGGTCGCCGTCGTGGGGTAGAGTACCCGCCCCTTGTGGGGTAGAGTGTCGATCGCCCTTCCACTCTACCCCCTGGGCCACCTCCACTCTATCCCCTGTCGGCCGTGCTCACTATCGGGCGAAGAAGTCGTAAACAACGCCGGCGCGGGTGTCGAACGCGACGAAACCGTCATCCGTCTCGCGAAAAGCCGCCGAGACGACGCTGAAATCATTCTTGAAACGGCACTCGCCGCCCGAGAGCGACACGATGCGAAGTCGGTGTCCGTCCCAGGTCGCGGAAAAGCCGGACATCATCGCAACCGGCTTCTCCGCCGCAAGGTAGTTAAACGCCGCAGATTCGCGGTCGTATGGCTTCCATTTCCCGAGGAGCGCACGCTCGTCGGCGAAGCCGTGCGAAACGAGTCGCTCACGCCAGACCGCAGTGTCGGTGAATGTCCATTCCGTGCGCGTCGCGTTATCCGCTCCCGCCCCGCGACAGTTGAAGAGGCCGAAGAACGCGGTGCCGTAACCATCCTCGCCGGGCCTGCCGTTCGTCTTCCAGCCCTTCGGCGAGACACCGCCCGAAAGTTTGCAATCGATGAGCGCGACTTTCGCGTACGGACGCCACGGACGGCCGAGAATAAGATTCATTCCATCCGCGGCTTCAACCGCGCAATCTTTGAAGATGAATCCGAAGTCGTTCTCCTTGTCGGTATTCGCCATCGTCATCGCGCCGCCGCGCAGCGCGCGGTAGCGGCAGTTCTCGAAAAGCGCAATCGTCCCGCCGTAAATCGCGTCGCTCGCGCCTTCGATGAGGCAGTCGCGAAAATATACGACGCCCTGCCGGTCATTCGGTCCGCGCAGGAACATCACCGCCTGATGGCCGTAGAACGCACAGGAATAAAACGCCGCGCGGTCGCCGCGGACCGAGAGCGCCTGCGCCTGTCCCGCGCCTTTGCGTCCGATCGCGACGAGTTCCGTCGAGGCGGTGTTCGCGAAACGGATGCCGATCGCGGTGAAATCGTCGGCGTCGACCTTCAAGGCCTCCGCCTGGGCGCAACTCTTCTTCTTGTAGTTGTAGTCGCTCACGTCGCTGACGAGAGTGACCGTACCCGACTCCCTCGCTCTGAGCGTCACGCAGTTCTTACGCGGCGGAATCCGTACCTGTTCGCGGTAGATGCCCGGCGCGACGACAATCTCGACCGGCTCGGAATTCCGACCGGGAATCGCCTTGACCGCGGAAGTGATCGTCGGGTGCGGCTCTTCCGGACCGACCGCGAGCGTCAAAGCAAGAAAAAACGAAATCATCCCTTCACCTCCACGATTACCGTCGTCCCGACGTCTTCCGTCGAAATGACCTTCAGCTCGCCGCCGATCGCGGCCGCACGCTGGCGCATCGTCGTAAGCCCGAGGCCGGGCGAATCGGCACTCGCAGTGAAGCCGCAGCCGTTGTCGGAAATCCGGAGTTTAAGCCCGCCCTTCCGCGGGAAAACGATCACCGCCGCAATCCGCGTCGCCTCGCCGTGATGAAGTGCGTTCCCGACCGCCTCCTGCAGGATGAGGAGGAGTTCGCCGCCCTTTTTGCGCGCCCACTCCGGTTCCTCGCCTTCCTGACGGATTTCGACGACGCCCTGCCAGTGGCCGAGGCGCGAGGCGGCGTAGCGGAAGAGACCGACGAGCGAATTCGGTCCTTCGCTTTCCTGCTGAAGTCCCCAGAGAATCGTCCTCAGTCCCGCCTGCGAAGCGAGCAGCGCCTTCGCGGCCGCGTGGATCTGCCGCCGGCAGTCGGCGGGCTCGTCATCGAAGAGATTTTCCGCGGCATCGAGCCGGAAACGCGCCGAGGCGAGGAGCTGCTGCAAGCCGTCGTGAAGATCGCTCGAAAGCCGCATCCGCTCGCGCTCAGTCGCCTCGGCGCGCGTCCGTTCGTGGCGTCTGACCGCCCAGACGAGGAACGCGGCCACCGCGAGCGCGAAGGCGACGATTCCCCCGATCAGCGCGACGAGCCGGTTCGGCGTCCAGAACGGCGGCCGCGCGATCAATTCGATCGCGCCGGGACGGATCGCGACGACGCGCGGATTCGTTCCGCCCTGGTCGAACATCACGCATCCCATGACCCGTGCGAGCGACCCGATTTCGAATCCCGACGCATCGGCCTCGCCCGCGACTTCCACCGCGATCGCGGCCCCGCCGTCCTTGATGACGAGTTCGCGACGGCTCGCCTCGATTACTCGCCCCGAAACCGCGACCTCCTCGCCGAAAATCTCCTCGACGCCGTCCTCTCCCGCGTTCACCGCAAGCTCAAGAATCTGCGCTGCGTCATGCGGCGCGACCTTCGGAAGCCGCGATTCGTTGTGCTTCAAAACCTTCACGATCGCGCGCTCGAGCCGCGGCGTGTCCCAGACATTCGCGACGAATCCCGCGGCGTCCACGCGGTCGCCGCGCACGGGGAGCTGATCCTTGCGCGCGGCCTCGACGAGAATCGTGCGGTCGCCGTCGAGCTTCAGAAAATAACGGCACAGTCCGCGCGACTCCCAGCCGGCGATCACGTCGCCGCGCACACGAACGCGGTGCTGCGGGAGGGGCGACTCGTCCTCGCGGAGGCGGGAGAAATCGACAATTTCGAGCTTGAACGGATGGCTCGGCGCGGGTTTCAGAATCGTCACTTCGTCCCGCGAAGCGACTCTGACGAGCGGCCCGCCGCCGTTCGCTTTCACGTCGAGAACGCCGGAGAGATTCACCTCCGCGTCAAGGAGATCGCGTCCCTTGAGCTTCGCCTTCGCGGGAACGATCGCGGTGAATTCCGCGGCGTTCCGCTTAACGACGAGAACGAGCGAATCATCCGCGGCCCGTTCGGCGTCGCGGACGATCCCCGAGACGCTCACGACGTCGCCGATCCGGGCCGGATCGTAGATGTCGTCCGAAGTCATCCCGCCGGCGGTGAGCGCTGCGGCGAGAACGATGCTAAGCGCGGAGAATCCCAAGTTCGTAGGTCCTCGCGACCGCCGAAGCGGCGTTCGAAACGTCGAGTTTGATCATCACCGATTTAAGCCGGCTCTTGACCGTCTCGGGACTGATGAAAAGCCGCGCGGCTATTGCGTCGCGCTGGAGACCTTTCGCGACGAGCGAGATGACCTCGAACTCGCGCGGCGAGAGAATCGACGGCGCGGGCTTGAAGTCGTCCGCCGCGAAGTCGATTTCATCCGCCGCGACCGCCTTCAGGACTTCGGCAAGTTTTTCGGTATCATCGCTCTTCGAGATGTAACCCCGCGCCCCCGCCGCTTTCGCCCGCTCGGATTCCTCCTTTAGCGGCATTCCGGCGAGCATCACGACGCGCGCCTTCGGATAGAAGCGCTGCAGCTTCGCGAGAAACGCGAACCCGTCCATCTTCGGCATCCGGACATCGGAGACGATGACCTCGGGGCAGCCGTTTTTCTTCACCCATTCGACCGCCTCTTCGCCGTCCGCCGCCGCGTGGACGACCTTGAACACCTTCCGCGAATTGAGCATCACCTCGAGCCCTTCGCGGAGCATCGGGTGATCGTCGACGATCATCAGAGTAATCTTATCGTTTGCCATACAGACATTATTTTATCAAATAACCGAAGGCCCTTTAGCGGAGGCGGATGATGAACGGCCAGGGTTTGAACGTGCCGGTGATTACATAATAGTCATCCGCGCCTTGACCGATATACGGGGTATCAGGAGTGATAGCGGTAATCGGATTCCCGTCCGGACCGGTCCAGCCGAGGAATTCGTGCGCGCCGTAGACCGGATCGATGAGCTCAAAATTTGAAGTGCCGTAACTGTACTCGACTGGATTTTCATTGATGACGCTCGGACCGGCATTCACAAATACGTACTTGATTTTGCAGGTCTTGCCGGTAGCGGTCACGGTAAGTTCGATACCGGTGTCGTAATCTCCTGCAGTCGGCGTATATTCAACCTGTCCTTCATTTTCGGTCTCAAGTTTCACGCCGTTCACGATGACGGATAGGGATCCCTTGTTGAAATTACTCGAGCGGCTCGCGATGACGAACAGCTTTTCGCTCTCTTTAACAGTGAAGGTGAGATTCGTCGCATTCTTGCCATCGAAATAGACAGTACCGGTCGCATTGGAGATGACGAGTCCGCCTTTGCCGAGCTGGTTAATTCCGCGAAGCTCACCAATGGTGAACGGAATATCATAGAGTTCACGCTCCGCGACCGTCACCTTGAGTACGCCGTCCTCGTCAATTGAAGGGACTCCTTTCACGAGTGTCTCCGAATCCGGCAGCTCGGCGAAGACGTAATCGGTGATATCACCGCCATCCGGAATCTGCACCTTGCGGAAGGTCTCGGTCGCTCCGACTGTCGCGGATGAAAGCGCGACGACCAGTTTCCCGCCTTCGAGAATCCGGTAACCGTAGGTCTCGTACTTCGCATCGGCTATGGCGGTGTAATTCGTCCGCGAATCGATAACGAGCGGACCGGGGAAGCCATCGCCGTCATACTCGACATTACCACCATTAAGTTTGATGCCGCCGGGGAGCGAAAAAGATCCGAGCTTGATTGCGCTCGCCTTCACTTCGGTAACTCCCGTATAAGTCGGCTGGGCGTTGAAAGTAAGCGATTGACTGCCGTTATATGTTAGTCCGCCGACGCCGGTCAAAACTCCACCGATAACTATGCTTTTCTCGAGTGTCGTCAGGTCGAGACCGTTCGTCCCCAGTTCATACGTAAGATTATCGTGCGCCGGGAAGATATCATGCCCAGAACCGGTGTTATCAGTGCAGACAAACTTTCCTCCGTCAAAGATGACTCGTGCCGTTCCACTGCCTGCTGAAGACGCTACCGCGAAATACCGGCACTTCAACATTGCACCGTCCGAGATCTCGAACGAGGAAGAAGAATCATCGGCAAGATTGAAAAGCACCTGATTCGACGTGGTCGCGATTGATCCGCCGTCGGAAAGAACGACTTTCGCGGTGCTGTTCGAACCGGTACCCAGTACGAGTTGCTTGGCTGGCACCACTTCGCCGCCTGAGACGGTCAATACACCGCTGCAGTCATTATTGTAGCCGATATGCGCGTTATCGTTGAAGGTCGCCTTAGCGCCTCCCTCGATCTCCATCATGCCGTTCAGTCTGAGGCCGTTACAATTGAAACTCGTGCCCGATTCCGCCTTTATACCGGTGGTACGATCGGATTTACCGATGGTAATGGTCGTGGCATTGGTAAATACCGCGCCTTCCGTCAAGTCAAAGATTGCGGTACCGCCGCCATCATTCGGGAACCTGTCCGGCAACGATGACCATTCACCGCCATGCACTCTTAAAATACCTATTGAATCCTTGACACCGAACAGAATCTTGCCCATATCAAGACCATCAGGATAGCTATCCCCGATTTCCAATACACCGGTAGCGCCGGCTGCGGCTCCGATTCTGACCGTACCATTGGTAGTCAATATCTTGCCACTGTCAAATTTCAAAGTTCCAATCGCGCCGGTATTATTTCCGACAAGGACATTCTGCGCATAATCGATCGTGCCGCCCTCGAGCGTAACATAACCCCTCGAGTCAACGCCGGTACCGATTTGAAGCGCCCGTTTCTCTGAGGTGCTCTTCAAAAGCCCACCCTTCATGATAAGCCTGCCGACGCTGTTGGAGCCGTAGCCGACAAACGAGTAATCGTTGATCGTATACGAGCCGCCGAGTATTTCCAGGGTACCGTACTGATCGGCGTTCTCGTTCACATAAATGTATTTTGGAAACCGCCGTGGGACGATTTAGAAAGAATGTGGGACGAGAGGCAA
>R26__coassemble_644_pt1 | contig 20507 bp, 17 predicted proteins | sample R26__metabat2_high_PE_025 | metagenome-assembled genome bin R26 | reverse complement strand
GCCTCGCGTCGCTCTCCGTTCCCGTTCCCCGTCCCGTCATAGCGACAGGATGAGACTCTGTTCGGCAGTGGGTTGGTCAGACGTCTGCCCACGGCGGGGGATACCCCCTAAAAATAAAAGAAGGGGGGGAGCAGGTTGAGATTAGAATTTTGATTTATCGCGCAGCAAGTGCGCATGGGTCCGCGCAAGGCTCGCGCCCACTCGGGAGTTGACATAGACATTTAGTTGAGCATATCTCTCGGTTCCGGATAATCTCTTATCTCTTATCTCTCTACTCTCTACTCTCTACTCTCTACTCTCTACCCTCTATGAAGTTGCGGGGACTGTCCCCATAGAATTTGTGAATCGATGAATTGCAATTGACAACAATCGTGCTAGCCCGGTTTGTTGGTGTTTGACGGAGAAAAAAAATAGTATAATCAGTGCGTAATAACTAAGGAGTAAACCATGAAGAAAATAATATTACGGCTAGCAGTCGGCGCGTGGACACTTGGTGTGGCTATGTGTTTATCTGCGGAATATGTCGAGCCGTGGGGGGAGCTGAATGAAATGTATTCTCCGAGGATTTCGCTTGGGGCGTACTCTTATACAACCAGCTTCGATGCAGACGATATTGAGTATTATGGCTGGGGACATCCGGGATATTGGGAGGACTTCGGAACATTGGTGATGGATCCGGGCGGAGCGAGCGGGGCACGGAGACTTTATTCCGGAATTCCATCTATGTCTTCGATTCTGGCTCCGAGTTGTCCGTATACACGCTCTGGGTACAAGTTCGCGGGTTGGCGAATTGCCGATCCTTGTTTTGTTGTACTAGGAGGAACTGAGTACACATGTGAGGGAGTTAATATTGGGTATTTGATCGCTACGATTGCAGCAGGGAAATATTTTGGTTATTGCGGATATGTCGGGGCCCTAGTCGCGACATGGACGCCGGTCGGGAATTCGTCCGGCGGCACGACGACTTCGCTTTGGTCGAAGGCGAGAACTCTTAAAGGAGGATACTATACGGGCGAAGATCTTTACGGCTATCTCGGTACATGCATAGTGAAATGCGGGAAGGTGAATCGCAAGGGCGTCGCGAAGGTGTCGGTCAAGATCAAGCGGTTCGACGGTACGCGAGTGCGACTCGCCTCGAAGCAGGTTACGGTCAGCTCGGGAACAACTACCGTTACCTGGCCTAATGGTTTTACGTTGAAGATTACCGGCAACACTTTCTACGGCGGGAACAGTAATGGCGCCGTCAACGTCGTCAGCGCGACAATCGGCGGGACGGTGAGCGGCGTGCACTATCTAGGTCTTCCCGCATGGGAGGATTATTCTGATGACGGATTTCTCAAAGCCTCAGGTCTCGCGAGCCGGTATGGGTCGGATATCTGTTTTTCGGCGAATGCGCTTGAAAAGATGTACGACGGGCTGAGTTTCAATGCGAACGGCACGAGATGGACGTTCTCGACAACCGACCCGATAGTCAAGATGACGTATTCGACCCGAACCGGCGAGTTCAAGGGTTCTATAAAACTTACTGCAGGTCACTTCTGCACTTATTATCCGACAGGAACCAAAGTGCCCCGCAGTCACAAGGTGACGCTGAAAGTGAAGGGCGCGGTGTTCGACGGAGAATTCTCCGGGATAGCGAAATACCGCAAGCTCTACTCGACGTTGATCGTTGGGGAGTAATATCCTGCTCGACCGTCGGCGTCGGAGCGAACGGCAGGAACAGTAAAGAGAACGCGCCCATGGGACCTCGTCCCACGGGCGCGCTTTTGTGCCGGCATGTCGGCGGCTTCAGCGGTAGACCTGGCGCTGTTCGTAATGACCGGGCTGCCAGACGCGAACTACCGCGCCGTTCGGCTGGACCTGGTCGACGTAGCGGCCTTCGACCCAGACGTTTTCGTACGCGACGACGGGCTGGACCGGGGCGACGACCGGGGCGGAGTAACCGCCGTAGTAGACCGGCGCGGGGGCGGCCGCGTATTCCGCGATCCGGATCGGGGCCGTCACCGCGTCGTAGACGAGCCCGCCCACAAGGCCGCCGACGAGCCCGCCGACGAAACCGGGCCCGCCGTGATGGTGGCCGCCGCCGTGGAATGCCGGGCCGGGCCCGCCGTGACCGCCGCCGTGGAAACCGGGCCCGCCGTGTCCTCCGCCGCCTGGCCCGCCGTGGGGACCCGCGAGCGCCGCGCCGGCGCAAACCGTAACCGCCGCCAGGGCGACAATTGCCTTTTTCATCTTCATTTCGTTTTTTCCTTTGCTTTTTCGTTAAGTCGCTCTTTGCGGCTTCACGAGGTTAGGCGCGGTAAGCCGTGGATTCTGACAAAAAATTTGATATAATATTTCTCCGATTTTGAAGGACAAACTCTGACCATGAACAGAACCGTTTATTTCGATAACAACGCGACCACCGCGGTCGCGCCGGAAGTGCGCGAGGCGATGATGCCTTTCTTCGGCGAACTTTACGGGAACCCGAGCTCGATGCACGCTTTCGGCGGCGAAGTCGCGAAATATGTCACCGCCGCGCGCGAGGAGGTCGCCGCGTTCCTGAACTGCTCCCCCGAGGAGATCATCTTCACTTCCTGCGCGAGCGAATCGGATAATTCCGCGATCCGCGGCGCTGCCGACTGGTTCGGGTCGTCGATGAAGGTGATCACGACCGCGGTCGAGCATCCGGCCGTTCTCCAGCCCGCGCGCCGCCTGAAGGCGCTCGGCCACGCGGAGGTCGAGCTCGGCGTCGATTCGAAGGGCGCGCTCGACCTGGACCGCCTGCGCGCGGAGCTTAAAGGGACGAAGAACGCGCTCGTTTCGGTGATGTGGGCGAACAACGAGACGGGCGTACTCTTCCCGATCGCGGAAATCGCGGAAATCTGCAAGGAGTACGGCGCGACGTTCCACACCGACGCGGTGCAGGTCGCGGGCAAGATCCCGGTCGACGTGAAGAAAATCCCGGTCGACATGCTTTCGATGTCGGGCCACAAGTTCCACGCGCCGAAGGGCGTCGGCATCTTCTACGTCCGGAAGGGGACGAAATTGAAGCCGTTCCTCCTCGGCGGCCATCAGGAAGCCGGGCGCCGCGCGGGAACGGAGAACGTCCCGTACATCGTCGGGCTCGCGAAGGCGTGCGAGCTCGCGCGTAAGGGGATGGCGGAGGAGGCCGTCAGAATCGGCGCGATGCGCGACAAGCTCGAAGCGGGGATTCTCGCCGCGTGCCCGAACGTCCGCGTGAACGGCGACCGCGACCACCGCCTTCCCGGGACGCTGAACGTCAGCTTCGAGTACATCGAGGGCGAAGCGATCGCGTACCACCTCTCGGACCTCGGAATCTGCATCTCGACCGGGTCCGCGTGCGCCTCCGGGTCGCTCGATCCGTCGCATGTCATCCGCGCGATGGGCGTTCCCTTCATCGCGGTCCACGGCTCGGTCCGCTTCTCGCTTTCGCGCTACAACACGATGGAAGAGGTCGACTACGTCCTCGAGAAGCTCCCGCCCGTAATCAAGAATCTCCGCGATCTTTCGCCGTTCGGGCCGGACATGGACCCGACGACGTTCAAGTGATTCTCGACGAAAGGAAACGCTTATGAAAACGACGGTGACGACGATTCTCGCGGTGACGATGGCGTTCGGCGCCGTTGCGGCGGGAAAGAAAAAGCCCGAGTGGAACCGCGCGGAGTTCGACGAGGCGCGGCCCGAGGGGAACTACGTCTGCACCGCGAGCTTCGGCGACGCGGAGAAGCCGACAGTCAATTGGGTCAAGGCCGAGGGCCGTCGGCTCATGCTCGAGAAAGTCGTCACCGCGCCCGGCGAGACGGTGACGAAGAAGTTTGCGGTCAATATCCGCACGAACGACCTGAAGGACGGCGGAAAGGTGAAGATGAGCTCCGCCGAGAAAGGCCACGAGCGCTGGGACGACCGGCTCACAGTCCTCGTCCTTTCCGACAATCCCGCGCAGAAGCCGGTCGCGGTCGAGCCCGCTCCCGAGGGGACGCTCACGCTCTTTCTCGCGGGCGATTCGACCGTCTGCTGCTACAACACCGAACCGTACGGAACCTGGGGCCAGATGCTCCCCGCGTTCTTCGACGAGACGGTCGCGGTCGCTAACCACGCCGAGTGCGGGCGCTCGCTCGGCTCCTACAACTCGGAGAAGCGCGAACAGAAGGTTCTCGAGTCGATGAAGCCTGGGGACTGGCTCTTTATCCAGTTCGGCCACAACGACCAGAAGGAGAAGTGCGAGTTCGACGAGCGCATGCGCCGCTACAACGAGCGGCTTGAGAGCGTGATCGACGCGTTCACCGCCCGCGGCGGCAAGGTCGCGCTCGTTTCGCCGATGGAGCGCCGCCGGTTCGACAAGGACGGGAGACCCTTCACGACGCTCGACGAGTACGAAACCGCGATGAAGGCGATGGCGGGAAAGAAGGGGATTCCGTTTCTCAATCTCCACGAACTGAGCTTCCGCCTCTACACCGCGCTCGGCGAGGAGAAGTCGAAGGCGCTTTTCGGCTTCCGCAAGGGCGAAATCGACAACACCCACCAGTCCGTCTACGGCGGCTACGAGCTCGCGCGGGCGATGGCGGAGCTCATCAAGGCGAACGTTCCCGAGCTCGCCGCGCGGCTCCGTCCGGGGATTCCCGCCTGGTCGCCGGAAGCGCCGGACGCGGACCCGGGAATCCCGCGCAGCGGGAAAACTGCAAAAAACAAGCCCGAAGAAGCACTTTCCGAAGCGGAAAATGCAAAATCGAAGGGGACTGTCCCCACTGAAAAAGCTGAATCGCAGGGGACAGTCCCCGTAAAAACGGCGGGGACTGTCCCCGTCGAGGCGCTGCCGGCGACGGCTGCGCGGGGGCTCTCGGTGTGGCGGGATACGACGCCGATGGCGGTCGGGAACTACGACGTCTCGGTGATGGTCGGTGGAGCCGCGGCGGCGGAAAGCTGGGTGAAGTTCGAAGGTCGCCGCATCGCGTTCGAAGGGGTGAAGACCGCGCCGGGAGAGCGGAAGACGATCGTCTTTACCGCGCGCGTGAAGGGCGACATCGCGAAGCCGGGCGTCGCCACCGCGGGCGAGTCGCCTTTTCCGCACGCGCTTGATGTGACGGTCGTCACGAGCGGCGAGAAGCCGGAGATCGTGGCAAAACCCGCGGCCGAGGAAACGCGGGTCGTCTACCTCTGCGGCGACTCGACCGTCACCGACCAGCAGCGCGAGCCGTGGGGCAGCTGGGGACAGGCCCTGCCGCTTTTCTTCAAGCCGGGAGCGGCGGTAGCCAACTTCGCGCGTTCCGGGCTTCACACGACGAGCTTCCGTCAGCAGGGGCGGATCGACCGTATCTGCGAGTCGCTTAAATCCGGCGATGTCGTTCTCGTCCAGTTCGGTCACAATGATCAGAAACAGAAGTGGCTTAAGCCCGACGCGAACGGCGGTTACGAGAAGGAATTGAACGGTTATATCGACCGTTTCACCGAAAAAGGCGCGAAAGTCGTTTTGGTGACGCCGGTGGAACGGCTGCGGTTCGACCGAAAGACGAGGCGCCAGGAAGGGAAGACCCTGACCGGCTACGCCGACGCGGTGAAACGCGTCGCGGCCGCGCGGAACGTGCCCGTTATCGATCTTAACGACGCGAGCTACCGCATGTACGCGGCGCTAGGCTTCGATGGGGCGCCCGCGCTCCTCTGCACCTATACGCGAGAGGACCAGCAGCGCGATTTCTTCCTCGGAAAGAAAATTGAGGAAATCCGGCCGCTCGCCGATAAAACCCATCATTCAATCTACGGAGCCTTTGAGATGGCGCGCTATATCGCGAACGCGCTCACGGGGACAGTCCCCGAAATCGCGCCGCTCGTCCGAGAGGAATATCTTGGGTTCGACCCCGATCGTCCCGACGCGGACCCGGGGATTCCGCCGACCGGCGAGGTCGATTCGCGGCGACCGGAGGGCGACACGGGAAACAAGGAATGATTCTTTTTCTAAGAACAATCAAGTCAAGGAGGATATCATGAAGAAGCTGATAGTTTTCGCCATGCTCGCGGCGATGTCCGGGGTATCGTACGCGAAGAGTCATCATGATCGCGACCGCGAGAAAGTCATAATCGTAGAGCACGAGAAGGACAGCCATCATCACAAGAAGGACAAGCATAAAGACAGCACCGGCGCCGCGGTTGTCGGCGGCATTATCGGCGGCATCATCGGCGCCGCGATCGCCGACCCCGAACCGACCACGCCGCCGCCCGCTCCGGTCGTCGTGCAGCAGCCGGTGATCGTGCAGCAGCCCGCGCCGGTGATCGTCCAGCCTGCTCCCGTCTATGAGATGCGTCAGGTCTGGGTCGAGGGGGCTTACGTCGATCAGGTCCAGCCGAACGGAGCGGTCGTTCGCGTCTGGCAGCCCGCTCACTACGAGCAGCGTCAGGTCCGCGTCAACTGATCGGCCGGAGCGATTCATGAAGAGGTCTCTCGTTTTCGCCGCCGCGGCGGCGTTCGCGGTCGTCGCCTTTGGCGCGGACGACAAGGGGCAGTGGGCGAAGGGTATGGACGATGACGCCGGCGCGGCTTCGAAGTCGTCGACCGATGTCTTCTCGCTCCCCGGCGCCTCGACCGAAGATCAGGCGAAGTGCCGCACCGTCCGCGACCGGCTTTACATCCAGTCGCTCGACGGCACGTGGAACTTCCGGCTCGGTGACAAGTCCGGCCCGATCGAAGTCCCCGGGAACTGGGAGACTCAAGGCTACCTGAACCCTGCCTACGGTAACCAGATCGCCGAGATGACCGGCGTCTACGAGAAGGACTTCCGGCTCGCTCCGACGATGAACCGCGGGGCGAACCGCGTCATTCTGCGCTTCGACGGCGTCCTCTTTTCGTACCGCGTATTCCTGAACGACCGCGAAGTCGGCGCGTTCGGTTCCGCCTTTCAGATGGCGCAGTGGGACGTCACCGATTTTCTTGCGGATGGAATGAACCATCTTCGCGTCGAGGTCTCCACCCGTTCGAAGGGCTGGCTCTTCGATACGAACGACTGCTGGGCGCTCGCCGGCATCTTCCGTTCGGTCGAACTCTTTACCGTTCCGAAGCGAGCGTCGATCGAGGACATCGTCTTCCGCACGCCCGAGCTCGACGCGGCCGACGTCTCCGTCACCGCGACCGGCGACTTCGCGAAAGTCTACGTCTCGCTCGTCGACGACGAAGGCCACGCAATCGCAGCCAAAGAATTCCCTAATGACGGCGCCGCCAAAGACAATGTTTCATGCTTCATGCTTCATGCTTCATTGCCGGAGACCACGCGCGCGTGGTCTCCGGCCGATCCCTATCTCTACACGCTTGTCGTCACGCTTGTCGACGAGAACGGCGCGAAGATCCAGCGCCTCGCGGAGAAGGTCGGCGTGAAGACGGTGAAGTGTTCGGGTCAGGATATCCTCCTCAACGGAAAGAAGCTCTTCCTGAACGGCGTCGCATGGAACGAGATCGACCCGAAGGAAGGCCGCGCGATCACCTACCGGACGCGCCGCGAGCAGATGACGCTTATGAAGAAGGCTTGCGTCAACACGATCCGCACGGCCCACTATCCCTTCGGCCCCGACTTCTACGACCTCGCCGACGAGATGGGCTTCCTCGTTATCGACGAAGTGCCGTTCGGCTCGCGCGGGCGCGCGTTCCTTCACGACGCGAAATACGAAGCGGAACTTATCGCGCGAACCGAGAACACGATCCGCCGCGACCGGAATCACGCGTCGGTTTCGTTCTGGACCTTCGGCAACGAAAACGACTGGACGAAGAACACGGCGGCCGTTCTCGCCCGCGCGAAGGAGCTTGACCCGACGCGTCCGCGCGGGCTCGCCCAGATCGGTTCGTCGCAGTTCTACTCGATGATCCGCCACCCCGAGCGCGACGTCGACTTTTTCTCGGGCCACTACCTTTCGCCCGACCGCATGAAGGACGCGGAGGCGACGGTCACGGACCGGCCCGTAATGCAGACCGAGTACGCCCACGCCTGCGGGAACGGCTTCTGCGATTTCGAGGACCGCTATTCGCGGATGCGGAAGAACCCCGCGAAGTGGTCGGGCGGCTGCGTCTGGGCGTGGATCGACCAGAGCGTGATGCACCCCGATTCCGAAACGGCGGAAGGGCTCAAGATGCGGAATGTCCTCAAGTACCCCGACGGCTCCGACGTCCCGAAGGATCTCCGCCGCGACATGCCGTTCGAACTTCAGGGGAACTACCTCGACGCCGATCACTTCATCGACAGCTGGGGTGACCGCGCGACCGACGGCATCGTCTACGGCGACGGCACGCCGAAGGACGGCTACTATCTCTTGAAGCGCCTCCATCTCGCGCCCGATTCGTTCTTCACCGAATCCGCCGCGAAATCCCGCGCCGCATCTGTCGCCGAGGCCAAGACGAAAGTCGTTTTACCATTGCCGTCGTCAATCGAGGAATCGACGAATCGGCGAATCGACGAATTCGCGCGTCCTCTCCTTCGCATCGGCCGTCCCTTCGGCATGGATTCGCGGATCCAGTCGCTCCGCAAGCAGCACGGTTCGAACCAGCAGCCGTACCTCGTGAAGCCTGAGGTGTTGGAGGACGGGACGCTTCGTTACTACTACTCGAATCCTGGGAAGCGCCAGGCGTGGCTCGATGCGAAAATTACCGTCCGTGAGGAGGGCGGGAAGACGGTTGTCGATTACGAGTTCACTCCGAACGAACGCGCCCGCGAAATCGACGTCCTCGAGCTTGGTCTCGTCGTCGAAGCGCCCGCGGCGATGACGCGCGTCGACTGGGCCGGCCTCGGGCCGCTCACCGCGGTCCCCGGGAAGAACCTGATGAACGATTTCGGAAACTGGTCGATGCACCGTGACGACTACCGCTTCTTCGGTCCGCGCGCCGAGGTCGTCTATGCGCTAGCCCGTGCGAACGGCGGCGCGGAGGCGCTCGTCCTCGAGTCGGGGACCGGCAAGGTTTCGTTCGAGATCTACGGGGGGCGGATTCTCATGACCGAGTGCATCCACGCCGCCGGCTGGGGCGGGAAGAACGCGCCGTCGGGGCTTAGGAAGATGAAGGCGCTGACGCTCAAGGGCTCGTTCAAGGTCTACTCGGCCGCGGTCGACCCGAACGCGCCCGACACGGTTCCAGACCTCACGTATTCGCGCCACTACGGCTTCTGAGTCGGGAGGACGCGTTTCGAAAAACGTTGATGCGGCGACTTCTCCTCCTTACTCCGCCGTTCGTTCAGACGAACACGCCGTACCCCGCGACGATGCATCTCGCGGGATTCCTGAAGTCGCGCGGCGTCGAGGTCCATCAGCGAGATCTTTCAATCAAGGTCGCGCGGGACATTCTCGCAGAATACGGCGGCGACGAGGCGGAGGAGCTTCTCGAACTTCTTTCGGGGAACGCGCCCGACGAGGCGAAGATCGAGGCGTCGAAAATAATCGACGAACTCGCCATCGCGATCCGCGACGAAGTCGACTCCGAGTTCGGCTTCTCGCGCTACGCCGAGCGGATCAGCGCCCAGGCGGCGGATTTCGGTGAAATCGAAAAGCTCGTCCGCCGGAAGGGCGTCATGGACGCGCCGCTCGAGCGCCATCTCGCCGCGGCGATTGCCGAGACGAAGCCTGACGTGATAGGTGTCACGTGTCCTTTCCCGGGGACGCTCGTCGCCGCGTTCAAAATCGCGCGCTATGTGAAGCGGCGCCATCCCGGAATCGAACTCGTCCTCGGCGGCGGCTTCGTCTCGACCGAGCTCCGCGAGATGACGGACAAGCGACCATTTAAATATTTCGACCGGTTCCAGTTCGACGAGGGCTACGCGCAGATGCTCGCGTTGCTCGCATCCGAATCGACGAATCGACGAATCGACGAATCGATAAATTCCCCCGTGCCGCCCTTCGTCGCGCCGGATTATACGGGGATCGACTGGAGCGAATACTTCGACGTCGTCGAGACCGAGAACCCGATGCACCGGCTGTGGTCGACCGGGCGGTGGCGGAAGCTCATCATGGCGCGCGGGTGCTACTGGCATCGCTGCGCGTTCTGCGACGTGAAGCTCCCGTACATCAACTGCTTCGTCATGCCCGATCCGTGCGAGATCGTCGACGCTATGGAGTCGGTCGGCGGCTCGGGCGTTCATTTCGTCGACGAGGCGATGCCCCCGTCGCTTATCCGCGGCGTCGCGGAGGAAATTCTGCGCCGCGGTCTCGAGGTCGAATGGTGGGGGAACGTCCGCTTCGACAATTCCTTCACGCTTGAACTTACGCGGCTGATGGCGAAGGCGGGCTGCATCGCGGTGACGGGCGGGCTCGAGTGCGCCGACGACCGGCTCCTCGCGCTCATGTCGAAGGGGATAACGCTCGCGTCGGCGCGGAAGGCGATGGCGAACTTTCGTCGCGCGGGGATCATGGTCCACGCGTACCTTATGTACGGCTTCCCGACCGAGACGGCGGCGGAGGCGTACGGCGCCCTCGAGTACGTCCGCGATCTCTTCCGCGAGGGACTCGTCGCGAGCGCGTTCTGGCACCGTTTCGCCCTCACCGTCCATTCGCCGATCGCGCGCGAGCCGGGGCGGTTCGGGATCGAGATTCCGCCCCTGCCGAAGCCGAAGCGGCTTTTCTGCCGTAACGAGATTCCGTTCATCGAGCGGGGCGCTCCCGATTGGGACGCGATCGGCGAAGTCCTGAAGCTCGCGCTCTACAACTACCAGGAGGGGCGCGGACTCGACAAGTCGGCCGAGTACTGGCGGCGGGCGGTCCGGCGGCGTGGCGCTGGCAAGGGAAAATAGGCGCATATCTCAAACCGTTCGCGCACGGGCGCGGCGGGTAAGGTTCTTGATGTAATTACTGAGAAAGGAACACGATCGTGAATAAGCGAATTTTCATAGCCCGCGCGCTCTGCATCGCGGCGACGACCGTCGGGTGCATCCGCGCCGCCGCCGGCGACGCCGCGAAGGATATCGCGAGGTACGAGTCGTCCGGGGAGCTCGCCGTCGACCCTACCGAGACCGTCGTCGAGGCGCCGAAAGACATGAAACTCATTCTCTGCATCGGCCAGTCGAACATGGCCGGCCGCGGCAAGATGACGCCGGCGGATCGGGAGATCGTCGAAGGGGCGTACAAGCTCAACCGCGACGATAAATGGGTGAAGGCGAAGTCGCCATATCATTTCGACCGTACGTACGCGGCGGTGGGCCCGGTCGATGAGTTCGTGCGGCTATATCTGAAAGAGCATCCCGGCGAAACTGTCGGCGTCGTTCCGTGCGCGGTCGGCGGGAGCGCGATGGCCACCTGGCAGGACGATCCGTCGGGACGCCGCGGGGCGAATCTCCGGCGCGCGCTCGAACGCGCCCGTATCGCGGGGGCGAACGGGAAGTTCATCGCCGTCCTCTGGCATCAGGGCGAGACCGACGCCGCGAAATACGGGGCGGAAGCGCTCATGAAGACCTACCCCGGCCGCGTCAAGGCGATGATGGAGAAAATACGACGCGAACTCGGCGACGGGAATCTGCCGCTGATCGTTGGCGAAATCGGTCGCTGGCAGCGGCGTGACGGGAAGAACGCGGACGGTACGCCGCGGTACGCCGACCACGCCGCGAGGATCAACCCGTGCCTTGCGAAGGTGACGGAAATCCTGCCGGATTCGGCGCTCGTCTCGAGCGAGGGTTTGAAGAATCAGGATTCGCACCATTTCGACCGTGAAAGCCAGCGTATCCTCGGCGGGCGCTACTACGAGGCCTGGAAGAAGACGGCGGCTTCGACGAAATGCGGTGTGACGACGGAGAGCCGTACGGAAGCGCGGCATTCGTTGTTCTGTCTTGTCGGCGAAGCGTACAAAAGGTGACTTGACTTTTACAGGCGATGTAATGAATCCGCGGTGAAAACCGCGGATTCATTGCTTGGCACGGGTTTTGCTACTCGCCCGGCATCATGAAACTGATCATCGCATATATCCAGCCCGAGCGGCTGAACGCCGTGAAGCAGGCGCTTCACGAGCGGGAAATCTACAAGATGTCCGTAACGAACGCGATCGGATGCGGGCAGCAGCAGGGTTACACTCACATGTATCGCGGCGCCATCGAGGAAGTGACGCTCCTCAAGAAGGTCCGCGTCGCCGTCGGGGTCAATGACGAATACGTCGAAAAGACGATCGACGCGATCTGCGAGGGTGCGCGCACAGGCGATATCGGTGACGGAAAAATCTTCGTACTTCCGATGGAGGAGTGCGTCAGGATCCGGACTGGAGAGCGGGGACCGGCGGCGATCGGCTGACGCCGATCGCCGCATGAAACATGAAGCATGAAACATGAAGCATGAAGCATGAAGGAGTGATATGAAAAAAATTTTGATGTTGGGGTTGATGCTGGGCGCGGGGGCGGCGATGGCCGACGAGCCCGCGACGGCCGAGGGAGTGCAGACCAATTTGAACATTGTCTGGACGCTGATCGGCGGTATTCTCGTATTCACGATGCAGGCCGGGTTCGCGCTCGTCGAGACGGGCATGACGCGGGCGAAGAACGCGGCGAACATCATGATGAAGAATCTGATGGACTTCGCGGTCGGCTCGCTCGCGTTTTACGTCCTCGGCGCGGCGCTGATGTTCGGCGCGTCGAAACTCGGCGGCGCGATCGGCTGGGGCGGCTTCAACATGCCGAGTTTGATGGGCGGCGAAGGGTGCTGGGACTGGACGTTCTTCTTCTTCCAGACGATGTTCGCCGCGACCGCCGCGACGATCGTTTCCGGCGCGGTCGCCGAGCGCTGCGAGTTCAAGAGCTACCTCATCTACTCGGCGCTCGTCTCGATGGTCGTTTATCCGGTGACCGGTCACTGGATGTGGGGCGGCCTCGCGGGCGAGGCGTCGAAGGGGTGGATCGAACTTCTCGGGTTCCATGATTTCGCGGGCTCGACGGTCGTCCACTCGGTCGGCGGCTGGATCGCGCTCGCGGGCGCCATCGCGCTCGGTCCGCGCATCGGCAAGTACCGCCACGACGGCAAGGCGAATCCGATTCCCGGCCACAACCTCGTGATGGGCACCCTCGGCGTCTTCCTCCTCTGGATCGGCTGGTTCGGCTTCAACCCCGCCTCGTACACCGCGGGCATCGGCTCCATCTCGCGCGTCGCGATGACGACTAACCTCGCCGCCTGTGCCGGCACTGTCGCCGCGCTCGCGACCGCCTGGATCGTGATGGGGAAGCCCGATCTTACGATGGCGCTAAACGGCTCGCTCGCGGGTCTCGTCGCGATCACCGCGCCCTGCGACCTCGTGACGCCGAACGCAGCGATCGTGATCGGCACGGTCGGTGGCGTCCTCGTCGTCCTCTCGGTCATGTTCCTCGATAAGCTCCATATCGACGACCCGGTCGGCGCCGTTTCGGTCCACTGCGTGAACGGCGTCTGGGGCACGATCGCGGTCGGCCTCTTCGCGGCTCCGAAGGCGCTCGAATACGGTAACGACATGGTTGGACTTTTCTACGGCGGCGGCTTCAAGTTCCTCGGCGTGCAGCTCGTCGGCGTAGGTATGACCTGCTTCTGGGCGTTCGGCGTGGGGCTCGCGATCTTCTACACGCTCAAACACTTCGGCATTCTCCGCGTGAACGCGAAGACCGAGCTCAAGGGTCTCGATGTCACCGAACACGGTGAAGACGCCTATGCGGGCTTCCAGTTCTTCTCGAATACGTGATTAACGCATGTGACGCACTAATCACTAATCACTAAGCACTAATTTCCCGCGCCCCTCCCTGACTGCTCACAGGGAGGGGCCTTTTTGTCGTCATCAAAGTCAGCCGGTGTTGCCTTTGGCATTTGCTGCGCGAAAGAAAAATTTATAAGTATATCAAATTCAGAAAAATAATGTGTGGAGACTTTGTGGATTCTTTGTGGAGATATCTCCACACAATCTCCACAAAGTCTCCACACATTATTTTTGAGCTTTTGCCATAATCTCCGGCGTTCGCTCAACTAAGGGCGAAGAAAGGAGATTTGAAGATGCTCGCAAAGTGTTTCAGCGGGGCGATAAACGGCGTCGAGGCGCTCCCCGTGGAGATAGAAGTCTACTCGACGCCGGGGACGAGTTCGTTCGCGATCGTGGGGCTACCGGACCAGGCGGTCAAGGAGGCGAAGGAGCGCGTCTCGACCGCGCTCAAGAATTCCGGGTTCGGCTCGAAGGAGGAGTTTGCGGTAACGGTGAACCTCGCGCCCGCGGATACGAAGAAGGAGGGTCCGGTCTACGACCTTCCGATAGCGGTCGCGCTCCTCCGCGCGACGAAGCGGCTCGACAACGAGTCGCTCGGGAATTACGCACTCATCGGGGAGCTCTCGCTTTCGGGACGGGTGAGGAAGGTGAAGGGAATCCTTCCGATCGTGATGGCGATGAAGCGGCTCGGGAAGGCGGCCGTCCTCGTTCCGTCCGACAATGTGATGGAAGCGAGCGTCATCGAGGGTATCGATATCATTCCGGTCGACACGCTCCGCGAGGCGGTCGAGTACCTGAGCGACCGGATTTACATCAAGCCGATTCGGACGGACCTATCGAAGCTCGTTCAGGAAGGCGGCGATTACGGGGACGATTTCGCGGACGTGAAGGGTCAGGCGGAGGCGAAGAACGCGCTCACGCTCGCGGTAGCGGGCGGCCATAACATGCTGATGATCGGCTCGCCCGGGTCGGGGAAGACGATGCTCGCGCGTCGCGTCGCGTCGATTCTGCCGCCGATGAGCGTCGAAGAGGCGCTCGAAGTCTCGAAGATCCATTCGGTCGCCGGGCGCGAGAAGGGCGCGGGGACTTTCGTGACGCGCCGGCCGTTCCGCGCGCCGCACCACACGGCGAGCCAGATCGGGCTCCTCGGCGGCGGCGCCCACTCGACGCCGGGCGAGGTCTCGCTCGCTCACCGCGGCGTCCTCTTCCTCGACGAGTTCGCGGAATTCCCGCGATCGACGCTCGAGGTCCTTCGCCAGCCGCTCGAGGACGGTCACGTTTCCGTTTCGCGCGCCGCGGCGTCGTACGACTATCCGTCGCGGTTCCTGCTCATCGCCGCGATGAACCCGTGCCCGTGCGGCTACTATCAGGATCCGACCCACGAGTGCCGCTGCTCGCAGAATCAGATTCTCCGCTATCAGCAGCGTGTCTCGGGTCCGCTCATGGACCGTATCGATCTGCAGGTCGGCGTCTTCGCGGTTCCGGTGAACGAACTCGAGTCGCTCTCGGGTGGCGAGACGAGCGAGCAGATCCGCAGTAAAGTGATCGCGGCGCGCGAGATCCAGCGCGAGCGTTACAAGGATATGCCGGGCGTGATCACGAACGCCGAGGCGAAGAGCCGCGACCTCCGCGACATCTGCCGGATGTCGTCGCGGGCGTACGAGGAACTCCGGCGCACGATGACGAAGATGAATCTCTCGGCGCGCGCCTACGACCGCGTACTCCGTGTCGCGCGCACGGCCGCCGATCTCGAGGGCGCGGCGGATGTCACCGAGATGCACGTCCTGGCGGCGTCGAAGTACCGGCAGCTCGACTCGGGCTCGAATTTCTGGGCTTAGTGAACCATAAACCGAAAACAAAACAAGAAGGAGAAATACCATGAACGAAAACACCCAGGCGAACAGCGCCGAAAATCCGGTCGCGAACGAACCGCGAAATTTCCGGCCGAAACTCGCGTTCGTCCATCCGAACATGAAGGGAACGGGTACATCGGCGAGTTTCAGTCTGATTCCCGCGTACAATGACGTCGACGGCTGTATCTGGGCGCGATTCGCGAATCAGATCTCGGTCGCAGACCGGAGCGGACCGACGCCGGTCTACGCGCGGTTTGATTATGAAAACGCGATTAACGTGAAACTCGGTTTCGGCGACCTCACGAAGATGCTGCAGGTCCTTCGCGGCGAGACGGAATCGATCGACGAGGACCGGGGGCTCTTCCACCGCTTCCCGGGCGGACAGACGCTCATAAGAATGAAGCACCAGATCGAGCCGCGCGCCGGGTATTTCATCGAGGTGAATCGCACGGTCAAGGGGAAGCCGGAATTGTCGTCGTACACTTTTCTCACTCCGGCCGAGGCGCTCGGCTTCGCCGCGGCGATCGAGTCGTCGTTCGGGGTCATTGCTTTCGGACTTCCGATCGTGTACGACCGCGAACTCGAGGCATGGCTCGTCGAAAAGGAAAGGGCGCGCAATGCCGTCGCGGCGTGAGAGCGATAACGTCGGCGTCGTCCACGGCAACTGGGGCGAGGACCGCGCGGTCGAGTTCCTTCGCGTGAAGGGGTGGATAATCGTCGACCGGAACGTCCGTCCATGCACTTGGGACGAGCGCTACGAACTCGACATCATCGCCTACGAGCGCGAGACCGACACGCTAGCGTTCGTCGAGGTGAAGCAGCACGCGGAGCGCTCGCCGTACCAGCGGCGGCTGAGGAGCATCTGCCGCCACAAGCGCGACCTTCTCCGGATCGCCGCGCGGACGTGGGTAAGGCGGAACAAGTGGGCGAGCGGCTATCGCTTTGACGTGATCGAGGTGTACGGCGACCCGGAGTCGGGCGCCGCGCCGGAGATCGACCATATCGAGCGGGTGCAGCTCTTCGAGAATAACCGGAAGTTCGTGAACTGGAGCGATTAGTGCACAGTGCTTAGTGCATAGTGCTTAGTGCGAAAAATCAAGAAAGAAAATAAAGGAGATAAAAAGATGGCGAAGGAAACGAAGATACTCGAGCGGATCGGGGATTCGCTCGAAGCGGTGATGAGGGATATCAGAAAGCAGTTCGGCGAGATGTCGATTCTGCGGCTCGGCGAGGAGGCGAGGCGCGATGTCGAGGCGATTTCGACGGGCGCGCTCTCGCTCGATCTCGCGCTTGGAATCGGCGGTCTCCCGAAGGGTCGGATCATCGAGCTATACGGCCACGAGTCGTCGGGGAAGACGACGCTCGCGCTTCACGCGGTCGCGAATGTCCAGAAGGCGGGCGGCGCGGCGGCGTTTATCGACGCGGAGCACGCGCTTGATCCGGGCTACGCGAGTAAGATCGGGGTCGACCTCGACAACCTCGTCGTTTCGCAGCCGAACTCGGGCGAGGAGGCGCTTTCGATCTGCGAGCAGCTGATCCGCTCGGGCGCGCTTGATATCGTCGTAGTCGACTCGGTCGCGGCGCTCACGCCGCAGGCGGAAATCGACGGCGCGATGGGCGACAGCCACGTCGGGCTGCAGGCGCGACTTATGAGCCAGGCGATGCGGAAGCTGACGGCGGCGATCGCCCAGACGAAGACGCTCTGCATCTTCACGAATCAGGTCCGCGAGAAGATCGGCGTCATGTTCGGAAACCCCGAGACGACGCCGGGCGGTAAGGCGCTCAAGTTCTACGCGTCGTGCCGGCTTCAGGTCCAGCGGATCGGCGCGATCAAGAACGCGGGCGGCGAAGTCGTCGGGAACCGGACGCGGGTCAAGGTCGTGAAGAACAAGGTCGCGGCGCCTTTCACCGAGGCGGAGTTCGACATCCTTTACTCGTGCGGGATTTCGTACGAGGGGTCGGTTCTCGACGCGGCGATCGCGCGGGGAATCGTCGAGAAGCGGGGAAGCTGGCTCGCGTTCGGCGAGGAGAATCTCGCCCAGGGCTCGCTTGGCGCGATCGCGTACCTGAAGGAGCATCCGGAGGTCACGGAGAAGATCGTCGCGCTCGTGAAGGAGACGCCGGGCGCTCCGGCGAAAATCAAGAAGGCGGCGTAAGGCGAAATCGCAGGTCAATCAGAAAGGAGATGGTTTATGTACGAATTCATCGGCAAGGTCAGGCGCGTCGGCGCGGCGAAGACGTTTTCGAGCGGCTTCGTAAAGCGTGATCTCGTTCTCGCGACGAAGAACGCGAGCGGGTGGGAGAATGTCGTCGCGTTTCAGTTCAAGCGCGAGCGGGCGACGCTTCTTGATTTGGTCAAGGTCGGCGACGAGGTCCGCGTCGACTTCGCGGTCGACGGGCGGGAGTGGACTGACCCGCGGACGAACGAGACGAAGGTCTTCTGCGACTTGACGGGCTACGCCGTCAAGTCGGCGGATGGCGCGGCGAAAGCGCCGGGGACGAAGCCGGCCCCGCCCGCGATCGACGAGTCGGAGATTTCCGCGGACGTTCCGTTCTGAAAGGAGGCGGCGAATGGCGAAGGATGAACTTTCGCGGCGGCTCAAGGCGGAATTCGGACTTTCCGGATTCCGCGCCGGTCAGCGCGAGGCGATCGAGGCGGTTCTCGGCGGGCGCGACGCGGTCGTCGTGATGCCGACCGGGTCGGGGAAGTCGCTCTGCTATCAGCTCGCGGCGATGATGATGCCGGGGACGACGATCGTCGTTTCGCCGCTCATTGCGCTCATGAAGGATCAGCTCGACGCGCTTACGCGTCGGAAGATCGCGGCGACGGTCATCAACTCGACGGTGCCGGTCGAGGAAATGAGGAGGCGCCAGCTCGCGATGCGGCGGGGCGAGTACAAACTCGTTTATGTCGCGCCGGAGCGGTTCCGGAGCGACGAGTTCCGGCTCGCGCTCTCGCTGACCGAGGTCGCGATGTTCGCGATCGACGAGGCGCACTGCATCAGCCAGTGGGGGCACGACTTCCGGCCCGACTACCTCGGGCTCGGCGAGATCGTCGCGGCGAAGCCGGTGGCGCGGATTATGGCGCTCACGGCGACCGCGACCGCGGACGTCCGGAAGGATATCGTCGCGCAGCTGCGGCTCGGCGAGGGCGGGCGGAAGGAGCCGCTTGTCGAGGTGCTCGGTTTCGCGCGGCCGAATCTCAGGATCGTCGTGAGCGACACGCCGACGAGACTCGAGAAGGGGCGGCGGCTTGCGGACATCGTGCGCGAGCTCAGGCAGGGTATCGTCTATGTCGCGACGCGGAAGCACGCGGCGATGGTCTACGAGTTCCTTCTGAAGCTCTTTCATGGCGACAAGGAGATTACGCCGCTTCTTTATCACGCGGGGCTCGCAGAGCAGGAGCGCCGCGAGGTCCATCGGTGCTTCGCGACGGCGAAGCATCCGGTCGTGGTCGCGACGACGGCGTTCGGGATGGGAATCGACCGCGCCGATATCCGGTTCGTCGTTCACTGGGATATTCCCGGAGGAATCGAGCAGTACTACCAGGAAATCGGGCGAGCGGGGCGGGACGGAAAGGCGGCTCATTGCGAGCTCCTTTTCGCGTACTCCGACGTCAAGGTCCAGAACTGGTTCATCGACGGCGCGAATCCCGACGGCGAAACGGCGCTCGACGTATGGCGGAGCTTCCGGACGACGCACGCGACGATCTATGACTCGAAGGAAATCGCGATGAAACTCATGATCGAGAATCCGATCAAGGTCGAGACGTCGGTGAACGTGCTTGCCCGCGCCGGTTTCCTGAAGCGCGAGAACGTCGGTCTCCTCGTCAAGTACCGCAAGGCGGAGAACGTCGAGGAGGCCGAGATCAATCGGCTTTTCAACTCGCGGCGCGACAAGCTCTACCGCGACCGGCGGCGGCTCGGCGCGATGCTTGATTTCGTCTACGCGCCCGGTTGCCGCCACCGTTACATCCTCGATTATTTCGGCGATTCGACCCCCGACGCGGTCTGCGGCGGCTGCGACAATTGCGAACGAAAGAACAAACTGGAAAAGAACGACAAAGCCCGCTCGCGGGCGGCGTGAACACAAGGAGAAAAAACATGAATGAAAATCAGGAAGTAATAATGGCGGCCGGTGCAGATACAACGGGAAGAATCATGACCGATCCGATTACGCCCGCTGCGTCGTCGGAAGAACCGGGCGCGCCGACCGTGACGCCGGAGCGCGCCGATGCGCCGACCGGGATTCCAGAAAGCGCGATGCTGCGTTTTCCGGATGAGCCGGAGGTCGACGCGGTCGTCCGCCGCTTCGGCGCCGCGCGGGTTCTCAATATGGTCCCGAAGCTCGTCGCGGGCGGCTACATCGCGCTTACCGATACCGGCAGGGCGCTCCTTGACGCCGCGATGCGGATTAGGTCCGAACCGTTCGGCTCCCAGCTCGATCCCGCCGACCGCCCGGTCGCCGAACGCCTCCGCGAGTGGCGCGCCGCAAAGGCCCGTGAGCGCAATGTGAGCGCGTATGTCGTGATGCATAACCGCGTCCTTTTCGCGCTCGCCGCCTCGCGACCGAAAACCGCGCTCGATCTTCTCCGCCTCGGCGCCCCGCGCAAGCTCGTCGCCGACTGCTCCGAAGAACTCCTCGCTCTTGCGAGCTGAAATTCCATCCGGATGGATAGGCCGTGCTTATCCATCCTTCTTTTACCCTTTTCCATCGGGGACTGTCCCCGTCAAGACATGAAGCATGAATCATGAATTATCAAGTATGTTGAAGGGGACTGTCCCCGGTAAATCTACACTCAAACTTCTCGACGGTCTCGTCAATATCAATCATCAGATTTATTGGGACAGTTCCACCAAAAGTTAGGGTCATTTATTAACCGCATCGATCGGGGACAGTCCCTTCAAGGCAATGGACAATCCCTCAAAGACAAAAAGGAAACAATCATGGCAAGAGAAAACCGGATCAGCGTGCCCGACACGTACTACAACATCACCGCG
>R26__coassemble_642_pt1 | contig 20511 bp, 7 predicted proteins | sample R26__metabat2_high_PE_025 | metagenome-assembled genome bin R26 | reverse complement strand
TCATACTTGGCGTTGACGCGGCAAACGGTTTGTCGTGTCTATGGGATGGTAGTGACCAATAATATTGCCTTGCTCTCCGACTTTACAGGTACGATCAAGACCTCCAATGCTAACGCGACTATTAATATCTGGTCGGTTTCGCTTACCGGGGAGACAACGCTTCCGAGCGAAGTCACGCTCGTAAATATCAATGAGTCGGCCGGCACGATTAACTGCCCGACGAATTTCATTTACAACGGAACCGATGTCACCGAGAATTACGAAATCTCCAAAGACGGCACCACGAGGATCATTGCGGTTCAGAATGGAGCCAATCGCACGAAGACCGTTTCGGATAGCGCGAGTCTCGGGAATGTGACGATCCATGAAAATACGAAGTATACCGTTACCGGCGCGGGGGCGGCGCAGATGACGTCGCTGACCGTGAACGGGACGCTCGTCGTCGATCCGCCGGCGGCGCCGGTGATGGTCGCCGCGCTGCCGACCTTCGGGACGAACGGCAAGATCGCGCTCGCGGAGAAGTACGCGGAGAATACCTGCGGACTCTTCCGGCTCATTACCTATCCGGTCGCGTCGTCGGTGAGCGCGCCCGAGAACGGGACATTGGCGGATCTCGTCGATTCGACTTCCATCAAGAGCGGCGTCACTTACACCGTCACCGAAGAGACGACGCCTGATTCCAAGTATCATCAGCTCGTTCTCCGGCTCGGCGATTACGATAACGCCGCGCAGTCGATTTCCATCGCGCAGTTCGGCGACTCGATCACCGAGGGTATCTGGCGCGATGGGTATGTCGGGACGCCCAACTACCGCATCCCGCTTATGCAGCGGCTAGAGGCCGCCGGCTACAAGCCGACCGCGAGGGGCTTCCGCGCGGTTACGAACAATGTCTACTACGGCTCCTCCGACGCGAACGGCGTTCTCGCGCCCGACGCGTACAAGTACCATACCGGTATCTCCGCCCAGCGTATCTACACCGGTATGACGGGGAACTTCCTTCGCGCGGGCTTTATGGAGTCGATCGAGGCCCATCTCGAGCAGGTCGGCGTCACCGACGTAATCACCCTCAAGATCGGCACCAATGATTCGATCGGCGGTGAGACGGCCGACAATATGTTCGAGGGCTGGACGAACCTCGTCTGGAAGATCGTCCGCATGCGCCCGACGACCGCGATCGTCGTTTGCTCGCCGATATACATCCGCTCGAGCGAAACCGCCGAATCGGCGGCCGCTTCGCTCCGCACCAAGATTGCGAATTATGTCGCCCTTAGCGAAGCCGAGGGCGGCTTCCCGGCGAATCACGTCTTCTATCTGAACGGCGCGAGCATCATCGAAAATGCCGCGACGAGCTATCTCGCCGATTCCGTTCACCCGAACTGGGTCGGCTACAACTCGATGGCGGACGGCTTTTTCACCGCGGTCACCAACGCGTACGCGCAGAAGGCGACGGGGACGACCTACACCGCGGCGACGACCTCGACCGCTGAGGTCAATGTCCCCGCCGAGTACCGCAAGGGCTTCGTGAAACTCGCGACCTTCAATAAGATCACCGGTAAGCTGACCTCGTGGGTCGACGACGCCTACGCGTACACGAACGAGGAATACGCGGCGAAGTATTTGAGCCGTATCGCCTACTACGCGGAGCGGAAGACGACCGCCTCGCCCGATACCCGCTTTGTGTGGGTCGATATGGACGCTTGGGGGAACACGCTCGCCGATATGGGCGTCGCGACGAACACCCAGACGCACCAGGTGGTGAAGAACCTCCACATCTACTCGAACTCGTCGGCGATCTCAAATGTCGACCCGACTGAAAGCGGCGTCTACGGCTCGATCAAGTTTACCTCGAAGGGCTTCGCCGCCGGCGGTTCGATCACCAACGCGAATGTCAAGGCGAGCGCGTTCGGGCTCGACTGGAACGACACGCTCGCGGACGCGAGCTACGGCTGCATGGCGGTCTATCGCTTCTTCTCGGACCGCACCGCGACCACGCACCGCGAGGCGATTGAGGGCGAGACGCTCTTCAACTACAACGGCTATTGCCTCGGCGATAAATTCAAGACTTCGTTCGGTATCGGCAACTTCGCGGTCCACTGCAAGAATATTGAAGGTAACTCCGCGCTCGGCACTTACACGCTCGACTGGACCTTCGCCTCGGACCCGATCACCTCGATGACCTCCGACAACCTCGACTCGGGCGAGATCGAAATCTGGGGCCAGCTCCGCGAGTACGTGACGAACGGGGTTATCTCGGTGAACTTCGCGAAGGGCGCGAAGTCTGGCGCCGATGTCGCGAGTGACTGGGGTGTCGACGGCCTCGTTGACGCGCCGAACTTCACATGGAACAATACTATCGGCGCGACAGGCACGGCGAGCGATTTGATTGCTTGGAATGGTACGACAAGTGTGGTCTCCGGCGCCGCGGTTACCTACAAAGGTAACGGGGTCTGGACCAGCGATGCAACGACTTCGTTCATGAAGGGGTACCTTGATGTTGGACAGAGCGCGAGCCAGTATGTGACGCTCGGTGTAACCAACGTTCCCTATTCCTGCTACGATATTGTCCTTTACGCGCCGTATTCCGGCGACTCGGATACCCAGTGGCGTCCGTGGGCGGTGAACGGCACCTGGTTCGCGCCGAACGCGGCGGGTATCGGTACGAATGTCGCAGAGAGCGCGGTTTCGACGCTCTACTGGGGCGAGCGGTCGCTCACTCCCGAGTACGGCAAGAACGCGATGCGCATCAAGGGCATTATCGGCGACGCCTTTATCCGCGGCAATATCAACAACGGTTCGCACAAGACCGGCGGTCTCGCGGCGATTCAGATCGTCGAGCATATCGTGACCGACGACGAGATTCTCGTCATCAACGCGGGTGATACGAAGACCGCGGCGGAGTGCGCGGGGTATGTCTACGTGAAACTGAACGGCGGCACTCTCGACCTTTCCGAGGCGTCGCTCCCGCTCGCGACCTTGTATCTCGCGAATGACTCGACGGGCGGCACGATTGTCCTCCCGAACGGCACGACGCTCGCTTCGAGCGGCACGACGATCATCGGCGTCAATTCGAAGGGCGTCGCCGGCGAATGCACGCTCAGCTTTAAGGTCGCTTCGTCCGAGGAAGGCGGCTCCGCGACCGACCTCGACTACGCCGAGATGAGCTTCGAGAATAATCAGCTCAAGCTCGTCGGATATTCGAGCCCGTGGCACCACCTCAAGTTCGAAGGCGATCTCTCGACCGCCTCCGACGCGACCTGCGGCTCGAGCGGGCACTTCGGTACATTCTCGCCGACCTACCTCACGGTTCGCAGCGGAACCGATCTGGAAAACCAGGCAATGCAGACGACCACGACGCCTTGGTCGGGAAATAACCTCCTTTACAATGCCACGGAATTCACGATCACGACTTCGCTCAAGATCGATACCGGCTCTTCCAAGGTGATGGTGCAGGTCGGTTCCGTCAATCAAGGCACGCAGACCGGTATCGCGCTCGCGACCGGCGATGAGGGCGTTCTTCGCCTTATCGCGACGTCCGGAGCCGATAGCACAATTCTCTTTGAAACGGCGATAGGCAATGTCCCGTCGCAGTTCCATGATTACGCGATTACCTACGATACGAATAAGCAGGTTTGCCTGTACATCGACGGCGTCGCGGCCGGCGAATCGGTTGCCTTCCCGTATGATATGCCCGGATTGGGCATTCAGTTCGGCGGACCTCACGGCTCCAGCCTAACGGGTTATGGTAATGCGAGCGATGCTGTTTTCGAGGACTTCGCGATTTACGCGAAGGCGCTCGGCGAGAAGGAGATCAAGAAGCTCGCGGAATCGTTCCCGAGCGACCCGACCGTGATCTCGCTCGAGGAGAACGGCTACCTCACGCTCTCGAATGCGCTCGATTCGGTAATCTACGTCCACGCGGCGGGCGACTATCACGTGATCGGCGACGGAACCTACACCCCGACCGACGCGGATCTCGCGAAGATCATCAATATCGCGGATATCATCGCCGAGGTGGGCTCGGGGAACAACGAGTACTACACCGACGTCGCTTCGGCGGTCGCCGCGGCGAACGAGGGCGAGAAGACGATCAAGTTCGTGAAGTCGGTCGATTGCGCGCTCGGCGCGGGCGATATCCTCAACCTCGCGAGCGACACCAAGGCGATCACGGTGAGCGGCTCGGGAACGCTTCGCACCGAGGGCTGGACGAATACCGCGATCACGAATCTCGTGAGTGGGCTTTCCGCCGACACTTGGACCGGCACCCTCGAGTGGGTCTCGGGGGTGAGCGCAACGACCGTCCCGATTTGGTGCAATTACAATGATTACGCTAACGCGAACTCGAAGATCGTTCTCTCGGGCGTGCAGGGTTATTTCGTCTGCGGTAACAACAAAGTCGACAATTATGTCTACGGCGGCACGGTCGAGCTTCGCGATAATGGCGAGATCCCGGCGGTCGTTTACTGGTCCGGAAGCTCCAATACTGATTCGACCATCAGTAATCTGACCGGCTCGGGTACGCTCGTTCTCGGCGGAAACGGCACGCCTAACGAACGCTATGTCTTCGTTAATGAGAATGACTTTACGGGTAACATCGTCGTTACGAACAATAGTTCGAGCGGCGGCGCGGGCGTTATTCTCGGCGCGGACAGCGCGGCGAACTTTATCTCGCGCGGTATTCTCGTGAACGGTGAGGCGACGATCGCGAAGGGCGCGAGCTGGACAGCGAACGGCGGGACGCTCGTTTCGAACGTGACCTTGCATGTTGCGGGCGCGTCTTCGATTTCGGGCGGCCTTACGATCGCGAACGGTGCGACGCTCGATTTCGCTTCGCTCGATTCGCTCCTTACGGTGACCGGCACGGTTACGGTCGCCTCGGGCGATACGGTGACGATCGACCTCGATCAGCCGTCGAACGAGACGGACGGAACGAAGATCATTTCGTGGACGGCGCAGCCCGAGGGAACGTTCGAGCTCACCGGTCTCGCGAAGAACCGCTATAACTGCTCGCTCGTGAAGCAGGCAGACGGCCTCTACGTCACGAAGAGCAATGTCCCGCTCTCGATCTGGGATATGACCGGCGAGACGCACACGTGGAATCTCACCGACGGTGTCGCGTGGGCGGATTACAACAACTTCCGTCTTGACTATCCGGGTACTGACGATATCACGGTCGATCTCGCGAACTACACGGGGCTTACCGCGTTTAACGCGACGGCGATTCTCCTCAACCCGACCGATACGGAAGGGGAAGGCGTGGTGACGATTCATATTCCGTCGAATGTCACGCTCTCGGTCGCGTCGATTGATTCGTCGGTGAAGGTGACCGGTTCGGGCCGCTTTATCGTGAACGGCTTCGCGCCGGCACTCGGTACGACCGACTCGAACCTCATTGCCTCGCTCAAGACTGCGCCGACGACCGAGGGTAACGACACGACCGGCTGGATGGGCGCCTTCGAGGTCGCGGATTACGACTTCGGCGACACGGGCGTCACGCTCGGCTCGTACGGTAACGCGAAGTCCTCGCTCGCGATGAACGGGTCGAGCGCGGTGATCGCGGACGAGACCGCGGCGACGTTCACCGCGTTCGAGATCGGCCCGCGCGGCTTCACCTCGAAGGGCGCGGCGAACGGCAAGCGCTACCATATCGCGGCGGATCTCGTCGGGACGGGCAAGTGGACGCAAACCGCGACGAAGAACGGCAGCTGGAGCTACATCTACGTCTGCGGCGTACACACGAACTTCACGGGCGATATCTCGACGACGACGGTGAACGGCCAGCCGATCGTGCTCGCGCCCGCCTCGATGAGAGCGGACAGCGAGTTCACGGTCGCGAGCGGCCTCGGACGGCTCGTCGCGGTCGCGGCGGGCGCGTATGCGAAGATCGGCGAGACGAACACGTGGGAGTCGTCGAACGGCGCGTATGTCCAGGGCAATCTCGAGATCGCGGGTACGCTCACGGGCGGCGTCAACGCGCTCGCCGGCGCCCAGCTCACGATCGCGGGCACGGTTTCGGGCGACGTCAGCGCCGCGACGAACACCGCGACCGCGCTGATCCTCGGCTCGCGGATCGGCGGCGCGTTCTCGGTCGAGTCCGACGCTTCGGCGGGTGCGCCGAGCTATATCGAGATCGGTAAGCGCGAGGGCGATGTCGGGGGCGGTGAGAACCTCACAAACGCGCTCCCGACGATCGGCGGTAAGTTTACCGCGAATCGCGCGTACTTCAAGCTCTACTTCACCCCGACCGAGAACAGCGCGAAGATCATCTCGCTCGAATCGGGCGGTCAGATCATCAACCCGACCGTGGTCAACTCGGATAATGAGATCATCAACGACTACATCGTCCACTGCGACGACGAGGGCGTCTATCTCGAGAAGGTTACCCACGACTTCCCGGAATTTGTCGAGCAGCACCTGATCGTCGAGGGGACGAACGGCGTCGACCTCGCGAAGTCGGCGGACGACCTCTGGAGCTTCAGCGCGGCGGCGTACGTGACGAACACCTACATCACGGGCGGCTATGTCGCGCTCACGACCGAGTCCCACGACTACAAGACGGTCTCGATCACCGCGCTCGTCGATATCCCCGAGAACGGCGAAGGGTACGTGCTCTCGCTCTACACGAACAGCGACTACGCCTACGAGGAATACACGATCGACCTCTATCTCAAGAACAACACGCTCTACCAGTGCTACACCGATACCTCGCTTCACACGGGCTACGGCTCCTACGCGGTGACGCCGGGCGTCCACACGATAACGCTCTACTACGTCCCCGCGGTTTCGACCTACTACTCAAGCAGCGTCGCCTACGCGACCTACACCTACCTCGACGGCGCGCTCGTGATGGAGAATAAGCCCCTCAAGTTCAACCGCGTCTCCGCGCCGTATTACGTCGGTACGACCGTGACCGCCGGCTGCCGCGCCGATCCTTCGCGCTCGGGTACGCTCGAGGACCTCAAGGTCTACACGATGCGTGTCGTCTACGGTACCGCGGTCCAGATCCCCGCCGACAACGAGGCGGCGGACGCGGCGAACCCGTTCTACGTGACTCCGGAGAGGGCGGCGACCACCTGCGCGAGCGAGGCGGCGGCCGAAGCGCTCACGACGGTCGTCACCGATCCGCTCCAGCGCTACACCTACTTCAAGAAGGTCGTGACCGATAACGGCGACGGCACCTACACCGCCGAGATCTGCATCACGACCGAACAGGATGCCGGCTACGAGAACGCGCGCCCCGAGCTCGATACCTCGGAAGACGTGATCCCGCTCGCGATGCCTTCGGATACCGGCCTCGCCGCCGCCGCGGGCAACGTCAAGAAGGGCCTCCACTACGCCCTCGCCGCGTACACCGACAAGGAGTGCACTGAGGGCGAAGTGATCGGCTCGTACACCCAGGCGACCGAGGACGGCGAGAAGCTCACCCTGAAAGTCGACGAGCTTCCTGACAACTCGAACCGCGCGCGGTACTACAAGATCAAGGTGAGCTCCACCGGCAAGTGAAGCGAAACGGAGAAGAAAAATGACTAGCTCCAATACCTGCGGCCGGGCGCGGCGGGGAATGACCCTCGCCGCGCTTTTCGCGTCGCTCGCGTCCGCGGCGATCGCGATGACCGACGAAGAGAAAATCGCGGCGATGGCGGCGGTCCGCCCGGCGCCGCGCCAGGCGGAGTGGCAGGCCCTCGAGCTGACCGCGTTCTTTCACTTCGGGATGAATACCTTCACCGGGAAGGAGTGGGGCGACGGGAAGACGCCCGCCGCCGTCTTCAACCCGACCGATCTCGACTGCGAGGAGTGGGTGAAGGCGGTGAAGGACTCAGGGTTCAAACTCGCGATTCTCGTCGCGAAACACCACGACGGCTTTTGCCTGTGGCCGTCGAAGTACACCGACTATTCCGTGAAGAACTCGCCGTGGAAGGGCGGGAAGGGCGACGTCGTGAAGGAATTCACCGCGGCCTGCCGCAAGCACGGCATCCGCGCGGGAATCTACCTTTCGCCCTGGGACCGCCACGAGGCGAGCTACGGGAGCGACGACTATAACGTCTACTTCCTCAATCAGCTCAAGGAGCTCGGGACGAACTACGGGCGGATCGACGAGTTCTGGTTCGACGGCGCCTGCGGCGAAGGCCCGAACGGGAAGAAGCAGAGCTACGCGTGGAATGCGTACTACGCGCTGATCCGCGAGATGCAGCCCCAGGCGGTGATCGCCGTTTCCGGCCCCGACGTCCGCTGGGTCGGGAACGAGGGCGGCATGGCGCGCGAGAGCGAATGGAGCGTCGTCCCGACGCGCGGCGACGCGAACGCGAACGACAACGACGCGATCCGGAAGGCGTTCGAGAACTACCACTTCGAAGGCGTCGACCCCGCGAAGATGGCGGACATCGTGAAGCCCGCCTTCGACGGGCGCTCGAAGGACCTCGGCTCGCGCGCGCAGTCGCTCAAATCGGAGGCGTGGGCGTGGGCCCCGGCCGAGTGCGACACCTCGATTCGCCCCGGCTGGTTCTACCACTCCGAGCAGGACGGCCAGGTGAAGTCGCTTGAAAAGCTGAAGACGATCTACTACTCGTCGGTCGGCCGGAACGCGGTCCTCCTCCTCAACGTCCCGCCGGACCGGCGCGGGCGAATCGCGAAGCCGGACCTCGATCGGCTCGCCGAATTCGGCGCGTTCGTGAAGAACACTTTCGCGAAGCCGGTCGCGCCGAAGGCGAAGCCGGTGAAGAAGAACGGTTTCTTCGGGCTCGACCTCGGCGCCGAGCGGACGTTCGACGTCATCATGGCGGGCGAGGACATCGCGAAGGGCGGCCAGGTCGTCGAGCGCTTCCACGTCGAGGCGAAAATCGGCGGGAAGTGGGAGACGATCGCGACCTCGACGACGATCGGCTGGAAGCGGCTCGTGAAGCTCCCAGCGCCGGTAACCGCCCGCGCGCTCAAGCTCGTCGTCGACGAGAGTCGCGCCGAGCCCGTCATCCGCGTTTTCAACGTCTTCAAGGAACGCTGAAACGTCTGCCTTTATGTAATGTTAACCGTGGCTAATTGCTTCACATGGTGCGTCAATTGTGATATTATACGAATAATCGCTTTCTGAACAAGAGTCTAGAAACAACAAAGGAAACTAAAAACATGGCCAAGAAGATCATGGTCGACGGTAACACCGCGGCCGCTCAGATCGCCTTCGCGTGCAGCGAAGTCGCGGCGATCTACCCGATCACTCCGTCGTCGCCGATGGCGGAAACTTGCGATGAACTCGCCTCCGCAAAGAAGACGAACATCTGGGGCACGGTCCCCTCGATCGTCGAGATGGAGTCGGAAGGCGGCGCCGCGGGCGCGGTTCACGGCGCGCTCTCGACGGGCTCCTTGACGACGACCTTCACGGCGTCGCAGGGCCTCCTCCTCATGATTCCGAACATGTACAAGATCGCGGGCGAAATGACGCCGGCCGTCTTCCACGTTTCGGCGCGTTCGCTCGCCTGCCAGGGCCTCTGCATCTTCGGCGACCAGGGCGACGTCATGGCGTGCCGCCAGACCGGCTTCGCGATGCTCTGCTCGAACTCGGTTCAGGAAGTCCACGACCTCGCGCTCGTCGCCCACGCGTCGACCCTCGAGGCGAAGGTTCCGTTCATGCACTTCTTCGACGGCTTCCGCACTTCGCACGAAGTCCAGAAGATCGAGGAGATCCCGACCGAGGCGATCCGCGAGATGATCGACGACAAGTTCGTCGAGGACTTCCGCAAGCGCGCGCTCGACCCTGAGCACCCGACGATGCGCGGTACGGCCCAGAACCCCGATATCAACTTCCAGGGCCGCGAGACCTGCGAGAAGTACTACGAAGCGACCCCGGCGATCGTCCAGAAGTACATGGACAAGCTCGCGAAGCTTACCGGCCGCGCGTACAAGCTTTACGATTACGTCGGCGCCCCCGACGCCGAGTACGTCGCGATCGCGATGGGCTCGGGCTGCGACACGCTCCACGAGACCGTCGACGGCCTCGTCAAGGCCGGGAAGAAGGTCGGCCTCGTGAAGGTGCACCTCTTCCGTCCGTTCTCGATGGTCGATTTCGTCAAGGCGATCCCCGAGACCGTCAAGGTCATCACGGTCCTCGACCGCACGAAAGAGCCCGGCGCGATCGGCGACCCGCTTTACCTCGACGTCTGCGCCGCGATCGGTCAGGCGAAGCAGAAGGGCGTCGTCAAGTTCGCCTATCCTAAGGTTCTCGCCGGCCGCTACGGCATCGGCTCGAAGGACTTCACGCCCCAGATGTGCGCGAACATCTACGCGAACATGGAGGCCGCCGAGCCCAAGGACCGCTTCGTCGTCGGCATCGTCGATGACGTCAACAACCACCAGTACATCCTCGGCGACAGCGACTTCGTCGTTCCGTCGGGCGACCGCAAGGAGTGCATGTTCTGGGGTCTCGGCGCGGATGGTACCGTCGGCGCGAACAAGAACTCGATCAAGATCATCGGCAACTACACCGAGAACTACGCGCAGGGCTACTTCGAGTACGACTCGAAGAAGTCGGGCGGCGTCACGATCTCCCACCTCCGCTTCGGCTCGGACATGATCCGCTCGCCGTACTTCATCAACTCCGCGGACTTCACCGCGTGCCACTGCTTCCCGTACCTCGAGAAGTACGACATGCTCAAGGCCGCGAAGCCGGGCAGCGTCTTCCTCCTCGCCTCGCCCTACTCGGCGGCGGAGATCTGGGACCACATGCCCGATGAAGTCGAGCAGGCGATTATCGACAAGAAGATCAAGTTCTACGTGATCGACGCCGCTAAGATCGCCCGCGAGAACGGCATGGGTACGCGCACGAACACCGTCCTCCAGACCGCGTTCTTCAAGCTCTCGGGAATCACCCTCAAGAAGGCCGACGGCACGGTCCTCGACCCGATCCAGGTCCTCAAGGACTACGCGACGAAGGCGTACTCCAAGAAGGGCGAGGAAGTCGTCGCGATGAACCACAAGTGCATCGAGGCCGCTTCCGCCGCGATCGAGGAGGTCAAGTACCCGGCCGCTCCCGCCGGCAAGCAGAAGATGCCCGCCGCGGTTCCCGCCGAGGCGCCTGAGTTCATCCAGAAGGTCACGGCGAAGATGATCGCCCAGAAGGGCAACGAGCTTCCCGTTTCCGCCATTCCGGACGACGGCACCTGGCCGACCGCGACGACCCGCTGGGAAAAGCGCAACGTCGCCGCGTTCATCCCGCAGTGGGATCCGACCGCGTGTATCCAGTGCGGCAACTGCCTCGCGATCTGCTCGCATGCGGCGATCCGCATGAAAGTCTACGAGGAGAAGGACCTCGCGGGCGCTCCCGCGACCTTCAAGTCGGCGAACGCCGGCGCGCTCACGAAGAAGTTCGGTTCGAAGGTGACGATCCAGGTCGCCCCGGAAGACTGCATGGGCTGCGAGCTCTGCGTCGTCCAGTGCCCGATGAAGGCGAAGGGCGCCCTCAAGATGGTCGAACAGATCCCGCTCCGCAAGTCGGAAGCCGAGAACTGGAAGTTCTTCTTGGACCTCCCCGAAGTCGACGCGACGAAGCTCGACACGACGAAGCTCATCGAGAGCCAGCTCAAGCAGCCGCTCTTCGAGTTCTCCGGCGCGTGCGCGGGCTGCGGCGAAACTCCGTATGTCAAGCTCCTCACCCAGATCTGCGGTGACCGCCTCCTCGTCGCGAACGCGACCGGCTGCTCGTCGATCTACGGCGGCAACCTCCCGACGACCCCGTACTGCCAGCGCAAGGACGGCAAGGGCCCGGCGTGGTCGAACTCGCTCTTCGAGGACAACGCCCAGTACGGCTACGGCATGCGCGTCTCCGCGGACAAGCTCCAGGGCTACGCCTTCGAGCTCGTCGACAAGGTGATCGCCTCCGAGCAGGCTCCGGCCGAGCTCAAGGCCACCTGCGAGGCGATCAAGAAGGTCGACCAGTTCGACAAGCAGGGGAAGGGCGTCGAAGAGGTCCGCGCGCTCGTCGCGACCCTCAAGGCGCAGCTCAAGCCCGGCGTCGACGCCGGCTGCCCGACCTGCCGCGCGCTCCTCGCGGTCGCCGACAACCTCGTCCGCAAGTCCGTCTGGATCCTCGGCGGTGACGGCTGGGCCTACGATATCGGCTACGGCGGGCTCGACCACGTCCTCGCCTCCGGGAAGAACGTCAAGATCCTCGTCATGGATACCGAGGTCTATTCGAACACGGGCGGGCAGGCCTCCAAGTCCACGCCTACCGGCGCGATCGCGAAGTTCGCGGCGGCGGGCAAGGTCCAGGCGAAGAAGAACCTCGGCCTCATGCAGATGCAGTACAAGAACGTCTACATCGCCTACGTCTCGATGGGTACCAACCCGGCGGCGACGGTGAAGGCGTTCAACGAGGCGGAGAACTACAACGGTCCCGCGCTCATCATCGCGTACGCGCACTGCATCGAGCAGGGTCTCGCGACGAAGACCGGTCCCGCCCATCAGAAGGCGGCCGTCGAGTCGGTCCACTTCCCGCTCTGGCGCTACAACCCGGAACTCGCGGACAAGAAGCTCACGCTCGATTCCGCCGACAAGTCCGCGACCGTCTCGTTCGCGAAGAACGCGGTCTCGAAGGAACTCGGCGAGAACCGCTTCCGCCAGCTCATCAAGAAGGTCGGCGAAGAGCAGGCGATGGCGATGCTCCAGAAGTCGGAAGACGGCTTCAAGGAGAACTATCAGCTCATCAAGAAGCTCTCCGAGATGTAATCCGTAAGCGGATTATTTCCGAAAAGCGGGGCGCGGCAGCAATGCCGCGCTTCGCTTTTTTTTGCGCAGCGATTCTGTCCCTTGCCTATTGGGGTATGGGAGTTTACGGCGCAATCTGCTATAATCTCGGTATATGAAAAATCTGATATTTGCCGCCGCAGTCGCAATCGGCGCGGTGTCGCAGGTTCTCGCAAGTGCGCCTTCGTGGCCCGAGCCGACGAAGGAAATGAAGCCCTGGGCCTACAACTGGTGGATGGGATCGGCCGTCGACGAGGCGGGGCTCAAGCTCCAGGTCGAGGAGATGGCGAAAGTCGGGATGGGCGGAATGCACGTTATCCCGATCTACTCCGTCAAGAATTCGAAGCGCGACAAGCCCCTTCATACGCCCGAGTGGATGAGCGCCTTTTCGCTCGCCGTGAAGCTCGCGAACGAGAAGGGGCTCGGCGTCGATCTCACGACCGGCTCCGGGTGGTGCTTCGGCGGGCCGCAGCTCTCGAAAGAGGAGGGCAGTTGGAAGATCGAAGTCAACTCGAAAAAGCTCGGCGACGCGAAGGCGGGGTGCCGCGTTCTCTGGGAAGGGAAGGACAAGGACGGGAAGAAAGTCGTCCTCTCCGTTCGCCCGACCGGCCAGCAGGTGAAGCGCTCCGGTCCCGGCGGCAAGGGCCCGATGATGAACCCGCTCTCGCCGAAGGCGATGGATTCGTTCCTCGCGCCGTTCACGAAGACTTTCGATACGCCCGGCATGGCGAAGCCCGAGCACATGTACCACGACAGCTACGAGTACTACGACGCGGGATGGTCGGACGAGCTCCCCGAATATTTCGCGCAGCGCCGCGGCTACCGGCTCGAGGACCACTACGCCGAACTCGCGGGCGTCGGCGACACTGAGACGGTCGCGCGCGTCAAGGCCGACTACCGCGAGACGATGAGCGAGCTCCAGATCGACGGGGTCTTCGCGAAGTGGCAGCGCTGGTGCGAAGAGCGCGGCATCGCGACGCGGAACGAAGCGCACGGCGCCATATCGAACTGGCTCGACTTTTACGCGCTCGCCGACGTCCCGGAAACGGAGATGTTCGCGTGCGACAAGACGAAGGCCTTCTACCCGACGGTCGAGGCGGGCTTTATCAATTCCGGCGACCGCGATATCGTCGTTTCGAAATTCGCTTCGTCGGCGGCTCACGTGAAGCACGCGGGCGCGGCTACGGATCCGGCCGTCTCGTCCGAGAGCGCGACCTGGGTCTGCGAGCACTTCTGCGAGACGCCCGGCGTTGTGAAGACGTTCATCGACCGCCTCTTCCTCGCGGGCGTGAACCATATGTTCTACCACGGCATGTGCTACTCCCCGGCGGACGCGAAGTTCCCGGGCTGGACGTTCTACGCGTCCTGCGAAATGAACCGCTTCAATCCGATCTGGCGCGACGCAGATAAACTGAACGCCTACTTTACGCGCGTTCAGTCGATCGCCCGGACGGCCGCGATCGACAACGATCTCCTCGTCTACTGGCCGCTTCAGGACTACTGGCACGACGCGGCGGGCTTCGAGAAGCAGATGAGCGTCCACGCGCGCGATTTTCTTGACGGCTATACGATCGGCAAGGTCGCCCGTTCGCTCTGGAATGACGGCTACGCGTTCGACTTCATTTCCGAGAAGCAGCTCTTCTCGCTTGCGGGTCCGGAGAAGACGCGTTACCGCGCGATTATCGTCCCGGGCGCGGTCCACATGCGCCCCGCGACGCTGAAGAAGTTCTTCGACCTCGCCGAGGCGGGCTACAAGGTTCTCTTCGTCGACGGTTTCCCGAAGACCGTTCCCGGTCTCAAGGACATCGCGGCGGGCGAGGCGGAGCTCGCCGAGATCGTGAAGAGCATCCCTGCGAACGTGAAGGCCGGTCATCTCGGCGATCTTCTTCGCGAATCGGGCGCGCGCGCCGAGCCGTTCAACAAGGCGGCGGGGCTTATGTACACGCGTCACGTGAAGGGTTCGAAGACTTATTACTTCATCGCGAGCCAGTACCGCAACGTCGGCGTCCGCGGCGAGTTCAAGCCGAACGCGCCCGTCGCCTCCGCCTGGATCATGGACCCGATGAGCGGGCTCGTCCGCGCGGTTCCCGTGAAGGACGGCGCGGTCGAACTCGAGCTCGCGATCGGCGAGTCGACGATTCTCGTCGCGGACGCTGAAGCGCCCGCGGGGCCGGTTGCCGAATGCCCGTACAAGGCGGCGCCGGTCGCCACGGTCGCGCTCGACGGCGAGTGGACGCGGACGGCTGTCGATGGCGGTCCCGAGTTCCCCGCGGCGAAGACCGGTAAGCTCCCGATGCCCTGGGGAAGGACAACCGAGTTCCCCGAATCGGCGTTCTCGGGAACGATGCGCTACGAGACTGCGGTCGATCTCGCCACGGTCGACGGCGCGTTCGCCGAGCTCGACTGCGCCCGCGCCCGCGAATCGATCCGCGTTTTCGTGAACGGCGTCGAGGCCGGGTATCGGATGATGGCGCCCTGGCGCGTCCGCTTCCCCGCCTCGCTCCTTAAACCGGGCGCGAACGCGATCGCGATCGAGACGGTGTCTTCGGGCGCGAACCGGCTCAAATGGCTCGACACTGCGAAGCCGTACGAGTGGAAGATTTTCACCGACATCAACATGGTCGACATAACCTACGCGCGTAGCGGGCTCGACGCCTCGAAATGGCCGCAGCACGAAGTCGGGCTTTACGGTCCGGTCTCGCTCAAGCTTTACAAGTAAGGAATGATCAAAATGAAGAAACTCTTATTCTCCGCGCTTTCCCTCGCCGCGCTCGTTTCGTTCGCGAATCCGATGGCCGACGCGCTCGCGCCGTTCGCCGAGTCGGGCGAGCTTCCGAACGCGATCTCGATTCTCCAGAAGCCGGGCGAGGAGCTCGTCACGATCATCGGCAAGGCCGACGTCGACAAGGGCCGCGAGCTGACGCTCGATTCGGCCTACATGCAGTGCTCCCAGACGAAGGGTTTCTGCGGCGTCACGATCGCGAAACTCGTCGAGGAAGGGAAGCTCGATCTCGACGATCCCGTTTCGAAGTATCTCCCTGAGTTCAAGCATCTCTGGGTCGAAGACGCGCCCGAGCTCGTCGTGAGCGAAGATGGTGCGACAACGAACACGATCCGCCGTCTTCACGAGGCGAAGAATGTCCTTACGGTCAGAATGTGCTTAAACCACACGGGCGGCTTCCCGTTCGAGATTTCCTGCAAGCATCCGTCGATTCCGGGCGGCGGCTGGTCGGGCGGCTGCCCGATCCGTTCCGCGGCGGCGGTCGCGGCGGCCTCGCCCCTCGAATTCGAGCCCGGCTCGAAGGTCCGCTACTCGAATACCGGTATCGACATCGGCGCCGCGGTCGTCGAGACGATCACCGGGAAGAAGTGGGAGGACTACCTCAAGGAGACCGTCCTCGATCCGCTCGAGATGAAGGCGACCTCGTTCTGGCCGACCGACGAGCAGATCGCGAACAAGATCGAGATGTACTCCGTCAAGGCGGGGCGCAAGGCGCGCTGGAAAAAGTGCAACCCTCAGGAACAGACGCCGTACAACGACCGCCACGTCTTCGCTTCCGCGGGCGCGGGGCTATGGACGACGGCGCGCGACCAGCTCAAGTTCTACCGGATGCTCATGAACCTCGGTGTCGGCGACAACGGCGCGCGGATTCTCAAGGAGGAGACGGTGAAGGATCTCCTCGCGGTCTCGACGCGTCGCCCGAGTCAGGGCGGCTACTCGCTCGGGCTCAACGCGCCCGTCCGCGACGGCGAGAACGAGTGGTTCGGTCACGGCGGCGCCTGGGGGACGAACTGCATGGTCAACTGGCACAAGAAGGAGCTGAAGCTCTGGGCCGTTCAGTCGAACGACGGCCCGCGTCCGTGGGAGAAGGTCCGCGACGCGGCGGCGGACGCCTGGTTCAACGAGAAGATCGACAATTCCGGCATCGACGCCTACACGGGAAGAGTGAACTGAAAATGGAATACGGCTTCTTTGATCGCGCGGCGGGTTACTTCCCGGATTTCGCCTTCGAGCGTCCGCCGGACCTCGGGATTCTTCTCGGCTCCGGCTGGGGCGAGGCGCTCGTCATCGACGAGGTTCTCCTGCGGATTCCCTACGCCGACATCCCGGGGCTCGGCGGCGCGACCGTCCCCGGTCACGCGGGCGAGTTCATCCTCTACACGCGGAAGGGGAAGCGCGTCGCGGCATGGTGCGGCCGCCGTCACTACTACGAGGGCGTCGGCTGGGAGCCGGTCGTCCTCCCGATCGAGATCCTGCGCCGGATGGGCGCCGGGACGGTGCTCCTCACGAACGCCTCGGGCGGAATCAACCCGGCGCTGAGGCCCGGCGATTTCGTCATCATCCGCGACCATATCAACGTCGTCGGCGCGAATCCGCTCGTCGGCCCGCATCGCCCCGAGTGGGGCGAGCGCTTCCCCGACATGAGCGAAGTCTATTCGAAGCATCTCGCCGAGATTCTCCACGGAATCGCGAACCGGCGCGGGCTTCGCGCGATGGACGGCGTCTACGCCTACACTTCGGGGCCGTGCTACGAAACGCCGGCCGAGGTCCAGGCCTACAAGGCCCAGGGCGCGGACGTCGTCGGAATGTCGACCGTTCCCGAGGCCGTCTTCGCGAAAGCGTGCGGCTTCAGAATCGCGGGCGTCTCGCTCGTCACCAACCTCGCCGCGGGAATTTCGCGCGCGAAGCTGAACCACGAGGAAGTCGTCGCGGCCGGCGCCGCGGCGAAGCCGATGATGGCGACGCTGATCGATGACTTCCTGGGAATCGATTGACCTCTTTCTCGGCGCGGTGGAGCTCGAGTTCGGGCTCGCCGGGAACACGCTCGCGGCGTACGGACGGGATCTGCGGTTTTTCGGCAAGTTCCTCGACGCGCGCGGCGTCACGGACGCGAAGGACGTGACGCGCGAACATATCGCCGCCTATCTTGCAGGCGAGCGAAAGGGCGGCAAGGCCTCGTCGACCCGCGCGCGGCGGACGGTCGCGATCAGAATGTGGCTGCGCTACCTGAAGGATCGACATATCATCGCGAGCGACCCCGCGGAGCTGCTCGATACGCCGAAGAAGGAGCGGCCGCTCCCTCGCGTTCTTTCCGAAGAGGAGGTTTTCCGGCTTCTCGACGGGATTGATGGCGAGAGTCCCCGCGAAATCCGTGATCGCGCGATACTCGAGACGATGTACGGCTGCGGGCTTCGGGTAAGCGAACTCTGCGCGCTTGCCTGCGAGGACATCGTCGCGGACGGGGAACTCCTGCGCGTTTTCGGAAAGGGCTCCAAGGAACGCGTCGTTCCGATCGGCTCCGCCGCCGGGCGCGCGATCTCGCGGTATCTCGAGTCGGCGCGGGCGATCTTCGCGCGCGGTCGCATGAGCGAGCGAACGCTCTTTCTGACGCGGCTCGGTAAGCCGTTCACGCGCCAGGCGATCTTCAAACTGATTCGCGAGCGCGCGGCCGCGGCGGAAATACCGCCCGAACTCATTTCGCCCCACGTCCTACGTCACTGCTTCGCCTCGCACATGCTTCAGCGCGGCGCCGACATCCGCTCCCTTCAGGAACTTCTCGGTCACGCCGATATCTCGACGACGCAGATATACACCCACGTAGACCGGGCGCGATTCGCGGAAGTTCACCGCAAGTTCCATCCGCGAGCTTGAGCGGTATTACATTTCGTTGTAGGCATATTGCTTATCTTTACGAAAAATGTAAATGCCTGATGCGTAAAAAGGGGACATTTTACGCTAAAAATAGCTTTTACATTATTGGCACGCGTTTTGCTAAGACTTTACAAAATTTGTTCCTGCACGGAACGTAAATAACAAGAAAGAATCAATAATGAGCAAATACGTCGAAAGCGTGATGGCCGGTCTCAAGGCCCGCAACGCCAATGAACCCGAGTTCCTCCAGGCCGCCGAAGAGGTTCTCATGACCCTCGATCCCGTCCTCGCGGCGAATCCGCAGTACGAGGAGAACGCGATTCTCGAGCGCATCGTCGAGCCTGAGCGCACGATCATGTTCCGCGTTCCGTGGGTCGATGACACGGGCAAGGTCCGCGTCAACCGCGGCTACCGCATTCAGCAGAACTCGGCGATCGGCCCCTACAAAGGCGGTCTCCGCTTCGACCCCTCGGTCAACCTTTCCGTTCTCAAGTTCCTCGCCTTCGAACAGGTCTTCAAGAACTCGCTCACGACCCTCCCGATGGGCGGCGGCAAGGGCGGCTCGGACTTCAATCCGAAGCAGAGCCCCCACACCCCCGGCAAGCGCTGCTCCGACGCGGAAGTCATGCGCTTCTGCCAGAGCTTCATGACCGAGCTCTTCCGCCACATCGGCCCCGATACCGACGTCCCCGCGGGCGACATGAACGTCGGCGGCCGTGAAATCGGCTACCTCTTCGGTCAGTACAAGCGCCTCGCTAACGAGTGGACGGGCGTCCTCACCGGTAAGGGCCTCTCCTTCGGCGGCTCCCTCATCCGTCCCGAGGCGACCGGCTACGGCGACGTCTACTTCGCCGAGAACATGCTCAAGATGCGCGGCGAGTCCTTCGAGGGCAAGAAGTGCGTCATCTCGGGTTCGGGCAATGTCGCTTCCTACGCGGCCGAGAAGCTCATGCAGCTCGGCGCGAAGGTCATGACCCTCTCCGACCGCTCGGGCGCCATCTACGCGAAGGACGGCATCACCCCCGAGCTCCTCGCCGAAGTCATGGAGCTCAAGAACGTCAAGCGCGGCGAACTCAGCGAGATCAAGGCCGCCGGCGTCCAGTTCGTCCCCGGCGTCAACAGCTGGAAGCTCGCCGACAAGATCGACTGCGCGTTCCCCTGCGCCCGTCAGAACGAATTGAACGGCGACGACGCCGATTACCTCCTCAAGGCGGGCTGCACGCTCGTCGGCGAAGGCGCGAACATGCCTTCGACCCCTGAAGCGATCGAGAAGTTCGTCGGCGCGAAGATCATGTATTCGCCCGGCAAGGCCTCGAACGCCGGCGGCGTCGCGACCTCGGGTCTCGAAATGTCGCAGAACTCCGAGCGTCTCAGCTGGACCCGCGAGGAAGTCGACCAGAAGCTCAAGGGCATCATGAAGGCTATCCACGACAACGCCTGGGCCGCCGCCGAGAAGTACGGCGCGAAGGGCAACTATGTCGTCGGCGCCAACATCGCCGGCTTCACGAAGGTCGCCGACGCGATGGTCGCCCAGGGCGTCTGCTAAGTCAGAGCCTGGTGCCTGGTGCCCGGTGCCTAATGCCGGGTCGATACACCGGAAGACGGTTCCGTCCCATCGGGGCGGAACCGTTTTTTTTTCTCGCAGGCATTGGGGATGGAATATGATTTCGCTGTAACTTTCATGGTGTTCATGCGTAGACTGGTCGACAAAGGAAAACGACATGAACGGTAAGATCAATGAACTCATAAGCGCGCTCGGGGAAAAGCTCGGGATGACGCTCGACTTCGCGGGAGACGACGAGATCGATCTCGATATCGGCGACGAAATTACGCTCAATCTGCACAAGGACGATGAAGCCGGCACTTTGTCGCTCGCGGCGGTCGTGGCCGACGAGCTGCCCGACGCGCTTGAGCCCGCTCTTGTCGTCGAACTTATGGATCTCGCGCTCAATCCGCTCGTCAGCGGGGCGCCGGCGATCGGCCGCGAGAGCGAAAGCGGCATGATGATCGCCTACGTGACGCTGCCGGTCGCTGCGGTCTCCCCCGTCGATTTCCCGGAAATCGTTGAGGCGTTCCTCGATTTCGCGCTCGTCTGGAAGGCGAGATTCCGCGATATGCCCGTCGACGGAGAG
>R26__coassemble_605_pt1 | contig 21381 bp, 18 predicted proteins | sample R26__metabat2_high_PE_025 | metagenome-assembled genome bin R26 | reverse complement strand
TCGTCGTTTCTTCTATTCGTCTTATTCGTCTTATTCCTCTATTCCAAAAAAACGTGAATTGACAAATCGGCTAATCTATAAATCGACTAATCGACGAATCGACGAATCGACGAATCGACGAATCGATAAATTCCCCATGGCGGTCAAGGAGATAGAGGAGCTCGAACGGTGCCTTGCGAGGATGCCGGGGTTCGGGAAACGCTCGGCGTCGCGCGCGGCGCTCGCGCTCGTGCGCGAACCCGGGCGGCTCCTTGATCCGCTCGCCGCCGCGCTCGCCGCCGCGAAGGCGAAGGTTCGCTGCTGCTCGCGCTGCGGCGCCTTCACCGTCGCTGACGCCGACCCTTGCGCGACCTGCACCGACGCGACGCGCGACTCTTCCGTACTCTGCGTCGTCGAGGACGCCGCCGACATCGTTCAGATCGAGGCGTCCGGCGCCTTCCGCGGGCGTTATCACGCGCTCGGCGGGAAACTTTCGCCGGCCCGGCATATGGGCCCTGAGCGGCTGCGGCTCGCGGAGCTCGTCGATCGCGTGACGCGCGAGGGAATCCGTGAGGTTCTGCTCGCCGTTTCGACCGACATGGAGGGCGACGCGACCGCCGGTTATGCGACGGAACTCCTGCGGGGAACCGGCGCGAAAGTGACGCGCCTCGCCTTCGGGCTCCCCGCCGATTCCGGTATCGCGTACTCCGATCCGCTGACGCTGAGGCGTGCGATTGCGGGGCGGGTAAGTTGCAGTTCATAGTTCAAAGTTGTAGTTGTAGTTCAAAGTTGTAGTTGCAGTTCATGGTTGCAGATTGAGGTTGCGACCGAGAAAGGAGAAAAATGAAGACAGTGACGAATGAATTCCAGGCCGCGGCCGGGAAGGCGAGTTTCATCCGCAAGATGTTCGAGAAGGGTATCGAATTGAAGCGCGAGTTCGGCGAGGACGCAGTGTGCGACTTCTCGCTCGGGAATCCCGACGTCCCGCCGCCCGAGGCGGCGCGCGCGGTCCTGCATCAGCTCGCCGATGACGCGGTGAAGCCGCTCGGTCTCGGCTACTGCCCGAACGCGGGCATCCCGGCCGTCCGCGAGTCGATCGCGAAGTATCTCACGAAACAGCAGGGCCTCGCGCTCGCCGGGAAGGACGTCATCATGACGGTCGGCGCCGCGTCGGCGCTCGTCGACTTCTTCCGCGCGACGATCGAGCGCGGTGACGAGGTGATCGTCCCGAGCCCGTATTTCGTCGAGTACGGCAACTACTGCGGCCACTTCGGCGGCATCTTGAAGCCCATTCCGACGCGCGAGGACTTCACGCTCGACGTCGCGGCGATCGCGAAGGCGGTGACGCCGAAGACGCGCGCGATTCTCGTCAATTCGCCGAACAATCCGACCGGAACGATCTACACGAAGGCCGAGCTCGAGGAGCTCGCCGCGATGGTCGAGAAAGTCAACGCGGAGCGCGGCGAGAGCGGGATGCCGCTCTATCTCCTTTCCGACGAGCCGTATCGCGCCTTCGCCTACGACGGCGCGGAAGTCCCCGCGATTCTTCCGATGACGAAGTACGCGGTCGTCCTCGGCAGCTTCTCGAAGACTCTCTCGATGGCGGGCGAGCGCATCGGCTACCTCGTCGTCAATCCCGCGCTCACCGCGGAGGATAACGGCGTACTCGTATCGACGCTGACGCTCGTCAACCGCACGCTCGGCGCGGTGAACGCGCCGGTCCTCGGTCAGAAGCTCGCCGCGGCGATCTGCGAATCGACTGTCGATCTTTCGATCTACAAGCGCCGTCACGACCTGATGGCGAAGGTGCTCACCGAGGCGGGGATCGAGTTCACGATGCCGCGCGGCGCGTTCTACTTCTTCCCGAAGGCGCCGGGTGGCGACGACGCGAAGTTCGTCGACGCGCTCCTGGCCGAGCGGATTCTCGCCGTCCCCGGCGCCGGTTTCGGCCGCGCGGGCTACATCCGTCTCAGCTGCGCCGTCGACGAGAAGATTATCGCCCGTTCGGCGGAGGGCTTCAAGCGTGCCGCCGCCGCGTGCCGCTGATTTGGTATAATACGATTGATGTCCATTAATCGAATTCCAGTCTTAGCCGTCGCGCTTCTCGCGCTCATCGCCGCTTCCGCCGAGGAAGCGACCGCGGACGGGTCCGCCGCCCCGTCGACCACCAACGAAGTCGCGGCGGTTAAAGCGCCGGCTCCCGCTCCCGCTACAACTACAACTTCCGCTCCCGCTGCAACTACACCTGCAACTGCAACGTCGAAAGGCGTTATCGATATGCGCATCTTCCGCCTCTGCCACGCGAGCGCGGCGGAAGTCGCGGCGAAATTCAACGAGATGTGGAACGGCGAGTTCGGTCAGACGTGGAAGGTGACGAAAATGGCGGTCAGCTTCCCCGAATCGAATTCGGTGATGGTCACCGCGCCCGCGCCGATTCTCGACGCCTGCGAGAAGGCGATCGGCGAGCTCGACGTCGAGGCGGCCCAGGTCTACATCGAGGCGCGATTCGTGGAACTCTCGAACAACGCCTCGCATAAGCTCGGCATCGACTGGCAGATGCTCGACGGTATGGGCGGTTCGGTAAAGCTCGGCGGCGGAATTCAGCACAACCGCGTCGGTTCCGCGGTCACCGATTACACGCGGTCGATTGTCGATGGCAGCACGACGACGAGCTACGGTCTTTCCGGTGACGCCGGTCATGACGGCGGAATCACATATTTCAACGGGACGCTCGATTTCACCGAAATGTCGCTCGTCCTGCGCGCGCTTGAAACGAGCGAGGACGCGCGCACCTTCTCGAACCCGAAGATCATCGTTTCCTCGGGCAAGAAGGCGCTGGTCGACATGACGGAAAAATATCCGAACGTCAAGATATCGGCGAAGCGAACGACGAACAGCGGGTCCGACTCGCTCGACCTTGATATGCAGATGGCGGCGATTCCGGGCGAAGACAAGTTCATGTTCGCGAAAGAGGCGTTCTTCAGCTGGGGTATTCAGCTCGAGGTCACGCCGCGAATCGGGACGAACGGGCTGATCAACGTTTCGATCGTGCCGACGATTTCCGATTGCTCGGAGTACGTGACCGCGGGAACCGACACGACGACATCCGGAACATCCGGCAGCTATTCGGCCAAGTACCCGGTCATCAACGTTCAGCGTCTCGTCACCGAGTTCAATCTCGCGAGCGAGACGACGGCGGTCATCGGCGGTCTTTCGCGGACGACCGAGCGACAGGTTGATTCCGGAATTCCCGGTCTTCGTTCGCTTCCCTGGATCGGCGGGCTCTTCGGCTCGAAGATCCGCGTCAAGGAACAGCGGGAAATCATCGTTTTCGTGACGGTCGGGCTTATAGATCCCTCGAAGATGAAGCGCGACGCGGGACTTCCGAAGAACGCCGTCCTCGGTCGCCAGTATGTCGAAGGCTTCAATCTCGAGCCCGGCGACAAGCCGCGCCATAACATGGAGGGAATCGAGTCGCTCGATCTTCGTCCGCTGGAAGAACAGGCCGAGGACCCGCTCGCGACGAATGTCGTGAAGAAGGTCGGGCTTATCGGCAGGTATGTACCTTTCACCTATTAACAAGGGAATACGCAAGAATGAATACGAAACTCCTCGCGGCGACGCTCGTCGCGGCTCTCGTTGCCGGCGGCGCCTACGCCGACAAGGTCACCATGAATTCCGGCTCCGTCGTAACCGGCAAGGCCGGTGAAATGACCGGCGGCAAGCTCAAGTTCAAGAGCGACGACCTCGGCGACCTCGAAATCGATATCAAGAAGATCGCGAAACTCGAGTCGGACGGCGATCACGTCGTCAAGTACAATGACCTCACGACCGAGACGAAGAAGGTTTCCGTCGAGGAGGGCGTTTACGTCGTTCCCGCCGAAGGCGGCATGAAGCCGCTCGACATGGCGAACGTCAAGGAGATCGACCCTGTCGTCGAGAAGTGGCACGGCAGCGTCAATTTCGCGGGGGCGGTCACGCGCGGCAATACGGTCGGCGAGTCCGCGACGATCACGGCCGACGTGAACCGTCGATGGGAGAAGGACCGCTTCACCGCGGACGGCGGCTACTACTACAGCGCGAAGGGCGATTCGAAGCAGACGAAGGACAAGGATACGAGCCGCTTCGAGATCAAGGCGCAGGAAGACCATTTCTGGTGCGGCGAGGGCTTTTATACCTACGCGAACGGGAAGTATGAATTCGACCGCATCCTCGATCTCGAATATCGCGCGCGTCTCGGCATCGGCGTCGGCTATCAGTGGTTCGAGAAGAAGGACTACGGCCTCGGCAAGATGAGCTTCAACCAGGAACTCGGCGGCACGTACGTCTTCGAGCGTTACGAACATCAGGAGAAGGATGACTTCGGGACGATCCGCTACGCTCATCACTACGCATGGGAAGTCGCGGCGATTGAAAATCTCGCCTTCACCCACAACTTCGAGATTCTCCCGCAGATCGACGACTGGCAGGATAACTATCTCCTCAATACCGACGCCGGTCTCACCTATTCGTTCTCGAAGAACTGGCAGCTCAATGCGAAGGCCGAGTGGGACTACCAGAAGAAGGTCGGTCCGACTTCGAAGCACTCCGATCTCCGCTATATCCTCGGTCTCGGATACAAGTGGTGATTTAGTGCCTAGTGCCTAGTGCTTAGTGCCTAATGCTGAGTGATTAGTGCGAAAACTGGAAAGGTTCTGATGAAAGTCGCGATATGCTATCCGCCGCTTGAAAGCGAGAAGGGAGTACCGCTACTCACTCAGAACCGACAGTTCCAGTGGTTCAGCCGGCCGACCTACATTTTTCCGGTCGTGCCGGCAACGGCGGCGACGATGCTGAAGGAAGCGGGCCACGAGGTTCTCTTTCTCGACGGCATCGCCGCCGAACTTTCTTCGAACGAATTCGAGGCGCGGCTTGAGGCGTTCGGCCCCGAGCTCGTAGTCCTTGAGACGAAAACACCGGTCGTGAAGCGCCACTGGGATTGGGTTCGTCGATTCGTCGATTCGTCGATTCGTCGATTCGGAGATTCTGGACGAGCGAGAGTGGTGCTGGTAGGAGACCACGTGACCGCGATGCCGGAGGAATCGATGGCAGCGTGCCCGGTCGACTACATTCTTACGGGCGGCGACTGGGATTTCCTCCTCAAGAATATCGTCGAATCGAATTTCGCGCCGGAGAAATTCGAGCCCGGAATTTGGTATCGCGAAAACGGAGCGGTGAAGAACACGGGGCGCTTCCGGCTCGATCACGATCTAAATTCCGCCCCGTGGATCGACCGCGATCTCGTTTCGTGGGAGCTCTACGCGAAGAAGAACGGCAACTTCAAGCGGACGCCCGGAACCTACATCATGTCCGGGCGCGACTGCTGGCATGCGAAGTGCACATTCTGCAGCTGGACGACGCTCTATCCGACATACCGTACGCGTGATGCGGTCGATGTCGTCGACGAAATCGAGATGCTTGTCGAGAAGTACGGCGTCCGCGAGATCATGGACGACTCGGGCTCGCTCCCGATCGGCGCGTGGCTCAAGACCTTCTGCGACGAAATCATCCGTCGCGGACTCAATAAGAAACTTCGAATCGACTGCAACATGCGTTTCGGAGCTCTCGGCTACGAGGATTACCGCTTGATGCGCAAAGCCGGTTTCCGTCTCGTCCTCTTCGGCGTCGAATCGGCGAACCAGGAGACGCTCGACCGCTTCTCGAAACGGCTCAAAGTGGAGGACGTCGTTCAGGGCGCGGCGTGGGCCTCGAAGGCGGGACTCGCCGTGCACCTCACTTTCATGTTCGGTCACGCATGGGAAGGCCCGAAGGAAATCGCGAATACGGTGAAACTCGCGCGGCGGCTCCTCGCCTCCGGCCACGCGGCGACCTTGCAGTGCACGCTCACGATTCCGTATCCGGGAACGCCGCTCTTTCGCGAGCTCAAGGAAAAGGACGGTCTTGCGACGCTCGACTGGGACGAATACGACCAGCGCCGCGCGATCACGAAGACTCCGCTCGCGACCGAGGACGAGATCAAGGCCGCGATTCGCGACGTCTACCGCGGGTTTCTCCAGCCGCGCGCCCTCTGGCATCTTTTCCGCCGCAATCTTTTCGACGTCTCGTTCTACTGGCGCGGGCTAATGTATCTCCGCGGCCATCTTTTCGATTTCAAGGACGTCAAGAGGAGCGCGACGTGAAGGTTCTCCTTCACGTCTGCTGCGGTCCCTGCGCGAGCGCGTGTGTTCCGCGCCTAGTCGGGGCGGGGAATGAAGTCACGCTTCTTTACGCGAATTCGAATATCGACACGCGAGAGGAGTTCGATCGCCGACTTGCGGCCGCGGAGAAGCTTGCGGCGGCGGACGGCGTGAAAATCGCGGCGCTCCCTTACGATCACGAGGAATGGCTGCGCGAGGTCGCCGCGGGTTACGAGAACGCGCCGGAGAAGGGCGCGCGGTGCGAACGCTGCTTTCGCTACAACCTCGCGAAGGCGGCCGAATACGCGGCGGCGAATGGCAGCGACGCGTTCACGACTTCGCTCACCGTCTCGCCGCACAAGGTTTCGCCCGTCATTTTCGCGGTCGGCGACGAAATCGCTGAGCGGACCGGAACCCGTTTTCTCCACGAGGATTTCAAGAAACGCGAGGGCTTCAAGCTTTCCGTCCGTCGCGCGGCCGAGCTCGGCCTCTACCGGCAGAGCTACTGCGGCTGTGAATTCTCGCGCCGCCGGGCGGAATCGCCGAGACTGTGATTTGTGGTTTGTGATTGCCTCGGCGGGCGGGAAATGATAGAATTCCCTTCAAGTATTTGAAAGAAGTGAAAATCAAGTCAAGGAAGATAAAATGAGCAGCAACACGAAAGCGAAGAAGTACGTCTACTTCTTCGGAGCGGGCATGACCGAAGGCAACGCGAACATGCGCGAGCTTCTCGGCGGCAAGGGCGCGAACCTCGCGGAGATGGCGGGCCTCGGCCTTCCGGTGCCGCAGGGCTTCACGATTTCGACAGAGGCCTGCACCCGCTACTACGACGACGGGAAGAAGATCGGCGACGACATCATGAAGCAGGTGATGGAGTACGTCGCGAAGCTCGAGAAGTCCGCCGGTAAGAAGTTCGGCGACGCGAAGAACCCGCTCCTCGTCTCGGTCCGCTCGGGCGCGCGTGCCTCGATGCCGGGCATGATGGACACGATCCTCAACCTCGGCCTCAACGAGACCGTCGTCAACTCGCTCGCGAAGCAGACGAAGAACCCGCGCTGGGCGTGGGACTGCTACCGCCGCTTCATCCAGATGTTCTCCGACGTCGTGATGGAGGTCGGGAAGAAGCACTTCGAGAAGCTCATCGACGAGATGAAGGCGAAGAAGCACGTGAAGCTCGACGTCGAGCTTTCGGCGAACGATCTTAAAGAGCTCGCTAAGCAATTTAAGGCGGAGTACAAGGAGACGATCGGTAAGGAATTCCCGAACGACGCGAAGGAGCAGCTCGTCGAGGCGATCAAGGCCGTCTTTCGCTCGTGGGACAACCCGCGCGCGAACGTCTACCGCCGCGATAACGACATCCCGTATTCGTGGGGCACGGCCGTCAACGTCCAGATGATGGCGTTCGGCAACCTGAACGACAACTCGGGTACCGGCGTCGCCTTCACGCGCGACCCCGCGACCGGCGAGAAGAAGCTGATGGGCGAGTTCCTTATGAACGCCCAGGGCGAGGATGTCGTCGCCGGCGTCCGCACCCCGATGCCGATCGCGAAGATGGCCGAGGTGATGCCGAAGGTCTTCAAGCAGTTCCAGCAGATCTGCGATACGCTCGAGGAGCACTACCGCGACATGCAGGACATGGAGTTCACGATCGAGAACCAGAAGCTCTTCATGCTCCAGACCCGTAACGGCAAGCGCACCGCGCGCGCCGCCCTCAAGATCGCGTGCGACCTCGTCGACGAAGGGATGCGCACCGAGGAGGAGGCGGTCCTCATGATCGAGCCCAGGAATCTCGACACGCTCCTCCACCCGCAGTTCGACGCGGTCGCCCTCAAGAAGGCCCAGCCGATGGGCCGCGGGCTCGCGGCGTCGCCGGGCGCGGCGTGCGGCAAGATCGTCTTCTCCGCGGAAGACGCGAAGACGGCGAAGAAGAACGGCGAGAAGTGCGTTCTCGTCCGCCTCGAGACCTCGCCCGAGGACATCGAGGGCATGAAGGCGGCGGAGGGCATCCTCACGGTCCGCGGCGGCATGACCTCCCACGCGGCGGTCGTCGCGCGCGGCATGGGCGAGTGCTGCGTCTCGGGCTGCCAGGAGATCGCGATGGACGAGGAGAAGAAGCGCTTCACCCTCGGCGGCAAGGTCTTCAAGGAAGGCGACTGGCTCTCGATCGACGGCTCGACCGGCTTCATCTACGACGGCGTCATCCCGACGGTCGACGCCCAGATCGCGGGCGAGTTCGGCCGCATCATGAACTGGGCCGACAAGTTCCGCCGTCTCCACGTCAGGACTAACGCCGATACTCCGCGCGACGCGCGCAAGGCGAAGGAACTCGGCGCCGAAGGTATCGGCCTCTGCCGCACCGAGCACATGTTCTTCGAGGCGGACCGCATCGCGGCCTTCCGCGAGATGATCTGCGCCGACACGGTCGAGGAGCGCGAACTCGCGCTCGCGAAGATTCTCCCGTACCAGCAGGACGACTTCGAGCAGCTCTTCGAGGCGCTCGAGGGGAAGCCGGTCACGATCCGCTTCCTCGACCCGCCGCTTCACGAGTTCGTCCCGCACTCCGAGGACGAGATCAAGCTTCTCGCGAAGGCCCAGCACAAGACGGTCGCCGAGGTCGAGGAGCTCATCGACAGCCTTAAGGAATTCAATCCGATGATGGGGCACCGCGGCTGCCGCCTTTGCGTCACCTACCCGGAAATCGCCCGTATGCAGACGACCGCTGTCATTCGCGCCGCGATCAAGGTCCAGAAGGCCCACCGCACCTGGTCGGTGAAGCCCGAGATCATGATTCCTTTGACGGGCGACGCGAAGGAGCTCCGTTACGTGAAGGAGATCGTCGTCAAGACGGCTAACGAGGAAATCGCGCACGCCGACGTCAATATCGCCTACAAGGTCGGTACGATGATCGAGATTCCGCGCGCGGCCCTCACGGCCGACCAGCTCGCGGAGGAGGCCCAGTTCTTCTGCTTCGGCACGAACGACCTCACCCAGATGACCTACGGCTTCTCGCGCGACGACGCGGGCAAGTTCCTCTCCGCCTACTACGACAAGAAGATCTTCGAGAACGACCCGTTCGCGAAGCTCGACCAGACCGGCGTCGGCAAGCTCATGGAGATGGCGATCAAGCTCGGCAAGTCCGTCCGCCCGAAGCTCCACTGCGGCATCTGCGGCGAGCACGGCGGCGACCCGACCTCGGTCGAGTTCTGCCACCAGCTCGGGCTCGACTACGTTTCCTGCTCGCCCTATCGCGTCCCGATCGCCCGCCTCGCGGCGGCCCAGGCGGCGCTCAAGGCGAAATAATGAAACTCGCCGAGAGATGGCAGACGGTTCGGGAGACGCTCGCTGGCGGGCGTCTCTCGATTGTTATGCCGCTCTACAATCTCGCGGGCGAGGCGGAAGAGAATCTGCGCGGCGTCGCCGATTTGTTCGAGCGTCATGAAACGCGCGTCGAACTAGTTCCCGTCGACGACGGATCGGCCGACGGGACGGGCGCGGCGCTCCGCCGTTTCGCCGAGTCGGCGGCCGGTTATAAATTCGTCACCGTAGTTCCCGTCGTCCTCGAACGGAACGGCGGGAAGGGCGCGGCGCTCCGCGCCGGCTTCGAGGCGTCGACCGGAGATTACGTGATGCTCCTCGACGGCGACCTCGACATCCACCCGCGGATGACGCCGTACTTCTTCGAATCGATGCGTGCGAACAAGGCCGACGTCGTGATCGGCTCGAAGCGCCATCCGCGCTCGATCGTCCAGTATCCCTGGCACCGCCGCCTCGTGAGCTGGGTCTATTTCACGATCGTCCGGCTTTTCGTCGGGCTCCCGATCACCGATACCCAGACCGGGATGAAGCTTTTCAGGCGCGAGGTCCTCGGCGCGGCGCTCGGGCGGATGTTAGTCAAGACCTACGCCTTCGACCTCGAACTCCTCGCGATCGCCCATCAGCGCGGCGCGAAGATCGCCGAGGCGCCGGTGAGAATCAAGTTCGGCGCGAAGTTCGGCTGTCTCAAGGCGAAAACCGTGAAGACGATGGCGCTCGATTCGCTCGCGGTCTTTTACCGGCTGAAAATTCTCAAGTACTACGCGAAGGCGGAAGTCCCGCCGAAACTCGATCACGAGCCGCTCGTTTCGATCGTGATCGCGTGCCCCGCGGAAAGCTGGATGCTCGAGGAGTGTCTTAAGGGCATCGCGGCGCAGACATACCGCAAGTACGAGACGATAGTCCTGCCGGACGGGGAATTCGTCGATTCGTCGATTCGTCGATTCGTCGATTCGATGGATGTGAAAGTAAAGGCGACCGGAAAGGTGCGGCCCGCTGAGAAGCGCAATCTCGGGATTGGAATGGCGAAGGGCGAGATCGTCGCGTTCATCGACGACGATGCGTATCCGGATCCGCACTGGCTCGAGTACGCGGTAAAGTATTTCGGCGACCCGTCGATCGGCGGCGTCGGCGGTCCCGGCGTGACGCCGCCCGGCGACCCGTATCTCGCGAAGGTCGGCGGCCGCGTCTACGACAACATTCTCGTTTCCGGGAACTACCGCTACCGCTACAAGGCGGGCGGTGTCCGTCGCGACGTCGACGACTATCCGAGCTGCAACCTGCTTGTGCGGACCGATCTCCTCCGGAAGATCAACGGCTACCGCACCGATTTCTGGCCGGGCGAGGATACGCTCCTATGCAAGGACATCATCGACTCCGGCGCGCGCATCGTCTACGACCCGTGGGTCGTCGTTAACCATCACCGGCGGAAACTCTTCGGCGCCCATCTCCGCCAGCTCGGGCGCTACGCTTTCCATCGCGGCTATTTCATGAAGCGCTTCCCTTCGAATTCGCTTCACGCGAGTTACTTCGTTCCGAGCGCCTTCGTTCTCTATCTCGCGCTTCTCGCGCCGGCCGTCGCGGGCGCGCTCAGGTTTGCGCCGGAAAATTCCCGCGTCATCGGAGCGATCGTCGCCGCGTCGCCGCTCGCCCTCTACGCGGCGCTCGTCGCGCTCACGACCTTCGCGCTCAATCCGGCGACATGGCTTCTTACCTCGCTCGGCGTTTTCGCGACCCATGTCACCTACGGCGTGCAGTTCATCCGCGGGCTCGTAGCGCGTCGAGCGCCGTGCGAGTTCATCGGGAAGGATCATGTGTAAGAATTCTTCGATTCTTCGATTTCTCGATTCATCGATTTATTTGTGGTAGATGATATGAGCGAATATATTTTCTTTGAGGCGGATCCGGCGCATTCGAAACGGGAGCGGGAGAAGGCGAGGGCCTTACGGAAGACCGACTGGTGGCGGGCGAAGCTGCAGCAGGGCGTATGCCACTACTGCGGTAAGAAGGTCGGCGCCGCGAATCTGACGATGGATCACGTGATTCCAGTATCGCGCGGCGGAACTTCGACCAAGGGGAATGTCGTACCCTGCTGCAAGGACTGTAACAACGCGAAGAAGTCCGCGACTCCGGCCGAGACGATTCTTGACCGTCTTTTCCCAGGTAATGAAGGCTGACAAATGAAATATTTCGCTTTCGCGATCGCTATGATAATGACGATTCCGGGGGCTTTCGTCTGCGGAATCTCGAAGCGCGTTTTCGCTTTCGCGCTCGCGGTGATGATTCTCCCGATTCTCAAGTTCGATTCGCTTGCGCTAAATTTCGTCTCTTGGGAATTCTACCGCGGGACGGCGCGCGGAATGGAGGTCAGCCTCGTCTACATCGTCGCTTTTATGCTGCTCGCGGCGGTTTTCTTTAAGCGCCAGCGGCTGAAGATAATTCCCGATTTCGGTTTCGTCATCTTTCTTGCGTATTTCGCGTGGGCGCTCGTCTCCTCGTTCGGCGTAATTACGACCGAGGTCGAAAGCGTGATCGCCGGCGGCTTCTTCCGCGAATCGTTCACGCTCGACGGACGGATGCTCGCATTCTTCGAACTTTGGAAGATGGGTATGATGGCGCTCGTCTTTCTCGCCGTCTACAATGCGATCGACCATCTGAAAGGCCCGAAAGCGGTGTTCGGCGCGCTCGGTACGGTTACGATCGGTATTTTTATCCTTGTCGTCAAGGAACATTTCGCCGGCGTCTATCAGGCCCGCGGGCCGTTCCCGCATCAGAACTCGATGGCGCTTTTCATGATGTTGATTGTTCCCGTCTTCTACGCCGCCTATCTGACGCTTCCGAAAAGCGGCTTCCGTACGCTTCTTTCGGTTGCATTCGTCTGCGGTTCCGGCGCGCTCTTCCGGACTTATTCGCGCGGAGCGATGGCGATGTTCCCGGTTGCCGTCGCGATTACCACCGCGTTCACCGCCTTTTTCCGGCTTAGCGCGCGCCTCGCCGCGCGGATGCTGCCGCTCGTCGCGATCGCGCTCGTCGGTTTCACGCTCCTTGTTCCGAAAATAGTCAGCCGTTTCGAGAACGCGCCGAAGCAGTCTGGCGACACGCGGAAGTGGTTCGCAATCACCGCCCTTAACGTAGTCAGCGAGCATCCGCTCGCCGGCGTCGGGGTGAACAACTGGTCGAATTTCGTTTCGGCGAATCCCGAGCTTCAGGACGAGGAATTTCGTCCGTCGGGAACCACGAGCAGTCAGATCGGTATCGTCGAGACGATTTATCTTCTTGTTCTCGCGGAGTGCGGGATCCCGGGGCTCGCGCTGCTCGTCGCGTGGTTCTTTTATTACTGGTGCGTCGCCTTGAAACTTACCGTCAAACTCGCGCGGACGCGTTACTTCGCGATTCCCGCGGGTCTGCTCGGCGGCATGACCGGCTGCTTCATTCAATCGTGTCTCGAGTGGGTCCTCAAGCAGCAAATCAACTTCATTCTGCTGATGATCGTGTTCGCGACTCTCGCGTGGATGAACCGCCATCTGCGTGAGCTCACGGCCGATACCGGCAAGCCGGCCGAAGAGAGCTGAACAATGCGCCGCTTTCGGGAACGGGCGAAATTTGCTATACTATCTTTTTCAAGACAGGATTAAAGGAGAAAATTATCTAAAATGGCTAATTGCTGCATATTCGCGGGCCAGGGCGCGCAGGTTCCCGGCATGGGCAGGGATTTCGCCGAGGCGGATTCCGAAGTGATGGCGCTTTTCGACAAGGCGAACGCCGTACTCGGTTTCGATCTGAAGAAAATCTGCTTCGAAGGCCCCGCCGAGGAGCTCACGAAGTCGAACGTTTGCCAGCCCGCCATCTTCGTGACGAGCTACGCGGCGTACCTGACGCTCCAGAAGAAGCACCCGACCGAATTCATCTGCGCAGCCGGCCTCTCGCTCGGCGAATGGGGCGCTCTCTGCGCCGCCGGCGTCCTCGACTTCGACTCGACCCTTAAGGTTCTCGAGGCGCGCGGCCGCTTCATGCAGGAGGCCTGCGAGGCGACCCCGTCCGGGATGATCGCTATCGTCGGCGCTTCGCCCGACCAGCTCAAGACCCTCTGCGAGGCGACCGGCTGCACCGTCGCGAACATCAACTCTGCCGCGCAGCAGGTCCTCTCCGGCTCGAAGGACGCGATCGCCGCCGCCGCCGCGAAGGCGAAGGAGCTCGGTATCAAGCGTGCGATTCCGCTCGCGACTGCGGGCGCGTTCCACTCCCCCTTCATGGCCCCCGCGCGCGAGAAGCTCGCCGCCGTTCTCGACACGATCGAGTTCAAGGCGCCGAAGTTCCCCGTCCTTTCGAACGTCACCGGGAAGCCCCACTCGAATGACCCCGCCGCGATCAAGGCGATGATGCTCGAGCAGGTCACCGGGACGACGAACTGGGCCGCCGACGTCGCGGCCGCGAAGGAGCTCGGCGCGACGAAATTCATCGAGTTCGGCCCCGGCAAGGTCCTTTCCGGCCTCATCAAGAAGATCGACCCGGCCCTCGAGACCGCGAACGTCTCGGACCTCGGCTCGACGGAGCTCGCCTGAGAAGGTGAGAGGATGAGAAGGTGAGAGGGTGAGAAGTTAAAAATCTATAAACAGGAAGGAATAAAAATGAAGAATCTTATTGGAAAGACTGCAATCGTTACCGGAGCGGCGCGCGGCATTGGCGCGGCCATCGCGAAGAAACTCGCCGAGCGCGGCGCGAACGTCGCGATCTGCGACCTCAAGGCCGAGTGGTGCGACGAAACTGTCGCGGCGCTCAAGGCACTCGGCGTCGAGGCGAAGGGCTACGGCGTCAACGTCGCCGTCTCCGCGGAAGTCGACGCGTGCGTGAAGGCGGTGATCGCCGATTTCGGCAAGGTCGACATCATGGTCAACAACGCCGGCATCACCAAGGACGGCCTCCTCATGCGCATGAGCGACGAGGACTGGGACGCCGTCCTTAACGTGAACCTCAAGGGCACCTTCCTCTTCACCCGCGCCGTCGCCCGCCCGATGATGAAGAACAAGGACGCCGAGGGTAACCAGCTCGGCGGCTCGATCATCAACATCGCCTCCGTGGTCGGCATCATGGGCAACGCCGGACAGGCGAACTATACCGCCTCGAAGGGCGGCGTCATCGCGCTCACGAAGACGACGGCGAAGGAGCTCGGCTCGCGCAACATCCGCTGCAACGCGGTCGCCCCGGGCTTCATCCAGTCGAAGATGACCGACGTTCTCCCCGAGGACGTCCGGAAGGCCTACATGGAGACGATTCCTCTGAAGCGCTTCGGCACGGTCGACGACATCGCGAAGGCGGTCGCCTGGCTCGCGGGCGACGAGTCCGCCTACGTGACCGGCCAGATCATCTCCGTGAACGGCGGCATGATCGGCTAACAGAAAGCTGAAACCAATATCTTCGAAAGGAAACGAGAGATGTCCCTCAACATCGTCACCGAAATCGACAATCGCGTCAAGGTCCGCTCCGTTCTCATGAGCGTCAGCGACAAGACCGGCCTCGAGACCTTCGTCCCCGCGCTCGTGAAGGCGTGCCCGGGCGTGAAGATCTACTCGACGGGCGGAACCTACGCGAAAGTGAAGGAGATTCTCGGTGCCGCGGCCGAGGGAACTCTCGTCGCCGTCTCCGATTATACGGGCCAGCCCGAAATGCAGGGCGGGCTCGTGAAGACGCTCGACTTCAAGATCTACCTCGGGCTCCTCTCGGAGAAGTACAACGACGCCCACCAGGCCGACCTCGCGCGCCTTTCGGCGACGCCGATCGACATGGTGGTCGTGAACCTCTATCCTTTCGAGGCGACGGTCGCGAAGGCGGGAGTCACGCCCGAGATGGCGCGTACGAACATCGATATCGGCGGCCCGTGCATGGTCCGCGCCTCGGCGAAGAACTATCTCCGCGTCGCGTCCGTCACCGATCCGCTCGACTACCCGAACCTCGTCCAGGAACTCGAGAGCCACGACGGCACGATCGGCCTCGACACGCGCTTCAAGCTCATGAAGAAGGCCTTCACCCACACGGCCGGCTACGATACCGCGATCTCGAAGTTCTTCACGACCCGGACGTGGGAAGAGGTCAGCGCGACCTACAACCAGCACTGAGTTCCGATAGATGCTTTTCGAAGAGTTCAAGCGGAACCGCGAGGAACGCCCCGACGACGAGGCGTTCCTCATTGCTTCCGGCGACCGCTATTTCCCGGTCACCTGGAAGCGCTTCACCGACGATATCGCCGCGGTCGGCTGGATCGTCGAGAAGCATGCGCCGAAGGGGACGGTCGCGATCATCGGCGAGAATTCCTACGACTGGATGGTCGTTCACGCGGCGGTCGTCTTCTCGGGCGGCGTCGCCGTGTCGGTCGATCCGAACGTGTCGGCGCAGGAAATCGCGCGGCGGCTGAAACTCGTCGGCGCGTCGGTTCTCGTCCACTCCGCGCTCTACGCGGAAAAAGCGCACGAGGTCGCGAAGCTCTACCCCGGGCTTTCGACGGGCGGTTTCGGTACGCGCAAGACCGACCTTGTCCTCGCCGCGGCGAAGGCCGCGCTGAAACTCGGCTTCAGGAGCGTCTGGGACCAGCCGGGCCTCGCGGACGACAACCACACCGCGCTCGTCGTCTTCACGAGCGGCACCACCTCGGAGCCGCGCGGCGTCGAGCTCACCTACAAGGCGGTCGAGACGTTCATCCGCTCGACGCTCGCCGCGATCCCGATGAAGCCGGGCGACCATTCGCTTCTTCTTCTGCCGCTTCACCATATCTACGGCATCGCGATCACCTACGCGATGCTCTTCGCGGGCGTCGCGCTCGGCGTCTGTCCCGACTTCCGGCGAATCTACGACGCGTTCGAACGTTTCCGTGCGAACTACGCCTTTCTCGTCCCCGCGCTCGCCGAAATCCTCGCGAAGAAGATCGAGCTCAAGGCGAGAAACGCCGAGGAGGCGCTCGGGCAGCCGATCGATTTCATCGTGACCGGCGGCGCGCCGATCTCGCGCCGCGCCTACGAGCGGCTAACCGCGCTCGGCATCAAGATGATGGGCATCTACGGGCTCACCGAGACCTGCGCGTGTTACTCGATGTCGCCGCTCACCGACCCCGCGCGGCCGACGAGTCCCGGGCGCGTTTCCGCGCTCCCCGAGGTCGAGACGAAAGTCTCGGCGGACGGCGAACTTCTTATCCGCGGGCCGAATGTCATGAAGGGTTATTACGGTATGAGCGAGCGGACCGCGAAGGCGATCGACGCGGACGGCTGGTTCCACACCGGCGATACCGGGACGATCGGGGAAGACGGCTACGTCACGATCACCGGGCGCATTTCGCGGACGATCATCCTCTCGAGCGGCAAGAAGATCGCCCCCGAGGAGCTCGAGGAGAAGATACTCGCGCTCCCCGGCGTCGCCGAGGTCCTCGTGACCGGCGAAGGCGAAACGCGCGAGATCAAGGCGGAAATCTACGCGAGCGTCCCCGAGGACGCCGTCCGCCGCGCGGTCGCGGCGCTCAACCGGACGCTCCCCGTTTACGAGCGCGTCAAGACGATAGCGATTCGCGAGGAACCATTCCCGCGCACTTCGTCGGGGAAGATCAAACTTTGATTCCTGCCAATGCTCAGCGAGTTTTTGATATAATGATTCGAAAGAATTTAAAGGAAGAAAACAAATGGAAGAGAAAATCAAGGCGAAGCTCGACGAACTCCGCGGCGGTCTTCAGGCCGACGGCGGCGACTGCGAGCTCGTGAAGATCGACGGCAAGGTCGTCTATCTCAAACTCGTCGGTCACTGCGGCAGCTGTCCGTTCGCGATGATGACCCTTAAGCAGGGCATCGAGGCGGCGCTCCAGGAAATCGATCCCGAAATCACCGTTGAAAGGGTTGCGTAATGAAGACTGTAAACGTTTCGCTCGTCGGCGTCGGCGGCCAGGGCATCATTCTCACCGCGGATATCCTCGCGAAGACGGCGTCGATCGCGGGTATGGACGTCAAGAAATCGGAGATCCACGGCATGGCCCAGCGCGGCGGCTCGGTGAGCTCCCAGGTCCGCTTCGGTGACTCGGTCGCCTCACCGATCATCCAGGAGGGGACGAGTGACATTCTCGTCAGCTTCGACAAGCTCGAGGCCGTCCGCAACGCCCACCTCATGGCCGAGGGCGCGACCGCGGTCGTGAACGACATGTACCTCGTCCCGGTCACCGTCTCCTCGGGCCAGCAGAAGGACGTCGAGAACCTCGACGCGAAGGTTGCCGCGATCCCGGGCCTCAAGCTCGTCAACGCGATGAAGATCGCGGTCGAGGAAGTCGGCAACGAGCGCACGATGAACATGGTGCTCGCGGGCGCGCTTTCGACCCTCTGCCCGTTCCCGGAATCGGCGTGGATCGAGGCGATGACCCAGATGCTCACCGGCCCCAAGGCGAAGCTCCTCGAGGTCAACAAGAAGGCGTTCGCCGCCGGGCGCGCCGCGATGAAGTAAAATGTGGAACCGCGCGATTGAAACGCTGAGCCGCGACGAGATCGCCCGGCTCCAGCTCAAAGGACTTCAGAAGACGCTCCGCCGCGTCTGGGGGAACGAGTTCTACCGCTCGCGGCTCGAGCGCGCGGGGATCGCTTCGCCTGACGACATCAAGTCGCTCGAGGATATCGAGCGGCTTCCGTTTCTTACGAAGGAGGATTTCCGCGAGGCGTACCCGCTCAAGATGAGCTGCGTTCCGCGCGAGGAGCTCCTCGAGTTTCATATGTCCTCCGGCTCAACGGGAACGCCCGTCGTCAAGGCGTACACGAAGCACGACCTGAACGAGTGGGCCGAGACGATGGCGCGCTGCTACTCGATGGCGGGGCTCGGCCCCGGCGACGCGCTTCAAATCATGCCGACCTTCGGACTTTTCAATGGCGGGTTCGGCTGCTACCACGGCTCGCGCAAGGCGGGGCTCTTCACCGTCCCCGCCTCGAGCGGCAACACCGAGCGCCAGATCCGGCTCATGCGTGACTTCCACACGAAGGGCTTCGTTTCGGTCGTCTCGTACGTCCCGCGGCTGATCGAGAAGCTCGACGAGTGCGAGGACAAGACGCTCCCTTACCTCAAGGTTGGCATCTTCGGTTCGGAGACGTTCTCCGACGAGACGCGCCATCGTATCGAATCGCGGCTCGGAATCGAGTGCTTCGATATCTACGGGATGACGGAGACGGGCGGCATCGGCACGACCGGCATGGACTGCTCGAAGCACTGCGGTATCCATGTCTGGGAGGACCAGTTCATTGTCGAGATCATCGACCCCGCGACCGGAAAGATTCTACCCGACGGCGAGTGGGGCGAAATCGTCTTCACGTCGCTCACCTACGAGGCGATGCCGATCATCCGCTACCGGACTCACGACATCACGCGAATCCTTTCGCGCGAGAAGTGCGAGTGCGGGCGGACTCACCTCCGCATCGACCGGATCACCGGGCGCACGGACGACATGCTGATCGTGAAGGGCGTCAACTTCTATCCGCGCCAGGTCGAGCAGGCGTTGATGGAGATCCCCGGAATCGGCACCGAGTTCCAGATCGTCCTCGAGAAGCGCAACGGCATGACCGACGTCACGATCAACGTCGAGGCGGAGCCGGGCGTCACCGGCCACACGGTCGCGAAGCACCTGAAGGAGCGCCTCGGCTTCCTCCCGAAGGGCGAGGTCTTCCCGATCGGCGCGCTCCCGCGGACCGAGGGCAAGGCGAAGCGAATCGTCAAAAAGGAAGACTGATCTTCCGCCCACGACCGCCTCGTCATGCTCGACTTCCGTAATATTTCCGTTCACTACGGCCATCAGGACATCCTCACGAATGTCACTTTCCGCGTCAACGGCGGCGACCGCGTCGGCGTCGTCGGTCCGAACGGCTCGGGGAAGTCGACTCTCTTCAAGCTTGTCCTCGGCGAACTCGGGAGCGATTCCGGGGAGCTGATCATCGAGGGCTCTCCGCGAATCGGCTGGACGCGCCAGAATCCGGCCCCCGACCACGAGGACGAGACGCTTCTCGAATATTCGATCCGCGGCGTCCCCGGGCTTTCCGAGATGGAGGCGGAGATGGCCGAGCTCGAGACGGATCTCCAGGACCCCGCGAAGATGAAGCGCTACGGGGAGCTCCAGACGAAGTTCGAGCATCTCGGCGGCTACGATATCGAAACGCGCGTCAAGATCGCGCTCGGCGGACTCGGCTTCACGGTCGAGGAATTCACGAAACCGTTCAAGTCGTTCTCGGGCGGCTGGCGCATGCGCGCGGAGCTCTCGCGCGTCCTCGCTTCTAAGCCCGATCTCCTTCTCCTCGACGAGCCGTCGAACTATCTCGACCTTCCCGCCGTCGACTGGCTGCAGAAGTTTCTCAAGGCGTACGACGGGACGCTGATGCTCATCTCCCACGACCGCTACCTCCTCCGGACGCTCACGAACATCATCGTCGAGGTCGACGCGGGGACGGCGACGCGCTACGAGGGCGGGCTCGACTGGTACTTGAACGAGCGCGAGGTCCGCTACGAGCACCTCAAGGCCGCGAAGGAGAATCAGGATCACCACCGCGAACAGCTCCAGCGTTTCGTCGACCGCTTCCGCGCCCAGGCTACGAAGGCCGCCCAGGCGCAGAGCCGCCAGAAACTGATCGACAAGCTCGACGAGGAAAGGATAGTCCTCCCGAAGCGCTACACCCAGTCGGGCCGCCTGCGTCTCGCGGAGCCGCCGCCGAGCGGCATCGAGATGTTCCGCTGCGAGGATCTCGGTTTCAGTTACGACGGCGTGAAGAAAGTCTTTTCCGGCATCTCCTTTCAGGTGACGCGCGGGGACAAGGTCGCGCTCATCGGCTACAACGGCCTCGGGAAGACGACGCTGATGCGCATCATCGCGGGAACACGCGCGGCGACGGAGGGGAAGGCGATTCTCGGACACAACGTGATCCCCGGCTACCTCTCGCAGGAATTCGCCGAGACGATTCCGCCGGATGTCAGCGTCTACCGGAACGCGAAGAACGCGTGGGACGCGCACGGCGGCGGCCCCGAGAAGAATTTCCGCAACCAGCTCGGCGCGTTCGGCTTCGACGAGAACGACGTCGAGAAGCCGGCGGGAGTTCTCTCCGGCGGCGAGAAGATCAGGCTCGCGTTTCTGCGGCTCTTTCTGACCGCGCCGAACTTTCTCCTTCTCGACGAGCCGACGACCCATCTCGATCTCGACGGCCGGCGGCTTCTTGAAGACGCGCTTAAGAAATACACGGGAACGATTTTCCTCGTCTCGCACGACATCGACTTCGTCCGCGCGACCGCGACCTCGATTCTCGAAATCACCCGCGAGGGAATCCGCCAGTATCCGGGCGGGTATGATTATTACTGCGAGAAGAAGGCGGAGCGGGAGAATTCGTCGATTCGTCGAATCGTTGATTCGCCGATTGAGAAGAAGAGCGATAACGTTGATTCTTCCGGGAAGCTGACGGCGAAGGAGCTCAGGCAGCAGCGCGCCGCCGAGCGCGCGAAGGTCGCGCCGAAGGTGAAGGAATTGAAGAAGCGCGTCGAGACCGCCGAGAAGAAGCTCGAGGAACTTCAGAAATCGCTCGACGAAGCGTCGGCGGAACTCTTCAACCCGACACCGATGACCGATTTCGCCGAGGCGAATCGCAAGGTCCGGACGCTCCAGTTCGAAATCGACCGCTACACGGCCGAATGGGAAGCGGCCTCGCTCGAGCTAGAGGAACTAACATCATCCGCGGGATAAAACGCAAATCGGTGGGTAGGGCTCTACTTCGCTCGTTTACACGTTGACAGGGACTGTCCCCGTTGGAATTCGTCAAGTCCAGTCCGTCGATTTCGGGCGTCGTTCGGTCATGTGGCGGTGTTTAATTAGAATTAAACAGTATATCAAATTCCGCGAAATAATGTGTGGAGACTTTGTGGATTTTTTGTGGAG
>R26__coassemble_567_pt1 | contig 22271 bp, 17 predicted proteins | sample R26__metabat2_high_PE_025 | metagenome-assembled genome bin R26 | reverse complement strand
ACTTGCCAGCACGGTCTACGCAGCGAGTGTTGCGATGGCTAATGGCTGGCGGGCGGCATAAACGAAACCGCGACCAAGAGGAAGTCGAAAATGTTCCAGGCGTCGTTGCAAAACCGACGGTTGTATACGATTATCTTTAGCGCGAGTTCGATGACGAACACGATCAGGCACAGCTGATCAAGCGCATTGAGGTAACCGCCGAACCTCGACATCAGAGTCGATGATGTCTGCAACCCGAAGAGCGCTGCGTTAATCAGGATTACTCCCAGAACGGATGTCTGGAATATCCGTGACTCGACAATTGATTTTAATTTATTCACTATACTCATAGATTATTACATTCCTCGATTTCTGTCAACTTTCAGGACTTTCTCAACCCGTCACAGGAAGCGCGCGGTGACCGAATCCTTCGCGGCGCGGACTTTCGCAAGCGGGCCTTCCGCGACGAGCGAGCCGCCCTTGTCGCCGCCGCCGGGGCCGAGGTCGACGATCCAGTCGGCGCATTTCATGACGTCGGTGTTGTGCTCGATGACAATGATCGTGTTCCCGGCGTCGCGGAGCTTGAGGAGAAGGTCCATCAGTTTCGCGACATCGTCGAAGTGAAGCCCGGTCGTCGGCTCGTCGAGGAGATAGAGCGTCTTTCCGGTCGAGCGCTTCGAGAGCTCGGTCGCGAGCTTGATGCGCTGGGCCTCGCCGCCCGAGAGCGTCGTCGCGGACTGGCCGAGGCCGAGGTAGCCGAGGCCGACGTCGACGAGCGTCTTCAGTTTGCGCGCGAGCGAGGGGACCTTCTCGAAGAACTCGTACGCCTCGGCGACGGTCATGTCGAGGACTTCGGAGATGTTCTTTCCGCCGTAGGTCACTTCGAGCGTTTCGGAGTTGAAGCGCTTGCCGCCGCACTCCTCGCAGGTTACGTAAACGTCGGGGAGGAAGCTCATCTCGAGTTTCTGGACGCCGTCGCCGCCGCAGGTCTCGCAGCGGCCGCCCTTCACGTTGAACGAGAAGCGGCCCGCCGTGTAGCCACGCGCCTTCGCGCCCTCGGTCTTCGCGAAGAGCTCGCGGATCTCGGAGAAGAAGCCGACGTAGGTCGCGGGATTCGAGCGCGGCGTCCGGCCGATCGGCGACTGATCGATCTCGATCACCTTGTCGAAGTTCTCTTGGCCCGAAATCTTTGACTTTCGTCGATTCGTCGATTCGTCGATTCGTCGATTTTTTCGAACAGATGACTTTGTGCCAAATGCTTCATCGAGAAGCGGCTTCAAGGTATCATAAACAAGCGAAGATTTTCCGGAACCTGATACGCCTGTCACAACCGTAAATCCACCGATCGGAAATCTCACTGTAATATTCTTAAGATTGTGAGCTCGCGCACCGTTTACGGTAAGAAACTTATCAAATCGACGAATCGACGAATCGACAAATCGACAAATGGTTTTTCGCCCGGTCAGGTAGTCCGCCGTCAGACTCGAAGATTTCAGCAGCCCCCTGAAATCGCCCTGGTACATCACCCGGCCGCCTTCGCGGCCGGCACCGGGACCGAGGTCGACGATGTAATCGGCGTTCCTCATCATCTCCTCGTCGTGCTCGACGATCACGACCGTGTTCCCGCGGTCGCGAAGTCCCTTCAAGGTCGCGATAAGCCGCTCGTTGTCGCGCGGGTGAAGCCCGATCGTCGGCTCGTCGAGGACGTAAAGGACGCCGGTGAGACCAGAGCCGATCTGGGTCGCGAGGCGGATGCGCTGCATCTCGCCGCCCGATAGCGTCGCCGACGGCCGGTCGAGCGTAAGGTAATCGAGCCCCACGTCGAGGAGGAACTGAAGCCGGCGGGTGATCTCAAGGACGACATCCTTGAGCCCCTGGAGTTTCGCGAGGTTCAGACCCGTCGATTCGTCGATTCGTCGATTTGTCGATTCGGGAGAACTCGCGGAATCGATAAATCGAAGAATCGAAGAGTCGATAAATCTCTTCGCCTCCCCGACCGGCATCGCCATCACCTCGGCGAGCGTCTTTCCCGCGACCGTCGCGGCGCGCGAGAATTCGTTGAGCCGTTCGCCGCGGCAGTCGGGGCAGGTCTTGAAATTCTGGTACGCCTCGTATTTCGCGCGGACTTCGTCGTCTTCCGCTTCGCCGAGCTTCCGCTCGAGTGCCGCGAGGACGCCCTCGAAAGGCTTGTCGACGCGGCGCCAGGAAAGAACGAGATCCTCCTTGAAGCCGTGCATCAGGTCGTGGCGGAATTTCGCGGGGAGCTTCTCGTACGGAGTCGAGAGCGAAACGCCGTTCTGGCGCGCGATTTCGGAAAGGAGTTCCTTGTGGTAGAGAATCGCCATCTGACCGCCGAGGCGGCGCCAGGGATGGATCGCCTCCTCGAGCGGCAGGGTCTTGTCGGGGACGACGAGATCCTCGTCGAAAAAGTAAAGCTGACCGAGGCCGGCGCAGGTCGGGCACGCGCCGAACGGCGAGTTGAACGAGAACGAGCGCGGCTTAAGTTCATCGAAGCTGAGCCCGCAATCGACGCAGGCGTTAAGCTCGGAGTACGTCACTTCGTGATTCGTCGATTCGTCGATTCGAGAAGGAGAGGAAAGATACTCGACCGAAAGGACGCCCTTTCCCGTGCGGAGGGCGAGTTCGACCGAATCGGTGAGGCGCGTCCGGTCGCACGGAAGAACGAGGCGATCGATGACGACGTCGATCGAATGCGCTTTCTTCTTGTCGAGTTCCGGCGGTTCCTCGAGGTCGTATGTCGCGCCGTCGACCCGCACTCGCGCGAACCCGTTCCGCTTCAGCGCCGCGAACACCTCTTCGTGCCGGCCCTTCTTCCCCTTCACGACCGGCGCGTAGATGATCACCTTCCGTTTCTCGCTCACCGCTCCGTACTCCGCACTCCGCACTCCGCACTTAGCACTAAGAAGCGAGTCGACAATCTGCTCGGCGGATTGTCGACTCACTTCTTTTCCGCAGCGCGGGCAGTGCGCGACAGCGACCGAGCCGTATAGAATTCGGAGATAGTCGAGTATCTCGGTCACGGTAGCGACGATCGAGCGCGGGTTGCCGCTCGTCGTATGCTGCTCGATGGAAATCGCAGGAGAGAGCCCCTCGATTTTTTCGACATCAGGCTTTTCCATCCGGTCGAGGAACTGCCGAGCGTAGGCGGAGAGCGACTCGACATAGCGGCGCTGGCCCTCCGCGTAAAGCGTATCGAACGCGAGCGAACTTTTTCCGGAACCCGAAAGTCCGGTGACGACGGTGAGCGAATTGCGCGGAATCGTCACGTCGACCCCGCGCAGATTGTGGACTTTCGCCCCTTTGATGATTATGTCGTTCATTTCTGTATTTCCGTCAATTATATCAAACATCCGACCGCATAACAATATGGCATAAGCCATTCTGGCAGGCACCGTTTCCTCGTCCCGAGATCACCCCTTCCCGTCCAAATCGTCCTTTAGTCCTTTCGTCCCTTCGTCCTTTCGTCCTAAACAACGACCATTCCGTCCCAGGTAGTCGCCCGGCGCCGTCCCGCGAAACTCTAAGGACGCTAAGCAACCCTAAGGACCCTAACGCCGAACCACTAAGCGCCTGCAGAAAAACGGCTACCAGATCAAGGCAATGGAATCGGTTAACCATATCACCGATACCGTGTCAATGGGGACAGACCCCTACAGCGTCGATACTGCACGCATGGTCCATAGTTTATGAACTAAGTGCTAACCTTCCATAAAACCAGACTGCTGTTGACAGAGCTTAATAAGTCAATAATATTTATTGTTTAAAGTTATAATCCAGTTATATACCAACTGTTGATAACTTTTAGATAATTGTTGATATTATTTTACAAGTTTTCACTTGACAGACCGTTCAAACATCAATTTCATTGAGTAAATACCAGGTTTTCTTGCTATTTTTCGCATTTTCCACTGTCGCATAATCTAAAGCGTGTCATTGTTTATAAATTGAATGCAGTTGACTATATTTTCGATGATCAGCAACTATTAGAAATTCTAGATATACTAGGAGCTCTAGCCGTGATGTTCTAGAAGCTCTAGATGTTCTTGCTCTTCTAGTAGTTCTAGCTCTTTTCTATTACTTCGTATCTCTACATCTTCTGAGCTTTTCTTCTAGCTTCTCTAGAAGTTCTAGAACATCTAGCACATCTAGAATTTCTAGATGCTCTAGATGCTCTAGATGCTCTAGTTTCTCTAGTTTCTCTAGATATTCTGATGTTCTAGCTGTTCTAGCTGTTCTATATCTTCTAGCTCATCCAATTGAATAAAAATTTTGAACTTCTAGCGTCTCTAGAACCTCTACTGTTTCTAGAAAATCTGGAACTTCTAGACCTACTAGTTTTATTCTAGTAATTCCATTTCAATCATTACCTTTATAGCACAGCGTTGTCAATTTTGATATAATCTCACCACCATGAATAATGTGTACGGTGTTATTGTAATCGGCGGCGGACACGCCGGCGCGGAAGCGGCTCTAGCTTCCGCGAGAATGGGTGTATCCACCCTTCTTATCACTTCGTGTAAAGACGCTATTGCAAGAATGCCTTGTAACCCGTCTATCGGCGGACTCGCAAAAAGCCATCTCGTTTACGAGCTCGATGCTCTGGGTGGAGAGATGGGCAGAAATACCGATGCAACCGCCCTTCAGGTAAAAACACTTAATACGAGTCGCGGTCCGGCCGTACAGGCGACTAGAGCCCAGTGCGCCAAGTCCGAATATACCCGGAGAATGCAATCTGTCATTATATCCCAGAAAAATCTGTCGGTTGTCGAAGACGCAGCTGTTGATTTTCTAGTTTCCAATGAGTCTGATTCGCCGGATATATATGTATCACACAATATCACTAATACAGAGCATCTTTTTATCCGCGGTGTTGTTACAGCCAATCATGAATCATTTTATTCTCATTCCATAGTTGTTACTTCCGGCACTGCACTACGCGGTAGAATCTGGATTGGTAAAGACTGCCGCGAATCCGCCGGTGATAATCGCCCAGCCGTCAATCAACTTTCAATTTCACTAACCAATCTCGGCTTTAAACTTATTCGATTAAAGACCGGAACCCCGCCGCGTTTAAAAGCGAGTTCATGTAACTTTTCAATCTGTCAACGTCAGGATGGTGAACAACCTCGTCCGATGTTCCACGTGGAACAATTAAATAATCATAGTTCCACGTGGAACAATATTGATGATATAGATCAAATCAATAATAGTGTTCCACGTGGAACACTACCCGAACTTCCTTGTTGGCTCACACATACAACGACAGTTACACATAAGATTATCCGAGATAATCTTTCTCAATCGGCTTTGTACGGCGGATCAATCGTAGGTACAGGAGTAAGATACTGTCCGTCAATCGAAGATAAAATTGTACGCTTCGCAAACGCCGAGCAACATCATGTTATGTTGGAACCGGAAGACTCGCAAGGCAAGATTATTTATCCGAATGGTCTCAGCTGCTGTTTGCCAAAGGAAGTACAAATAAAAATGGTGCATTCGGTTCCGGGATTGGAAAATGCCGAGTTTCTAGCGTATGCATATGCTATCGAATATGATGGTATAGATTCAAGAGAGCTGAAGCATACACTGGAATCAAAGCGTATAACCGGGTTGCATTTTGCAGGTCAGATTAACGGCACAACCGGCTACGAAGAGGCGGCTGCTCAGGGATTGATTGCCGGAATCAATGCAGCACTTAAAATTCAAAATAAAGAACCACTGATTCTCAGTCGGCAGGATGCTTATATCGGCGTTATGATCGACGACCTTGTAACCAAGGGAACTGATGAACCCTACAGAATATTCACGAGTCGCGCCGAGAGAAGACTGTTGCTGCGACAGGATAATGCAAAACTGAGACTTACTGAATGTGCAAATCTTGTGGGCATTGTCTCGCAACAGGAAATAGAAGAAAGACGAAAGGTAAATCATATACTTGAAGATGCTCTTGCTGGCAGAATACCAGAATCCAGTCTCGAGAAAGAAGAACTGAAATATTTCGAACGAGACTATCTTAAAAGAGAATTGAGTATTATGCGTCAATACGCTCCATACATCGAACAGGAGCGAGTTGCAGCAGAAAAAGCGAAAAAAGACGAATCAATATCTATTCCGAAGTGGCTAGACTACGATCGTTGCCCGGCTGTACGATATGAAAGCCGGGAGAAACTGAAACTTCATCGTCCGGAAACACTTTTTCAGGCGTCGCGTATTCCAGGCGTCAACCCGGCCGACATTTCAGTGCTTGCAGTTATCATCAAAAGGGGACATCACTGAATCAATGTAAACAACCTGTTTACAACTTGTAAATCAATGTTGATTTTTTTTTTTCCCTAACTTAGATTAATTATGGTATCATAATTGTTAAATTGGTTAAAGGGTACCAAAATGACTGACGACTCAAATCAAAATGCTGTAGACCTCTGGAACCGGGCAAAAACGGTATATCTGATGTCCCTCGGTTCGCAGGAGGAGAAAAACCAGTTCGAGCGCTATTTCTCGATGATCACTTCGCTTAAACTGGAAGACGGAGTGCTTATTTTCAATACCGCCAACTCCTCGGCTGCGGATTTGCTCGAATCGAAATATGCAGCGAGAATAAAAGGGTGTCTCGCTCTAGTAGGAGGTGATCCCAATCTGAAAATCTCTTTTCGCCAGGACGAGGAAAAAAAAGCGAAAATCATTGTGCCTTCCGCTCCGGAAGTCAAGAAGCCTTCTTCACAATCTTTCGAACCGATGGAGAAGGCGAGAACATTTGTTTCACCTATGCCGCTCAAAGATGAATATACCTTCGACGAATTCGTCGAAGGTCCATCCAACAGCTGGGCCTATTCCGCTGCAAAAGGTGTCGTCAAGCATACCGGAAAGTCCGGCTATAATCCTCTCTTCATTCACGGAGGAACCGGACTCGGAAAGACTCATCTGATGCAGGCTATCGGCAATGAAATAAAAAAACTGAAGCCTTCGTCAGCAATTTGCTATCTGACAGCCGAAACATTTCTTAATGAATATGTTAATCATCTTCAAAATGGCATAATTAACTCATTTCGTGAAAAATATCGTAATATAGATGTACTGTTAATCGATGATATCCAGTTTCTTCAGGTAGGCAAGAACGTACAGGAAGAATTTTTCAATACTTTCAACTACCTCCAGGGAATGGAAAAACAGATTGTTCTGACTTCAGATGTTGCACCTAAAAATCTGCATGCACTTGAGGAACGACTGGTTTCGCGTTTTCAAGGCGGAATGGTACAGGAAATAGACTCTCCTTCTTATGAAACTCGTCTCGCCATTCTAAAAAAGAAAGCTGAAGGCTGCATTCCGCCGATTCCCCAGACAGCCCTCAATTTTATCGCCGACAGAATAAAAGGACATGTTCGAGCGATGGAAGGGGCTCTTTCGAAAGTTAAGGTGATACTGGCTTCCAATCCGAGCGAAGATATTTCTCCTTTCATGCTTGAAAAACTGCTCAAAGATTTTATCGAGAAAGAACAGTCCCAGCGTAAGCTTACAATAGCCGAAATTCAGACGGCGGTAGCCAAGAAGTATAACGTCACCATCAAGGATATTTTATCCGAAGCTAGACCACAGTCTATCGTCACCCCAAGACAGGTCGCAATGTATATTTCTCGAAAGTTCACTCAGAAGAGTCTACCCGAGATCGCCCCCTACTTTGAAAAAAAACATGCTACTATATTGCACGGCGTAAAGGCGATAGAAAAAAGGCTGGACGTCGAAAACGATCTCAGAGTCACCCTCGAAGAGATTCTTTCCGAGTTCGGCTTCAAGCTGTCGGACGCAAAGAACAACTGATAACCTATCATCAACTCTGTAAACAAAGTTTTCATTTGTCGACATCTATCTAAACCACCGTAAGTTCTATACACGATGACGATTTGAAATGAGAATGAAGTGAACATCCATAAAGTCGACTTCGACCAATGAAATCAAGGGTCCGGACAGGTTATGAACAGTGTGAACAGGTAATAATAATAGTAATATAGGTATTTATATTATCATCAGTATTTGATAGACTATTCAACAACTGAAAAACTCAAAGTATCAACATCCATCATGAAATTCAGAATTCAAAGATGCAGGTTTCTCGAGGGCATCAAAGCGGTGCAGAATATAGTCGGCGCAAAAGGGTCGCTGCCGGTATTGCAGAACGTGCTTCTCGAGGCAGATGGTGGAAGTCTTAAGATGACGACGACCGATCTTGACATTTCGATTCGCAGCGAAGTTGAAGCCGAAGTGATTGAGTCCGGTAAGACCACATTGCCGGTGAAGCTTCTCTTCAACTCGATTTCCAAGGTTGTTGAAGGCGATGTCGAAGTCGAGATGAATGAAAACGAGAAAGCGGTGATCAAGGCAGGATCCGCTAAATTCATGTTGAACGGTATTGCGGAGCTTGAATTTCCGCGTCTGCCGCAGGGAGAAAATTACTATACGTACACGGTTACTCAGAGCGTACTCAAGAAGATGCTTTCGATGACCTCTTATGCGGCGAGTCAGGATGATACCAGAAGGACTCTTAAGGGCGTTTTAATGAGTTTCAAGGAAGGGTCCTTGACTTTAGTGGCGACTGATGGACGAAGAATGGCGCTCGTCAAACAGGAAGTGGAATTTCCGGTCGAAAAAGAAAAAGACATTATTCTTCCGTTCAAGGCCGTTCAGGAACTGCATCGTTCCCTTGGAAATGAGGGAGATATCGAGATCACGGTGCAGAATTCGCAGATCAGCTTCAGAATAGGTAATACAGTTATTTATTCGAAGATGATAGATGACGTATATCCGAATTACCGGCAGGTAATTCCGGTCAGCTGTGAAAAGACGATTGAGGTAGATCGGCAGCTTTTGATAAACGCGCTTGAAAGAGCGAGCGTCATGTCGATGGATGAAGCTCATTCGACTAAGCTGATATTCAAGGATAACATGCTTACGGTAACTGCTGTCGCCTCAGAAGTCGGTGAAGTGAAGGATGAAGTGGATATCAAGTATATAGGCGAAGAAGTAGAGATAATGTTCAATCCTTCGTACGTGATGGATCCTTTGAAAACGATGGATGACGACATGATTACCTTCAATCTCAATGACGGTCATTCGCCCGCGGTGATAAAATGCACTACCAATGATTGTTTCCTTTACGTGATAATGCCTCTTCGAGTCAATTAAGATGAAAATCTGGACTGATAAAAATTATCCGATCATCATATCCTGCGCAAAAGAACTCTCCAGATGGACGGAGATAGAAGTGCGGGATATGGGATACTCACCGATAGAGGTGACTGAAAATACGGTAGTTATCCGAGGTGATATAAACGATGTTTTCCGGCTTAATCTGTATTTAAGAACCGCTCATCGCGTTTTGGTACCGCTCCTCAGAACAGAATGTCGTAATATAAGAGATCTCTACGAAAGCGTAAAATCGATAGATTGGGAAAATATTATCGAAGCAGAAGGATATTTTTCAGTTTCATCGATAGTTCATAATTTTACGATTAGGGACACTCGTATTCCAAGTCTTTATACGAAAGACGCGATAGCGGATAGAATGCGTGAAAAGTGTCAGCGCAGACCGGATTCCGGTGGAGAAAACAACGGCTCGGCTGTTTTCGTCTACTGGGAAAGAAACGAAGCGATAATTTATCTAGATACTTCGGGAGAACCGCTTTCCAAAAGAGGATATCGACGCATACCCGGATCGGCCCCGATGCAGGAAACTCTGGCAGCGGCCTGTATAATGGCGCTCAGGTGGGATAAAAAGACGCCATTTCTTTCGCCGATGTGCGGCAGCGGCACTCCGGCAATCGAAGCCGCGATGATGGCGATGAACAAGGCTCCAGGTTTACTGAAAGGTCATTTTGCTTTTCAATCGATAAAGGGATATACCGATATTGTTCCGGGCTGGAAGGCTCCGAACGTCGCTCCGCGTCAGATAGTAGGAGCCTCGCCGGAACAAATTTGGAAAGAATTAATTTTAAAAGCGAAAAACGAACAGAAAAAAACGGATATTCCGCGAATCATCGCGAGTGATATTTCGCCTGAAGCGGTAGATAACGCTCATACGAACGCCATTGCCGCCGGAGTTGTGCAGAATATTGAATTCTACGGGTGCGATTTCGGCGATACTCCGATTCCGGAAACACCGGAGCCGGCTTCCAAGGAAGATTCAAGAGGAGTTGTGTTCTTTAATCCGGAATATGGCATACGTCTAGGGACGTATGAAGAACTCGCGCCGATATATGAGCGAATGGGAACGTTCATGCATGAAAAATGCAGTGGATGGAAGGGCGGTGTAATTACCGGAAACCCCGATCTCGCCCGGCTCGTCAACCTTTATTACAAAACCCGGGTGCCGTTCTTCAACGGCCCGATCGATTGTCGATTGTTCATCTATCCGGGTTGCGAACTGAAAGGACAGAATCAATCATGAAGCAGGACGCGGTAGAAATATCGGACTTTCTAGCTTCGAACGCAGAACTTGAAGTGCAGAAAGCGGTGGTCGAGTCGCTTGCGACCGATAAAGCCGAAATGGAGGAGAACCTTCATGCTCAGGAAGCGAAGATAAAAGAGCAGGAAGAGGAAATAATAAAACTCAAGGCCGAAGTCTTTTCGCTTAAGTCGGCAGTCGAGAGTGAAAAATCGAATGTCCTTGCGTTGCAGGGTCAGTTGGCGGCCCAGGCGGCGAAAGAAATAGACATGCAGGAGCGTAATCCCAACGCTCTTGCACTTCTTGATCGTGACGTGGAAACTCCCGATCGCTTTCCCGGCGAAACCCGGGACCATGTGCTTGAAGTAATCGCCGAGGCTCGCGCACGCGCGGAAGCGGAAGGTTGTGTTCGCAAGGCTCAACTTCTCGAGAGCGTGCTTGTAAACAACGAACCCAACGGGACGCTTGCGAACAGGCGCAAGGAACTTGAGAACATATTCGCTGAAAATAACAATGTCATCAACGGCGCGGTGCTTGCGGCGCTTTCCGAGCGAGGCATATCCCACCGCAAAGGTGATGAATATCTTCTGCCTTCCGAAATTCTCAAGCGCAATTATTAAAGATAGATAAGTACCTTTAAAAGGCACCAATCAAGCGTCGTCCGGCATTCCGGGCGGCGCTTCTTTTTTTCGTCCGGAAAGTTGCGCACAGAGGAGAGCAACTTATAAACAAAATTATAAACAGATGGTTGATAAGTTTATAAGTCTGTTGATAAATGTTTATAACTCACCCCTTGAACTTACGCGGTGAAAAGTCCATACTATTGGGCAATGATCAACCTAAGTCCCGAGTTCTGCAAGGCCATCGGCAAGGCCCGTCGCGCGGCTGGAATCTCCCAGTCGGCGCTCGCCCGAGAAGTCGGCTGCAAGCAGCCGGCGCTCTCGCCGTTCGAGGCGGGCGACGGGACGAAGCTGAATGAGGACGTTATCCGTAAACTCGCGGCGAAGTTCAACATCGAACTCCCGAAGGAAACGAAGACAGAATCGGCGCCGCCGGTTCGACCGATCGCGCCGGCTCTTAATTTCGAAAGCCCGGTCGTCGCGCGGATGATGCGCGGGTTCTGCCCGAATCCGTCGTGTCCGTCGAATCATGCGTATCGTGTCGGCGACATGACGTTCGTAAAGCCCGACCGCGAGGCGGCGGATCCGGTCGGTGGTAAATACTGCGCGCTTTGCGGCGAGATTCTCGAGAAGAAGTGCCCGAACTGCGGCGCGCCGGTTCACGACGGGGCGGTATGTTCGCTTTGCGGCGAGCCTTACGTGAGTGTCGGCTATGAATAAGCCGACTGAGACGGAAGAAAAAAGCTCGCTCTTTACGGTGAAAATGCGCGCGTCCTTATTGGGAGCGCATATTTCCGGAGCTGAAAAGATTGTCGACGGCGCGAACGCCTGCGATACGGCGGCTAAACTTGTGTCGCGCGCGCTTACCCACCCGAAGGGTTCGCCGGATTTTATCAACGTAAAAATCGAGCGGCAGACGCGAATCGAACGGCTCGAATCGCTGAAAGTTACCGAAAACGTCACTTTAACTCCCGAAGAGGGCCGCGTTCGCGCGGCAGAGCTGCTGAAGTCGGCGGGCATAACGCGGATAGCGGAAATATTCGCCCGGTTTCCGGAAACATACGGCCTTCGCGGCGCGATGCTTCTTGACGCTGACACGCTCGAGCGACTCGACACGGCGCCGGATCTTTTTCCCGGGCGCGATCCGATGCGCGGCGTCCGGGCGACGAACATGGATGACGCCGATTCGGCCGTGAAGGGAACGTCCGAGGGAAAGAACCACTACGCCGAGGCGATAGTCCTCGCGACGAAGGTAGCGAACGCGCCGGGGATAGTCGGCGAAATCTGTGTCTCCGACGACCCCGATTACGTGACCGGCTACGTCGCGACGAAGGAGATCGGCTATCAGCGGCTTTCGGTCATGAAGGCGAAGGGCGACCCCTGCGGCGGCCGCGTCTTTCTCTACCACGGCCCGCGCTCGCAAATCCCCTCAACAGTCGAATTTCTCGAAAAAACCGCAGTTCTCGTCGAAAACGTTCCGATTCTTCAATCCAAATGGGGACAGTCCCCTGCGATTTTCCGATTCGTCGATTCGTCGATTCGTCGAAATGAATGGGGACAGTCCCCTGCGATTTTCCGATTCGTCGATTCGTCGATTCGTCGAAATGAATGGGGACAGTCCCCGATTTCTCGAATCGTCGAATCGTCGAATCGTCGATTTCAATGGGGACAGTCCCCTGAAAAATGGTCGTCGATCGAGGCGGAACTGTCGTCTATTCGCGAGGCTGGACTATGGCGTCGGGTGGGGACAGACCCTGAATCGACGGGGACTGTCCCCGTTAAAAAGGTGGTGATGTCGGCGAACGATTACCTGGGACTAGCGAACGATCCGAGGGTGATGGCGGCGTTCGCGGAGGGGTCGAAGTGGGGCGCGGGATCGACCGGTTCGCGGCTGACGACGGGGACAGTCCCCGTGCATCTGGAGCTGGAAAGACGTCTCGCGCGGTTCAAGGGAACGGAAGAGGCGCTCCTTTACGCGACCGGTTACATGGCGAATGTCGGCGTTATCTCGGCGATTGTCAAAAAAGGCGATGTGATTTTTTCGGATAAACTCAACCACGCCTCGATTATCGACGGCTGCCGGCTATCTGGCGCCGAGGTGAAGGTGTACGGTCATCTCGATTATGACGACCTCGAGCGTCAGCTCGCGGCTGATAGCGGCCACCGTCGTCGGCTCGTAGTTTCCGACGCCGTCTTCTCGATGGACGGCGACATGCTCGACTTACCGCGATATCTTGAAATTTGTAGCCGTCATAACGCGTTTTCGATGATCGACGAGGCCCATGCAACCGGAGTTATCGGCTCGACCGGCCGCGGCCTTGCGGAGCATTTCTACGGGGACAGACCCCAAAATGGCGGGGACAGTCCCCGTCAGAATCGACGAATCGACGAATCGACGAATCGACAAATCGAAGGGGACTGTCCCCATGCGGACATCACGGTCGGGACGCTATCGAAGGCGCTCGGGAGCGAGGGCGGGTTCGTCTGCGGGTCGAGGCGGCTTATCGACTATCTCGTAAATCGGTCGCGGAGTTTCATCTTCTCGACGGCGCCGGCGCCGGGGAACGCGGCGGCGGCGATGAAGGCGCTAGAGATTCTGGAGGCGGAGCCGGAACGCGTCGCCCGGCTCAGGGATAACGTCGCTTTCTTCGTCGCGGAGCTCGCCCGCTACAATATAAAGGTAAAGACCGATTCGGCGATCGTGCCGATACCGGTGCCGGGGAGAGTCCCCGTCAAAATCGACGAATCGACGAATCGACGAATCGACGAATCGGGGACAGTCCCCAGCGAGAGGCGGGCGGTCGAAGTGGCGGAGCGATTGCGGCGGAAGGGGTTCGTCATTCCGGCGATCAGGTACCCGACGGTAGCGCTCGGCTCGGCTCGGCTCCGGGTAGCGATTTCCGCTTCGCACACGCGCGAGGAACTCGCCGCGGCAGCCCTATTGATAAGCGAAGCGATTTTTTGATATAATAGTCTAGATTATTTCCTCATTAGGAAGAAGGAGCAAAGCAAAATGTCGATGATGAAGGGCTTCTCGAATGCGTTCAGCATTCCGGAACTGCGTAAAAAGATCCTGATCACGCTCGGGCTCGTGTTCGTGTGCCGTCTCGTTTCCCAGATTCCGACCCCCGGCGTCGACTGGGGCGTCCTCAAGCAGATCGTCGAGGATATGCGCAATGCCCCCGGCGGCGGCGGCATCCTCGACATGTTCGAAGTCTTCACCGGCGGCGCGCTTTCATCCTGCGCCATCGGCACGCTCTCGATCTGGCCCTACATCTCCGCCCAGATCGTGATCCAGCTCCTCGGCTCGGTGATTCCTTCCCTCGAGAAACTGAAGAAGGAAGGCGAGTCGGGCCGCCAGCAGCTTGCCCAGATCACGCGCTACCTGACGATCGTCCTCTGCGTTGTTCAGGCGTGGATGATCTCGACCGCGCTCCTTCACCCGGCCGCCCTCGGCCTCGGCAACGTGACGCTCGTCCCGGGCGTCGCCGAAGGGAGCTTCGGCCTCGGCTTCCGCCTCCTCACCGTAATCGGCATGACGACCGCCTCGCTCTTCGTCATGTGGGTCGCCGACCAGATCACGACCTTCGGCATCGGCAACGGCGCCTCGCTCATCATCATGATCAACATCACCTCGCGCCTCCCGCTCGCCCTCCAGATGGCCTACGAGCGCTACTTCGGCGCCGAGACGAAGGGTTCGCTCGCCGAGCTCTGCATCCTCGTCTGCTTCTTCCTTATCGTCGTCATGGGCACCGTGATGCTGACCCAGGGCGTTCGCAAGGTCGCAATCCACTCGACCCGCCGTTCGCTCGCGGGCGGCGCCGGCTTCGGAATGCAGCAGTCGTTCATGCCCCTCCGCGTGAACTACACGGGCGTAATGCCGATCATCTTCGCCCAGCCGCTCATCGCGATTCCCTGCGCGATCGTGATGAAGTTCTTCCCGGCCGAGAGCTTCCCCAACATCTACAACTTCGCGAAGACGCTCGCCGAGCCCTCCGCGCTCCACCTCTGCCTCTACGCGATTCTCATCATGTTCTTCACGTTCTTCTGGGTCGCTACCCAGTTCAACGCGATCGACATCTCCGAGAACCTGAAGAAGGATTCGTCCTACATCCCCGGCATTCGTCCCGGCCTCGCGACCGCCGAGTACCTCGACGACGTGATGACGAAGGTCACGCTTATCGGCGGCACGGGCCTTCTCGTGATCGCGATCTTCCCGATGATCCTCACCGCGTGGCTCGGAATCCCCGGCTCGATCGCCGGCTTCTTCGGCGGCACGTCGCTCCTCATTATCGTCGGCGTCGCCCTCGATACGCTCCGGATTATGGAAAGCCACCTCCTCGTCCGTAAGTACGACGGTTTCCTCGCCCACGGCTCGCTTCGCGGCCGCGGCGGAATGTAAGCCGAACCCCGAAACGGTTCGATACGGCGAAGGCCCGGCGGTTACCGCCGGGCCTTTCCCTTTTGTTCCCGCCAACTCCGCGCCTATTGACTGAGGCGGTGTGAAATTGATAAAATTTCCGTGACTCCCGAAGGGGCGGGTGCTCCGGAGAACGAGTCGAAAAAAGAACACAAGGAAAAAATCAGATGGAAATCTATGTTGGTAACCTCGCTTACGCGACGACTGACGATGGACTCAAGGCGGCGTTCGCGGCTTATGGCGAAGTTACCGCCGTTCGTGTCGTGACCGATCGTATGACCGGCCGCAGCAAAGGATTCGGCTTCGTCACGATGCCCGACGCCACCCAGGCGCAGGCCGCGATCGACGCCCTCAACGGACACGAACTCGACGGGCGCACGGTGCGCGTGAACGAGTCGCAGCCCAAGCCCCGTGAAGAGCGCGGCGGTTTCCGCGGCGGTCGCGGCGGATTCGGCGGCGGTCGCGGCGGCTACGGCGACCGCGGCGGCTACGGCGATCGCGGTCCGCGTCGCGAGACCCGCTGGTAATCCCGGGAGAGCTTCGATAAAAGCGAAAGAGCGGGGCACGGCTTGAAAAGGCCGCGCCCCGTTTTCATGAAATGGGCGAGGAAAAAAACGGTAAATCCGGTCCCGGCTGCTTCGGCGGCGGAGTGATAATCGCGGCGATCGTCTTCGCGTTCGCGGCGATCATCGCGTTCCCGATCGGCGGTCTTGTCACGGTCTCGGCGATAGCGCTCGAGAGCGTTGCTACTTCAAAGAATTTCGATGTCGTTGAGGAGGATGACTTCCCGGAGCTCGTCTGGGAGCGCGGCGGCGAGAAGGATTCGCCGACAGTAATCCGATTCCGGCTCGAAGATGAAATCGCGTTCGGCTCGGGCGGGAGCGACATCCTCGGGAACTCGGAGCCGACCGCGGCCGAGAGACTGCTCGCGACGATCCGCTACGCGCGGCGCGACAGCGAGGTTCGCGGGCTCCTACTCGAGCTCGACACTCCCGGCGGCGAGGTGACGGCGGCCGACGTAATCGCGAACGAGATCCGCGAATTCCGGTATTCGGACACGAATCGCTTCGTCGTCGTCCACATGGGTTCGATGTGCTGCTCGGGCGGCTATTACATCGCGGCCGCCGCGAACGCGATCGTCGCCCACCCGACAACGGTGACCGGCTCGATCGGCGTCATCATGTCGACCTTCAACGCCGCGAAGCTCGCGGAGAAAATTGGCGTCGAGTCGGTCGCGATCGCGACGGGCGGGAACAAGAATATGCTCGACCCGCTTAAGCCCGTCGAGCCCGAACATCTCGAAATCTTCCGCAAGGTTGTCGCCTCCGATTACGAGCGCTTCGTCGCGGTCGTCGCGCTCGGGCGCAGCATGGAGGTCGACAAGGTTCGCGCGATCGCGGACGGTCGCGTCTTCTCCGCGTTCGAGGCGAAGGAACTCGGGCTCGTCGACACGATCGGCTACCGCGACGACGTCGATGGCGTGATCGAGGAGCTCGCGGGCGAAGAGGCCCGGATCTGCCGCTACGAGGAACAGACGAGCTGGCGTTCGATTCTCGCCGAGGCGTTCTCCGCGACCGGCGCGGTGAAGCCGCTCAAAGCGGCCGTCTCCGCCGCCGCGAAGCCGCGGCTCGAGTACCGTCTGCGCTGACGGCGAATTGAAAAAGGTAACGCGCTTGAAAACGATATTCCTCTTCATCGACGGCGTGGGCCTTCGCGCGCCCGCGACCGACAACCCCGTAAACCCCGAGGTCTGCCCGGCGCTCTGCCGGCTCATCGATCGCCACTCGAAGCCGATCGACGCGTGCCTCGGGGTCGACGGCCCCCCGCAGAGCGCGACCGGCCAGGCGACGATGTTCACGGGCGTCAACTGCCCGAAGGCGATGGGGAAGCACTGCGAGGGCTTCCCGGGTCCGAACCTCCGGCGCATCATCGAGGAGAACAACCTCTTCCTCCAGCTCAAGAAACGCGGGAAGAAAGTGAAGTTCGCGGACGCGTACCTCGTCGACACCGCGGACGACCTCGCCGCGCGCCGCTTCAAGTCGGTGACGACCGTGATGGCGCTCACGACTCCCGAGGTCATTTCGACGGTCGCCGACCTCGCCGCCGACCGCGCGCTCCTTCAGGACCTTACGCGCGAGACGATCCAGGAGCACTACCCCGACATACCGACCGTGACCCCGAAGCGCGCGGCCGCGGATCTGATGGCGCTCGCGCTCGAGAACGACTTCACGCTCTACGAATTCTTCCAGACCGACGTGAGCGGCCACTCGATGGATTACGAGCGCGCCTGCGCGGTCCTTAAGACCTACGATCAGTTCCTCGGCGAACTCGTCCAGCTCGCCGAAATCGAAGGCGTCACGATCGTGATGACGGCCGACCACGGGAACATCGAGGACATGGGCGAGCGCGGCCACACCTTCAACCCCGTCCCGTTCATCGCCTTCGGCCCGCGCGAGAAGGAGATCCGCGAAAAAGTCGCCTCGCTCGAGGACGTAACGCCCGCGCTTCTTGCGGTAATCGATTCGATTTGATAAAATCGGCTTCAAGTAGGGAAAACTTTTCAATCACACCAAACTCAAGGAGTATCCAAAATGGCCTGCTCGTGCAAGAAGTGCAGCTGCGGTTCCGAATTCATCGCGCCTATGAGCGCGCTCTGGGAAGTCTACGACGGTATCGGCGCGAAGGCCGACGTCGTCGCGATCGCGTGGGAGCGCGAGGACGGGAAAATCTTCCGCTACGACCTCCCGATTCCGCAGCGTCTCGATGACGACGCCGCGAAGAAGGTGACCCACGTCGTCGACCGTATCGCGAAGTTCATCGTCTGGGCCGCGGGCGGCTGGAAGCTCTATCTCGCCGGTCCCGACAAGGTCGTCCAGCCCGTCGCGAAGGCCTACACGAAGAAGGGCGCGCGAAAGTTCGACTGGGACTTCTTCACCTCGATTTACGGGAAGCCCGTCGAAGCGGTTGTCGTCCCCCTCAAGAAGATGCCCGAGTTCTCCGAGAAGCTCGCCCAGGTCAAGACCGTCGCCGACGGCTGCCGCATCGGCTTCGACCTCGGCGCCTCCGACTTCAAGATCTCCGCCCTCAACAAGGGCAAGGTCGTCTTCTCGAAGGAGTTCCCCTGGGACCCCGTCGTCCAGAGCGACCCCGAGTACCACTACTCGCGCCTCACGGCCGGCCTCAAGGAAGCGGCCGCGGCCCTCCCGCGCGTCGACGCGATCGGCGGCTCGACGGCCGGTACGCTCGTCGGCGAGAAGATGGGCATCGCCTCGCTCTTCCGCGGCGTCAAGGCGAACAACCCCTCGAAGTTCGCCGACGCTCAGAACATGTTCTTCCGTATCAAGAAGGACTGGGGCGTTCCGTTCGCGATCTACAACGACGGCGACGTCACCGCGCTCGCGGGCATGATCACGATGAACAAGAAGGGCATCCTCGGCGTCGCGATGGGCTCCTCCGAAGCCGTCGGCTACGTCGACATGAAGGGCGCGATGACGGGCCGGATCTCCGAGCTCGCGTTCGCCCCGGTCGATTTCAACCCGAAGGCCCCGAAGGACGAGTGGTCGGGCGACTACGGCGTCGGCGCGATGGCGTTCTCGCAGCAGGCCGTCAACTGGCTCGCCCAGAAGTACGGCTTCGAGTTCCCGAAGGAGATGAAGCTCCCCGAGCGTCTCAAGGTCGTTCAGGCCGCGATGGAGAAGGGCGACGAGAAGGCCCTCAAGGTCTACCTCCAGATTGGCCGCTTCCTCGCCCACGCGATCCCGTGGTACAACGAGTTCTACGATTACGAGAACATGATGATCCTCGGCCGCGTCACCTCCGGTCTCGGCGGCTCGATCATCCTCGAGTCCGCGAAGGCGATGCTGAAGGACGTCTATCCCGAGTGGGCCGAGAAGATCGATATCTTCATGCCCGACGAAAAGGCGCGCCGTCTCGGCCAGTCCGTCGCCGCGGCGCAGATCCCGGTCATCAAGAAGCGCTGACGCGCTTCTTGATGCATGAAGCATGAAACATGAAGCATGAAGCATGAAGGGTGGGGAATTGATAAATGAGCAATAGAACCTACAGCCAGGAGGAGCTCGCCGCCGCGCTCGCGTCGATGGGCATTACCGACCAGACCGACGTGAGCCGCTACGGCTCGGGCCACATCAACGACACCTTCAAGGTCGAGACGAAGTCCGGCGTCCGCTACATCCTCCAGAGAGTCAACACCGACATCTTCCCGCCGGAGATGCTCAAGGAGAACGTTATCCGCGTCACCGACCACCTCGCGAAGAAGGGCGTGAAGTCCCTCGTCGTGAAGGGCTACGTGAACCCGTGGCGCCTCTACGAGTTCCTCGAGGGCTACACCTCGGTCGACCTCGTCACGAACCCGAAGGAAGCCGAGCTCGTCGCCGGCGCCTTCGCGAAGTTCCAGAACGACCTCGCCGATATCCCGCCGCCGCGGCTCGGGGACATCATCCCGAAGTTCCACAACACGGTCGACCGCCTCCGTCTCCTCGACGAGGCCGTCCAGAAGGACGTCGCCGGCCGCGTCGCGAAGGTCGCGAAGGAGCTCGCCTTCGTGAACGCCCGCCGCGAGGAGGCCGCGAAGATCGTGACGATGATGGAGACGGGGAAGATCCCCGAGCGCATCACCCACAACGACACGAAGATCAATAACGTGATGCTCGCCCCCGACGGGACGAACGTCGTCATCGACCTCGATACGACGATGCCCGGCTCGGCGCTCTACGACTTCGGCGACATGGTCCGCACCTCGTCCGCCGCCGCCGCGGAAGACGAGAAGGACCTCTCGAAGGTCTACTCGAAGAAGGAGTACTTCGAGGCGCTCGTCAAGGGCTACCTCGCCCAGGCGAAGTTTCTGACGCCGACCGAGAAGTCGCTTCTCGCGTTCTCGGGCCGCCTCATCACGCTCACGATCGGCATCCGGTTCCTCACCGACTACCTTTCGGGCGACACGTATTTCCGTACGGCCTATCCCGACCACAACCTCGACCGCTGCCACACCCAGTTCAAGATGGTCGAGTCGATGGAGGAGCAGGCCGCCGAGTACGAGGCGATCGTCAAGAAGTACTCGTAAAGAAGAGGCGAAAAGCGGATGAAAAGCGCCGACCTCCATCTGACCGAGTTTTTCACCGCCGAGGACATCATCCCGCACGTCGGCGAGATGTCCCGCGACGAAATCCTCCGCCGCCTCGTCCCGAACGAGGAGACCTTCAAGGCCGTCCTCGAACGCGAGGCGGCGGGGTCGACGGTAATCCGCGACGGTCTCGCGATCCCCCACGCGCGGGTCGCGACCGTGACGCGCCCGAAGGTCGCGATCGCGACCTCGGGGCGCGGCATCGTGTGGCCCGGGGAGGAATCCCCGGTCCACATCGTTTTCCTGCTCCTCATCCCGCAGAACCAGCCCGCCCTCTATCTCCAGATTCTCCGCGCCCTCGGTACGGCGCTCAAGGACGACCAGGTTCTCCGGACCGTCGCCGCGATGAACAACGCGGGCGACGTCTATCGTTTTTTCGAGTCGGGGAAGGCCTACCTCCCCCGCTACATCACGGCGGCCGACATCATGAGCCGCACTTTCCTGACCCTGCACGACACCGACACCCTGCAGAAGTGCGTCGACACGTTCATCAAGAACGGCGTGAGCGAGGTCGCGGTCCTCGACCGCGACGACGACCTTAAGGGCATCGTCCGGGCGGGCGAACTCCTCCGCGTCTGCCTCCCCGAGTATCTCCTCTGGATGGACGACCTCACCCCGATCGCGAATTTCGAACCTTTCGCCGACGTTCTCGCGAACGAGAAGAAGACGTGGCTCCGCGAAATCATGATCGACGATTTCCCGTCCGTCACTCCCGACGCCCCCGCCGTTTCCGTCGCGGGCGAGATGACGAAGCACCAGTCCCCGTTCTGCTACGTGCGCGAGGGGAAGAAGCTCGTCGGAGTCATCCCGATTTCCAATTTCCTTCAGAAGATCTTCCGTGAGTAGTCCCGCCTGCTGCTGAAGCCTACGCTCAAGTAGTATGCGAAAAGTAGTCGTCAGCATCGCGGCGGGGTCGAGACCGTTTGAAGGCGCGTTAGCGCTGATCGTCGGCGAGCGCGTCGATACGATTGCGTATCGCGAGAGCGGTGTCCGCGTGATCGAAAAGCATGTGCTGCGTGAAGGCGTCCGCTTCACGCTCGAAGTCGAATCGACCGTGACGAAGCCGATTGACGAGATAATCCGCGCCTATCGAATCGGCGTTTTTAATACGCTTCGTGAATATAACCTCGTCTCCCGCGACGGCTGCCAGCCCGTATTCGGCGAGGTTGCTGTCAGGACGTGAAGCGTCAATTGACGGGGACAGTCCTTTGCGAATCGGATCCACTCGTCGATCGCGTGCGAACCGGTGTGGTGAGGTTAGCTGGTTGAATGAACTAATCAGTATATCAAATTCCGTGAAATAATGTGTGGAGACTTTGTGGATTTTTTGTGGAGATATCTCCACACTTTCTCCACAAAGTCTCCACACATTATTTTCTCCGATTTGCCATAATCTCTCCCGTCCGAATCGCCGGGGACTGTCCCCGGGGAGACATGAAACATGAAGCATGAAGCATGAAACATGAAGTATGAAACATTTCGGCGGGGACTGTCCCCAATGTTTCATGCTTCATGCATGAAGCATATCAGCGGGGACTGTCCCCAATGTTTCACGATTTATGGACCATGGTTCATGTTTCCGGGGACAGTCCCCGCATGCGGTGAACGAAAACAAGGAGCAAGACATGGCAAGAGAAAACCGGATCAGCGTGCCCG
>R26__coassemble_554_pt1 | contig 22763 bp, 13 predicted proteins | sample R26__metabat2_high_PE_025 | metagenome-assembled genome bin R26 | reverse complement strand
AATGGTCGAAGCGTGTACTCGGGATGGTTGGAATTCGCCGATTCTTCGATTCGTCGATTCGTGGATTCGGGTTTTGTTGAATTCGTCGATTCGTCGATTCGTCGATTCGTCGATTCGAGCCACTCCTCAAGCTCGGAGAAGAGGACGCCGAAGCGGGAGTCGGGGCAGCATGGATCGTAGGCGAGGCAGTCGGCCGAGGAGAAGCCGGGGTTGATCCTTAAGCCTACGCTCTTCCCGGCCGCCTTCGCCGCGGGCCCGAACTTCTCGAGCTGCGCGATCGAATTGAATACGACATGAGTCGAAGTCCCGATCACCTCGCCGATTTCCTCTTCCATATACGCCGGCGCGTGCACATGAACGGAGAGATTTTTCGATTCGTCGATTCGTCGATTCGTCGATTCGGGAATTTGAGGATTTGATGATTCGACAAATCGACATTTCGACGATTCCGGGATTTCAGGATTCGACGAATCGACGAATCGACGAATCGACGAATTTACAAGCTTCGCCTCGTAGAGCCCCGAGCAGGTGAAGCCCTCGACATATTTCGCGAGCGTCGGGAGCGCGGCGGGAAGCGGAAAGCTCTTGAGCGCCATGAGAAGATGGACGCCGAGCCGGTCGGCGTTCGCGCGCGCGATCTTCGCGGTCGCCTCCAGCTTTTCAAGATCGATTACGTAGCGCGACATCGCGTCACCTCAGGGACAGAAGCTCTTCGCGGAGGAACTTGCACGCGAGCGCCGTCGAGCGCCCGGTCGCGTCGAGCCCGGGGTTGAGCTCGACATTGTCGATCGCGACGACGTTCAGCTTCGCGCAGATTTCGCGCATATCCTCGACGAGCTGCGAATAGCGAAAGCCGCCCGCCTCCTGAGTGCCCGTTCCCGGGAACTCCGAAGGATCGAGGACATCCATGTCGATCGTGAGGTAGACGGGAGGGAATTTATCGATTCGTCGATTCGTCGATTCGTCGATTTTGGATAGGCTCTCGATTACCCGGGCGAGTGTTTGCGAAGTGAAGAGCTCAGTCGTGACGTGACCAGCGCGCATGAAGTCGCGCTCGTCGCGGGTTCCGGAGCGGATGCCGAACTGGAATATCCGGCCGTCGCCGAGGAGATCGTGGCAGCGGCGTAGAACGCACGCGTGCGAGAGCGGATTCCCGAGATAGTCCTCGCGGAGATCGGCGTGGGCGTCGAAGTGAAGGATGCGGAGATCCGGGTACATCTTCGCCGCGGCGCGCACCGCGCCGAGCGTGACGAGATGTTCGCCGCCGAGAAGGAACGGAATCTTTCCCGCCGCGAGAATTTCCGCCGCGCGCTCCTCGATCATCTCGAGAGCGCGCTCCTGGCAGCCGAACGGGAGTTCGATATCGCCGGAATCGTGAACGGCGGAATCCGTCTCGAGGTCCTTGTCGAGCAGCATCGAGTAGGTCTCGATCCCGAACGACTCCGTGCGCATCGCCGCGGGTCCGAAACGCGTCCCGGGACGGAAACTCGTCGTCGAATCGTAAGGCGCGCCGAAAAGAACGACGCGCGCGTCATCAAAGCTTTTGTCACAGCCGATGAAGTTCATGCCGGCTCCTCCTCCTTGAGGATGTCGAGGACGTAGTTCGGGAGCGCGAAGGCTCCGCGATGGAGCGCCGTGTTGTAGTAGCGCGTCGTGATCCTCAGCTTGTTCCAGCGCGCCTCGTCGAGGTTGCCGATCGGGTGATACTTCTTCGACGCGAAGCCGAAGAGCCAGTGGCCCGAAGGGTAGCTCGGGATGTGGCACTGATAGACGGTCGAGACCGGGAACTCCATCGCGATGTGGCGATGGGCGTCGCGGACCGATTTCTGGTGGACCGCGTAGAACGGCGACTCGTGCTGGTTGATGAGAATCCCGTCGTCACGGAGCGCCTTGAAGCAGGTGCCGTAGAACTCGCGGGTGAAGAGCCCTTCCGCCGGGCCGTACGGGTCGGAGGAATCGATGATGATGAGATCGTATTCGCTCTTCTTGCCGCGCACGTAGCGGAGGCCTTCCTCGAACCACACCTTGACGCGCTTGTCCTTGAGCTTCGACGAAAGGAACGGGAGATATTTCTTCGAAAGGAGAACGACCTGCTTGTCGACTTCGACGAGGTCGATCGATTCGATCGAGCGGTATTTCGTGAGTTCACGCACCGTGCCGCCGTCGCCGCCGCCGATCACGAGCACGTTGCGGACGCGCGGATGGACGGCCATCGGGACGTGGGTTATCATCTCGTGATAGATGAACTCGTCCTTTTCGGTCGTCATGAGCCCGCCGTCGAGGACGAGGCAGCGGCCGTAGGCGGGCGTATCGAGAATGTCGATCCGCTGCACCGCGCTTTGCTTCGAGACGATCTGCTCGGTCGCCTTGATCGAGAAGCGGACTTCTCCCGTGTGTTCGTCGGTATACCAGAGTTCCATGGGAAGTAAGAGAAGAAAGGGTGAGAAGGTGAGAGGGTGAGAAGGTGAGAGGGTGAGAAGGTGAGAGCGGGAAACGGTCAGCTGACGACCTGGAGATATTCGAGCGACATATCCTCGGTGCCGGTCATGAAGCAGCCGCGGTCGCGCGCGAAGAGGATGTGCTCGAGAATGTCGGGCGTGATCCGCTCGCCCGGCGCGACGATCGGGATACCCGGGGGATAACTCATCACGAACTCGCCCGCGATCTCGCCGACCGATTCGGCCATCGCGACGCGCCGCTTCTTCGAGTAGAACGCGTCCTGGGGCGTCATCGCGACGGAGGGATCGATGTATTCGTGGTCGAAGAGCCCGGTGGGATTGCGCTCATGGAGCCGCTTCACTTCCGCGAGCGCGGAGATGAGCCGCTCGACGTCCATCATGCGATCGCCCGCGGAAAGAATCGCGAGGAGGTTCCCGATGTCGCCGAACTCGATCTGAATCCCGTAATCGTCGCGGAGATGGTCGTAGACCTCGATCCCCGCGAGGCCGATGTCGCGCGTGTGGACCGAGAGCTTCGTCCGGTCGAAGGCGAACGCCGTGTCGCCGTTGATGAGCTCCGGGCCGAACGCGTAATACCCGCCGAGCTCGTTGATCTCGGCGCGCGCGTAGTCGGCGAACTCCATCGTCTTCTGATAGAGGTCGCGGCCCTTCTTCCAGAGGTATCGCCGCGCGAGGTCGAGGGACGAGAGGAGGAGGTAGTTCGCGCTCGTCGACTGGGTGAGCGTGATTATCTGGCGGATGTAGTCCGGGTTCACCGGCCGGCGCGTCAGCAGGATCGAACTCTGCGTGAGCGAGCCGCCCGTTTTGTGGATCGACGCGGCCGCCATGTCCGCGCCGGCCGCCATCGCGGATACGGGGAGCTGCTCGTGGAAGTAGAAATGGGTTCCGTGCGCCTCGTCGGCGAGGAGCAGCATTCCGGCCGCGTGAGCAAGCTTACCGATCTCGACGATATCCGAGCAGATGCCGTAGTAGGTCGGGTTGTTGACTAAAATCGCCTTTGCGTCCGGGTTCGCCGCGATCGCCCGTTTAACGTCCTCGACGGACATCCCGAGCGGGATGCCGAGGCGCTTGTCGCGCCCCGGGTTGATGTAGACCGGGACCGCGCCGTTCACGACGAGCGCGTTAATCGCGCTCCGGTGGACGTTCCGCGGGAGGATGATCTTGTCGCCGCGGTTCGTCGCCGCCCAGATCATCGTCTGAACCGCCGAAGTCGTGCCGTTCACCATGAAGAACGCGTCGTCCGCGCCGAAGAGTTCCGCCGCGAGCGCCTGGGCGTCCTTGATGACGCTCACCGGGTGACCGAGGTTGTCGAGCGGCTTCATCGAGTTGACGTCGAGCTCCATGCAGAGCTTCCCGAAATATTCCGGGAGCTCCGGGTTCATGCGCCCGCCCTTGTGCGCGGGGACGTCGAAGTGGGCGAGGCGGTTGATCCGCTGGGCGTTGAGCGCCGCCGCGAGCGGCACCGAAGATTGATCGAGCGCCATTTTCAGCCGACCTTCACGGGGTTGAAGTTTTCTTTCCAGGGGAGGCCCTGCCGGTTCAGTTCCGCCATGAACGGATCGGGATCGAACTCCTCGAGCGTATGGACGCCTGCCGAAGTCCACTTCCCCTCCAAGAACATCTTCGCGCCGATCATCGCCGGGACGCCGGTCGTGTAGCTGATCGCCTGCGAGCCGACCTCGGCGTAGCATTCCTGATGGTCGCAGATGTTGTAGACGTAGTAGTCGACTTCCTTTCCGTCCTTGAGCCCGTGGAAGATGCAGCCGATGTTCGTCTTGCCCTTCGTGCGCGGACCGAGCGACGCGGGGTCGGGAAGAAGCGCCTTCAGGAACTCGATCGGGACGATCTTCTGTCCCTTGAAATCGATCGGGTCGATTCGCGTGAGGCCGCAGTTCTCGAGACACTTGAGGTGAGTCAAATAACTCTCGCCGAAGGTCATGAAGAAGCGGATGCGCCTCACACCCTTCAGATTGCAGCCGAGCGACTCGAGCTCCTCGTGATGAAGAAGGTACATATCCTTCTTCCCGACGCCTTCGAACTCGTACTCGCGCTTGATTGCCATCGGCGCCGTCTCGACCCAGTAGCCCTTGTCGAACGCCTTTTTGTATTCAACCTCGACGCCGTGTTCATCCACGGCGGTACCCGACGGGGCGGGCACCCTGCCGGAGTCCGCGACCCAGTACGATCCTTTCGCGGCCACTTCGCGGATGTTGATTTCAGGGTTGAAGTTAGTCGCGAAGGGATAGCCGTGGTCGCCGCCGTTACAGTCGAGGATGTCGAGGGTCTCGATCGTATCGAAATAGTGCTTCTGGGCGTACGCCGAAAAGACCTGGGTGACGCCGGGGTCGAAGCCCGAGCCGAGAATCGCGGTGAGCCCCGCCTTCTCGAAACGCTCGCGGTAGGCCCACTGCCAGGAATACTCGAAGTGCGCCTCCTCCGGCGGCTCGTAGTTCGCGGTGTCGAGATAGCTTACGCCAGCTTCGAGGCACGCGTCCATGATCGCGAGATCCTGGTACGGGAGCGCGATGTTCATGACGAGGTCGGGCTTGAAGTCCTTGATAAGCGCGACGAGCCGCGGCGTATCCATCGCGTCGATCTGCGCGGTGGAGAGGCGGGTGAGAGGGTGAGAAGATGAGATGGTGAGAGGGTGAGAAGATGAGAGGGTGAGAGGGTGAGAAGATGAGAGGGTGGGAAGGTGAGACCAGGCGCCGGAAGAGATGCGCTTCTCGATATCGGATTTGATCGCCTTGCAGCGGGACTCGGTGCGGGAGGCGATTAAAAGCTCCCCGAACGTTTCCGGGTTCTGACACATTTTCGCCGCGGCGACGCCGGCGACACCACCCGCTCCGATGAGCAGGACCTTCTTAGCCATGATGACGGTTCCCTTCCTTTTACGGAGAAGAATTGTAACCATAACCCGAATTCCGTACTCCACCCGGAGCAGTTCGAGGGTTCGCAGCTTATTATATCATAAAATCGAACGCGGCACGCACGCATCCGCGCACGCGCCGCGATTCGCGATCGATGACCGCCGCCCCGAGTTACATCCGCTTGAGGACGGTCACCGTGCGCGAGGGGAGATAGAGCTTGATCTGCTGGACGAGCTCGCCCTTGTCGGGAACGATTTCGGGTATGTACTCCTGACCCGCGGCGATGCGGCCGAAGCCGGAGAAGCGCGCCTCGTCGGAATCGAAGAGGTGGCGCCACTTCGTCGCGGGCGGAACGATCACGCCGTAATCGGTGAAGCTCTCCGTCGGGTTGAAGTTGAAGACGAACATCAGATCGCCGCGCACGAAGGCGAGGACCTTGTCGGGCTCGTTCGCGGCGAGCTTCACCGGGTACTCGGCGAGCGCGCCGCCCTTGAGCGCGTTAAGCATCTCCTCGTCGAAATCGGCGAGCCCCTTGAAACGAAGGTCGGGATTGTCGCGGAGCGACCACTGGCGGCGGGCGTGGTGATAGCTCCAGCCGTTCTCGAGCCGCGGGAAGTCGATCCACTCGGGGTGGCCGAATTCGTTGCCCATGAAGTTGAGGTACGCGCCGCCGTTCAGGGCGCAGGTCGCAAGGCGCGCCATCTTGTGGAGCGCGATCGCGCGCTCGACCTCGAGGCCGTGCTGCTCCTTCGCCATGCCCCAGTAGATAGCGGCGTCGGCGAGCGTGAAGAAGAAGGTCTTCCCGCCGACGAGCGCCTGGTCGTGGCTCTCGACGTAGCTTACGACCTTCTCCTCGGCGCGCTTGTTGGTGAGCTCGTAGTAGAGCCCGCCCATCGACCAGTTGTCGTCGGAGACCTTCTCGGCGAGCTTGAACCAGAAGTCGGGCTCGCCCATCGCCATGCGATAGTCGAAGCCGATGCCGCAATCCTCGTTCGGCGCGGCGCACCCGGGCATCCCCGAAACGTCCTCGGCGATCGTGATCGCGTTCGGGTTCGTCTCGTGGATCACTCGGTTTGCGAGATTGAGGTAGACCCACGCGTCGTCGTCCATCGAGCCGTTGAAGTACATTCCGTAATTCGAGAACGCGTCGCCGAGGCCGTGGTTCCAGAAGAGCATCGAGGTGACGCCGTCGAAGCGGTAGCCGTCGAAATGATACTCGTCGAGCCAGAAGCGGCAGTTCGAAAGGAGGAAGTGGAGGACGTCAGTCTTCCCGTAATCGAAGCAGCGGCTGTCCCACGCCGTGTGCCAGCCCTTCGCGCCCGAGTGGAAATACTGGTAGTCCGTCCCGTCGAAGAGCGAGAGCCCGTCGCGCTCGTTCTTGACCGCGTGGGAGTGGACGAGGTCCATGATCACGCGGAGGCCCATTCCGTGGGCGGTGTCGATCAAACTCTTGAGTTCATTCGGCGTTCCGAAGCGCGAGCTCGCCGCAAAGAATGAGCTCACGTGATAGCCGAAGCTCCCGTAGTACGGGTGCTCCATGATCGCCATCAGCTGGACGGTGTTGTACCCGGCCTTCTTGATCCGCGGGAGAATGTTGTCGCGGAACTCGGTGTATGAGGCGACCTTCGCCTCCTCCGAGCCCATCCCGACGTGGGCCTCGTAGATGAACGGAACGGCCGGCTTCGCGGGCGCCGCGTTCTTCCACTCGTAGCGCTCGCGCGGCTCGTAGACCTGGGCGCAGAAAAGATGGGTCTCGGGATCCTGGCGCACGTAGCGCGCGTAGGCGGGGATGCGCTCGCCGCGGCCGCCCTCCCAGCGCATCTCGAGGCGGTAGTTGTCGCCGTGACGGATAAGCTCCTCGTCGATGTCGGCGCCCCAGGTGTCGGTACCGGGAATCCGGTGGCACTCGAAGCGCGGATCGATCTTCCACTTCGAGAAGTCTCCGACGAGCCACATCGACGTCGCGTTCGGCGCCCACTCGCGGAATTTCCACTTGTTCCCGCGCTTGTGGAGCCCGTAGAATTCATGGGCGCTCGCCCACTCGCCGATCGTCTTCGTCCCGCCCGTCAGGCGTTCCGCGACAGCGTTCGCGTGGAGCGCGCGACCTTTGATCGCGCTCTCGAAGGGTTTGAGATACTCGTCGTCAAGCAGCTTCGCCATTTCGTTTCTCCTTTGAACATCGTCGATTATAGCAAAAGAATCCCGTTCTGACCACATCGCGATTCGCGCTATGGCGGAAGAAAGCCGTGATTATTTAAGCGAGTCGATCGCCGAGGCGAGCTTGTCGAGCGAGACGGGCTTCAGGGCGACCGCGTCGAACGCCGAAACGTCGAACGAGTCGCTGCTCGCGACATCGGCGGTGATCGCGATCAGTTTAAGCGATTTGAGCTTCGCGTCGGCGCGGATCGCCTTCGCGAGTTCCGGGCCGTTCATGATCGGCATCCAGACGTCGGAAAGGACGAGCGCGAAGTCGCGCTTCGAAAGTTCCTCGAGCGCGGCCTTGCCGTCGCAGGCCTCGACGATGTCGACGAAGCCGAGCTTCTTCAGGTGGAGCGAGACGATCTTCCGGTTCATCGCGACGTCGTCGACGATGAGAACGGCGCACGGGCGGAGCCGCTCGAGCATCGACGGACCCTTCGCGACCGGCTTCGCGGCCTCCGCCTCCTCGCTTTCGTCCTTGTCGATGAGAACGCCCTCGACGCGCGGAATTTCGACGCGGAACACGGTCCCGAAACCGAGCGTCGAAGAGCACTCGACCGTTCCGCCCGCCGAGTCGACCATGCGCTTCACGATCGCGAGCCCGAGGCCGGTACCTTGAGTGTTCCCGTGGCCGCTCGCGAGCCGGCTCGCGATATCCTGCTCGAAGGGCTTGAAGAGTTTTTCAAGATGCGCCTTCGTCATGCCGATACCGGAATCGCTGACTGTGAAGGACAGTGTCCCCGCCTCCCACTTCATGTGGATCGCGACTCTTCCCGTGTCGGTGTACTTGATCGCGTTTCCGACGAGATTTATGACGACCTGCCGGAGAGCGCGCGGCGAGATGCCGACGAAGTCGACGTTACCCTGCGCGACGGCCGAGAAGACGAGCCCCTTCTTCCGCGCCGATTCGGAAAAGAGCGCCTGCATTTCATGGCAGAAACGTTTCAGGTTGCAGGTGCCGTTCCGCCACTCTACCGCGCCGGCGTCGGCCTTGCTCAGGTCGAGGATGTCGTTGATGAGCGACAGTAGCGCCTTGCCGCTCGTCGAGATTCCGTCGACGAGCTCGCGCGATTCGCCCTTGACGTCGGGGTCCGTCGCGAGGTGCTCCGCGAAGCCGAGGACGGCGTTGAGCGGCGTTCTGAGCTCGTGGGACATCGTCGCAAGGAAGCGGGTCTTCACGGCCGCGAGCTCTTTCGCGTCGGCCTCGCTCCGGCGGGCGCGGGCGAGCGAACTCTTGAGCATCGTGATCAGGAAACCGAGGACGATCACGATCGCGAAGGCGATGAACGCGGCGTAGCTGAAGAGACGCGCGCGCAGCTCCTCCGGCGAAAGGCCGAAGAGGCGCTTCGAGTTCTCGTGCTCGAGGACGCTCCGGAGATAGAGCTCGCGGACTTCGGTCTGGTCGATCGAGCCGGCCGCCTTGCGGACGATGCTCTTCAGAATCGGGTCGAGCTTCGGCCCCGCGCAGATTTCATACGAGTCCTCGTACGAGGAATGGACGAGATTCTTCATCTCAAGCCGGCCGTCGAGCCGGTTCGCGAAAACGAGCTCGCGCCCGACGTCGACGTTGAGGACCGTGAAGTCGACCTCGCCGTCCGCCACCATGCGAATCGCCGAGAGTTCGTCCGCCGCGTAGACCATGCGGTCGAGTACCCCCGGACGGCTGTAGGCCTGAATGCGCCGCTCGTCGCCCTCGACGACGGCGATCTTCCCCCGCTCGACGATATCGATCGGCGCACCGCTGCGAGAGATCAGAACCTGCGGAACCGGGAAAGAGAAAACGACGTCGCGGACGCCGTCGCCGTAGCTCGGGTGGAGCGGATACGGCGCCCAGAGATCGGTCTCGCCGTCGCGGTACTTCCTGAGCGCGGTCTCGGCGTCGGTCGGGAGCGGAGAGGAGAAGTGAATCCCGGTTCGTTCGTGGAAAAGCTCGAAGAGACTCGCGATGAAGCCGGTCGGACGGAACCTCTCGGCGTCGTAGCTCGAAATGACGAGCGGCGACATGTCGATAAGGACGGTCTCCCCGGTCTCGACGAGATGCTCGATATAGCGGCGCTCGGGGAGCGAGAAGTTGATGGCCGAGCCCCTGCCCTTCACGAAGTGAGCGGAATAGGCGTTGTCGAAGAATGCCGGGTCCTCGGAAACGAGATTGTCGAGCGCCTCCTCGAGAAGCGCGGTCACCCCACGGTTCGCGCGGGTCGAGACGAAGTACATCGCCCGTCCGCGTTCGGAGTAGATCGTCGCCTCGTCGGAATACTCCGGTCGCTCGAGGTCGTAGGCGGCGGTGATCTCGCCGCGACGGTACGCGTTCAGGACATCTAACGAAGAGCGGTACGCGACGAGCTCGGCCTCGACGCCGTCGCGCTCAAGCATTTCCCTCAAGAGCCGCGCCGAGTTCGTGCCCGCGAGATAGCCGATCTTGAGCCCGTTCCAGGTCGAGGGCGCGTACGGTTCCGCGCCGTTCCCGGGGTGGGTCCAGAGGTACGCCTGAAGAAGCCCCATCTTGAGGTGAAGGTAGTCGACCTTCTGCCGCCGGTTGTAGTTATGGACGATACCGCCCGTAAAATCGAGTTTCCCGTCCTCGACGTCCTTGATCGAATCGTCAAAGCCGCCGTAAACCCATTCGACCGTGAAATTGCCGACGCGCTCGAGCGCCGCGACGGTATCGGGAATAAGTCCGCTCCTCTCGCCGAGCTCGTTGATTATCAGAAGTCCGCCGCGACGGTACGCGGCGATGCGGAGCCGGTTCGTCGGCGCGGCCTCGCCGAGGAACTTGAGCCGGAGCGCGTCGATGCCGGACTGATTGGATACGATCAAGTCGCGGTACGCGAATTTCAGCCGGTCGAGAACGTCGCCGTGATTCTTCTTGACGGCGAAATAGTAATTCGTCCCGCCGACGCGGCACATCGGCTGGATCGGAAAATCGTAAAGCCGCAGCAGCTCGAGATTGCGCGGGGCGCAGACGAGCGCGTCCGCCTCGGGGTGGTCCTTCGGCTCGCCCTCGACAAACTCGACCGCCTCACCGGCGAGCGCGGCAACATCGGAAAACACCGCGGCGGAATAATCCGCCTCGGGCGAAGGCGCACCGCGCAAAACGGTCAGCGCCGCGAGAAATAAGGCACACAACATGATTTGGCCTTATATCTTACCATTTCCCGCATATGCCCGCAACGAAACCGGATCCTTGTTCACTTAGCCGGATTCTCCGCGCGCCAGCCGTGGCGGTCGGCGAAATCGAGGTAGCGCCTCCAGTCGACGAGCGTCAGATCGTGAATCCCGGGCCGGATATGATAGTCGATCTCCTCGCCGAAGCCGGTCTTGCCGTAAATCCGCCAGAATCGCGACGCCTCGACCGCGCTCGCCTTCTCGCCGGCAGGACCGGCCCAGTCGTCCCCCGCGGCGGACCCGATCGCGACGAGCCGCGGGGCGCACATCCCGATAAGCGCGTCCTGATCCCACGGAAGGCGTTCGTCGCGGTTGACCCAGGTCCTGAACTGCGGCGTGAACCAGTAGTCGAAACGGCGGACGATATCGGAGAAATGCTCGCTCTTCGGAAGATTCATCCGGTTCTTCTTCGCGCCGCAGCAGCCGGAATCGTTCGCGGCGATCATCGCGAAGCGCCCGTCCGTCATTCCGGCGACGAGCGCCGTCTTCCCGCAGCGGCTGTGCCCGACGATCGCGACCTTCGACGCGTCGATCGCGGGCTCGGTCTCGACCCAGTCCATCACCCGGCTCGCGCCCCACGCCCACGCGGAGAGCATTCCCCAGCGATGGTCCCGCGCGCTCCTCTCGCCGCGGATGCCTTCCGGATCGAGCGCGAAAACGCCGAGCGTGTTGCCGTGATCGAAGTCGGGCGCGATGTCGCCGCTAAAGAACGCGATCGCCGCGTAGCCGCGCCCGACGATCTCCTCCGCCGGCCAAAAATCGCTCTTGCGGATGCGCTCCGGGTCGATATTCTCGTCCGGCGGACGGTTGCAGATTAAAAGAAACGCCGCCGACTTCCTGTTCGCGGTCGGAATAAACGCGGTGAAGACGAAAGCGTTCGTCCCGTACTCGTTCCCGTACTCGCAGCGGATCCGCTTCCTGACCGCCCGGCCGTCCATCATCACCAGGTCCTGCTCCGCCGCGGTGAACTCGAGATGAGCAAGCTGCTCGAGCGACGCGGGTCGGTTCCCGTAGACTTCGTCGAGGAGAATCTTCTTGATCCGCGGGCGCTCTTCGCTCTCCCATCGCGCCTTCGCCTCGGCGTTTCCGCGAGTCGCGGTAGCGTTCTCCGGCTCGGCGGCGAGCGCGGGATCGACGAGCCGGCGGAGCCGCATGGGCCAGCCGTAGAGTCCGTTCCGCTTGCGCCCGCGTCCGGGACTGTCGAAGTCGAGCCGGTACGGTCTCCCGAGACCAAGGTTCTCCGGGTACGACACCGCCTCGGCGACCGCCGCGCGCGCCGACGCTTCGTCGCCGCGGTCGAGCGCCGTCTCGGCCTTGTGCCGCCACGCGTCGATCCACGCGCCGCTCGCGTTGTCGCCGTGCTCCGAGGGAAGGAACGTCGTCCGGCGCAGAAACGCGATCGCGTCGTCGTCGCGCCCGGCCGCGACGAGCGCGTTCGCGTAATCGATGTTGACGGGATTCGACGGGGTTTCCCGCGCGCAGCGCTCGACGATCGAAAGCGCCTTCGCGCTATCTCCGGCCTCGCGATGATAAGCGTAAAGCGCGAGCCCCGTCCGCCAGGAAGGGGCGAGTTCATCGGCCCGCTCGAGATCGCGGAGTTTCGCCTCGCCGTTCAGGAACCGCGCGCGATAGGAATAGAAGATCGCGTCGTCCGGAGCGTCGCCGATCGCGGCGAGCGCCGTCTTCGCCTCGTCGGTCCGCCCGAGCGCGGCGAGCAGCACCGCGCGGGCGTAGGCGAATTTCCACGAGCCGCCCTTCGCCGCGGCGTAGTCGAAGGCCGGGAGCGATGTCCGGCGGAACGGGAAGACGAACGCGATCCGCATCTTCGCCGCGCCCGCGAGCGCGGACTCGGCCGCTTCCGCCCGGCCCGTTCCGGCGAGAAGCTTCGCGAGCCGGACTGACGCGATGAAATCTTTCCCGGCGACGCGGCGGTAAAGCGCTTCCGCCTCGGCGTAAAGGCCCGCGCGCTCGTAGAAGTCGCCGATCGAAACGACGGTCGCCGCCGGGAACTCACCCTTCACCGATTCGAGAAAATCGCCCCCTTCGCCGAGAAGCTCAAGCTCGAACCGCGCCGCGTGGCAAAGCGGCTGTTCTTCGAGAAGCTCCTTTACGAGCCGTTCCGTCCTCGCGGTTTCACCGAGACGGCGATACGCCGCGGCCTCGAGAACGCGCGAAAGCGCCCCGCGGCGGTCGGAATCGCGCGACTTCGAAAGGAGCCGTAGCGCCGCGCGACAATCGCCGCCGCGAAGCTCGGCCATCGCGGCGACGAGATACGCCGCCGCGCGGTACTCGGGCTCGAACGCGGCGACGCCCGCGCGCTCCTCGGCGACGCGAAGTTCGCCGCGCTCGAACGCGGCGAGCGCGTCGAAGTAATTCGCCCCGACGTCGTAGGCGTCGATCGCGAGCGCCCGCGCGGCGAACTCCCGCGCCTTCGCGTATTCCGCGCGGTCGATCGCCCGCCTCGCGGCGAGAACGAGCGCCGGCGCGAAACCGCCGTCCAGTTCAAGCGACTCCGCGAGTTCCGCGTCTCCTGCCGCGTAATCGTGGACGCGGATATGCTGCTCGGCCGCGAGGAAACGGCCGTAGACGGAATTCCAGTCGAAATCCGCGGGCGATTCGAGCGGGCGGCTGACGTAATTCGTCTCGTTGAACCTCGCGTCGAAGACTGCGCGGTCGCGCACCACGCCCCATTCGTCTTCGAGCGTTTCGGTCATCGCGGGCGCGAGCGCCGGGAACTTGAACGGCGTCCGCCACGACTCGCCCTCGGGCTGGTTGAAGCCGCGGCCCGACTGAAGCTCGGTGTACTGCCCGTCCGAATCGGTCAGGAGATCCTCCCAGATCCCGCCGGCGCGCGAAAGCGGCCAGAGCCAGATCTTTCGGCCGTATCTCTCCGTAATCCCGCTCCGGTGTACCGAGCCGAAGCCGTTCGTGCCTTCGCCGCCCCACCATATCCCGTAGACGGAATTGTCGCCGTTCACGACATGAACGCTCGTCGAGCCCTTCGCGTCGTTATTCGCGAAGACCGATTCGTCGCGGCCGCGCGAGGTAACCGGCCACGAGTCGACCTCGCCCTGATGGCCGATGCTCGCGGAGCCGGGATACTCGAATCGCGGGTTGCCTCGAACGGAATAAGCGGCGTTCATCCAGCTGTAGCAGAACGTCGGGAGGAACGAGTCGTTGTACCAGGTCGCGCGGGTGAAGAAGCTCTCGCCTTCCGCGGGGACGACGATTTCGACCTGCCAGTCGGTGCCGGTCACGAAATCGTGATCCGCGACGAAGCAGCTCGCCGAACCGTCCGCGTTCCGCCGCGTGAAATACGATACCGGCGACGCGGTCCACATTCCGTGGCCGACGAGGCCGAAGTTCCACTCGATCCCGCCGGAGCACCACGGCCCGCGGATCGCGATATTACGGAACTTGACGACGCCGTTCGAATAGATGAAGTCGCGGCCCGTACGCTTATCGACCGCGCCATGGACCTTGCCGCCGATTTCCGGGAGGACCGTCACCCGGATCGAGTCGTTCTCGAGCACGACCGCCTTCCACTTCCGCGTCACGGCGTCGTTCGTCGTCCCGTCGAAGAAATGATACGGGTAGCGCGATCTGTCCGTCGCCGGGACGGGGTCCGGGTCCGAGTACGGGTAGGTCTTGAATTCGAGTTCGGTTTCCGTGACGCTCGCAACCGCCGCGAGCAGAAAGACCGCGATGTTCATCAAAGCGCCTTCGGCCCGGGATTATTTCACGCTGAAGGAGTCGCCCGGGAACATCGATTTCGCGTTTTCGCAGAATACATGCGGGGTGGGCGCGTAGATCGTCTTCGGCCGCAGCGTCTTCAGTCCCGACTTGAAGGTCTCGGGGTTGCCGTGAACCGAATACATCCCGAACTCCATCTTGAGCTCGTCGCGGTATTTCGCGAGGTAGTCCTCGCGCACGCAGTCCTCGAGCTGGACCCAGTCGAAGATCGCGATCGCGGGCTCGACCTTTTTCGCGGCCTCGTAGTACGTGTCGCAGCGTTTCTCGTTGTCCATCGAGAGTAGCCCGTAGAGCCCGCGGCGGTACTCCGGGTACTTGTCGCGGAACGGGACGAGCCCCTCGGGGCTCCAGGTCAGGACGGTCACGTTCTTCGGATCGATCTTCGCCCCCTTGATCGCCTTGTCGAAGGCGTCGGCGAGGGACGTATCCTTCGTGTCCCCCGGGCAGCGGGCGAGCTCGAAGAGGAGTTTCGTCTTTTTCGGGAAGACCTTCACGATGTCCGCGAGCGGCTCGCTGATCTTCGGCGCGTTCGCCGGCTGGGGCTGGCCGGGCTTAACCTTGACGAACTTCGGCGAGATGCATACGAGCGTGTCGTTCGTCCAGGTCGCGTAAATGAGAACCGAGGGGCACTTCGCCTTCACGGCCTCCTTGTAGGCCGCCTTCGAGCGCCACATGGCCTTCGAATTGAGGTTCACGTTGCCGTAGCGGCAGGTGACGTCGTAGCGCTCGGCGAGCGCGGAGAAGGCGCATCCGAGCGCGACCGAAGCGATAATTCCGCGAATGAGGTTCTTCATAAAAGCGTTCCCTTTCTTCACTGGCAGAGTTTCGCGAAGTCCTCGAGGAGACCGTAGCGGTTCTCCCAGGTCGTGTACATGAACCCGGTGACGTTGTCGTGCCGGCGGAGCTCGGCGATATCGGGAATCGATCGCGCGGCGAACGAGACGTCGTAGTACGACGCGCCGAGGACCCTGAAGCCGAACTTCTCCCAGATCGGGAAGGTCTTCGCGTACTCGCGGCCGTTCCAGTCGGCCATCACGATATCGTTCGGGATGAGCTCCCAGGACTTGTCGTACGTCCCGCGGCAGATGAAGTAATCGTCGTGGGCGTTGACGTTCGGGTTGAACATGTCGCTCCACATGTAGATCGTCGCGTCCGGGTTGCAGCTCCGGATGATCTCGCGCTCGCGCTTCACGCAGTCGGCGAGGATGTGCGCCATGTCGGTCTCGCGGTCGCGGCACGCCTTGCAGGTTCCGCCCGCGCGGATCTCGTCCATGCTGAGGAGCCACTTCTTCGGGTGGAGTTCCGCCTCGATCGCGGCGGCACCCGTCCGGAAGAGTTCGTAGAGCTTCGGCTCGCTCATGCAGGTCGGAATCTGGCGGTTCCCGACCATCGCCGGGACGTAGCCGCTCACGAGAACGCGCGTGCCGTCAGCGACCGCGGCGAGCTTCGCCTCGTCGAGCGTGACCCCGTCCTCCGCGCGGCGGATCGCGTACGGGCAGCCCGGCCGGCGGAGCGGACGGTCGAGCGCCATTTCCTTCACGACGAGATTCCGCGCCTCGACCTTGCCCGACTTCCCGCCCCAGCAGCCGAAGATAAGATCGATGCTCCTGCGGTCCTGGGAGAAGAACTCGGTCTCGACGCGCGTCCACTCGCCGGATTTTCCCGCCCGCTTGAGCGGCGAGGAGTTGAAAAGATGATGCTCGCCCCGCGCAAGATCGGCGTAGCCCTGGAACCGGAAGGACGCGCGCGGCTCGAGATCGGCGCTCCGGACTTCGAGCGTCGCCTTGTACCGCCGCGCCGGCTTGAGTTCGACGTGGCACTGGAGCCGCGAGTGGCCGTGGGGCGCGAGATAGTCCTTGAACGTCCAGCCGTCGTCCGCGCTCCCGGTGACGTTGCCGTCCCACGCCTTGAAGGTCATATCCCTCGACGAGACCTCGCCTTCGTCGAAGACGAGCTTCCCGCGGCGCACGACCGCCGCCTGGTCGACGATCGGGATGCCTTCCGCGAGATTCGGGTCGCGCCCCTGCATCGTCCCGTAGCCGCAGCTCCAGACGAGCGGGATGATCTCGATCCCCGTCTCGTCGCAGGCGCTCTCGATTCGGCGCAGATTGTCCTTCCGGCGGTCGTTCCACCAGGGGAGCGTATCGAGCCCGCCCGCGAGGAGAATGCCGTTGTAGCCGACCTTCGCCGCGCGCTTGATGATGTTGATCGTCTGATCGGTGCTCTCGCCGCTACTGAAGTTGCAGCTCGCGTAGAAGAACCGGTCTTCCGCCGCGGCCGCGGTCGCGACCATCGCGCAGGCGGCGATCAAAGCGCTTTTAAGGATATTCATCCACTTACTCTCCCTTAAAGGTTTACCGGATGACGATCGTCAATCCGCAGCACTCGCAGTAAAGGCTCTTAGAGTCCGCGGCGGCGCGGATCCGGCGCGTCACCCCGCCGACCTTCCGCCATTCCGGCGCGCCGACGAGCTCGCCAAACGTCGCGAACGCAAGCGGCGACGCCGTTCCGCCCGGGACCGTGTAGTCGATCGCGCCGCCGTCCGGCAGCGTGAGCGTACCCGAAATCGCGAGCGCCGGCGACAGGATCCAGCCCGCGCCCGCCTCGAACGTCGCGTTCGCTATGCTGACGCCGGCGATGTCGATCGGCTTCTCCGCGCCGTTCCACACGCCGTTCGCGGTGACGCGGAAGGAGGCGGTGACAGACTTGCCGTCTTCGACGGAGTCGGCGACGACCTGCGCGTTCGCGGAATCGAGAATAATCTCGCCGAAATCAAGGTCGTTGGTGACCGCGGGCACGACAAGCTTCGCCTCCTGGAGCTTCACTTTCATTCCGTTCGCGTTGAAGAAGTTGACCGCGAAAGTTCCGCCGGTCACGGTGAGGCAGCCGTCCGCCGTGCCGTTCCAGTCCATTCCGCCGACATCGTGCACTTCGTAGCCGTCAATCATCCCGACCCACGCGCCCTGGGACCTGGCGGGCATGTTGGTCAAGACCGCGTACGAGGGAAGGTCGCTCAGATCGAGAACACAATCGGGGCCCTCGATCGACATGTGCATGTTGTAATTCGTAAGCGGCGTCGCCCAGTACTTGACCGTGCGGCTGTCGCTCGTGACCTGACTCTGCGCGGTCTGATAGTAGTCCTTCGGCTGAAGGAGCGTTCCGCGACTCATCAGCGTATTGTCATCGACCTTGAAAGTGCCGCCGGTCCACTTGAACTCGAAGCGCGGCGCTTCCGCGTTCCAGTCCCCGTACACGCCGTCCGTCTTGGTCGCGTAGGGCGCGGGGCCGAGCGGGCGCTTCGTTTCGATAAGACCAGAGCGAAAATCGAGCACCGACTTCCCGCCCTTCTCGACGGAATATTCGCCGAAGGTCGCGAGCCCGTTGCTGTCGAACCGGAGCGTTCCGCCGTTCACGAGAACCGTGCAGACGTTCGTGGACCCGCCGGCGTTGCGCGAGCAGTGAAGCTCGCGGCTGTCGCCGATCGTAACTTTGGCGTTCTCGCCGATTTCGAGGACGGGGCTCGCCCCGCCGCTCACGTAGAAACTGTTCCAGTTGTTCGCCTTGTACGGCGTCTCCATCTCGGCGCCGTCGAGAACTCCCCAGTATGTGGCGGTACTGGTGGAGCGAATCCCGGAGGTCCCCGCGAGCGAGAGTTTCGTCCCCGCGCCGGTGATCTTCACCGTGCCGGAATCGAGGTTGACCGATTCCTTGTTCCCGGGGAACGAGCCGCCCTTCGTCAGCACGAAATTGCCGTCGAGGCTTAAAGTTAAACCGAGCGTGTCGTCATCCGCCGCCGAGAACGATCCCGCGAAAGTCGCCTCGACTTCGCCGACCGGCATTGTCTTGAGATTCGAGCTCGCGGTGACTTCGATATCCGCGCCGATCGTCGCGCCGTTCTTGATTACGACGAGCGAGCCACCGTCGAGATACACTTTCGTCGCCGCGGTGAGTCCGTTACCGACCACGTAGTACGTCTCGTTCGACACGATATGAAGCTCGGAACTCGCCCACGCCGTATCGGTGATGACATTGTCTGAATCATCGTAAATGACCGTCGTCGTCGAGCTCCCTTCATTCTGAACCGTAATCACGTTCTTCTTATCCACCGGCAGGACGATCGTTCCCGTGCCCGAACCGTAGACGTCGATCGTACCCGAGAAGCTCGAAACGTCACCGAACATCACGGTCACGCCGTCCAGTTTATTGATCTTCAGCGTTCCCGATCCCGTGAGCGTGACGTTCTTCAGATTCTTCGGATACGACCCCGTGTTGGCAATCGTAAGTTCCGCGTCCTCCGCGACATCGATCGTAATCTCGTTCGGGAAATCGATCTCCGTGACGCTGATCGTGTTTCCCGTACCGGTCGCGGAAAGCTTCTCGACCGCGACCGCGAGCGCGCCGTTCCCGTTGATCGTGCCGTTCCCCGCGAGCGCGATCTCCTTCGCGATATGCGCGCTGTCGCAGAGGCGGTGGGAATACATCCGGGCGGAAGAACCATACGACCAGAGATCATGCAGTTCCGCGCCGAAATTCAACGCCGCGCTATCGCGAATCACGAATTTATCCGCGCCGAGAGTCGCGTTCAAATCTCCCTCGACGAGCGGATAATATTGCGACTTGTTCTGCAGTGTTACCGTTGCCCCCGCGGCGGAGCTCTTATCGGAAAGGAGATACAGTTTGATGTTGTCGACCGTAAGATTGACGCCGGACGCGACGGTCAACGGAATCTCGGTATTCGATTTTATGCCGTAATCGGGACTTCCGTTATCGGTGAAGAACGGCAGGTTCGCCGTCGTCGACACGGAATCGTCCACCTTCCAGGTTTGACTCGCCGCGACCTTAACCCCGTTGGCGGGCAGGCTGTCATTGGAATTACGATAGAAATTCAAACGCGAAGTTCCGTTGTAAGCGAGCGTAATACCGCCCTCGCCGACCGTCAGATCGCCGTACATTCTCGCGACGCAATTCTGTGCGCCCAGACTGTAGCCGTTAATGACCACTCCGGCCGGGAAAGTGATATTGCCGGCGTTGTTGACGATGTAAAGATTATCCTGATACGCGACAACGCTGCCGGTCTCGTTCGTAAGCGCGTCACTCGCCTTTATCGACTTGTTATTACCGGCATAATACACCGTCCCCGCCGATTCGGCGAAGGCGCTAATCGAGATAAGCACCAATAAAAGTGCCCCCCCCCCATTTTTCGATAAGTTTCATACCATCTTCCCCCCGATTGTCTTTATATTATAAATCTCTTGAACCACTCCGGCAGCTCGTCGGTCGTCTTCTTCATACCGTCTTCGGCGGAGTAAGAAGCGACGTGACGCATCTGCGACGAGCTGTTGTCGAAGAAGTCGTCGGCGTTCAGCATCGTGTACAGATTGACCGCGTAATCTTCGGCAAGCATCCTCGTCAAAGTCGTCTTGCCGGAGCCGTTCGGACCGGCAATCAATCTGAACCGCGCGGTCATGGTTTCTTGCACACCTCGATTATCACCTCGTGACCGTCGGGATAGATGTCGACGATGTTGCCGTCCTTCAGGACCGTGATCGGTAGCCCTGCCGCCCAGGTGCGCTCGACCGCCCTTCGGCTCGCCTCTTTCGCGATCCGGGCGTACATGGCGTCTTCCGCCGGCGTATTCTCGAAACTGTCTGGCATAATCAACTTCGTACAAGTGAATTATATCACTTCTCAGACCGGACTGTCCACAAAGCCCGGCGCGGATTGATGCGCCCCGGCTCGTCTCCCTCACCGCGCGCGGAGCATCAGCTTCAGCGAGCGAAGGTCGCGGGCGACGATTTTCAGATCGCTGTCCTCGGGAGGATCGGCGAGATAGGAGACCTTGAGATTCGCGAGCGAGACGGCGTTGGAACTCATAGTCGAATAAGTCGCGTTGACGTATGTCCATCTTATTGAATGAATGCCCTCGGGTAGCGTAATCTCCTTCGAAGTCGCCTCAGTCCACTTACCCGAGTAACTCGTTGTCGCAGTCAACGCGGATACGCCGTCGACTGTTACGATCAGCTTCATTCCGCTATAGCCGATCGAGCTCCAGTCAAAGGAAACGATGGACGGACCAGCGATAGATGTTTCACGCCAGCTCTCGAAGCCGATGGCGGCGTACGAGCCGAAATTCGCGCTCGTCATACCAGTCCACGGTCGCTCCTCGCTCGTATACCAGACGAGCTCGTCCGTCGTGTGCGGCGCGGCCGGGAGTGTCTTCGCGGCGAGGACGACGTCGTTGCCGTACGAGTTCCCGACGCGCTGATAATTCGGAGTGTTAGGCGTATCGTACCCGCCGTCATCTATCGCCTGCGAAACCGCTGGTTCAAGGACGGGGAAGATGCGGCCCGCGAGGCTGTTCTTCGAAGCGGTCACGGTGTAAGTCCCGGCGGGCGCGAAAAAGGCGTAGATTCCTTTCGCGTTCGAGACGAGATTCGTTACCGGCCAGTCGCCGAATTTCACCTTTATCTCCGCGCCTTCGACGGGATTTCCCGACGAATCGAGCACGCGCCCGGAGGCGATCGATCCCTTGTAATAAGGCGAGATATTGTAGGTTACGCCGTTCATCTGATTCCAGTAATAGGAATATTGATTCGGGCAGATCTCGGTCGGACGGTACCACCCGTCGTAAGGCGCCTCGGGGGTAAGACCGAGATTGACATGAATGTAGAACTGCCCGTTGCGATACCCGTAGCCGTCGCAGACTATTATGTGCCCCATCGATCCCGAAACCGACAGCACTACCGGAAGACCGGCGTCGAGACTCGGGATAACGGCGGACTTGAAGACTTCTTCGTCGTAAGCCGTATAGTGCGAGTCGGTGTCCGACGCGAAACTGATCGTCGAGCAGTTCGCGTAGTAGAAATTATCGGGGAGGGAATGAATCGCTATCGCGGGATTCGACCCGGAGCCGGACATCGAATACGTAGTATGAAGCGTGACGCCGATATCGTAGCAGAGACGCCCGATCATTTCGCATTCCTCGTCGGTCGTATAGGCATCTGTCACGAGCGGCATCTTCGACCAATCATATACACCGCCGACCATTTCGTAAGAGGAAATCACGTTCGTGTAGCTGCAGGTGAAACTCGCCTTCTCCACCGCCTGGGTCGGCCACTTGTGATAGCGCATCACCTGAGCGAACGCCGTCGCTCCGCAGCTCGAGTACGAATTCCCGGGCGTATAGTAATTGAAGCAGTTCGACCCGTAGCCGGTAGCGTTCACGGTGTTCATCTGCCGCCATGTCGACTCGACGAGTTGCGAAACCCGCACGTCATCGATATCACTCTCGGTAAGCGGACTTACCTGAACGACCGCGAGAACCGGCGTCGCCCGCGCCGCGACGGCAACACCAACGACCGCGAGCGCTGCGCACGCGGTTTTAATGATTTTCCCCATGCGCAAATGATACCAAAACCTCCCGCGCGCCGTAAAGTGTCCGGGTGCTTCCCGACAGGGCTGAAATGTTTGAAACAGAACCAAACCCCTAAAAGGCGTTGCGCCGCAACGGGCGTAACGCCTCATCCCCAAGTGTGCAAGTGTGTAAGTGTGTAAGCGGGCAATGGGGAAGTATCCGGTGTCAGTGCCAGTGTCTTTCATACCGCCCGACCGCCACAAGCGGAACTGTACCTTCTTGCGGTCGCGCGTTCGCGCGACATTAGCGGGCGACTGGCGGGCGACGGGAAACCCCAAGATCACTAAGGGGCTCTAAACGAAGGGAGCTCTAAGCGACCCTATGGACCCTATGGACCCTAAGTAACCCTAAGCGACCCTAAGCAACCCTAACACCGAAAGATTGCCAAACTACGACGGAACCGTCCGGCGTGCCGCGGCAACCGAATCGCGTTACTGCGGTTAGTGAAGCTGTATCAACGGGGACAGACCCTCGCCCAGCCCGCAGTCGCAGCAGTCCTGTTCTTCAACTCCGATTCGTCCGATGCTCCGCTAACGCTCCGCGGCCGCGGCCACAAAACCGCGGGGACTGTCCCCACACGATCCGAATTTAGATGAGATTATATACCAGATATTATCGAAAAAGCACAACCTTTGCCCATGGGGTCTGACCCCATGGGCGGAGACCTGTTGATAACTCGAATGGGGACAGACCCTCGGCGCGCCCTCGCATGACATGAAGCATGAAGCATGAAGCATGAAGCATTGCGGAATTGGAGACTTTTGCGGTCGCGCGTTCGCGCGACCTTAGCGAGCGACGGCGCGGGTTTCCGACGGCGTCTCACCGTCTCACCTTCCCGCCGATTTTGATTCGGACAGATTGGACGAATAGGACGAATAGGACCAATTGTCTTTTTGGCCGAAT
>R26__coassemble_536_pt1 | contig 23114 bp, 25 predicted proteins | sample R26__metabat2_high_PE_025 | metagenome-assembled genome bin R26 | reverse complement strand
GCCGCGTCGCGATCAACCGCGAGATGAAGCGCAAGGGCAAGCTCTGGATCCGCGTCTTCCCCGATAAGCCGGTCACCCGCAAGCCTATCGAAGTTCGTATGGGCGGAGGAAAGGGTAACCCGGAATTCTGGGCGGCCGTAATCCTTCCCGGCAAGGTCCTCTTCGAGGTCGGTGGCGTCAGCGAGGATATCGCTAAGGAGTGCCTCCGTCTCGCGGCGACCAAGATCGGCATCCACACCAAGTTCATCACCCGCGCAGGAGTCAAGATCTAATGAGCACGGAAACTGAAAACCGCGGCGCCCGCAAGGTTCGCAAGGGCGTCGTCGTCTCGAAATCCGGCGCGAAGACCGTCAAAGTCGCGGTCTCGTACCGTGAACGCCACCCCGTCTACGGCAAGATCATCTCGCGCACGAAGAACTATCATGCGCACGATGAGGCCGATACGGCGAAGGTCGGCGACGAAGTGACAATCATGGAAACGCGTCCGATGTCCGCCACCAAGCGCTGGCGCATCGTCGCGAAGTAAGGAGTAACTGAAATGTTGCAGGAACTCTCCAACCTCGTCGTCGCGGACAACACGGGCGCCAAGCGCGCCATGTGCTTCCGCATCCTCAAGCAGCGCAAGGAGTACGCCCACCTCGGCGACGTCATCCGCGTCGCGATCAAGGAAGCGTCCCCCACGGGCTCGATCAAGAAGGGCTCGGTCGCCACGGCCGTCATCGTCCGCACGGGTCAGCCGATCCGCCGCGAAGACGGCTCGACCGTCCACTTCGACCAGAACGCCTGCGTCCTCGTCGACTCGAAGCTCAACCCGATCGGCACCCGTATCTTCGGACCGGTCGCGCGCGAACTCCGCGACAAGAACTACATGAAGATCCTCTCGATGGCCCCGGAAGTGGTCTAAATTAGGAGTACGAAATGGCTATCGCAAGAATCAAGAAGAACGACACGGTCATCTGCACGTCGGGTAACGACGCCGGAAAGACCGGCACCGTCACCAAGGTGGACCCCAAGAAGGGCACCGCGATCGTCGCGGGCCTCAACGTCCACAAGAAGGCGATGCGCCGCACCGAGAAGACCCCGGGCGGCCTCATCGACAAGGAGCTCCCGATCAAGCTCTCGAAGCTCATGCCCTACGACGCCGACAAGAAAGCGGGCACCCGCGTCAAGACCGGCGACAAGGACGGTAAGAAGGCCCGCGTCTCGGTGAAGAGCGGCAAGGCCCTCTAAGGCAAAGGAACACCATCATGGCAAGACTCAAAGACGAATACGCGAGCCGCATGGTTCCCGAGCTCGAGAAGAAGCTCGGCACCACGAACAAGATGCTCGTTCCCCGCCTTCAGAAGATCGTCGTCAACATGGGCTTCGGCATCGTCTCCAAGGACGAGCAGAAGAGCCTCGTCGACGATCTCGCGGCGATCACCGGTCAGAAGCCTCTCCTCTGCAAGGCGAAGAAGTCGATCTCGAACTTCAAGCTTCGCGAAGGCATGGTCATCGGCGCGAAGGTCACCCTCCGCGGCGAGCGCATGTGGGAATTCGCCGACCGCCTCATCTCGGTCGCGCTTCCCCGAATCCGCGACTTCCGCGGCGTTTCGAATCGCGGCTTCGACGGCCGTGGCAACTACACGCTCGGCCTCAAGGAGCACTCGATCTTCCCCGAAATCGTGGAAGCGGGTACCGCCCACTCCGGCATGGACATCACGTTCGTGACGAGCTCGACCGACAACAAGGCTGCGAAGGAGCTTCTCAACTCCATGGGCATGCCGTTCGCAGGGAGGAACTAATCATGGCTAAGCAGTGCCTTATCGAAAAGCAGAAGAAGAACCCGAAGTTCTCCGTTCGCGCGTACAACCGCTGCCAGCGTTGCGGCCGTCGTCACGCCTACATCCGCAAGTTCGGCGTCTGCCGTCTCTGCTTCCGCGAACTCGCCGTCGCCGGCCTCATCCCCGGCGTCACGAAGGCGTCGTGGTAACCAACGAGGAAAGGAATCTTAAAAAATGACTCTCGATCCCATTTCCGATATGCTCACGACGATCCGGAACGGCCTGAAGGCGCGCCTTCACTCCGTCACGGTCCCCGCGAGCCAGCTCAAGGGCGAAATCGCCCGCGTCATGAAGGAGTCGGGCTACATCGCCGACGCCGTCGTGACGTCGGAGTTCCCGAAGGCGCTCGTCATTACGCTCAAGTATTCCGACAAGGCCGTCCCGGCCATCACGGAGCTCAAGCGCATCTCGAAGCCCGGCCTCCGCAAGTACGTCTCCGTCGCCCAGATCCCCGCCGTTCTCGACGGCATGGGCCTCGCGATCGTCTCGACCTCGAAGGGCGTCATGTCCGGCGCCGAGGCGAAGAAGGCGAAGCTCGGCGGCGAAATCATCTGCACCATCGCTTAATACGAAGGAGCTTAAGACAATGTCTCGAATCGGTAAAGAACCCGTCAAGATCGTCGATGGCGTCACCGCCACGGTCGACGGTCAGAAGGTGACGGTCAAGGGCAAGCTCGGCGAGCTTTCCTACACGATGCACGACGGCATCACGGCGAAGGTGGAAGGCGGCGAGATCAAGGTCAGCTGCGCTGACGACTACACTCTCGGCAACTTCCACGGCCTCGCCCGCGCGCTGATCCACAACATGGTGGTTGGCGTGTCGACCGGCTACACGAAGGTCCTCACCATCGAAGGCACGGGCTTCAAGGCCGCCCTCAAGGGCAGCGAGCTCGCGCTTTCGCTCGGTTTCGCCTCGCCGAAGATCTACACGGTCCCCGCCGGGATCACCGTGAAGGTCGAGAACGACGGCCTCAAGGTCACCGTCACGGGCGCGAACAAGGAGCTCGTCGGCGAAGCCGCCGCGCGCATCCGTTCGTTCTACCCGGCCGAACCCTACAAGGGCAAGGGCGTCAAGTACGAAGGCGAGCGCATCCGCCGCAAACAGGGCAAGAAGGTCGCCTAATAGCGGCTTGAAGGAGAAACCGAAATGTTCAATCGCAAAGTCCAGCGCCAGAAGAGGCATCTCCGCCTCCGTCAGCGCGTCATCGGTACCGCCGCGCGTCCCCGCATGTCGATCTGCATCACGAACAAGAACATGTACGTGCAGTTCATCGACGACGACGCCCAGAAGACCCTCGCCCAGGCGAACAGCCTCAAGGACGCGAAGGCCAACCTCGAGATCGCGAAGGCCCTCGGCGCGAAGGCCGCGGAGGCCGCCAAGGCCGCCGGGATTTCCACCGTGGTCGTCGACCGCGGCGGCTTCAAGTTCACCGGCCGCATCGCGGCGATCGTGAACGCGGCCGTCGAGGCCGGTCTTTCCATCACCGCTAATGTGGAGGCTAAGTAATCATGGCTATGAATCGCGACAAGCGCGGCGAGCAGGAAGACACTCTCGACGAGCACACCGTATTCATCAACCGCTGCGCCAAGACCGTCAAGGGCGGCCGCCGCATGAGCTTCTCCGCCGTCATCGTCGTCGGTGACAAGGAAGGCAAGGTCGGCGTCGGCTTCGGCAAGGCCAACGAGGTCGCCGACGCGATCCGCAAGGGCGGCGAGGCCGCCCGCAAGGATATGCGCAAGGTCGTCATCCACAAGATCGACGGCGCGGTCACGATCCCCCACGACGTCGAAGGCGTCTGTGACGGCGGCCGCGTCCTCCTCAAGCCGGCTCCCGCCGGTACCGGTCTTATCGTCGGCGGCGGCATGCGCCCCGTCCTCGAGGCGGTCGGAATCAAGGACGCCGTCGGCAAGTCGCTCGGCTCGAAGAACCGTCTCAACGTCGTCAAGGCGACGATGGCGGCCCTTATGAAGCTCCGCTCCGCCGAGGAAATCGCGGCGATCCGCGCGTAAGGCGAAAGGAAGAGATAAAATGGAACTTAACAGTCTCACCAACACCCCCGGCGCCCGCAAGGGTTATAAGCGCGTCGGTCGCGGCTGCGGCTCCGGCCTCGGCAAGACCTGCGGCAAGGGCCAGAAGGGTCAGCAGAGCCGCAAGGGCCACAAGCACAAACTCCAGTTCGAAGGCGGCCAGATGCCCCTCGTCCGTCGTCTCCCGAAGCGCGGCTTCAACAACGCCGCGTTCAACGCGAAGGCGCTCGCGGTCAACGTCTCCGACCTCGAGAAGAAGTTCGAAGCCGGCGCCGAGATCACCCTCGAGGCGCTCGTCAAGGCCGGTTTCGCCGACAACAAGCAGCCGCTCGTGAAAATTCTCGGCAACGGGGAGATCACGAAGAAGGTCACCGTGAAGGGTATCCCCTGCTCGGCTTCCGCGAAGGCCAAGATCGAGGCCGCCGGCGGCTCCGTCGCCTGAGCCCGACTCGAAAATTCTACGAAGGAAGCTATAAAATGAAGAGCGATATCCATCCCGCCTACGGCGAAGCGACGATCACCTGCGCTTGCGGAAACGTCATCAAGACGCGTTCCACGAAGCCGGAGATGACCGTCAACACCTGTTCGGCGTGCCACCCCTACTTCACCGGTCAGAAGACCATGGTCGATACCGAGGGCCGCGTCGATTCGTTCAAGAAGCGCTACGCCAAGTTCGCGAAGTAATCTTGATCGATTCCGCGAGAATAGAAGAAATGCTGGGTCGCCTGGGGTCCGTCGAAGCGGACCTGGGCGACCCCGCCTTTTTGTCGGATCGCGTCCGTTACCGCGCGAAGCTTTCCGAGTATTCGTTTTTGAAGAAGCTCGACTACGCCTGGTGCGCCTACCAGCTCGGCGAGGCGAGCGAGAAGGAGCTCCTCGCGGCGCTCCTGCCGCCCGATCCGCTCGAGGCGCGTAACGCGGTAATGGAAATCCGCGCCGGAACGGGGGGCGAGGAGGCGGCGCTTTTCGCGGGCGACCTTTTCCGTATGTACAGCCGCTACGCCGAGGCGCGCGGCTGGAAGATTTCGGTCATGAACTCGAACTCGACCTCGCTCGACGGTTACAAGGAGGTCGTTTTCACCGTGGTCGGCGAGGGCGCCTACGGGCGGCTCCGCTTCGAATCGGGCGGCCACCGCGTCCAGCGCGTCCCCGTGACCGAGACTCAGGGGCGTATCCACACCTCCGCCGCGACCGTCGTCGTCTTTCCCGAAGCGGACGAGGAGGACGAGCTTGAGATTCCCGAAAAGGACATCCGCATCGATCTTTTCTGCTCGGGCGGCGCGGGCGGCCAGCACGTCAACAAGACCGAGTCCGCGGTCCGCATGACCCACCTGCCGACCGGTCTCGTCGCGATCTGTCAGGACGAGCGCAGTCAGCAGCGCAACCGCGAGAAGTGCTTCGCGACCTTGAAGGCGCGAATCCTCGACTTCAAGCGCCGGGAGGAGGAGGCGAAACTCGGCGCGAGCCGGATGAGTCTTCGCGGCTCCGGCGACCGTTCGGAGCGCATCCGGACCTACAATTTTCCCCAGAACCGTATGACCGACCACCGCGTCGATCTGACCCTTTACTCGCTCGACCGGATAATCGAGGGCGAAATGGACCCGCTCCTCGACGCGCTCCAGTCCCACGACCTCGACGAGCGGATCTCGATCGCCTTGAAATGAAAAAGATAACGCGACTTCTTGCGGCGACGGCGATTGCGCTGTCGCTTTCGCTTTCCGCCGAAATCACCGAAATCGACGGCGTCAAGTACGAGTGCAAGGACGGCATCTGCATGCCGGTCGAAGAGAGCGGCTTTAACGCGCTTTTCCCGGGCGTCGCGGGCGGCGTCACGGAAGCGTCGCCCGAGGCGGTCGAGACGCCGCCCGCCGCGCCCGCGGCGAACGTCGCGGCTCCGCGCTTCGCCTTCGGCTACATGAAGGCGTCCGAGTTCCTCGCCTTCCTGCGTGGCGAGACCAGGACGGCCGATCCCGCGGGCGCGTCGTCTCTCGCGGGGAAGTCGTGGTGGCTCGTCCTTATCCTCGTCTTTCTCGGCGGGCTCGCGATGAACTTGACGCCGTGCGTCTTGCCGATGATGCCGATAAACCTGATGGTGATCGGTAAGTCAGCCTCGCGCGGCGCCCTCTACGGACTCGGAATCGCGCTCGCGTACGGGACGATGGGTTTACTTGCCGCGGTCGGCGGGATGGCGTTCGGCGAGATCCAGTCGAACCCGTATTTCAACGCGGCGATCTCCGCCCTCTTCCTCGTTCTCGCGCTCGCACTTCTCGGCGCTTTCTACATCGACTTTTCCGGCAGGCGCGGCGGCTTCGCGGCGAAGCGCGGCGCGATGCTCCCCGGGCTTTTCGCGTTCGCGATGGGCGCGGTGAGCGCGGTTCTCGCTGGCGCGTGCGTCGCGCCGATTCTGATCGCGGTTCTTTTGCTCACGGCCGACCTTTCCGCCCAGGGCCACGTCCTCGCGCTCGGGCTCCCGTTCGTCCTCGGGCTCGGCATGGCGCTTCCCTGGCCGCTCGCGGGCGCGGGGATGCAGGTCCTCCCGAAGCCGGGCGGCTGGATGAAGTGGGTGAACAAGCTCTTCGGCGTCGTCGTTCTCGGCTTCGCCGCGTGGTACGGCTATCTCGCGTACGAGGGCTTCCGTCCCGTGAAGGCCGAGCCGGCCTCGCTCCTTGAGTCCGGCGGCGGCTATCTCGCGACGCCCGCGACGTTCGACGCGTGTTTCGCCGAGGCGCAAAAGGCGGGCAGGCCGATCTTCGTCGACTGCTGGGCGACCTGGTGCAAGAACTGCGCCGCGATGGAAAAGACGACGCTCGTCGATGAAAAGGTCCGCCGCGCGCTCAAGGAGTTCACCGTCATCCGGCTTCAGGCTGAAAACCTGAAGGAACTTAAAGCGAAGCCGGACTTCGCGGACGTGAAGGGGCTTCCCGCGTTCGCGGTTTACGAAGTCCGCTGAGATTCATCCGTTCGCCCGCAGGTCGCGGGCGAATTTTGGTATAATATAAAGATTATGGAAACGAACGAATACCGTGAGCAGCGTCTTCAGTCGATGAAGAGCTTGAAAGAGATGGGCTACGAGCCCTTCGGGTGTAAGTACGACCACGTCGACCTCAGAGTCGCGCGCGAGACTTTCGAGGAGGGTAAGTCGATCCGCCTCGCCGGGCGGCTCCTGATGATCCGCCGCATGGGGAAGATGAACTTCGCGACGATGAACGACGGCACGGGGAAGTTCCAGCTTATCTTCAAGCGCGACGAGCTTTCCGAGACCGCGTTCGCCGCGTTCAAGCTTCTGAACCTCGGCGACATCATCGGCGCGGAGGGCACGCTCTTCACGACCCAGAAGGGCGAGAAGTCGCTCGTCGTCAAGGACTGGACGATGCTCGCGAAGGCGCTCGAGCAACCGCCGGAGAAGTTCCACGGCCTCGCCGACCAGGAGGAGTGCTACCGCCGCCGCTACGTCGACCTGATGACGAACGACGAGTCGCGCGAGCGCTTCTTCACCCGCTCGAAACTCCTGATGGAAATCCGTAAGTATCTCTGGAGTAAGGGCTTCGTCGAAGTCGAAACCCCGATTCTCCAGGATCAGGCCGGCGGCGCCGCGGCGAAGCCGTTCTTCTCCCACTACAACGCGCTCGACAAGGACTGCGTGATGCGCATCGCGCCGGAGCTTTACCTTAAGCGCCTCCTCGTCGGCGGGATGAACAAGGTCTTCGAGCTCGGGAAGGACTTCCGCAACGAGGGCATCGACCGCACCCACAACCCCGAGTTCACCGTCTGCGAGATCTACGAGGCGTACGGCGACCGGACGTCGATGGAGGCGATCATGGAAGGGCTCCTTCCGCACCTCTGCGACACCGTGATCGGGAAGCGCGAAGTCCCCTACGGCGACACGGGCGTCACGATCAACTTCAACCCGCCCTACCGCCGCGTCGCCTACAAGGACCTCGTGAAGGAACTGATGGGCGAAGACTGGTTCACGCTCGATTTCGCGACCCAGCTCGCGAAGGCGAAGGCGAAGGGGAAGGAGACCGAGACGAACCTCGAGCTCGACGGCGTAACGACCGAACTCGCGCTCACCCACGAGGTCTACGACAAGCTCATCGAGAAGAACCTGATGCAGCCGACTTTCGTCACTCGCATCCCGCACGAGTTCGTCCCGCTCGCGAAGGCGTGCAAGGACGATCCCTCGCTCGTCGACGTCTTCGAGTTCGTCGTCGCCGGCCGCGAGCTCTGCCCGGGCTACACCGAGCAGAACGACCCGATCGAGCAGCGCAAGGCGCTCGAGAACCAGGCGGGCGAAGACACCGAGAAGATCGACGAGGATTTCATCTCCGCGCTCGAGTGCGGCATGCCCCCGACCGGCGGCCTCGGCTTTGGCGTCGACCGCCTCGTCATGTTCCTCACGGGCACCGACTCGATCCGCGACGTCGTCCTCTTCCCGCAGCTCAAGCGGAACTGACTTTGAAGTTCCTCTCTTTTTCACTTTTACTTTTTACTTTTTACTTCCATGACTTACGATAAAGATTCGGTAATGGCCTATCACCTCGGCGGCAAGGTCGCGGTGAAGCTTCCCCGTGAACTCAAGACGAAGGACGACCTCTGCCTCGCCTACACCCCGGGCGTCGCCCACGCCGTGAAGGCGATCGCGGCGAAGCCGGAGGACGTCTATGCGTGCACCGCGAAGCCGAACCTCGTCGCCGTCGTCTCGGACGGCACGGCGATCCTCGGCCTCGGCGACCTCGGCGCGACCGCGTCGATCCCGGTGATGGAGGGTAAGGCCGTCCTCTTCAAGGCGTTCGGCGACGTCGACGCCTGGCCCGTCCCGGTGAACCACTGCCGCGTCGGCGGCGCGAACTCGGGGAAGACCGACCCGAAGCGCGTCATCGAGGTCGTGAAGGCGCTCGCCCCGCAGTACGGCGGCGTCAACCTCGAGGACATCGCCGCGCCCGCGTGCTTTGAGATCGAAGATACGCTCGACGCCGAGCTCGATATTCCCGTCTTCCACGACGACCAGTGGGGCACGGCCGTTATTTCGCTTTCCGGCGTCATGAACTTCGCGAAGCTCGCCGGCAAGGAGCTCAAGGATCTGAAGGTCGTCATGAACGGCGCCGGCGCGGCCGGAATCCGCATCTGCGACATGCTCAAGGCGGCGGGCGTCGTCGACGTCACGATGTGCGACACGAAGGGGACGATCCGCACGGACCGCACCGACCTCAACCCGTTCAAGGCGAAGCACGCGCGCGACACGAAGGCGATGACGCTTAAGGAGGCGCTCGCGGGCGCGGACGTCTTCATCGGCGTTTCCGCGGCGAACGTCCTCACGGGCGAGGACGTCAAGAAGATGGCCGATTTCCCGGCGATTTTCGCGATGGCGAACCCCGACCCGGAAATCCGCCCCGAGGAAGTCGCGAAGGCGCTCGAAGGCCGCCGCTACGTGATGGTCACGGGCCGCTCCGACTATCCTAACCAGATCAACAACGTCCTCGGCTTCCCGTATCTCTTCCGCGGCGCGCTCGACGTCCGCGCGACGACGATCAACAAGGAGATGAAGGTCGCCGCCGCGAACGCGCTCGCGCGTCTCGCCCAGGAGCCGGTCCCCGAGGAAATCAAGGCGCTCTATCCGAACGAGAAGCTCGAGTTCGGTACGGGGTACATCATCCCGAAGGCGTTCGACCGCCGTCTCTTCGTCGAGGTCTCCTACGCGGTCGCCGAGGCCGCGGTGAAGACCGGCGTCGCGCGGCTCGCGGTCGATCTCGCCGCGTACCGCAAGGACCTCGAGCGCCGCAACGCCGAGCGCGCGTAAATCCGGGAAAAGTCGCGGGACATGATGAACGAGAACGAGCTCGGGGTCTTCAAGGCGCACGCGCGCTTCCGCGCCGTCATGATCGATTTCATGGCGAGCGAGTCGGACCTCGTCTCGATGCTCGGTCAGCTCGGCCCCGCGACGATGAAGTTCTTCGGCTGCGACGTCGTCGGCTACGACTGCGCCGAGGACGGCGCGGAGCGCTGGTGCCTCGACGGCAAGGGACCCGTGGCGTGCGCGCGCTGCAGGAAGTGCGCCTTCCTCGACGTCGACAACCCGAAGTTCCGGCGTGAGGGCGTCTACCAGTCCGCGGACATCGCGCCCGGCGAGTTCAATCAGCCGGAATTCTGCCCGATCAAGTCGGTCATCACCTCGTCGATCAAGGTCGGCACGCGCCACTGGGGCGTCGTCTCGCTCATGAAGACCGAGCCCCACGGCTTCACCGAGGCGGGCCACGAGAACATGGCGCTTCTCGCGAAGACGGTCGCCGTCATCAAGCGACGCGAGGAGGCCGATAAGGCGAAGAGCTTGTTCTTCTCGACCGTCTCCCACGATATCCGTACGCCGCTTAACGCGATCATCGGCTACTCCCAGCTTCTTAAAAGCGGAATCGCGAACGAGACCGAGCGGAACGCCGCGCTCGGGAACGTGATCAACTGCGGGAACATGCTCCTCGACCTTATCAACGACGTCCTCGACATCTCGAAGCTCGAGGCGGGGTCGATGGCGATCGTGCCGCGGCCGGTGAACGTCGGCGATCTCGTTCAGGAAATCGCCGCGGCGTTCAGACATGAAATCGAGGCGAAGGAGCTCGCCCTGAGGGTCGAAGTCGGCTGGATGCCGATACTGCTCGTCGACCCGCAGCGGCTCCGCCAGATACTTTTCAATCTCGTCGGGAACGCGGTCAAGTTCACTTCCGCGGGCTCGATTTCGATTCACGTCGCCTATTCGGACGGCGAGTTGACGCTCGACGTCGCCGACACGGGGAAGGGCATCCCGCCCGAGGGGCTCACGAAGCTCATGAAGCCGTTCGCCCAGATCGATTCCGGCGCCGGGAAGGGCGAAGGGACGGGGCTCGGCCTTGCGATCTGCCACGGGCTCGCGAAGCGGATGGGCGGCGGCATCACGGTCACGAGCGAAGTCGGGAAGGGGAGCGTTTTCCGCGTGCTGCTGCGCGGCGTCCATCCCGCCGAGCCGGGCGCGCTCTTCGAGTCGCGAAACGCGGCGCCGGTCGTTCCCGCGGCGAACCGCGACGGCAACGTTCTCGTCGTCGACGATTCGCGCGTCAACCGTTCCGTTCTCCGCGCGCTCCTCAAGCGCTTCGGTTTCAACCATGTCGACGAGGCCGAGAACGGCGCCGAGGCGTTCGTGATGCTCCACCAGAAGCGCTACGAGCTCGTTCTGACCGACCTCTGGATGCCCGAAATGGACGGCGAGGATTTCGTCCGCTGCGTCCGCGGCGACCTCTCGCTCGCGAATCTCCCGATCTACGCGGTGACGGCCGATGTCGAGTCGCAGAAACGCGACGCGAGCGCGCTCTTTACGGGAATGATCTTAAAGCCCGTCACCTTCGAGAAGCTGAGCGAGATATTGAAGTGAAAAAACTTTTCCGCCTCTTCTTCGAGATGTTCCGCATCTCGCTTTTCGTCGTGGGGGGCGGCTTCGCGATAATCGCGGTCGCGGAAGAGGTCTTCTCGAAGAAACTCAAGTGGACCGAGGAAGGCGAGCTCATCGGCTCCCTGCCGCTTTTTCAGATGGTCCCCGGAATCATCGCCGGGAACACCGCCGTCTATCTCGGGCGCAAAGTCGCGGGAATCCCGGGCGCGGCGGTCGCGCTCGCGGGCGTCTTCCTCCCGAGCGTGATCGTCTTCTCCGCCGTCTCGGCGGGCTACGACCTCATCCCGCTCGGCAACGCCTATCTCGATGCCGCGTTCCTCGGGCTGCGCGCGTCGCTCACGGGCGTCATCTTCGCGATGATCGTCCGCGGCTGGAGGAAATCGGTCGTCGGCTTCTACGGCTACGCGGCGGCCGCGCTCGCCGTCTTCGCGATCGCGGTCGCTGGGATCAATCCAGCGCTCGTCATTCTCGTCGCGCTCGCGGCTGGCGTCGCGATCAAGTTCTCCGAAGGGACGTGGGCGGGGCGAAGGGTCTTCCGCTCGTTCTGGGCCGTTCCGCTCGTTTTCGTTAAGTACGGGCTCATCGCCTTCGGCGGCGGCTACGTGCTCGTCCCCGTCTACCTCACCGATTTCGTCGGGAAGGCGGCGCCGTACCTGCAGCTCGGCGAGCGCGAGTTCGCGGACGTGATGGCGCTCACCCAGATGACGCCGGGGCCGATTTCGATCAACTGCGCGACTTTCTTCGGCTATCGCTTCGGGCTCGCCGACTTCCCGGGCCTTCCCGCGATGGGGATCGTCTATGCGATCGTCGCGACGGTCGCGATTCTCCTCCCGGGATCGATTCTCCTCTACCTCGCGCTCGGCTCGATGGAACGCTTCAAGGAGAGCCGGTTCGTTCAGGGTATTCTCTTCGGCGTGAAGCCCGTCACCGTCGCGATGATGGCGAACGCGCTTTTCGCCTTTGCGATGATGAGCGTCTGGACCCGCGGCGATTCGGGCGCGACCGCGTTCCATCCGCTCGCGGCGATTCTCGCGGTCGCGGTCGCAGTGCTGATGCTCCTTCGCAAGGTCGGCGTCGTGAAGCTTATCTTCGCCTCGGCGGTCGTATCTGTTCTTTCCGAAATCGCGGCGTACTTATGGCGCGCCATGTAATCAAGATGAAAACACTAGAGAAACTTTCCGCGTGGCTCGCTAAGGAGACGCCCTGGTTCATCACGGCGGTCGCGGTCGCGACATATCTCGACGAGGTGACGTTTGCGGGCTCGCTTCCGCCGCTTTTCACGTGGGTCCGCGGCGGCGTCCAGACCGCGATTCTCGGCGTCATCATGCTGACGATGGGGATGACGCTCGCGAAGGAGGATTTCCGGATCCTCTTCTCGCGCCCGCTCGACATCGCGATCGGGTCGCTCGCCCAGTTCTCGATCATGCCGCTCGTCGCGCTCGGGCTTTCCCGCGCGCTCGCGCTCCCGAAGGAGATCGCGGTCGGGCTGATTCTCGTCGGCTGCTCGCCGGGCGGCGTCTCGTCGAACATCATGAGCTTCCTCTGCAAGGGCGACGTCGCGTTCTCGGTCGGAATCACCTCGCTTTCGACGCTTCTCGCGCCGGTCACGACGCCGATACTGATGCTCTATCTCGCGGGCGCCGAAGTCGACGTCGACGCGGTCGGGATGTTCAAGTCGATCCTGCTCGTGACTCTCGCGCCGATCGCGCTCGGCTTCACGATCAACACGCTCTTCGGCGCGAAGGCGTGGTTCGCGCGCTTTAAAAGACTCCTTCCCGGCGTCGCGGTCCTCGCGCTCGCGATGATCGTCGGCGGGGTCGTGAGCGCCCAGGGCGTGATGCTCGCGAAGACGGGCGCGCTCATCTTCCTCGCGGTCTTCCTCCACAATTCGCTCGGTTACGTCTTCGGCTATCTTACCGGCGTCGTCGCGCGCTTCACGAACCCGAAGAAGCGCACGATCGCGATCGAGGTCGGGATGCAGAACGCGGGGCTCGCGACGGTGCTCGCGACCGCCCACTTCCCGGCGATGCCCGAGGCCGCGATCGCTTCCGCCGTCTCCTGCGTCTGGCACTCGATCTCCGGCGCGCTCCTCGCGGGTCTTTTCAACGCGGTCGACCGCCTGTTCGCGCGGAAAGGCGCCGGTGTCGTAAAAGATTGACACTTTGCGGCGGAAGTTGGTAGAATGTTCTCAATTAAGAAAAAAAAATCGGTAATTATCTGAGCCCATGAAGAACACCGCCAGCGAAATTCTTTCCGCGATCACGAAGCAGCTCTACAGCTTCAACCTGACGATCGAGCTCGAAACCGGCAATTTCTCGCTCATTTCCGGTACGGGGATGGAGACGGAAATCGACCGGATGAGCCGCGTCTCGACCTATCGCGAGTGCTGCGACATTCTCCTAAAAGACATCGCCCCCGAATACCGTCGTCAGGCGCGCGAACTGATCGCGCTCGACTTTCTCCGCGACCGCGAGGGCCAGGACGGATTCGTCGGCACGCTCGAATACGCGATCGACGCGGGCGGGCGCCGGCTCTGGCGCGAAATCAACGTCTTCATGGGCTCGGAGGCCGAGGGCGGCGCCGTCGCGAACATCCTCGGGCGCGACATCACGAGCCGTCACGAGGAGCAGGACGCGCTCAGCCGCGAACTGAAGGCCGCGGCCGCGAAGGACAACATTCTTTCCGGCATCACCCAGGCCCTTTACTCTTACAACATCACCGTCGACCTGACGACGCGCCGCTATACGCTCATCACCGGCACCGGTCTTCCGCGCCTCGTCGCCTTCCTGAAGTCGACCGACGATTATTCGCGGATGGCGGACTACTGCATGGGCCACGTCCCTAAGGAGTACCGCGCCGAGGCGCGCCGCCGTTTCGGCGCGGACCGGATGATCGACCCCGCCTTTCCGAGCGGCTTCGTCGGCCGCTACGAGTTCCCGAGCGACATCGAGGGCGCGTGGGGCTGGCACGAGATCAACGTCTTCCGCTCGGTGAACGAATACGGCAACCCGATCGCGAACATCCTCGGGCGCGATGTCACCGAGGTGCACGCGAGCCAGGAGCGCCACGAGCGCGAGCTTCGCGCGGCGGCGGCGAAGGACAACATCCTCTCGACGATCACGAAGGCGCTCTACAGCTTCAACTTGACGGTCAACCTCGCGAGCCAGCGCTACGACCTGATCGTCGGCACCGGCATGGAGCAGGTCGTCGCGTTCTTCCAGGAGAACGACCAGTACCAGAAGGCGTTCGATTACAAGCTCGGCCTCGTCGACGACGAATACAAGGAGAGCGTCCGGAAGATCTTCTCGATCGAGGAGATCCGCGGCTACGCGGCGGCCGGGCGGAGCGGGCTCATCGATACGATCCAGTACTCGAGCCACGTCGACGGGAAGGGCGTGTGGCACGAAATGTCGCTCTTCATCGGCACGGACTCGAACGGCGAGCCGGTCGCGAACGTGCTCGGGCGCGACATCACCGAGCAGCGCCGCCAGGAGCAGATCGAGTCGGACATCCTCGCCCAGCGCCGCGCGAACGAGGCGAAGAGCTACTTCTTCTCGACGGTGAGCCACGATATCCGTACGCCGCTCAACGCGATCTGCGGCTTCGCCGAGATTCTCGAGATGGGCGTCGAAAGCGAGGAGGACCGGAAGAACTACATTTCGTCGATCCGCTCCTCCGGTAAGCTCCTCCTCGAACTCATCAACGACGTTCTCGACCTCTCGAAACTCGAGTCGGGGAAGATGGAGATCGTCCCCGAGCCGACGAATCTCCACGATCTCGTCGACGAGGTCGTCCGCGCCTTCTCGGTCGTCAAGGCCTCGAAGCGCGTCGCGCTCGCGGCGGAGTTCCACGACGTCCCGCGCTTCGTTCAGATCGACCCGCAGCGCATCCGCCAGATTCTTTTCAACCTGATCGGGAACGCGATGAAGTTCACCGACCGCGGCTCGGTCACCGTCGTTCTCGGAATGGAGAAGAACGAGCTCACGCTCGCCGTCCGCGATACCGGGTGCGGAATTCCTGAAGGACAGCTCGCGAACATCCTCCAGCCGTACGTGCAGATCAGCACCGGGCGGACGAGCGGTGGAACGGGCCTGGGGCTTGCGATCTGCAAGCAGCTCGCCGAGCGCATGGGCGGAACGATCACGGTCGCGAGCAAGGTTGGCGAGGGCTCGGTATTCACCCTCCGCCTCCCCAACATCGCGACGATCGTCGACACCCAGGACCTCAAGAAGACGGTAGAGCGCGTCACCGATTCGCTCGATAAGCCGCTCCACGTTCTCGCGGTTGACGACGTTCCCGTCAACCTCAAACTGATCGGCGTCTTCGCGAAGAAGCTCGGAGTCAATCGAATCGACATGGCGGCGAACGGCCGCGAGGCGCTTTCGATTATCGAGCGCGAGTTCGCGGCGGGAACGCCGTTCGATCTCGTCCTCACCGATATGTGGATGCCGGAGATGGACGGCGAAGGGCTCTGCCGCTCGATCCGCGCGGATGGCCGCTTCAAGGGGCTTCGCGTAATTGCGCTTACCGCCGACATCGAGGCGAACAAGAATTTCCGCGAAATCGGTTTCGACGATATCGTCCTGAAGCCGATGACGCTCGACAAGCTCCGGAGCGTCATCGCGGGCGAGTGAAACCGTTTCGGATAAGGACTTGATCATGAATTTTCCGCATATCGTCACCGTCGCGCGTGAGTACGTCGCGACCGCCCTCGGACTTGAAGGCGAGGAACTCGAGGAATTCGTCGATTCGTTCCTCGTTTCGCTCAAGGAGGCCGAGCGGGATTTCGCCGCGCAGGCGGAGAACCCAGACCTCGCGAAGATCCGCGAGATCAATCACCGCCTCCGCGGCATTCTCGGAACTGTTGAAGTCCCGGAACTCGCGGCGCTCAATGAAGAGATGAACGCCGCCGCGAAGGCGGGCGACGTCGCCAGGGTGAAAGCCGTCCTCGCGCGCATGCGCATAAACACCTGATTGCGCCATCGGGGCGGGGTTCCCGCCGCGGGTGAAGTTCTGCGTGTAGAAAACGAGCTTTAAGCTGTAAAGAGCGTGAAAAACGTAAGCCGCTCGTGCTGATGGGGGCGCGTCAGGTTGGTTGATCGATACGCGGCGCGCTTGTGAATTTCAATCAAGACATATCTGCCATGAATCGCAGCTTGAGAATCTCGGTGATAATCGTTACCTGGAACGGCGACCCGTTACTCGAGGCCTGCCTTGAATCGCTTCACAGAGTTTATGGAACGGAACTCGAGATAGTGGTCGTCGACAATGCGAATCTTGAATTGACGCGCAGACTGTCGTCAGCGTTTGCAAATGTCAAGTATGTAGCCGCGCCGGAGAATCTCGGCTTCGCCGGCGGGAACAATCTTGGGCTTGCGTTTTGCACACGGGAATACATACTCCTTCTGAATAACGACACTGTCGTTCACGACGATTCCTTTTCACCGCTTGCGCAATTTCTTGATGAACATCGCAAGGTCGGTATCGTTCAGGGTACGATGATAATTCCCGGCTTCGGTTTTGATGATTGCGGCGTTCAAATGACTCCATTCGGGATCCAACGTCATCTTCATCGCGGTGAATCTGATTGCGGGAGACTGCATCCCCGGCGGGTTACAGCGGCAAAAGGCGCGATGATGATGATTCGCAGAAAAGCGGTAGATGATTGCGGATTCCTTTTCTACGACCACTTCAAAAGCTATTTCGAGGAAACTGATTTCTGCCGTCGCGCGACGAACCATGGCTGGGAGGTGTGGTTCGTGCCAACGCCTCCGATTGATCACCTTTGCGGGGCTACATCTTCGAAATTCGCGCGTGATGATGTCTGGCGACAGTATTTCCGAAATATACTCTACTCCTTCGCCCGTAATTGGGGCTTTTGGGGAAGATTCGTAATGCTGCCGTCATTCGCTTTCGCTGCATTCTGCCTGAGTCCGCGCAATCTCATCTCGGCCGTCGGCAGTTTACGACGGGAATAGAAATCGGATTATCGTTCTTTCGCCGGCTCGAATTTTGTCTTGGCGTAATTCCAGATCTTAAGCTCGTCCATCAAATACGAAGATTTGTTATTGAATGACGGTCCGGATTTTCGCATCGGAATGCCGATGATGATGGGGCTTGAGAGAAATGAATCGATGGCGTCAGCGGCGAACTTGGTTCTTATTTTGCAGCCGGTCGACTTCCCGTCAAGCAGAATGGCCACAGTCGGCGTCTCGCCGTTAATCAAAGGTATCCCGGTAATTCCTTTTGCGTCCCAAACGAGCGCATAATGGTGCCAGCCATCATATGGCTTACCCTTGAAAATATCGGAATAGGGCATAAGAAATTTTGCTCCGCGATTCGAGACCATATCCCCGAAGATAAAACGTGTATGAATCCCGCTGTCTCCGCTACCGTTGTTTGAAGCGTATTCCATCATGCCGATTTCTTCGGTCTCGTTTTTGAACATCGTGAAGAAACGTGGATCTCCGCCGGTGGAGAATTCCGTCTTCCCATCTATGAATTTCGCGTAGAATTCAATGCAACCGGATGCGCCCAGTTCCCCGGGATTAAATGGGATCTCTATTGAGGAAAGACCTCTTGCAACATACAAAGCATTGTCGACGATGCGTGCGTTGTTGATTTTAATCTTCGGCCCGACCTCCGGCTCGGCGACCTTCTCCATCGAATCGAAGGAGCAGTGGAAAACGAGGCCGTTTTGCGGGAACGGTTCGTCGGGAATGGTGACGGGCTTGAGCGAAAGCGAACGGATGTCAGAGACGGAGAGCTCGGTGGGGCCGGTCGCGGTGCGGAGCGCGAAGGCGGGAGTACTGACGGCGAGCGAGACGACGTCGCCGTTCGCGAGTGTCGCGGTCGCGCGGTTGCCGCCCTGGTAGAACGAGAGTCGGCGGACGAGACCGGAATCGATCGCGGCGTCGGACTGGAACGCAGTCGAACCGGCGATGGCGGGAGTCCTGAACTCGGCTGAAATCACGGCGCCGCTCCGGAGCGTGATCGTCGCGTCGAGACGGGTCTTCGCCTGCGCGGCGACGGCGCAGGCGGCGAGAGCGAAAGCGAATGTAAAATGAATAATCTTCATAGGTCAGATTATAGCAAAATCGCTGCCTTTACGGCGCGCGGGAGGGGTGAGCTTGGCGAACTAATGAGTTACTCATTAGTTCGCTTCGGAGGTCGAGTCTCTCGCGCGCGGGGGAATGCCGCGATTGTCGGGGGCAGGGCGAGGGTCTGTCCCTATTGACACAGTATCATTGACACAGTAACGTGATTCGCGAGTTTCGCGGGACGGCGTCGGTCGACGCTCTGGGACGGAAGGCCGTTATTCAGGACGAAAGGACGAAGGGACGAAAGGACTAAAGGACGATTTTGTCGGGAAGGGGTGATCGCGGGACGAGGAAACGGTGCCTGCCGGAATGGCTCTCTCAGCAATAAATCGTCCTTTCGTCCCTTAGTTCTTTAGTCCTTTCGTCCTGAATAACCGTCCCTTCGAGTCCCGTCGCCGTCTCCCGCTAAGGTCGCGCAACGCGCGACCGCAAGGATTAGCAATTCCACGATGCTTCATGCTTCATGCTTTATGCTTCATGTCCCGTCCCTTCAGTCCGGATGTCCGGAAGTCCGCAAGTCCTGAGTAATGTCCCTCAAGTCCCGTCCCTCGCGCGTATGCACGCGCACGCGAAAATCTGTTATACTACTTGACGTCATGATGAGCGTGAGTTATCAACAGGTTTGCGCCCATGGGGTCAGACCCCATGGGCAAGACCCCATGGGCAAAGATGATGTCTTTTGATGCAGTTTAGCGGAATAGAATCACTTTATTCGGCGGCGGTCGGGTCTGCGCTTGTGGCGGTCGCCGTTGCGGCTTTACTGTTCTGGGCGGTCGCGGTTTCAGGAGACGTAAAGGGATTTGTTCGGCGATATGTCGCGAGTCCGATGCGGTTCGCGGTGCTGGCGCTCTCGGTCGGAATCGTGACTTATGTCGCCGGAACCAAGCCGTCGACGAATGCGACGGACAGCGCCGGGACAGACGGTGGCGGGATGAACGTGACGGATTTCGTTGAGAACGATTACGATACGGAAGGGTTTGGAGATTCCGGCGATTCGCCGATGACGGTAGATCTGCTCGGCGCGGAATCGGAGAACGACGAGCCGATGCTGCTCGGGCTCGATGAGAGTCAATCGGAGAACACGATCTCGGGCGGTGCAGTTGTCTACGAGCGCTGGTCGCGGCGCGGGGCGTACGACGATCACTTTCGGGTGAACTTCACGAATGACTGGGTGTTCCCCGCGAGCGGGACGAATCGGTGGACTGGCGCGACGGTGTTCGCCGACGGGCGGCTGCGCGGGCTGCTTTGGAACGCGGAAGGGGAGATCGCGATGACGACGAATGTCATCTCGGCGATTCCCGGGGTGTCGACTTTCTACTACGAGTACACGCCGTCAAATTCGTATCGATTCGTGTGGAAGAATTTTGGACTTAACCGCCGCGCGGAGCGGCTCGTTACCGGTGCGGTGGAGCTCTTCAGGAGCGGCGATTACGCGGTCGAGTATGAAGGCGAGCGGGAGTATTTCGCGCGTGCGAATCCGTGGCCGGGGCTGCCGGTCGGACAGAGCGCGGCGGAGCAGGCGGCGACATTATCGGCGGTCGGGACGAATCTTGAAAACGGACTTTATTACATCTCGGCGAATTTCGCCTCCGATCCGGAGGAGTTCGTTCGGCTCGTCTGCGGGACGAACTCGCTCGTCGTCACGAACGCGGGCGAGTATGTCTTCCTTTGCGAGAAGGGTGCGGAGTACGAATTCTGGACCGAGCCGTTCGTCACGAACGTCGTGTGGTCGGCATTCGACGATGTCGCGGCGGATGGTGGTTCGCCGGCGCTGATGTCGGCCGCAGGCTGGGAATACGCCGGGTGCTGGACGACGGACGGCGGATGGCATTGGTTCAATGTTCCGTGGATGACCGCGCTCGGCTACTCGCTCTGGATGCCGACGCTGCGCGGGTCGCCGGATGTAGACCATCTTTACGAAAGCGATTTCCCGAAACTCTTCAGCGCGGTATTGTCGGATGCACCGATGACGAACGGCGTTGTTTTTCTCTGGCAGACCTCGGATCCGAATGTCATTATCGAGTCGCCTGATTCAATTGCGACGAGGATTGACATTGGCACGATTCCGGATTGGCGGGAGTTGTCGCTTTCCGTCACCGCGACAATCAACGGACGTGAATTGATGTCCGTTCTTGACGGCGCATACTACGGGTATGAGCAAGCAGAGCCCGCGTATTATACGATCGCATCGCTTGAGTTGTGTGATGATCTAGGACTTGCGATTCAATGTGATTCGCCGGTGCTTGTCAACGAAAACGTGAGTGTCCGTGTCGGATTGTCGGATCCATGCGAAAGCGCCGAGGAATTCGCATCGCGTTATTCCGGAGCGATACGGCTGGAGTCTTATTCGGTAGATTCGGATGGGGAGCGTGCGATAGCGGATGCGAGTATTCCGATAGCGGGATCATCGGTGCAAATGGTTTCGTGCTATGAGTTTGTGGTGACTGTCGCCGCCACCTGGCTGCAGGCCAATGAACTTGTATCCAATTCCAATGATTGCTGGAACGAGAAAACGACGCTGGATGATTCCTCGGAGACTGCGGGGACGGGCGGATTGCGGAGCGATAGCGATATAGTGGACGCGAATATGCCCGGATTGCTGCGCGGCAGGGTGCGAGGCCCCGGAAATGAATCGCTGGCGCTTGCGATTCCGGAGGGAGTGTTTAATCTGCGATATCTAAAAGCTGCCGGAACGGCGTTCATGGTCGCCAGGGCGGGCAATGTAACCTCGGAGAAGAAACCTGTACAGCAGCAGGCGGATTTCGTGTATTATTCATGCCATGGGTATCATGCTTCAGGAAGACTCGCAGATGAAAATCATAATTCGTATACATGTGATGAGCTGACGCAATTGTGGGGGGATGTCAAAGTGGTGGTAATTGCAGGATGTTCGGTGCTGGATATAAAGAGTTATCGATCTGATTGCTTCGATACCGGGCCGTGGGCGAGAAGAGCGCTTTTTGGAGGTGGAAATTCGTCTCCTGGAGAAATATGGGAAGCAAAAGGTGCTCAAATATATCTGGGCTACGCTTGGCGTGCGCCGACCGACGGCAAGGGCGGGTCTAATGTTACTTTGCGATTCGTTCAAAATCTGAATTCGGGAATGGATTATGTAGCGGCGTGGGGATGCGCAACGGATTCTGACGAATCGAGAAATGCGTGTGCAATTGATTGCAGGACAGAGCCGCATGTATACTGGTATTGGCGTGAAATCAACGGAACTTCAGTATGGACATCCGTAGAGAAAGGAGCATCAGGATGGTAAAACACTTGAGCCTTGCAACTATTACGATAATAGTTTGTGTTTCATCTTGTCTCGCGTATACTAACCTGTTTGACCTGGTTAATGTTCCTATGTCACGCGAAGTGTTGTCACTTATGCCGACTAATGACTATACCAGCGCTCACATGACGCTGTTGTCTTTTCAGCGCGCAATGTATGCGGGAGATTTCACAAATATGTATTATTGCCTGTCAAGCGAATGTGTGCGTAAGAATATGCAGGTGACGAATATATCTGATGTGGCGCTATCGGTAATTGAAGATATCGGGCGCCTGAGTACCAATGCGTCGATTGTGACAATAAAGGAGGTTCGGACGAAGGCCGATAGCTCGAATCGATATGCAGTTGTCATTAAGACAGGTGAGAGAAAAAATGGTTACGAGACTTACGATCGCATGAGGTATGAGCTTATCAGGTCTGACGATGTCTGGAAAATCGACGAATGGGAAGACTTGCTGCCGGGAGAGGACGAGTAATTCTTTTTTCATCGCGGTGCGGCTTCTTCAGATTTACGATTGCGTAAGTTTTGGATGAAGGAGAATAAGATGAAAATCATAACGATGCTTGCGGTTTCGATATCCGTCTTGTCACTAAAGGCGGCGTATCCTACACTGGAGCCGTCAAAAGATATAAACTCGATATCCCGGGAATGTGCAGTTTCACGGTGCGCTCGCTATATAGTCAAATCTCCGATGACGATTTCGCAGAGTTTACAAACCGTCTGGTGCGCGTTAGCAATGCGGATGATGAGCGGAGTCGCCTATTTGCGGAATTGAAAAAATGATGGGATCAATGTTTCTTGCCGTGTCGCTTGCGCTCGCTCCGCTGCCCCGGCCCGAATTTGCCGACACGGAAGTCTCGACGAACATCGTACTTGAGACGCTCGGGGCGCACGAAATCGCGTATTCGTTCCGGCTCGAACTCGCGGCGTCGGAGTCGAACAACGTCGAGCTCGCGTTCGGCGATACGAACAGAATTCATCGCATCGTAGGTTGGGATTCCGGCGCGTGGAAGGATGTCGACGAACTTGCGGAGATCGAGTCGACAGAGCCGGCGGTGGAGAGCGAAGACATAACGCGCTCGCGTACTTGGCGCTTTCGGAAGAGCGCGTGGCCTGTGGGTTGGACGCGGCTCGGTGTAACCGCCCGCGGAGCGGCGCCGAATCCGCGAATCGATATCGACCGCGAACACGATTACTTCTACATTCGCGTGCGATAGCGCGGCGGGGTGAGGACGTTCATCTTGCGGCGTGCGGCGTGCATCTTGCGGCGTGCATCGTGCTTCGTGTCAGACACTGCGTGGCGGTTCGGCCGCGATTCCGGAGCTGAGAATGCGCGCGGCGGGGTGAGTTTGGCGAACTAATGAGTTCAACTCAATAGTTCGCTTTGGCGGTCGGGTCGCGCGCGAGAGAGAATGCCGCGATTGTCAATTGGACAGATAGGACCAATGGGACCAATGGGACCAAT
>R26__coassemble_525_pt1 | contig 23329 bp, 19 predicted proteins | sample R26__metabat2_high_PE_025 | metagenome-assembled genome bin R26 | reverse complement strand
TACTTGCCAGCACGGTCTACGCAGCGAGTGTTGCGATGGCTAATGGCTGGCGGGAGGGGAAAAACATGTTCGATATGAATCGCAGGAATTTTCTTAAAAGCGCTTTCGCCGTCGGCGCCGCGAGCGCGATGTCGGGGTGCGTGACGCCCGGATGGTTCGGCCCGGACGGCGCGCCGATGCACGGTTTCGCCGCGCCGGCGCTGAAGCATATCCGGCTCGGCATCGTCGGCATGGGCGGCCGCGGTCAGGGCGTGATGGAGCGAATCAAGGGACTCCCGGGGATTTCCGTCGTCGCGGTCTGCGACAAGAACCCCGAGAAGATCAAGCAGTCGCAGCAGCGCCTCGCGAACCAGGGGAAGGCGCCCGCGAAGGAATATCTCGGCGACGACGCCTGGCTCGCGCTCTGCGACGATCCCGATGTCGACGTCGTCTACAACACGACCCCGTGGGAGCTCCACGTCCCCGTCGCGCTCGCGGCGATGCGCGGCGGTAAACACGTCTTCACCGAAGTCCCGTCCGCCTTCACGGTCGACGAATGCTGGGAGCTCGTCGAGACGAGCGAGAAGACGAAGAAGCACTGCATGCAGCTCGAGAACTGCTGCTACGGCGAGGTCGAGATGCTTACCCTCAACCTCGTCCGGCTCGGCATGCTCGGCGAGGTGAACCACGCCGAAGGCGCGTACATCCACGATCTCCGCGACATGGTGACCGAGAACTACCCGACCTACGAGTACTGGCGCTATCCGCACAACCGCGATCACGCCGGCAACCGTTACGGGACCCACGGTCTCGTCCCGCTCTGCCTCACGATGGACGTGAACCGCGGCGACCGCCTCGACTACCTCGTCTCGATGGACTCGCGCGAGCTCAATTTCCGCCTCTACAAGGACAACCACTTGAAGGCGGACGATCCGCGCTACGCCGAGGCGATGAAGACGGGCGACATGAACACCTCGCTCATCCGGACGATTCTCGGAAAGACGATCATGATCCAGCACGACGTGAGCTCGCCGCGTCCGTACACGCGCATCCAGCTCGTTTCCGGGACGAAGGGCATCATCAAGGACTATCCCTATCAGATCGCGATCGAGCCTTCGAACGGCGCCGGCGCCCACGGCTGGTACACCCAGGAAGCCGCGAACGAAATCGCGACGAAGTACATGCACCCCCTCTACAAGACGATCGGCGAGCTCGCCAAGCGCGTCGGCGGACACGGCGGCATGGACTTCATCATGGACGCGCGCTGGATCTACTGCCTCCAGCAGGGCCTCCCGCTCGACATGGACGTCTACGACCTCGCGACTACCTGCGTCATCGGCGAGCTTACCGAAAAGTCGGTCAACCGCCGTTCCGCCCCGATCGACATCCCCGACTTCACCCGCGGCGCGTGGCGTACGAACGCGAAGATGGATATCGTCGACATCGATCTCGAGAAGTTCGGCCTCAAGGACGCCGCGATCGAAAAGGCCGCCGATCAGATGAGTGTCTGACCGCGGTCGGCCGGGCTCGAGGAATTCCGAGCCCGGCCGTAACTTTTTGAAATTGCCTATTGACGGGCGAACGCGATATTTGGTATACTATCCAACCAATCACAGGCCAGGTTAGCACAGTTGGTAGTGCGGCTCATTCGTAATGAGCAGGTCGGGGGTTCGAGTCCCTTACCTGGCTCCAGCAATGGCGGGAGTAGATCAATTGGTTAGATCAACAGATTGTGATTCTGTGGGTTGCGGGTTCGAGTCCCGTCTCCTGCCCCATCTTCTAAGGAGTCAATCGTGACGGTAATTGAAACGCTGCTCGACCTTCAGGATGTCGATGGTCGTATCCGCGAACTCGAACACGAGGAAAAGGACCTCCCCCGCCGAATCGCTCTCGAGCGCGCCCGTCTCTCCGGCGTAAACGCCGATCTCCTCGCCGCGAAAGCGACCCAGCAGCAGGCCAACGAGCGCGTTAAGAGCCTCGAAGCCGAAGCGATGAATCTCGACGAATCGATCCGCCGGATGAAGACCTCCCAGATCGCGGCGTCGTCGAATAAGGAATACCAGCAGATTTCGCAGAAGATCGATATGGACAACCACGACCTCGAGGCGCTCCTGAACAACGCCAAGGCCGCGGCCGACGATCTTCCGAGCATCCAGACGAGAATCGACGACGCCCAGGCGCGCTTCGACGCGGAAAAGGGCGGGGTCGACGAAATCGTCGCCGAGTTCGAGGCCCGTCTCGCGGAAGTCAAGGCGGAACTTGAAGCCGCGAAGGCCGAGCGCGCCGAGAAGGCGAAGGCCGTGAACGACCCGAAGATGAAGCTTTACTACGAGCGCCTCCGCACGAAGCGCTGGCCGGTCGTCGTCCCGCTTACGGTCGACGGCGTCTGCGACGGCTGCCATCTCGTTCAGCCGCCGAGCGTAGCCCAGCTCGCCGACGCGAACTCGAAGCTCGGCGCCGCGGGTCGTCCTCAGGTTATCGTCGCCTGCACGATGTGCGGACGAATCCTGTACCGCGACTGAAAACCAATTTTCTCCTGAAGCGGCGGGCGAGTGACCGATCGCTGCCGAGAGGCAGAGGAAAGTCCGGACTCCGCAGGGCGGAGGATCCGCCTCTTAAGGGCGGAAGGCGCGGGGAAAGCCCGCGCGATGGAAAGCGCCACAGAGAACAGACGGCCTCGCAAGAGGTTACGGTGAAAGGGCGGGGTAAGAGCCCACCGGGGCGGCTGAAACGCCGCCCGCACGGCAAGCCCTCCTCGGAGCAAGATCAAATAGGGGATCGACGGGCGGCCCGTCCGGTGACGCCGCAAGGCGTCTTGAGATCCCGGGTTGATTGCTCAGATGAATGATCGGAGTCCCGCAAGGGATGAACAGAATCCGGCTTATTCGCCGCCCGCCGCTTCAGGAGATTCTTTTCTTGCGGAATCTTTGACGGACAGGTGCCGACGCGGTAAAATTTCACCATGCGCCATGCTCGTTATGGTATAATATCGAGATATGAAAGTAGCAGTGGTCGGCATAGTCGGGAGAACCAACGCGGGCAAATCGACGCTCGTGAATCGTCTCGTCGGCGAGAAGGTCTCGATCGTCTCGCCTGTAGAACAGACTACCCGCAACACCGTGCGCGGGATCGTCGCGGATCCGCGCGGGCAGCTCGTTCTTCTCGATACGCCCGGTCTTCACAAGGCCGTCGGCAATCTCGGGAAGATTCTCAATCGAATGGCTCGGCGCTCGGCCGCGGGAACCGATATACTCTGCGTTCTCTTCGACGCCTCGCAGGAGCCGCAGCTCGAGGACGTCGGCTGGATGCAGCGCGTCGCGAAGGAACGCGACGGGAAAGTGATTTTCGTTCTTAACAAAGCCGACAAGTCGCCGTTCTTCGAGACGATGTTCCGTGATGCCTGGAATGAGGCGAAGGGTTCTTCGGCGCTCGAGCCCGTCTGGCTCAAGGCGATTTCAACGACCGAGGGCGGTGCGAACGCGGTACTTGACGCGCTTTTTGATTTCGCCGATGAAGGCGAGGCGCTTTTCGACGACGACATCGTTACCGACTACCCGCGCAAGCTCGCGATCGCCGACTCGATCCGCGAAAAGTATCTCGCGAAACTCCATCAGGAACTGCCGCACGAACTCGGGGTAATCGTCAAGAAGATCGTCGAATCGAACGGTCCGAAGGGACCGGTCTGGGAGGTCGAGGCCGACATTCTCGTCAACCGCGCGTCCCAGAAGCCGATCGTGATCGGGCGCGGCGCCGAGACGATCAAGTACGTCCGCAAGTGCTCCGAGCGCGAACTTTCCGATATCTTCGGCGTCAAGGTCTCGATGGAACTCTGGGTCCGCGTGGAGCCGAACTGGATGAAAAACGAACGCCTGCTCGTTGAGATGGGCTACATGGGAGGCGAGATTTGAGAACCACCGTTCTCACTTTCGCGCTCGCGGCGGCGATTTTCGGCGGCGTTCGCGCGGACGACCTCGAAGTCGCGAAATCGGCGCTCCGTGACGGGCTCTGGGACATCGCCCGCGTTCACGCCGCGAAGGCGGCTCCGGCTTCCGGGACGGATGAGGCGCGGATTATCGAACTTGAAAGCTACGCGCGCGACGGCCGATGGGGCGACGTGCTCGCGGCGCTCGCCTCGCGCGTCGAGGGCCTATCGGAGGAAGAGAAGTATTACCGTGCGCTCGCGCAGTACGAGACGGGCGACGACCGCGCGGCGGCGGATACGCTCGGCGCGACCGCGTTCGGCCGCGCCGATCTGCGGAATCTCGCCGTGCTTCTTCGGGCGATGATCTCGGTCCGCGGCGGTGATTTCGCGGAAGCGCTGAAGACGCTCAAGGGCGTCGATATCGGCGAGGCTGATTCGGTGATGAAGGCGATAGCCGCCGACATCCGGGCCGCTGCTGGCGACCGCAAGGGCGCGGAGGCGCTATGGCGGGAAATCGCCGCCATGAAAACGGCCGGCGAGCGCGAAATCACGATCGCCGCGGTGAATCTTGAAGACGCCGAACTCCTGCGCGGAGTGATCGCGGCGATCACCGACGTCAAGCTCCGCCGCGTCGCCGGGCTCCGCCTCGCGCGGATGCTGCTCGAAGAGCCGCGCACGGCCGTCGAGGGCGAGTCGATCATCCGCCGTATCGTCGGCGTCGATCCCGACGCGGAGGGCGCGGAAGAGGCGTATTCCGCGCTCGCGGCCTCGCTCCTGAAGCGCGGTCGGTGGCAGGAGGCCGCCGACGCGTATCGCGATCTGGTCGCGATCTGGCCGCGGGCGGCGAAACTTTCCGATGTGCAGGAAGGCCGCGGCTGGGCTTTCCGGCGCCTGAATCGTCTTGAAGAGGCTCTTGATGCGTTCTCCAGGGCCGTCGAGTCGGCCGCGAACGACGAATCGCGGGCGACGGCGATGCTCGCGAAGGGCGACGTTCTTTCCGATCTCGGCCGCAAGGCCGATTCGCTCGCGGTGTACCGTGAGATCGCGGCCGGGTATCCGTCGACCGCGGCCGGCGAGAAGATCGCGCTGCAGCTCAAACTGATCGATCTCGAGGAATCCGGGCGCGCGCTTTATCGCGAATACCGGTTCGCCGAGGCCTATTCGGTTTTCGCCGAGCTCGCGACGCTCGACCCCGCGAAGAAATCGAAAGCCGAGCTGATGGAGGTCCTGTGCCTCTACGGTCAGCGCAAGGACGAGGAGGCGGAAAACCGCGCCCGTTACCTTTCCGATTCCGCGACCGACGAAACCGTGAGGTCCGAGGCGACGCTGTGGCTCGCGAAATACGAGTACAATTCGTCGCGGTGGACCGACGCGGCGAAACTGTTCTCGCGCTACGTCGACATGCGACCCGAAGCGGCGGACGCCCCGGAATCGATGCTCTGGTGCTCCCGGGCGCAGCTCGCCGACAACGACTTCCCCGGCGCGATACATACCGTTACGACGCTCGCCGAGAGCTATCCCGATTCGCCGGAAAAGTCCCGCGGGTTTCTCGTTCAGGGCGAGGCGCTTATCGAACTTTCCCGTTTCGACGAGGCGGTGCTCGTTCTTGAACGCGCGGCGATGGATGCGCGCTCGCCCGCCCAGGACCGGCTTTCGGCGAGTCTCCTGAAGGCGGACGCGCTCTTCGCGATGGGGGCGGACAATCCCGTCCGCTACGAGGAAGCGCTCGCGGAATATCGCCGAGTCCGCGAGTCCGCCGACCTCGACCGCACGCTTCGCCTCGCGGTATCGTTCAAGCTCGGGCGGACGCTCGAGAAACTTCGCCGCGTGGACGAGGCCGTCGACCAGTATTATACCGATGTCGTTCTCGCGTACCGCGACGCCGCGGCGACCGGCCGGCAGCTCGGGGACGAGGCTCGCTCGGCGTTCGCGAGGGCGGCCTTCCGGCTTTCCGACATTTTCGAAAGCCGCGGCAGGCCGTCCCAGGCCGTCAATATCCTGAATCTCGTAGTTACGAGCGGTCTCCCGGCGGCCGTGGAGGCGGTCAGACGCCGTGACAGAATAACCCAGAAAGGTTCCTCGCTGTGACAGTATCATCGATTCCGGTCTTCTGGCTTCTCGTCGCCATCGGCGTCGCGTCGCTCTTCGTTTTCCTGGAGCGGCTCCTGTGGTTCCGCCGCGCCCAGATCGACGCCCAGGATTTCATCAAGGGCGTAATCAACGTTCTCGGCGAGGGGAACGCGGACGAAGCGATCGCGATCTGCGACGACGCCGGGGTCCCCGTATCGAACGTGGTCGCGGTCGCCGTCAGGAACCGTAACGGCTCGATCACGGCCATCCGCGACGCGGTCGATTCCCAGGGCCGGCTTGAGGTCGGCCGTTTCGAGCGCCGGCTCGGGACATTGTCCATTCTCGGTCAGGTGGCGCCGCTTCTCGGTCTCCTCGGCACGGTGCTCGGCTTCATCCGCGTCATCCGGCTCGTCGATTCGTCGGAGATACTGCTTCGCGGGCGGCTCGTCTCGCTTTCGATGGATTCGCTCGTCACCGCCGCGCTCGGTCTCGCGATCGCGATCGCCGTCACCGTCATGCACGGCGTTCTCCGCTCGCGCCTTGACCGCATCATCGTCGAGCTCGAGTCCGCCGCGAGCGGAGTGATCGGGTACCTCATTTCGACGAAGGGGGAAAAGTGAACGAGGAGTGGGGCTGGAAACGCGCGGCCGAGAAAGCGCGAAAACGTTACGAAGGCGGACTCATGCGTTCGTTCGTCACGTCCGCGCCGTGGCTTACGGTGGGAGTGCTCCTTCTTATGTTCAATTTTATCTCGACGACGATAACGCGCTCGGAGGGTGTTCTCTTCGACCTCCCGGAAGGCGCGCCGACCGATGCGATCGCGACGAAACTCGTCGCTCTCGCGACCCCGATAGGGCGGCGCACGATCGTCTTCTTCGACGACGCGCGCTACGAGCTTGAACTCGAGTCGGCGCGGAAGGCCCTGACGGAGGATCTGACCGAGCGGGCTCTCTCTCTCGGCGAGACAACGATTCTTGTGCTCGCCGACCGCCGTCTGCCGGGCGGGGACTTGATCGAACTCGCCGAAATCGCGAAATCGTCGGGACTCGAGAGCGTCCTTTTCGCGGAGAAGAACATCGGGGACCCGGCGCCGTGAGCCAGTATTCTCCTCATCCCCGGAAATCGCTGCGGAGCGAACTCTTTCCGGTTATCGCGGTCGTCTTCACGATTCTTTTTCTCGCGGCGGTGTTCCCGTATCCGGCGGTGTTTCACGTTCCGCGGGCGGAGACGCGCGAGCGCGGCGCCTGCAGGTTCGTGAAGCTTTCCGCCGAGGAGTCGTCCGCGGTCATGGCCGCGGCGCGGGCGGCGGTCAAGACCTCGGGCAAGGGAAGGCTCGGAAGTCTCAGGCCCGACATATCCCTCGACGCGATCCCCGAATCGACGCTCGGGAACTTCGTGACGCTTTCCTCCGATTTCGAGCCGCCCAAGGCCGCGCCCATGCGGTATCGTGAACCTCTCTTCCCGCCGACGCGCGCGGCGAGGGAGCCGGAGGCGTTCGCGCCGATCGGCGAGGGCGGGGAAGAGCCGGCGTTCACGCGGGAAAACATGCTTACCATCAAAGAATAATCCAAGTAAGGAGACAGAAAATGACACAGGAAGAAGTGCTTGAAGCCTTTAAGAACACGGGAGCTTTGCTCGAGGGCCATTTCGAGCTTCGCTCGAAGCTCCACTCGAACCGTTACTTTCAGTGCGCGAATGTGCTTCGCTATCCGCGTATCGCGGCGAAGCTCTGCGACGCCGTCGTCGAGAAGATGAAGGCGGGCTGCGATCTCGGGAAGATCGACGGCGTCATCTCGCCCGCGGTCGGCGGCATTCTCGTCGGTCACGAAGTCGCGCGCGCCCTCGACACGAAGTGCGTTTTCGCGGAGAAGGTCCAGGGCGAAGGCGTCGACGCGACCGGGAAGCCGAATACCGTTCTCGCGATGCGCCGCTTCACGCTCAAGGCGGGCGAGCGTTACGTCGTCGCGGAAGACGTCGTCACGAAGGGCGGCCGCGTGCAGGAGACGATCGATCTCGTGAAGGCCGCCGGCTGCGAGGTCGCGGCGGTCTGTCTCCTCGTCGACCGGAGCGCCGGCAAGGTGACGTTCGACGGTATTCCGATGTTCTCGCTCATGCAGATGACGCCCGAGACCTGGACCGCCGAGGAGTGCCCGATGTGCAAGGCGGGCGGCCATCCCGTTCACCCCGGCTCGTGACGCCGCGGCGACGGACGTCGCCGTCACCTTGTCGGGTATGTCACTAAATCCAGTCGGGTGATATAATTGCCGTCATGAAAATCAAGAATATTCTCGCCGTGACCGCCGTGATGTCGGCGGTCCTCCCCGTTTTCGCCGACCTCTATCTCGCCGGCGATTCGACGATGTGCAACTACAGCCCCGCGAAGCAGTACCCGCAGCAGGGATGGGGGCAGGCGCTCGAAAAATACATGAAGAACCCGGCCGAGCTCCACAACTGGGCCGTCGGCGGGCGGAGCGCGAAAAGCTTCAAGGCGGAAGGCCGATGGCAGAAGATCGTCGACGCGCTCAAGCCCGGCGACTTCGTGATCATCGCCTTCGGTCACAACGACGCCAACAAAAAGAAAACCGAGCGCTATTCCTCGCCCGAGGATTACAAGGTCCTGATGAAGGGCTTCGCGGACGACGTGAAGTCGAAGGACGCGACCCTCGTCTTCGCGACATCGATTCCGCATTCGGGCGGCATCTCGAAGGACGAGGAGGGGAAGACCCACGTCCGCGGCTCGGCGGCCGGAATCGGCCAGTATGTCGCGACCACGGTTGCACTCGGCGAGGAGCTCGGGATTCCAGTTCTCGACCTTAACAAGTACGCCTGCGAGGAGTTCGAGAAGATGGGTGCCGACGCCGCCTACCGGCTTTACATGCGCATCAAGCCCGGCGAATACGCGCGACTTCCGAAGGGACAGAACGACGGTTGCCACACCCGCGACACCGGCGCCGATTTCTTCGCGCGCGGCGCGGTCACGATGGCGATCGAGCGCAATCTCCCGATTGCGACGCTCTTCAAGAATCCGAAGGATGTCGAATTCAAGCCCTGCGGGTTCGAAGGTTTCGGCACCGAGGTGAAGCCGCTCAAGGACGATTTCACTCAGGACGAGATCGGCTACGCGAACGAGGACGCCGCGAACAAGGAAGCCGCGAAGGCGGGGAAGAAGGACGACGGCGCCTGGCGGCGTCAGATTCTCGAACTTCGCCGCGAAGGTCGCCGGAAAGGAATGAGCGACAAGGAAGCGAATCAGTGGGCGGCCCAGGAATATCGCCGCCGCGAGAAGGCCGCGAAAGAAGCCGCGAAAGAGACCGCGAATTAACGGTCGATTTCGCTTGGGCCAGTCCCCGGCGTCGGTGGAAAGCGGACCGCGATTTTGCTATAATTTTCACAAAGAAAATTCCAATTGGAAGGAAGTCGTAAATGGCAACTCCTCTCGTCGGTATCGTGATGGGCAGCGATTCGGACTGGCCCCTCGTCAAGAAGGCGTGCGAAACGCTCGACCGTTTCGGCGTAGCGTATGAAACGCGCGTCATTTCGGCGCACCGCACTCCCGACGTCGCGATCGAGTATTCGCGCACGGCGGAAGAGCGCGGGCTCAAGGTCATCATCGCGGCCGCGGGCGGCGCGGCGCACCTGGGCGGCGTTCTCGCCGCGGCGACCGTCCTCCCCGTGATCGGGATTCCCGTCGCGGGCGGCGCGCTCAACGGGCTCGACGCCCTCTACGCGACGGTGCAGATGCCCTCCGGCGTCCCGGTCGCGACGGTCGCGGTCGGCTCTGCGGGTCCTGCGAACGCTGCGCTCCTCGCGGTGCAGATCCTCGGCACCGCCGATCCGGCGCTCCGCGAGAAGTTCCGCGCCCACAAGGCCGAGCTCCGCGACAAGGTCGCGGCGGCGAACGACCGTATCCACAACGCTTAACCAAACACCCAAAGGGAAACGAAGATGAAACTCGAAGAAGCGAAGAAGATGCTCGAGAAGTGCGGCCAGGAACACGTCCTCGCCTACTGGAAGAAACTCGGGAAGAAGGACCAGGAGGCGCTCCTCGCGCAGATCGCTACGATCGAGCCGAAGAACGTTAAGTACTGCGCCGACGCGCTCAAGAACGGCGCCGACGTCCCCGACAGCTCCAAGGGCAAGGCCCCGAAGGTCGCGGTTCTGAAGGGCAAGAAGCTCGCCGAGGCGGTCGCCGCGGGCGAGAAGGAACTGAAGGCCGGCAAGGTCGCGGCACTTCTCGTCGCGGGCGGCCAGGGCTCGCGTCTCGGCTACGATGGACCTAAGGGCTGCTTCGAGATCGGGCCTATCACCAACGCTCCGCTCTTCTACTTCCACGCCCGCAAGATTCTCGCGCGCACGATCCGCTACGGCGCGACGATCCCGTTCTACGTGATGACGAGCGAGGCGAACAACGCCGCGACCGTCAAGTGCTTCGAGGAGAACGACTACTTCGGGCTCAACCCGGACGACGTCTTCTTCTTCACCCAGGGCATGTGGCCCGGGATGACGAAGGAAGGGAAGATCATCCTCGACGCCCCCGGCCATATCTTCATGAGCCCCGACGGCCACGGTGGCTTACTTGCGGCGCTCAAGCGCTCGGGCGCGCTCGCCGACATGAAGAAGCGCGGCATCAAGTCGGTCTTCTTCTTCCAGGTCGATAACCCTCTCGTCGAGATCGCCGACCCCGCGTTCATCGGCTACCACGTCATGAACAAGTCGGAGTACTCGCTCAAGCTCTGCGCGAAGCGCGACCCGAAGGAGAAGGTCGGTATGCCGATGCAGTTCGGCTCCCAGTACCGCATGGTCGAATACACCGAAATGACCGACGAGCAGTGCTACCGGAAGACCGCCTCGGGCGACCTCTACTTCAAGTACGGCTCGCCCGCGATCCACGTCTTCGACCGCGCGTTCCTCGAGCGCGAGGCCGGGAAGGCGATGCCGCTCCACCTCGCCTTCAAGAAGATCCCCTACGTCGACGAGAAGGGCAAGGTCGTGAAGCCCACCGAGCCGAACGGCTACAAGTTCGAGAAGTTCATCTTCGACATCCTCCCGAACGCGAAGACCGCGGCGTTCCTCGCCTTCGACCAGAAGAACGAGTTCTCGCCCGTCAAGAACGCGGAGGGGAGCGACTCGCCCGCGACCTGCAAGGCCGATATGCAGGCGAAGTGGCGCGGCTGGCTCGAGGAGGTCGGCGTCACGGTGAAGGGCGATCTCCCGATCGAGATCGACCCCGCCTACGCGGTCGACGCGGCGGACCTCAAGAATATCGGTCTCTGCCTCGGCGCCGAGTAAAGACCGATGACCGATTTCTCGAAGCTCCTCAACCCCGAGCAATGCGCGGCGGCGACGGCCGGAGAGGGACCTCTCCTCGTCCTCGCCGCGGCGGGAACCGGAAAAACGCGAACCCTGGTCCACAGGGTCGCGTTTTTGTTAGAGCAGGGCGTGCCCCCCGATCGCATTCTCCTCCTGACGTTCACGAACCGCGCCGCCCGCGAGATGCTCGAGCGCGCCCAGAAGCTCGTCGGCGCGGACGCGGCGGCGATCTGGTCGGGAACGTTCCACTCGATCTGCGCGCGCTTTCTGCGCCGCTGGGGCTCGCCGCTCGGCTATCCGCCGTCGTTCACGATCCTCGACGAGGAGGATCAGCGCAAGCTGATGGGCGACATCATCAAGACCTCGGTCGCGAATCCGAAGGACTTCCCGAAGCGCGACGTCGTACTCAAGATGATCAGCGAGGCGGCGAACGAGTGTAAGCCGATCGCCCACATCGCCGCGCGGTGGCAGTCGAAGGCCGCGGGCTTCACCCCCGAGGAGATCGAGAAGGTCGCGAAGATCTACGAGGCGCGGAAGCGCGAGCTCGTCGCGATGGATTTCGACGATCTGCTCGTGAACGGCTTAAAGCTCCTCAAGACCTCGGACCGCGTCCGCGAGATGCTCCAGGAGAAATTCCTCTTCGTCCTCGTCGACGAATACCAGGACACGAACGGCCTTCAGGCCGAATTCACCGATCTGCTCGCGGGGCGCCACCGGAACATCCTCGCCGTCGGCGACGACTTCCAGTGCATCTACACCTGGCGCGGGGCGCAGATCGAGAACATCCTCAGATTTCCGGAGCGCTGGCAGGGCTGCCGGATCATCAAGCTTGAGCGGAACTACCGCTCCGTCCCCGGCGTCCTCGACGTCGCGAACGTGATCATGAAGGATACGCCGAAGGAGTTCCAGAAGACGCTCCTCGCGACGCGCTCGTCGATCGGCGAAAAGCCGTTTCTCACGAAGGTCTACGACGGTCACGCCCAGGCGCAGGAGATTCTCAAGGAAATCAAGCTCGAACATGAGCTCGGCTATCGCTACTCCGATATGGCGGTACTCTACCGCAGTCACTTCCAGTCGATCGACGTCCAGATGACGCTCGCGCGGATGAAGGTGCCGTTCCGGATCACTTCCGGCGTCGGCGTCTTCGAGCAGGTCCACACGAAAGATGTCCTCGCGTATCTGCGGCTCCTCGTCAATCCGACCGACGAGCTGTCGTTCCTCCGTTTCGCGACGCTCCTTCCGGGCGTCGGCGAAGTGAGCGCGAAGAAGTACTGGGAAAAGCTCTCGCGCCGGTTCGACCCGAAGCGGAGCGAGGACCGCGACGCGCTCGGAAAGATGCTCGGCGCGAAGGCGAAGCCGGTCTATCCCGCGCTCGCGAAGGCGATGGAGGCGGCGCCCGGCCATCTCGCCGAGAACGAGGTCGGCGACATCATCTCGAATTTCTGCGATCTCTTCTACGAAGACCATCTCCGCCGCGAGTACGAAGAGGCCGACGCCGAGGACCGTCTCGCCGACGTCGAGGAACTCGCGGCTCAGATCGCCGCGGCGGAGAACGGGCTCGAGGGCTTTCTCGAGGACGTAGCGCTTCTCACGAACCTCGACGCGAAGAAGAACGATCCGAACGACGACCGGCTCACGCTTTCGACAGTCCATCAGGCGAAGGGCATGGAGTGGCCGGTCGTGTTCGTCCCGTGGCTGAGCGAAGGGCTCTTCCCGTCGCAGAAGGCGAGCGAGGAAGGGCGGCTCGACGAAGAGCGCCGGCTTTTCTACGTCGTCGTCACGCGCGCGAAGGACAAGCTCTTTATGTATTCGCCGATGATGCGCAAGATGGCTGATGGCGGCTCGTACCCGGTCGAGGCCTCGCCGTTCGTGAAGGAGATTCCGACGGAGCTCCTCACGATGCGCCGCGCGATGAGCTATTTCGGCGAACAGTCGTCCGCGCCGCAGCAGCGCGGCGGCTATGGCGGCGGTTACGGGAACGGCGGCTACGGTGGCGGCGGCTACGGCGGTTATCGCGGTGGCGGCAGCGGCTACGGCGGCGGTTATGGCGGCGGCGGTTATGGCGGCGGCGGATATTCCCGCGGCGGCTACGGCGGCTCCGCCCCGAAGAAACAGACTGTCGTCAAGACGACCTGGAGGCATTGAGAAGGCGATGCGCGCGAGGTCGAGAACGGGTCAGGTGGCGCTGTATCTCATTATGGCGCTACTTGCCGTTTTCACGCTTGCGCTCCTCAATGTCGACACCTTTCTCGCCGTCCGCGCGAAGATGCGCGTCGAAAACGGCGGCGACGCGGCCGCGATCGCCGCGGCGCGGAAGCAGGGCTCGCTCCTTAATGAGATCGGCCGGCTCAACGTCGCGCATATCGAAGCCGCGCTCGAGGGCGACCGCGAAAAGGGCGCCGAGATCGTCCTTCGCCAGCGCCGCCTCGCGCTCATCGGGCCGCTCGACGCGCTTCGGTGCGCGAACGACGCCGCGAAGAAGAACTCGATGCCCGTCCGCGACGAGTTCGCGAAGATTCTCTCCGCGCACGTCTCCGACATAATTTCGATCTACGCGGCGGCGAAGGACGAGAACGACCCTTACCCCGAGTCGTACCCCGAGGCGTGGACCGAATACGCGAACACGATCGCCGGGATCGCGGCGGAAGGGCTCGCGACCGGTCCCGACAACATCGAGTTCTATCATGCGGCGGGCGGCCATCTCCTCCTCCGGCGCGAGTTCTATCACGCGATCGCGGGGCGCGACTGGTGCTGGTTCCACTTCAACGCCTACAGCGCGCTCGCCGATTACTCGAATTACCAGAGCTGGAGTCCGCTCCCGGAAGGCCGCGGGCAGTCCTGCGACAACAGCGAGATCTTCTCGCTCCACGTCCACGCGGTCACCGGTTCGCTCGCCGACATGATCGGCCGCGACGAGGCGATGCGGCTCGTGAAGGAATACGGCTCGGGGAAGACCTACTCCGGTACCGCGGAATTTCTCGAGGGCGAGGATCTTCTCGATGACGAGAACGAGACCTGGTTCTTCTTCGAAGAGTCGGCGTGGGGACGCTGGTTCAACGGCCGCGCGCTCGCCGGTGACGAGGACGGCGGGACTTTCCCGATTATCGGCGAGGTGAAGGATGAGTACAACGTCTTCGGCGCAGGCGCGGTCTGCCGCTCGGTCTACCCCTCCGACTCGCTCGCGAACAACACGACGAGCGACCATATCTGGTGCGCCGCGGCGAAGCCGTTCGGCGCCGCGCGGGACGCGTTCGGGGCGGCGACGCCGGTGACCGCGAGCAGTTTCTTCGTCATCCCCGCGTTCACCGACGCGCGGCTCATTCCCGTCGACGCCGCGCCGGGCGCGTGTCTCGCGACTGCCGATTTCGAGTGGGTGAACCATGTGCGCAATCACATCGCGAAATACCTTGAAAAGGGACCGCGCGCGAATTCTTGCTACTATTGCGAACAGCTGCGCGCGTGGGAGCGCCCGAGCTTCCACCACGAGGGCGTCATCTGGCTCAAGTACAATTCTGGAACGTGCGTCCGGTCGACGGGCGGCACGGGCAGCAGCGGAGGAACGAGCCGTGGTCACTGAGCGCGCTATTCTCTTCCGCCGGGGACAGGCGATGATGGAGCTCGCGGTCGGAATGCTCGCGGTCGCGATCGTCTTTTCGGCGATCTTCGGCTTTCTCGAGTACATCGTCCGCTCGCTCGATTCCCAACGTGAACTGCGCGCGAAGGCCGGGACCGAGGCGATGACCTCGAGCGGCTTCGACGGGAGCTATTCGAGCGCGACCGAATCGGGAACCGTGAAGGTCGAACCGTTCGCCGCCGAATACGTGTTCGGCGAAGAGGAATTTAAAATCAAGGAGCAGGTCCACATACCTGCAATGAAAGGAATGATCGAATGAAGACGAATCCGTTCGCCGCGCGTCTCGCGGCTTTCGCCGGTAAAATCAAGGAACGCGGGCTCGACGCCGCGCTCGTCCACACCGAGCCGAACGTTAAGGCCCTGACTGGACTCGATTGCGACAACGCCCGTGTCGTCGTCTACCCGAACGGCAAGGCGATTTTCTACACCGATTTCCGCTACATCCCGATGGTCGAGCGCTGCGCGCCGTGGATTCCCGTGAAGGACATCAAGAAGAAAGTGTCGGTCAAGGGTACGAAGCTCGGCTACGAGGGCTCGATCACGGCCGCGAAACTGAAGAAGCTCGAAGAGACTTACGATGGCGCGGAATTCACCGACGTTCTCGACGACATCCTCGAGCTCCGTGCGGTGAAGACCGCGGACGAACTCGACAAGCTCCGCGCCGCCGAGAAGCTCAACGACGAAATCTGGAGCGACGCGCAGAAGGCGTTCAAGCCCGGCATGACCGAGAAGGCGATGGCGCGCGTCATCCAGCACCTGATGATCGAGCGCGGCGACGGCGAGGCCTTCGCGACGATCGTCTGCGTCGGCGCGAACGCGGCCGAGTGCCACCACGTCCCGGACGACACCGTCTGGACCGGGAAGGAGCCGATCCTCGTCGATATGGGCGTGAAGCTCAACGGCTACTGCTCCGACATGACCCGTAACGTCGTCCCGGAAAAGGCGACGAAGGAATACCGGAAGATCTACGACCTCGTCCTCGAGGCGAACCTGAAGGGCATCGCCGCCGCGAAGCCGGGGATGACTTCCGGCGACCTCGACGCAGTCGCGCGGAAGTTCCTCAAGTCGAAGGGCTACGAGAAGGAATTCGGTCACTCGCTCGGTCACGGCGTCGGCATCGAGATCCACGAGTCGCCGTGGGCCGCGAAGAAGCAGAAGACCGTCTTGAAGCCCGGCATGTCGGTCACGATCGAGCCCGGTATCTACATCCCCGGCAAGCTCGGCGTCCGGATCGAGGACCTCGTTCTCATCACCGAAACGGGCTGCGAAGTAATCTCCCACAGCGCGAAATAATGATGAGCGAAGCGGAACTCCTTTCGCCGGCGGGCGATTTCGACACGGCGCTTTCGGCCTTCGCCGCGGGCGCGGACGCGGTCTACTGCGGGCTCGCCGATTTCTCGGCGCGCGCCTTCGCGAAGAACTTCTCTCGCGAAGACCTCGCGAAGCTCGTCCGGTACGCCCGTGCGAACGGAAAGAAAGTGTATGTCACCTTCAACACCGTTCTCGACGAGGACGCGGTCGAAGGCGCGGTCGAGACGCTCGCGGACCTCGAGGAAATCGGCCCCGATGCGCTGATCGTCCAGGATCTCGGCGTCGCGCGGCTCGTCCGGAAGCACTTCCCGGGCCTCGCGATCCACGCCTCGACCCAGCTCGTCGCGCACAATCTCGAAGGGGTTCTCGCGATGAAGGAGCTCGGCTTCAGCCGCGTCGTCCTCGCCCGCGAACTGTCGCTCGAGGAAATCACCTCGATCGCGAAACGCTCGGGGGTCGAGCTCGAGGCGTTCATCCACGGCGCGCTCTGCTATTCGGTCTCCGGACTTTGCCTCTTTTCCGCGATGGAGAAGGACCGCTCCGGGAACCGCGGCAAGTGCGCCTACTGCTGCCGCTTACCGTACGAGACCGAGTCGGGCGATAAGACGCTCTCCTTTTCGATGAAGGACCTTCGTCTCGGCGAAGACGTCCGCAAGCTCGTCGCCGCGGGCGTCGTCTCGCTCAAGATCGAAGGCCGGATGAAGAGCCCGCTCTATGTCTCGACCGTCACTAAGTATTATCGCGACATTCTTGACTCCTCTTCCTCTCACCTTCTCACCCCCTCTTCCTCTCACCCTCTTCCCCTCTCACCCTCTCACCTTCTCACCCCCTCACCCTCTCTCGCCGATCTCGAGACCGTATTCTCCCGTCGCACGACGGAACTCTACCTGAACGGCCGCGGCGCGAAAGGGGTGATCGACCCCGAATCGCTCGGCCATCTCGGTACGCCGATCGGGACGGTGAAGCGCGTCACGAAAGACCGCGAAGGGAACGCGTGGCTCCGCTTCCACACGGCGCGCGCGCTCGAAAAGCACGACGGGCTCCAGTTCGCGTCGCCCGAGGGCGGCAAGCCCGTCGGCTTCGGCATCACGATGATGCGTCAGGCGATTTCGCGCGCGCCCGTCTTCGAGGTCGCGGCGGGAACCGACGTCGAGATTCTTTTGCCGCCGCCCGACAAGGAGCGCCCGCTCGACATCCGGTCCGGCGCGACCGTCTACTGCTCGATGTCGAACAAGGTGAAGCGCGACTTCCCGGTCCCGTCGTTCCGCCCGAGCGATTACCCGGGGACGGTGAAGGTCGACGTCGAAGTGACGATCGCGCCCGATCGCATCGTCGCGAACGGGCACGAAATCCGCGGCTCATTTATGGCCGCGAAGAACCCCGACAAGACCGCGGACGCCGTCCGCAAGGCGTTCTCGAAGCTCGGCGAAACGGGCTACGCGCTCGGGAAGCTCACGGTGAACGACCCCGGGAAGCTTTTCGCGCCGATGAGCGTCCTCAACGATCTCCGCCGCGATCTCGTCGAATCGCTCGACGAAGAGCGCGCGAAAGCGAAGCGCGCGAAGATCGAGCGCGCGCTCGCCGACGACGAGACCGGCTCCTATTCTCCATCCCGCGCCTTCCGCCGCGTGAAGCTCCGTCCCGACGAGCCGCTTCCCCCCGGCACCTGGGACGAAATCATCGTCGCAATCAATTCCTCCACTCCTTCCGACCATGTTTCATGCTTCATGCTTCATGCTTCATGTCCGTGTAGACTGGCTCTGCCGGTCTACACGGCGGAGCCCGACTTCAATCGCCTCCGCGTCGCGGTGAAGCGGTTTATCCGCGAAGGTTTCACCGCGTTCGAGGCGAGCGATCTCGCGACCGTGCGGATGCTGAAGGGTCTCGGAGTCGAGGACATCACCGCCGACTGGACATGCTACGCGTTCAACGCCCACGCGCTCGCCGCGTGGACGGAATTCGGGGTTAAGCGCTTCGTCGCGAGCCCGGAGAACAACCGCGAGAATCTCGTCTTCCTCGCCGAGAGCGGCTACGACGTCGAGATTCTTTCGCAGCAGTCGACGCCGCTATTTATCTCGCTCCACGAACCGGAGCGGAAGGGCGGGGATCTCCGCGACTCAAACGGCCGCGAAATCGCGGTCTTCGAGCGGGACGGAATGTGGATCACGACGAAGCGCGCGCCGCGCGTTTTCACGGTGCCGGCCGGCGCCTCGTCGCGCGTCGATCTTTCCTGGGATCCGCCGGTCGCGGAAACGATTAATGAGGTAAAAGCGTGATCACCAAACTTCTTAAGCGTCTGCAGATTCTCTTCTGGCTCCTGCCGGGATTTCTCCTTTACGCGTCATTCCCGCCGATGGGCGAGAAGACCGACATCGTCTTCGCGCTCGCGCCGCTCCTCTGGGTCGCGCGCCGCGATGAGGTGAAGAAGGCGACGCGCACGTGGTTCCTCGCGGGGCTCGTCTTCTGGGTCGGGACGCTCGCGTGGATGCCCGCGATCGTGAAAAATGGCGGACCGTGGCCGCTCGTCGTCCTCGGCTGGGGCGCGCTCGCCGCGTACTGCGCGCTCTACTTCGCCGCGTTCGGCTTTCTCGCCGCGAAGTTCTGGCACTGGGCGAACCGCGGCGAATGCGGCGAGGCGCCCGCGTACTGGAAGCGCCTCGTCGGCCTCGTCATAGTCGAACCGATCCTCTGGGCGGGTCTCGAGCTCGTCCGCTCGCGTTTCGGCGGCGGCTTCGCATGGAACCAGCTCGGCGTCGCCGCGGTGAACGCCGGTTTCGGCGCGCCCGCGGCGCTCGGCGGCGTCTATCTCCTGAGCGCGCTCGTCGTGCTCGTGAACGGGACGATCACTTCGATCGCGGAGCGGATGCTCGAGCCGATTCTCCCGCTGAAGCGCAAGGCGCCGGACGGGTTCCCCGTCGCGCCGCTCGCGGTTCCGCGCTGGGCCCGCAGCGTCGAGACCTTCCTACCGCTCTTTCTCGTCTGGGCGGTTTTCAAGCTCCCGTCATTCATCTCCTGTCCGTCATCCATCGCCTTTCATTCGTCATCTCTTTCCGTAGCTCTCGTTCAACGCGACTTTCCCTGCGTCTTCAAGCCGCAATCCGAGCGCCCGCTCGACGTTTACAAGCGTCTTCTCGCGAATGTCTCGCCCTTGAAGCCCGACCTCGTCGTTCTTCCCGAAAGCGCGATGTGCGAGATCTCCGAAGATGAATATTTCGCCGCATTCGTTCTTCATTCGACCGGCGCGAACGCTCTCCTCTCGGGGACCTCCCGCTCCGACGGCACGAATCTCTTCAATTCGGTCGCTCTCTATGAGCCGAATCCTTCAAGTCTACTCGAACGCATCGAATACTCCGCGCTCCGCACTCAATACTACGACAAAGTCCATCTCGTCCCGTTCGGCGAGTACATCCCGGGCGACAAGATCGTGAAGGCGCTTCAGAAGCTCGCGCCGGTCGGGAGCTGCACTCCGGGCGAGCCGAAGTTACTCGAGCTTGAAAACGGCGTCAAGCTCGGCGTCGCGATCTGCTACGAGGACACCGATTCGGCGCTTGTGGGAAAACTCACCGCGATGGGCGCGGACGCGCTCGTCTTCGTGACGAACGATGCGTGGTTTTCGAATTCCGACGAGACCGTCTCCCACGCCTGGCAGGCGGTCGCCCGCGCGATCGAGACGGGGCTCCCGGTGATCCGCGTCGGCAACTCCGGCGTCACCGGCGTCGTCACGCCGGACGGCGAGACGAACTGGCTCGCGGACGCGAAGGGCCGCCCGCTCGTCGACCGCGAGGGAACGATGTTCGAACGGGTCGCGGTCGGCGCGAAAGGCCGGACCTTCTACAACATTGTCGGCGATATTCCGCTTTTCGTCGCGTTCGTTTTGTTGCTGCTGGTCGGGTTTTTCGGTAAAGTTCTGAAAAGGGAAGGTGAAGACTTTACGCTCAATGTAAAAGATTTTCCGAAAATGAAATGATTTTACATCAGGTGCTTGATTTGCCATTCGAGATGTGGGATAATATCCGCCCATGAACATCGCTTTATCTCCGGAAATCCCGGTTCTCCAGGAAATCACCCGCGCGCTCGTCAAAGAAAAGAACGTTCGCGCGCTCCTCGAAACCGTACTCGAAATTCTGAAAAGCCGCATGGGCATGCTCCGCGGCACTTTCACTCTTCTCGAAGGCGACGAGCTCAGAATCGAGGCGACGACCGAAGACCTTAACGCCGAGGAGAAGGCGCTCGGGCGCTATCGAATCGGCGAAGGCATCACGGGATCGGTCGCGCGGACGGGGAAGTCGGAAGTGGTCCGCGACATTCGCGAGGACCGCCGGTTCCTCAACCGCACCGGTGCGCGCGATTCGAGCGAGGCGATATCGTTTATCTGCGTCCCGCTCGTTCATCTCGATCAGGTGATCGGCACGCTCTCGGTCGACCGCGAACTCGGGGCCGCGACCGACGCGACGCTTACGAAGGACGTCGCGCTCCTCGAGATCATCGCGAACATAACCGCCGACGCCGCCGCGGTCTGCCGCGAACAGTGCGCCGAGCGGGCGGCGCTTACCGCCGAGAACCGGCGACTCCGCGAGATTCTCGGCGGCAATCCCGGCGAGATGATCGGGAACTGCCGCGAGATGCGCGCCGTCTACGAGCAGATCCGCCAGGTCGCCCCGAGCGACGCGACCGTCCTTATCCGCGGCGCGTCGGGTACGGGCAAGGAGCTCGTCGCGCGCGCCATTCAATCGGTGAGTCTCCGGAAGGACAAGCCGTTCGTGACCTTGAACTGCGCCGCGCTACCCGAGAACCTCGTCGAGTCGGAATTGTTCGGCCACGAGAAGGGCGCGTTCACCGACGCGTTCGCCCGCCGCATCGGGCGCGCCGAGGCCGCGGACGGCGGGACCTTGTTCCTCGATGAAATCGGCGATCTTTCGGTCTCGACCCAGGTGAAGCTACTCCGATTCCTTCAGGAGCGCACGTTCTCGCGCGTCGGCTCGAACGAGGAGCTGCACTCGAACGTCCGCTTCATCGCGGCGACGAGCCGCAACCTCGAGGAACTGATGGCGAAGAAGCTTTTCCGCGAAGACCTTTACTACCGCCTCTCGGTGTTCCCGATCGCGATTCCCGACCTCTCTCATCGTACGGGCGACATAATCCTCCTCGCCGAGCATTTCATGGAGAAGATGAATCTCCGCTACGCGAAATCGGTGAAGCGGATATCGCCGCCGGCCGTCAATATGCTTCTTTCGTACAAGTGGCCCGGGAACGTGCGCGAGCTTGAGAACGCGATCGAGCGCGCGGTCCTGACGGCTCAGGACGACTGCATTCACGGATACAACCTCCCGCCGTCGCTGCAGGCTCCGGAGTTCATCGAGGACCCGTACCAGCCGGACAGCGGTATGAAGCTCGACGACCAGCTCGCGGCGTTCGAGAAGCGCGTCCTCGAGGATACGCTCCGCCGCCACAAGGGCAACCGCAGCGCGGCCGGGCGCGAACTCGGCGTCTCCCCGCGAATGATGAACTACCGGCTCAATCGGCTCGGCATCAACGACTTATGAAACTTACTCTCGCGAGCGGCAGTCCAAGGCGCGCGAAGATCCTGCGCGATCACGGCGTCGATTTCACGGTTCTCAAGACCGACGCGCCCGAGGTGTCGTATCCGGGAGACCCCGAGCGGACGGTGCGGGAGAACGCACTCGCGAAACTCGGTTCACTCCCGGACGCGCTCGCCGCGGACACGATCGTCTGGTGCGACGGGAAGATATACGGGAAGCCGCGCGACCTCGACGAGGCGAAGACGTTTCTCAAGGAGCTTTCGGGGAAGACACATCAGGTCTTCACCGGCGTCGCCTACCGCCGCGGCGAGGGCGAGGCTCAAGTCCGCGTCGAGACGAGCGACGTCACGTTCCGCGAACTCGACGAGCGCGCGATCGACGAATACGTCGCGCTCGTAAAGCCGACCGACCGCGCCGGCGCCTACGACATCGACGACTACGGGATGGTCGTCGTCGAGAGTTTCGCGGGAGAATACGAGAATATCATGGGGCTGCCGCTCCGTCCGCTCGCGGAGTTCGGATTGATTTGAAAACAGGAGGCAGGTTCTCAAATGGCGCGTGAAGATATTTCGGAAAACACGATACGGCGGCTGACGAAGTACCTCGCCTTCGCGCGCTCTCTCGGGGAGCTCGAATGGACCCATGTCTCGTCCGCCGATATCGCGCGGGGGCTTGAACTCGACGCGCTTGTCGTGCGGAAGGATCTTTCCATCGCCGGCGTGAGCGGACGGCGCAACTACGGCTATCCGATAAAATCGATGGTCGAGCGGATCAAGGAGGTTATCGGCTGGTCATCGCCCCGTCGCGTCGCGTTCATCGGCGAGGCCGGGGTCATCGATTCGCTGATTTCCGCTTTCCCGTTCGACAAGTACAATCTGCTGCCGGTCGCGGTCGTGGAAATCGGCGCGTGCACGATTCCCGAATCGGTCGGCGGCGTTCCCGCGATGACTTTCGGGCATTTCCTCGAACTGCAGAAGGCGGATCCGGTCCGCCTCGTCGTTTTCGCGGTGCCGATTTCCCGGGCTCAGACGACGGCGAACCGATTGGTGGAGTCCGGAGTCACCGCTTTCTGGAATTTCACCGAGGACACGATCACGGTGCCGGAAGGGGTGCATGTCGTCGATTCGTCGATGGTCGGCGACCTTGCGATGCTGAGCTTTCTTACGAAATGATTGATTGATCTTCCGATTATGACGCCGTGAATGATGGCGATTTGTTTTCGCCCCCTTGATTCCATCGCCGCGATATGCTATACTATGCGCGTTTTATTTTTCGGGCGATTAGCTCAGTTGGTTAGAGCATTACCTTCACACGGTAGGGGTCACTGGTCCGAGTCCAGTATCGCCCACCCTCCGATTCCGGTTTGATCTTACGCGTGAATCGCGAGCTGCAGTTTGACACTTTACGCGAAAGTGTGATATACTTTTTCACCGGTTGTTGAGGAATTGGTGAAAAAAATGCGTATTTTCCATAGAATTCCTGTTAAGAGCGCATTGCGGCGACTTGTTTCGGAACAACTGCAAATTGTAGAAAGCGCAGGTCAATCGACCTGCGCTTTCTACG
>R26__coassemble_503_pt1 | contig 24027 bp, 21 predicted proteins | sample R26__metabat2_high_PE_025 | metagenome-assembled genome bin R26 | reverse complement strand
CTCACCTTCCCACCCTCTCACCTTCCCACCATCCCACCCTCTCACCCTCTCACCTTCTCACCTTCTCGTGGTTCGATCTCTTACTCGCGGCGCGGTCTACCGCTACGACTACCGGGGCGAAAAGCTCACGGTGAAGGAGATCTGTGCCCGGTTCGGGGGCGACCGGTCGACCTTCTACAACCGTCTGCGCGCGGGCTGGTCGATCGAGGACATCGTCGAGACGCCCCTCCGCCGCGTGAAGCGCGAGAAGGGCTCTAAGAAGCGCCTCCTAACTTTCAGGGGACAGACCCTTGGCCTCACCGAATGGGCCGCCGAGCTCGGCTGCAGCCATTTCGCGATTTACGACCGTCTCCGCAAGGGCTGGAGCGTCGACCGCGCGCTTTCCACGCCTTTTCGCAAAATTTCGCCGATTATCTCGCGTCAGAAGAATTCGTCGATTCATCGATTCGTCGATTCGTCGATTCCTCGGCTTCTTGACTCTCTAAATTCCCGAATCGATGAATCGACAAGTCGACAAATCGACGAATCGATAAATTCTTCACCTCCGATACCCGAGGTGGATTCGAGCCGGCTGAGCTCGATGACGCCGTATGAACTGAACGGCGAGACGCACACCCTGAAGGACTGGGCGGAGATGAACGGCCTCACCTGGCACCAGGTCCGCGCCCGCCTCCGCGTCGGCTGGACGCTCGAGCGCGCGCTCACCGAGCCGGTCGCACGCCGGACATAGCCGTCGACATTGATATAGGACCGACGGTTTGGTAAAATATTCCAGTCTGTTGAAGGTATTGTGGTAAATCAAGGTACTCAACCATGTTGAAAGAAGTGCTGACGATTCTTTTCACCGTGCTCGGGGGGCTCGGAATATTCCTCCTCGGAATGAAACACCTTTCCGAGGGCCTCCAGGCGACCGCGGGCGGAGGGCTGCGTAAATTCATGGCCCACGCGACGGGCCATAGAATCTACGGCGTCGGCACCGGCATCTTCTCGACGATTCTCGTCCAGTCCTCGTCGATCATCACCGTGATGCTCGTCGGGTTCGTCTCGACGGCGCTCATGACGCTCCCGCAGGCGTTCTCGGTTCTGATCGGCGCGAACATCGGTACGACCGCGACCGTGTGGATCATCGCGTACGCGCCCGATCCGCAGATGCTCGGCTGCATAGGGCTCGCGATCGGCGGGATAATGTACTTCTTCTTCCGCGGCGAGCGCGTCCACAATCTCGGGCTTACGCTCGTCGGTCTCGGTCTCGTCTTCCTCGGTCTTTACTTCATGTCGAAGGGCGTCGCCCCGATCAAGCAGAATCCCGACATCGCGAAGATCTTCACCTCGATGAACGCGGACACCGTGCTCGGCGTCGTCACGATCGCCGTTTCGGCGATGCTCCTCACGGCCGTCATCCAGTCCTCCGCCGCGACAATCATGATCGCGATGACGCTCGCGACCCAGGGTCTCATCACGTACGAGGTCGCGATCGCGGTCCTCTTCGGCGCGAACGTCGGCACGACCGCGACCGGCTGGATCGCCGCGATCGGCGGCACGGCTGACGCGAAGCGGACCGCGCTTTCGCATACGCTCTCGAACCTCATCGGCTCGATTGTCCTCCTCCCGTTCTTCCCGCTCTTCACGAAGATCGGTCCCGCGATCTTCTCGAACTACGCGACGCCCGAGACCATGATCGTCTCGGGGAAGGAAGTGACGGCCTTCACCCACATGATGGCGCCGATCGCCGTCACCGACACGATCTTCGCCTGCTGCCGCGGGCTCATCTTCTTCCCGATCGTCCGCCCGTTCGCGCGGCTCATCGAGAAGATCATCAAGCAGCCCGAGAACGAGAAGCCCCACCTTTCCTCGCTCCATATCGGCCGCCGCCAGATTTCGCCGGTGATCGCCTGCGACCAGGCGCTCCTCGAGGTGAACTTCATGAAGCAGAGCGACCTCGAACTTCTCGACTGCGCGCGGAAAGTGATCGCGGGCGAAAGCGACGATAAGGTCGAGAACCACATCACCCACCGCGAGGATATCCTCGACAATGTCCAGAAGGAAGTAACGGAGTTTCTCGGCTCGGTGACCTCGCGCCGTCTAGCGAAGGACGTCGCCGAGCGCGCCCAGAGGATACTCCGCTTCACCGACGAGCTCGAGTCCGTCTCCGATGAGGCCGCGGCGATTCTGAAGGCGGTGAAACGCCTCAGGAAGCAGAAGCAGGAGATTTCCGCCGTCTCGCGCGAGCTCCTCCTGTCCGTCCACGTGAAGATCGAGAACTTCGCGAAGAAGGTCTCGCCGTGGATCCGCTCGCCGCGGCCCGCGATCGACATCCGCGAGGTCCAGGCCGAGTCGAAGAATCTCCACGAGTTCATCCGGACCTGCCGCGCGACCCAGCTCGGCCGCGTCGGTCCCGAGGACCCGGGCTCGTCGATCCGCGTTCTCGCGGAACTCGACATCATCAACGCTTACGAACGCATCCGCAGCAACTATCTCAACATGGCCGAGGTGGTGGCCGGGGGAAAGAGATAAGAGATAAGAGATAAGAGATAAGAGATAAGAGAGTAGAGAGTAGAGTTGAGATGCGGGAATTGAAAACCAAAACCAAAAAGGGGAAAATAAAATGAAGATCAAGAAGCTCGAGGGCCTTATCGCGGCCGCTCACACCGGGTTCAACGCCGACGGCAGCGTCAATCTGGACGTCATCCCGAAGCAGGCGGAAATGCTTATCAAGCAGAAAGTGACCGGCGTCTACGTTTCCGGCACGACGGGCGAAGGCATCTGCTGCTCGATCGCCGAGCGCGAGGCCGTTTTCGACGCCTGGGTCAAGGCGGCGAAGGGCAAGCTCTTTCTGATCGCGCACATCGGCGCGCTCGCGCTCCCCGACGTTCAGGAACTCGGCGCGTACGCCGTGAAGTGCGGCATGGACGCGACCTCGATCGTTCCGCCGAACTTCTTCAAGCCCGGCTCGGTCGATATGCTCATCGCCTACCTTCAGGAGGCGCTCAAGACCTCCGAGAAGCTCCCGTTCTACTACTACCACACCTCGATGTCGGGCGTCAACTTCGACATGCAGACCTTCCTCGAGAAGGCCGACGGGAAGATCAAGAACCTCGCGGGCATCAAGTTCAACTACCCCGACCTCTACATGTACCAGCGCTGCATCCGCGCCTGCGGCGGGAAGTACGACATCACCTGGGGTATCGACGAGTGGTTCGCGGGCGCGGTCGCGCTCGGGGCGAAGTCGGCGATCGGCTCGACCTACAACTATTCGGCCGGGATCTACTACAAGATCTGGGAGGCGGTCAAGAAGGGCGACCTCAAGACCGTCGAGAAGAACATGAAGCGCGTCTGCGATATCGTCGACATCCTCGTCCAGTACGGCGGCGTCGCCGGCGGCAAGGTCATGTGCAAGATGTGGGGCGTCGACCTCGGCGACGTCCGCCTTCCGAACAAGACGATTTCGGAAGAGGGCAAGAAGGACATCATGGCCCGCATCAAGAAGATCGGCGTCAAGTAAAAATGCGCGCCGGGGACATCCCCGGCAAGCGATTCCGGTCGCGGTTTTTGCCGCGGCCGGAATCGTGCAGTCTTGTACTCGAATGAGCGTAAAACTTCCGAAACACGCGTTGGTCACGGGCGGAGCCGGTTTTCTCGGCTCGCATCTCTGCCGGCGACTGCTCGCAGACGGTTACCGGGTCACCTGCCTTGACAATCTCTTCACCGGCGCGAAACGCAATATCGCCCCGCTGATTCCAAACGCGAATTTCACTTTCGTCGAGGGTGATGTAACCCGGCCGTTCCGCGGGCAGTACGATGAAATCTACAATCTCGCCTGCCCCGCCTCGCCGCCGCATTATCAGAAGAATCCGCTCGAGACGCTTTGGACGTCAATCGACGGGATGCGTCATGTTCTCGATCTTGCGCGCGACACGGGTGCCATGGTGCTTCACGCCTCGACGAGCGAAATCTACGGCGATCCGCTCGTTCATCCGCAGGTCGAATCGTACTGGGGGAACGTGAATACAATCGGAATCCGCAGTTGCTATGACGAGGGCAAGCGCGTCGCCGAAACGATGGCGTTGGAGTATCGTCGGCGACATGGAGTCGATGTAAGGATGGTGCGGATTTTCAACACCTACGGGCCGAATATGCACCCGCAGGACGGCCGCGTGATCACCAACTTCATAATCCAGGCGCTCAACAACGAGAACATCACGGTCTACGGCGACGGATTGCAGACGCGCAGCTTCCAGTATTGCGACGATCTCATCAACGCCATGCGGTTATACATGGAAAAGCCGCGGGCGGAGATCGACTCGTTCTTCGCGAAGCATAAACTCGGAACGCCGGTCATCAACACCGGGAATCCCGGCGAATTCACGATGCTCGAGCTCGCGAATGAGGTATTGCGACAGCTGCCGGAATCAACGAGCGAGATCGTTTACGCGCCGCTCCCCGGCGACGACCCGAAGCGGCGCAAGCCGGATATCACGCTCGCGAATGAACTGCTCGGCTGGGAGCCGAGGATTCCGCTTCGCGAGGGTCTTGAAAAAACCATCGCCTATTTTCGCGGAATAGCGTGACGCCGCGATCGTAACGATTCCCGCAAGTCGCTTGTAATGGATTCTTCGCCTATCGCCATCGTCGGCATGAGCTGCCGATTCGCCGAGTGCCCGACGCCGCAGGCGCTGTGGAACGCCGTGATGACGCGGCGGAGCTGCCTGAGCGTGCCCGGGCCCGACACCGAGCTCCCGCTCGGCGTCCGCAAGGTCTTCGATCGGCCCTATCCGACGCGGATCGGCCAGCTCGGCGAACTCTACGCCTGCGTCGAGGCGATGCAGACCTTCCCGCGCCAGATCAACGCGGGCGAGAACCAGGACCTTTATTTCGCGACCCAGCTCGCCTTCGACGCCTTGACCGACGCGGGGATGAAGCCGCGGAGCGCCGAGGCCGTCCGCGGCTCGATCCGTCTCGGCTACGCGCCGCCGTTCAACGCCTCGACCGTCAACTGGCTCCAGCACACGGCGTTCCTCGACCAGACGATGGACATTCTCCGCCGGTTCCTCCCGAACGCCCCCGAGGCGGCGCTCGAGGAGACGCGCTCAAAGCTCGTCGAGTCGCTCCCGAATCCGGTCGCCGCGAGCTTTCTCCTCGGCACCGGCTACCGTTTCGTCTCCTGGATCGCGCGCGAAACTTCCTTTAACGGCGCCGCGACCGTGGTCGACGCCGGGAACCTGAGCGGCGCTGCCGCGCTGATGGAGGCCGTCCGCGACCTCCGCTCCGGCGACGCGGACGTCGCGCTCGCGGGCGCGATCAACCCGCCACTTTCCCGCGCGTATCTCGAGGGGCTTTCCTGCGAACTGCAGTTTTCGACGCGCCCAGAATACTGGCCGTTTTCGGACGAGCCCGACGGTACGATCCCCGGCGAAGGCGGCGCGTTCTTCGTTCTCAAGCGCCGCGAGGACGCGCTTCGTGACCGCGACCGTATCTACGCGCTCGTCCGCTCGGTCGATATCGGTCACAATCCGAAAGACGATCCTTCCTTTATTCTCGCCCAGGCGCTCAAGTCGGCGGTCATCCCCGTCAGGACGGTCGGGCTAATCGAAGCCGACGGCTCCGGCGTCGCCGGGCCGGAGGCGCGCGAGATCGAGGCGATCCAGCGGCTCTGGGGCGAGCACAAGCCCGGCGGCCCGCTCGTCGGCGTCGGCTCGGTGAAGGGGAACGTCGGTCATCTTTTCCGCGCCTCTCTCGCCGCCTCGCTCGTCAAGACCGCGCTCGCGCTCGCGAACCGCGTCCTGCCGCCGCAGGTCGCGCCCGAGCGTCCGCTCGCCGCGCTCTCCCATCTCGGCTCGAGCGCGTATCTCCTTACCGAGGCGCGCCCGTGGGTTTCGGGCGATTCCGCCTCGCCCCGCCGCGCGGCGATTCTCGGCTCGAATTTCGACCCTACCGATCCCCGCGGCAACGCGAGTCACGGCGGGCGTTCGGCGGCGATAGTCCTTGAAGAGGAACCGGAGGACCGGTCATGAGCGTCGATTATTCCGAGAAGACCGAATCCGAGCTCGTCGTTCTTTCCGCCGCCGACGGCGCGGCGCTCGCCGCGCTCGCGACGAAGTATGCCGATTTCCTTGATCGCGTCTCCGGCGTGCCGCTCCTCGACGTCGCCTACACGGCGAGTCTGACGCGCGGCCCCGCGCGGCTCGCGATCGTCGCGAGCGATACGAAGGACCTGCGCGCGCGGCTCGTTTCCGCCGCGGGGCGTATCGCGGGCGGCGCGAAGCGCGTCCGCGACAAGAGCGGAACCTACTATCAGCGCGAGCCGCTTCTCGGCGGCGAGACGGGCGGGAAGATCGCCTTCGTCTACCCGGGCGTCATGTCGTTCTACCCCGACATGCTCCGCGACGTCGTCGTCGCCCACCCCGAGTGCCGCGTCGCCTTCGACGAACTCGAGGAGGCGCTTTCCGGTACGAGCGACTTCACGCCATCGAACTTCATTTTCCCGCCCGCCCCTTACTACCGCCACGACGCCGACATCTTTTCGGCGGGCGCGTTCGCCCAGGCGCTCGTTTCCGTCTACGCCGCGAGCGCGGCGCTCGAGCGGCTTCTCCGCTCGCTTGGATTGAAGCCCGACGCGGTCACCGGCTCGATGGGCGGCGACCTTTCGGAAGTCCTCGCCTCGGGCGCGGTCGGCCCGCGCTCGCAGCGCGTAAGCCGGCTGAACGCGATCCGCGAAATCTACTCGATCGTCGACAAGGCGGTCGATCATCAGGGGCTCGAGAAAGTCGTCACCTATTCCGCGATGCTGCGCCACGAAGGCGACGCGGACCCCGTCCGCGCGGCGGTCGGCGAGGAGAAGATGCGGCTCGTGATCGAGCTTTCGCCGCGCCGTCAGGTGTACGCCGTAAAGCCCGAATTCGAGCAGGAGGTCCTGAACGCGTTTTCCGCGGCGGGCATCCGCGCGCGCCGGCTTTCGCTCGACCGGCCGTTCAATACGCCGATGTGTCTCGAGCGCGTCGTTCCCGCCGTCCGGAAGTTCACGATCGGAAATCTCGCGTGCGACCCGAAGCGCGACGTCTATTCGACGCGCATCGCGGACCGGCTCCCGGCGAAGGTCCGCGTCTACCGCGACGATATCGCCGAGCGCTGGGCCGGCCCCGTCCGATTTGCGGAGACGATCCGGAAGATGCATTCGGACGGCGTTCGCGTCTTCGTCGAGGTCGGTCCGCGCGGCATTCTCTCCGGCGCGATCGACGATACGCTCGCCGGGAGCGATTACGCAGCGGTCGCGCTCAATTCGATCCATCGCCGCGGCGTCCTTCAGCTTCAGCACGGCGTCGCCCAGCTCTGCTCGCTCGGCGCGGAAATCGACCTCGCGCCGTTCTTCAGGTCGCGCCGCGCGCGCGAACTCGACCTGAGCGCGATCGTGCCGCACGAGACGCGACGCGAAGTCGAGCGCCGGCTTTCCCGCGCCTTCCCGCGGATGACGCTTATCGGTGCCGAGCGCCAGCTGACCGGCGCCGACTATCTCGCCGAGCCGAAGGGCCGCGGCGCGAAGGGCGAGCGGAAGCGCCAGGCGGAGCTCAAGAAGGAGGCCGCGCTCTTCCGTCAGTTCGATTTCGGCGCGGTCGAGCCGATGATCTCCGACGCCGAGGAAATCGCGTCCGAGCCGGGGATCCGCGTCGAACTCGAGAAGACCTTTTCGATCGCCGAGGAGAAATTCATCGCCGACTTCGCGCTCGGCGCGAACCAGATCACCTGCGCGCCGAGCGACCTTCGCGGCGCCGTCTTCCTCACGATGTCGATCGGTCTCGAGATAATCGCCGAGGCCGCGATGCACGTCATTCCGGGACTCGTCCTCGCCTCCGTCGAGAACGTGCGGCTCGTCCGCCACGTCCCGTTCGTGAACGACCGCCTGCGGCTCAGAATCCGCGCCGAGCGGACGGAGAGCCCCGACCGCGAGATGTCGGCCGTGAAGGTCACGCTCTCGGAGCCGGGCGAGGAATCCCAGTTCACGGCGCCGATCATGTCCGCGACCGTCCTCCTCGCGCGCACCGCTCCCGCGCCGACCGCGTTCCGCGCGAGCGAGCTCTACCAGCCGCGCGCGGTTCACTGGGACGGCCGCGAAATCTATCCCTCGCGGCTTTCCTGCGGCCGGCGACTCTGGAACATCACCGGCGCCGAGCTCTGGGCCCCGGACGGGCTCAACTACGAGGTCGAGGTCCCGCGACGGACCGACTGCGTCAAGGCGGCCGCGTTCCCGCTCTGGGCCGTCGACCCGATACTTCTCGAATCGATCGCGAGCGGCTTCCACCTTTGGCGCAGCCACGAGAAGTTCGTCGGCGCGTTCTCGCTCCCGTTCGCCGTCCGCCGCGTCGTGATGCGCGGCGCGATGCCGAAGGAGGGGACGAAGCTCAAGTGCTACATGCGCCTCACCGGCGTCACGTCGGAGTCGCACATTTCCGAAATCACGGTGACGGACGGCACGGGTAACGCGATCATCGAAATCACCGGCTGGGAGGAGGCGACGCGGCGCGTCCCGAAGGGCTACTGCGAGATGCTTTTGAAGCCGGTCTCGACCTTCATCACCGAAAAGCTTTCCGCGAAGGCGATCGGCGAGCCCGCGATCGATTACGCAACCGCCTTCATCACCGACGTACCGTACGCGCTTTTCGAGCGCGACGAGGCGTTCTGGCTTTCGGTCCTCGGCAACGTCTCGCTCGCCGAGGCCGAGCGCGGACGGCTCGCGGGCATGAAGGGCGCCGTCGCCCGCGCGACCGAGTGGCTATTCGGCCGGATCGCCGCGAAGGAGGCGGTGCGCCGCTTCCTCTGGGAGAAGCATCAGGCGCGCTGGTGCGACGCGGACGTCGTCATCCATCCCGACCAGAGCGGAAAGCCGCGCGCGATCGGCGAGTGGCGCGAGTTCATTTCCTCGAAGTTCGATATCGCGATCGCTCACACGGCGCAGTTCATCGTCGCGATCGCCACGACGAACGCGCGCGTCGGCATCGACGTCGAGTCGGTCGCGCGGGCGCTCTCGAAGGAATTCGCGGAAGGCGTCTTCGGCGAGGAGGAGATCGAACTCGCCGCCCAGTCCGCGAAACCGGCCGAGGCCTTCATCCGTTTCTGGTGCGCCAAGGAGGCCGTCTCGAAGGCGCTCGGTTGCGGCATCCGCTACCCGCCGAAGGAGCTCGTCATCACCGGCTTCGAGAGCGAGACGGGCGCGATCGTCGCGCGGCTCACCGGGGCGTGGGAGGCGAACTACAAGGGTCTCAAAGGGCGCGACATCGCGGTCGCCTCGTCGGTTATCCGCGATCACGCGCTCGCGACGTGCTTCATTTCGACGGGGTTCTTCGCCGATGAGTGAGTCGTTTCCCGAATACGCCTGTCCCTACTCGAAGCGTCTCGCGGCTCATTCTCCGCGTTTCGCCCTGCAGGTTTACGACAGCACCCCTATCTCCGGCAACAGCACTCAGCACTCAGCACTCAGCACTCAGCACTACAGTGCGGATCCTTTCGGCGAGCTGTCCGCGATATCGAAGTGCCCGGGGCTCAAGCAGCGCTTTCCGGACCGCGTTCTCGTGATGACGACCGACCGGTGCTTCATGTACTGCCGGCACTGCACGCGCCAGGGGATTCTCGGGAAGACCGCGGTCGTCGACACTCCCGAAAAGCTCGCCGCCTGCGTCGAATACGTGAAGGCGCGGCCGGAAGTCCGCGACGTTCTCCTTTCTGGCGGCGATATCCTTACGCTCCCCGACGAGCGGGTGATGGAGTTCGTCGACGCGTTCGCTTCTCTCGACCAGATCGACATCGTCCGCGTCTGCACCCGCGCGCCGTGCACGAACCCGGGGCGCGTCACCGAGAAGCTCGCGAAGACGCTCGGCGCATCGAAGAAGGTCTGGGTAAACACCCAGTTCAACTGCGCCGACGAAGTGACGGAGGAGGCTCGCCGGGCGGCGGCGCTCCTCGTCGACGCGGGAATTCCGGTTTCGTGCCAGACGGTTCTCCTCCGCGGCGTCAACGATTCGAGCGAGGAGATGCTGAAACTTTTCCGCGCGCTTTCGGCGGCGCGGATCCGCCCGTACTACGTCTTCACCTGCGACCCGATCGCGGGCATCGACCGCTTCCGGATTCCGCTCGAGGACGCGAAGAGAATCGAGCGCGAATGCGCCGCCGCGATCGGCGGTCTCGCGCTCCCGCGATTCGTGAGTGACTTGCCCGGCGCGGCGTCGAAAATCCCGATCGCGACGCTGTAAGATGGGAGAACACTCTTGCTCCTGGTTTTCGGGCTGGGCCTCGCTCTGTATAAACGATCGTTATGCCGTCTACTTGAACTAGGCCCGAATCCCCCTTAATGAGGGATAGGTTCCGGCGGCGGTTTTTGATAAGATACCGATTGTAGTTGTTGACAGGAATGAATTCAAGGTTGTCCGCAAGGACGGGAAAACTGATATAATCAACTTCAAATGATACTTACGACCATACTGCTCGCGGCGGTCTGCGCCTGCGGCGAGGCGCCCGAGCGTGCTCGTGATTTCTACTGGGAGAACGACAGGTTCGGCATGCGCGCCTACGGCCCCGAGGATCCGCATGTATGGAGCGGTTTCGACGTTTTCAACAAGATGCCCGACGCGGAGGCGAGCTGCGGCGAGGTTCTGCACAATCACAAGAGTTGCGGCAACTGGCACGTGAAGCCGTGGAAGGGCGTCCTCGACAATTACACGATGGGCGCTTCGCGCGGCGTCGGCGCGGTCGCGATGTACGCTGACGGCGAGTGGAAGACATTCCCCGATTGGGAAAGCTGCGAGGTGATTCATGAAGGCGACGACTATTGCGAGTTCAAACTCGTCTATCCCGCTTTCTCCGCCGCCGGGAAACTTACCTATCATATCACGCTCCGCCGCGGCGAGCGCTTCTTCAAGGTCGAAGCGAGTTTCGAGAAGAAGCTCCGCCCCGATATGCTCGTCGGCCCCGGACTGGACCTCGAGCCTAAGCGCGACCATCACGGCGATGTCCGCGAAAGCGCCGAGGGGGGATACATCTCGATTTTCGAGGACCCGAAGAACGAGGCCGAGGGCTCGACGATGGCGGCGGTGTTCACCCGCGAACCGGTCGCCAAAATCGCGGTCGACAACCAGAATAGCCACATCCTGTGCATAAATCGTCAGCGCTTCACTTACTACGCCGGCGCCGCGTGGTCGAAGGCGGGTGAAATCACCGCCGCCGAGGACTGGCACGCTCTCATCCCGGTCGCCTCGGGCAATGGAAAATGACTGAAGAAACGGGAAACTCCGGAGCAATGAAATGAAAGACGTATTCGCTTATGTAATCGGTCTCGGCGCGTCGGTGATGATGCCCGTAATCTTCACCGTGCTCGGAGTCGCGATCGGGATCAAGCCCGGGAAGGCGCTAAAATCCGGGCTCAAGGTCGGCGTCGGCTTCGTCGGCCTCGGCGTCGTGACGGCGCTTCTTACCTCGAATCTCGGCCCGGCGCTCAAGGGGATGACCGAACTCTACCACCTCGACCTCCCGTACTTCGATCTCGGCTGGCCCGCGGCCGCCGCGGTCGCGTACTCGTGCGCGGTCGGCGCGTTCATCATCCCGGTCTGTCTCGGCGTCAATCTCATCATGCTCTTTACGAAGACGACGCGGACCGTCAATATCGACCTCTGGAACTACTGGCACTTCGCCTTTTTGGGCGCGATCGTCTATTTCACGACCGGCTCGCTCGGCTGGGCGTTCTACGCGGCGATCGTTCTCTACGTCATCACGCTCGCGATGGCCGATTTCACCGCGAAGGGCTTCCAGTCGTTCTACAAGGACATGGACGGAATTTCGATTCCCCAGCCGTTCTGCCAGAGCTTCACGCCGTTCGCGGTTTTGATCTGCAAGCTGTGGGACCTCGTCACGCCGAAGAAGAAGGTCGGAAATGAAGAGCAGAAGGAACTCGACGCCGAATGGCTCAAGGAGAAGTTCGGACTTTTCGGCGAGCCGCTCTTTCTCGGCGTCGTGATCGGCTGCGCGATCGGCGCGCTACGTTGCGATTCGCTCTCTTCGCTCAAGTCCTCCGTCCCCGCGATCCTCAAGCTCGGCGTCACCGTCGGCGCGGTCATGGAACTAATTCCTCGCATCACCGCGCTCTTCATCGAGGGTCTGAAGCCGATCTCCCAGCGCATCCAGGAGATCCTCGCGAAGTCCTCCCAATCGCAAATCGACGAATCGACGAATCGACGAATCGAAAAATTCTCTATCGGCATGTCCCCCGCCCTCGTGATCGGCCATCCGACGACGCTCGTCGTTTCGATTCTCCTTATCCCAGTTATCCTCGTCCTTTCGGTATTCCTTCCCGGGAACAAGTTCCTGCCGCTCGCCTCGCTCGCGGGAATGTTCTACCTCTTCCCGTGCGTTCTTCCGATCACGAAGGGCAACATTCCGAAGACGTTCCTCATCGGTCTCGTTTCGCTCGTCGCGGGGCTCTACTTCGTCACCGACCTGACCCCCGCCTTTTCGCAGGCGATCTCCGCGGCGAAGCTCGAAGGGATCACGGTCCCCGAAGGCTTTGAGGGCGGCGCCGCGCTCGACTTCGCCTCCGCCTTCTGGTGCTGGGCCGTCTACCACCTCACCGTCTCCTTCAAGTGGATCGGCGCGATCGCCGCCGGCCTCCTCGCCCTGACACTTTCCATCATCAACTACCGTCGCAATAAATCTTAAATCCCAAATCGAGAAATCGAAGAATCGAGAAGTCTAAAAATGATCACATCTCTCCTCCTCGCGACCGCCGTCAACTTCACCATCCAGACCGCGTGCCATCCCGACGACTTCAAACACTACGATACGACGACGCTCCGCGACCGTTTCGTCATGGAAAAGGTCTTTGAAGCGGACAGAATCAACGCGACCTATTCGATGTACGACCGCTTCGTCTACGGCGGCGCGATGCCGGTCGACTCGCGGCTCGAGCTCGAAGGCTTCGACGCGCTTAAATCGAAGCACTTTCTCGACCGCCGCGAAATGGGCGTCGTGAATGTCGGCGGAAAGGGCGTCGTCGTCGCGGACGGGGTGAGCTACGACCTTGACTTCAAGGACGCGCTCTATCTCCCCTGCGGAACGGAGAGCGTCGTCTTCTCGTCGGTCGACGCGGCTAACCCCGCGAAGTTCTACTTCAACGCCGCGCTCGCGTTCAAGCGTTTCGTCCCGCAGCTCATCACGACCGACGAGGCGAAGGCGAAGGCCGACCCCGCGAAGTGGACGCTCGGGAACAAGATCCACGCGGGTTCGCTCGCCGAGTCGAACGACCGCGTCATCAATCAGCTTATCGTCTGGCCGGTCATGAACAAGCGCGAAGGCGGCGGTGTCAACCAGCTCCAGCTCGGCCTTACGGAACTCGCGACCGGCTCCGTATGGAACACGATGCCCCAGCACACCCACCAGCGGCGCATGGAGACCTATTTCTACTTCAACCTGCCCGCGACCCAGGCGATCTGCCACCAGATGGGCGAGCCGCAGGAACAGCGCATCGTCTGGCTTCACAACGAGCAGGCGGTCGCGAACCCGGAGTGGAGCGTCCACTCGGCGGCCGGCACCTCGAACTACATGTTCATCTGGGGCATGGCGGGCGAGAATCTGGACTATGGAGATATGGACAGGGTTCCGATCAGCGCGATGCGCTGATCGGAACATGAAGCATGAAACATGAAGCATGAAACATGAAGCATGAAGGAGTAATGATATGATAAACATTGATCTGAGCGGGAAGACCGCGCTGGTTACGGGGAGCAACCGGGGTATCGGGAAGGCGATGGCGGACGCGCTCGAGGCGGCCGGAGCGAAGGTGATCCGGACGAGCTCGAAGGAGTGCGACCTCTCCGACCGGAAGGCGGTCTACGCGTTTATCGAGAAGGTGAAGAAAGAGCATCAAATCGACATCCTCGTCAACAACGCGGGGACGATCCTCAGGAAGCCCGCGGCCGAGCACCCGGACGAATACTGGGACAAGGTCATCGACGTCAATCTCAATTCCCAGTTCACGCTCGCGCGCGAGTTCGGGAAGGACATGATCGCGCGCGGCTGGGGGAAGATCGTCTTCACCTGCTCGCTCCTCACTTTCCAGGGCGGCATCACCGTTCCCGGCTACGCCGCCTCGAAGGGCGCGGTCGGCCAGCTCGTCAAGGCGCTCGCGAACGAGTGGTCCGGGAAGGGCGTTAACGTGAACGGCATCGCGCCCGGCTACATCGCGACCGACAACACCGCCGCGCTCCGCGCCGACGCGACGCGCTCGCGCCAGATTCTGGAGCGCATTCCGGCGGGACGCTGGGGCGAGGCGAGCGATATCGCGGGCGCGTGCGTCTTTCTCTGCTCTCCGCTCGCCGATTACGTCCACGGCGCGATTCTGCCCGTCGACGGCGGCTGGCTCGCGCGCTGACGGCGTCGATTGAATACGGCCGCCTGACGACGGGCTTCTACATGCCGAAACGGCGTTGCAGTTCGCGAGTGGAAAGAAAATAAAGAACCGGCTTTCCGAGCGGGCTTAAATACGGAGTGCGGCAGGCGGCAAGATCTTCGACGAGTCGCGTCGCGGCCTTTTCGTCGAGCTTTACGCCTGATGCGGCGTACGAACGCGCGATCGATTTCGCAATCGTCTCCTCCCGCCAGTTCGCGCCGGTCCGGCGGAGCGTCATGTCGGCGAGATCCTGGGCGATGGACGCGAGAAGGGACGATATGTCGGAGCTTTCAAGTATCTGCGGGACGGCGTCGACCTTGATTGTGTCCTTGCCGAATTCCTCGATCGCGAAGCCCATCGCCCTGATCGTTTCGATCGACGCGGAAATCCGCGCGTAATCCGGCGGCGGGAACGAAACCGTAAGCGGCATCAGGAGCGGCTGCGCGACGTTTTCCTTCGCGCGGTCCAGGATTCTTTCGTATGCGATTCGCTCGAGCGCGCTCTTCGGGTTGATGAAAACAAGCCCCGCGTCGGTTTCGATGATGATGTCGCCCGCGTTCGTCGTCGCGAGATACTTGAAATACCGCCACGGTTTTGAAGCGGTCGAGTCCGGATCGACGGCGAACTCGAGTTGAGTCGGCGGAGCCGACTCAACTCGAGAAGTGCATAGTGCATAATTCATAGTGCCTAGTGCGTCCGAGCTGTTATCGGTCTCAGACAGCTGAATTCTTTCCGCACTAGGCACTAGGCACTGAGCACCAGGCACTGATCCCGCACTAGGCACTATGCACTCAGCACTAGGCACTGCGCGAGCGGTAGCGGCGGCGACAGCCGCCGCGACCGCTCGCTTCACGCTCCCCGAATCGCGGAAGCGGACTTCGCGTTTCGTCGGGTGGACGTTCACGTCGACCATTCCGGGCGGAGTCGTGATGAAGAGAATCGCGGCCGGTTTCGAGTCGCCGTCACGCTTCGGATAGGCTTCGCGGATCGCGTAGGCGATCGCGGGGGCCGTGGCCGGCCTAGAGTTCACGAAAATGTATTGCTCGCGCCGGGTCTGGAAGTCGCGCCCCGGGAGCTCGAAGTAGCCGGTCGCCTTCGTGTCGCCGTCTTCGCCTTCTGCACGCGCCATGCGCTCGAGGTATTCTTCGCCGAAGAGCTCCCGCACACGTTCGTCGAGATTCGCGCATGGCGCGAGATTGTAGAGCTCGCGCCCGTTGACCGTCAGGGAGAATGCGATAGCGGGATAGGCGAGGGCGTGGACGGTGAAGATCGTTTTTACGTGGGACTCCTCGGTAACGACGGCCCGAAGAAACTTGCGGCGCGCCGGGACGTTGCAGAATAGATCCCGGACTTCGACGAGCGTTCCCGCCGGGCACCCGGCCGCGACCGGCGGAACGATCGAGCCCGCGTCGACGGCGATTCTGACGCCTTCGTCGGCGTCGTGGCGGCGGGTCGTGAGCGTAAAGCGCGAGACGCTCGCGATCGAAGGAATCGCCTCGCCGCGGAAGCCGAGCGTGTCGATCGCCTCGATGTCGTCGACGTCGAGGATCTTCGAGGTGGCGTGGCTCTCGAGCGAAAGTAGAGCGTCCTCGCGGCTCATCCCGCATCCGTTATCCTGAACCGAGATGAGCTTGCGCCCGCCTTCGGAAATCGAAATCGCTATCCGCGTCGCCCCGGCGTCGAGCGAATTCTCGACGAGCTCCTTGACGACGCTCGCCGGGCGCTCGATCACTTCGCCGGCGGCGATTTTGTTCGCCACGTGGACGGGGAGGACGCGGATATGACCGTCGCGCTTCATCTTTTCGTTTTACCGGTCGAGCGAGAGATTCTCTCTCAGGTAGGTCGGGATGTCGATATCCTCGCCGTGCCACAGAGTCGGCGTCGAGTTCGAGAAGCGGCCCTTGCCCTGCGGACCGTTTTGGAGCGGCTGCCCGGCGTTCTTGCCGCGCTGGCGTCGGGACGAACCCGCCGGTCGCGATTTCGCGGTTTCGCGGACGAGTTCTCCGGGGTTGCGTTCGAAAAGCATCGTCACGATCGAGAGCCGGCCCGAGAACGTGTCTTCGTCGTTCACGGTCGCGAGCTCGAAGCCGGCGTTCGAGCCGAACGCGTTCCGGAGGCCGTTCGAGATCGTCGTAAGTTCGGAAAGCCTCAGGTCGTCGCCCGCGAGGACGCCGCAGAGTATCGATTTCACCTCGGCGGTGCCGGCGGTCAGCAGCTCGGTCTTGACGAGCTTTTCGACGGCCTCGGCGGCGCGGTTCGGGCCCTGGACGGTCACGGCGGAGAACCTCCCGCGGCCGCTGCCGTTCACGAGCCGGCGGATCCGTTCGGGATCAAGTCGGATGTAGCCCGGCTTCCCGACGAGCCGCCAGAAGAGCGTCACGCCGGAGGCGACCGTTCCGATCGCCCGCTTGAGGCCTTCGGCGAGATTGTCTTCGCCGGCGAGAAGCATATCGAGCGGCAGGAAGAAGCTCGCCCCGGCCGCATCTGAGATCATCGACAGGATTCCGCGCGCGTTGCGCAGCCGGTCCTCGCCTTCGCAGGCGAACGGCGTGGTCGCGAAGATTATCGACGGGATTCCGAGCGCTTCGAGGTGGCGCAGGATCTCGAAGCTCGCCCCGCCGCCGGTTCCGCCGCCGAGGGCGGTGACGACCACCGCGAGACGGATGCCTTCGAGATGGCCGTCGAGCGACGCGATCGATTCCTCGGCCGCGACGCGCGCCGCTACGAGATCGCCGCCGGAGCCGCGGCCGGCGAGGCGTTCGCCGCCGAGAAGGAGGAAGGGCTCGCCGGGCTGCCCGGAAGCGGCGTCGGTATCGACGAGCAGGCTTCTGAGCGAGCCTCCGAACGCGCGCCCGACGCCGCGCGCGATGGCCGTTCCCGCGGTGCCGACGCCGATAAGAATCATGGTCGAAGTGTCGTTCATTTGAAGATTCCTCCGAAAAGGGAATCGAAGAGAGTCTTCTCTTCGTAGTTGCGGTGCGCGTACATGAGCGCGCCGGCGATCGCCGCGAAGGACGCGGCGGCCTTGCCTTCGGGAAGACCGACGACGTTTTCGGGAATTCCGATTTTCACCGGAACGCCGAATTCGCGCTTTAGGAGCGTATCGAGTCCGTCGAGCGCGGCGCCGCCGCCGGTGAGAACTATTCCGCCGTGGAGGCGATGGAGGAGATCCGCCTCTTCGAGCCGCTCGCGGATCATGTTCGCGATTTCTCGCATTCTCGCGTTCACGACCGTCTCGAGCGCGCGGCGGGAGATCGTGCGGTTTTCGAGAAGCGGCGTCGCGCCGGGGAACGGGACCCGCTCGCCGCGGCCCTGCGTGAACACGGCCGAGGATTCGCGCTTCTTGAGTTCTTCCGCCATGGCGTTCGTCGTCTGGAACGCGGTCGCGATATCGTTCGTCACGTGATCGCCGCCGACGCCGATCGTTCCCGTTGCGGCGAGGACCGAATCGCAATACGCGGCGTAGCCGGTCGAGCCGCCGCCGAGATCGAGAACGAGCGTTCCGCTTCGACGGTCCTGCTCCGAAAGTACCGCGTCGGCGGCGCAGGTCGCGGCGAAAAGCGGGTCGCGGAGTTCGAGCTTCGCTTCGCCCGCCGCCGTCCGCGCGTCGTTCACGAGCTGGGCGTTGGTGTGGATGTGGAAGACGTCGAGTTTAAGGACTCGCCCGTCGTGGCCCTTCGGGTCGATGATGCCGGAGAGCTCATCGACGGAATACGAGCGGTCGATGATGTCGAGGAGTTCGCGTTCGCGGGGAAGAGCGATTGTGCGCGCGACTCTCGCGAGGGCTTCGATATCCTCTTCGGTGACCGAGCGCCTCGCGATCGGAACCGAGGGCTCGGCGGTATCGACCTGAATCTGCGGGCCGGAAACGACGAGAAAGGCGTTCCCGACCGTCAGCGAAAGCCCGTTCTTGATCTGATTGCGCTCTATCTCCTTGAGGACGCTCCTGATCGACTGGGTCGCCTGACCGATCGAGAGAATCTGGCTTTTACGGACCCCGGTCGAGGGAATCTCGGCGTGGCACGTTATCTCGAGCGTGCCGTCCTTGCGCATTTCTCCGGCGGCGAGGACGGTTCGCGAGGTGCCGATTTCGAGCGCTGCGTGAAAGTTGCTCATTGGATGGGTTCCTTCGTATCGACGAATATACGGTCGGTTCCGGCGGCGTAGATTTCCGGAGCGTCGCGCCCGATGTTGCTCTCGAGATACGCCTTGATCTGACTGAGGAGCCGGCGCAGATTGGAAGTCGACGCGGGCGACGGGTCGTCCATCGCTTCCCAGCGGATCTTGATGCGCTGGCCGGAATCGAGAATCGCGAGGAGGCAGTCTTCGCGGGCGCAGTCGACTTCGGCGATCTGGATTTCCGAGAAGTCCGCCTCGTTCGTCGCTTCGATAAGCCGCAGCGCGGCGAGAAGCCGGTTGTCGATCGTCTCCCCGTTCGGCGTCTGCGTTCCCGGGCGTTCGCGGATCACGGGCAGGAGTTTAGTGCCTTTGAATCGGCTGAAGACGACGCCTTCCGTGTCGACTACTCTTCCCGAGTGACGCTTCGAGGCGGCGGTTTCGATTCGCGCGACCGGGTCGCGCTCCTCGGCGACGACAATCAGACGGTCCGGGAGTCTTCTTTCGATGGTGATCGACCTGAGCGCGGGAATCTTCTTCAGCGCGTCGCGGCGCTTTTGGGCGAAATCGATTTCCGCTAGGTTGGCTCCGGGCTTTATCCCGAGACTCTCGGTGATTACCCCGGTCGGAATGTACTGGCCGGCGGTTATGTCGACCTGGCGCGCAACGCTTTCGACTGCGCATGGCTCGTGGCAGATTCCGCGCATCTTTTTGAGCGCGAAGAAGACGGCGACGACGGCGGCGATCGATACGACGACGGCGAGCGCGACGAAGACGAGCCGTTTCGTACCGCTGTCGAATGCCGCCGGGTGGAGCGCCGCGTGGAAGATGGAGCGACGGATTACGTTTTTTTTCATTTGCGTGCGTCGCAGGCGGCGGAGGAAAGAATGCGGTCGCAGACGCCCGCGAAGGAAAGCCCGGTTTTCATGCCGGCCTTGGGAACGAGCGAGTGCGAGGTGAAGCCGGGCGAGGTGTTGAGCTCGAGGACGAACATTTCGCCCGCCGCGTTCATCCGGAAGTCGACTCTGGTCACGCCGCGGCAGCCGACCGCCTTGTACGCGGCGACGGCGAGCGATTGCATTTTCGGCGCGAGGACCGGATCCTCGAAGAACGGATAGCGCGTTTCGTCGGAATTGTATTTCTCCTCGTAGCCGTACCAGCCGCCTTTCGCGACGATTTCGATTACGGGCAGCGCGACGCCGTCGATAACGCCGACCGTGAACTCGCGGCCGGGAACATACTCTTCGACGAGCGCTTCCTTACCGTCGATCCGGAAGCATTCCCTGACCGCGCTAGAGTATTCCGCTTCGTTCTTCACGAGGAAGACGCCGACCGAACTGCCGTCGCGCGGGACCTTCACGACGAGAGGGAATGAGAATGGAAAAGCAATGGGCGACAGGGCGGAGGAATCGGCGGCGGAAAGAACGCGCCAGCGGGCGGTGGGGACGCCGGCCGAGTCGAGGACTTTCTTCGTTTCGATCTTGTCCATCGCGATTCGCGAGGCGACCTCGCCCGGTCCGGTATAGGGAATTCCGCGCGCGTCGAGGGCGGCCTGGACGCCGCCGGATTCGCCCCAGCCGCCGTGAAGGGCGATATAGCAGGCGTCGACGCCGTTCGGGAGCGCGTCCAGGGAGTCGTTGTCGATCACCACGGGGATGACTTCGTATTTACCGAGCGTCGCGAGGGCCTCGGCGACGTTCTTACCGCTGGTCAGCGAAACCTCGCGTTCGTTGGAGGTTCCGCCCATGAGAACTGCAATCTTTTTCATCACTCGGAATAGTATATCAAATTCGCGGCGGCATCGGAGCGGTAAAAAAGACGCTTTTTTGGTTTTTTCAAACTTTTTGCACTTACCCCCTTGCGCTCAGTCTGACAAATATGATAAAATAGTCAGATATTCGACCACTCTAAAGAGAGTAAAAACCAATGAAAGTACGTAGTTCCGTTCGTCGCATATGCGAGAACTGCCGCATCATCCGCCGCAAAGGCGTGGTGCGCGTGATCTGCACCAACCCGCGCCATAAGCAGCGTCAGGGCTAAAGAAAGAGGTAAATAAAACTATGCCTAGAATGATGGGTGTGGATATCCCCGGGAAGAAGCACATTCGCTTCGCCCTCCGTTATATCCACGGTATCGGGCCGAAACGCGCTGATGACGTTTTGGCGGCTTGCAAGGTCGACCCCATGAAGAAGGCCGACGATGTCACTCAGGACGAGATCCACGCGATCACGACGTACATCCAGGATCATTTCCGCGTCGAGGGCGACCTCCGCCGCGAAGTTTCCCAGAACATCCGTCGTCTGATCTCGATCGGCTCCTACCGTGGCCTCCGCCACAAGAAGGGTCTTCCGGTCCGCGGTCAGCGCACCAAGACGAACGCCCGCACCCGCAAGGGCGGCAAGCGCGTCTCGATCGCGATGCCGAAGCAGGCCGGCCGCTAAGGGAAAGGGAGTAATTTAAAATGGCAGAAGAAATCAAGAACGAGGTCGCCCCGGCCGCTCCGGCCGCCGACGCCGCTCCTGCGGCGGAGGGCGAAGTCGCGAAGAAGCGCCCCGGGAAGTCCATCCCGGCCGGTATCGCCTTCATCCGTTCGACTTTCAACAACACCCAGGTCTCGATCGCCGACGCCCGTGGCGGCGTGATCTCCTGGAGCTCCGCCGGCAAGCAGGGCTTCAAGGGCTCCCGCAAGTCCACCGCGTTCGCCGCGACCATGGTCGCCCAGGACGCCGCGCGTGTCGCGGTCGCCAAGGGCATGCACGAGTGCGAAGTCCGCATGCAGGGCGCCGGCGCCGGCCGTGAATCGGCCGTCCGCGCGATTCAGGCCGCGGGCATCCGTGTCACTCAGATTACCGATACGACGCCCGTTCCGCACAACGGCTGCCGTCCCCGTAAGCGCAGGAGGGTCTAAAAGATGGGTCACTTCACTGGTCCGCGCAGCAAGATTGCGCGTCGTTTCAACGAGGCTATTTTCGGGCCTGACAAGGTCCTCGAAAAGCGTCCCAATCCCCCGGGGCAGCATGGCGCCAACAAGCGCCGGAAGAAAGTCTCCGAATACGGTCAGCAGCTCATCGAGAAGCAGAAGGCGAAGGCCATCTACGGGATGCGCGAGAAGCAGTTCCGTCTCTTCTTCGAGCGCGCGAAACCGACCGAGGGCTTCACGAAGGGCGACGCGTTCCTCGCGCTCCTCGAGTGCCGTCTCGACAACGTCGCCTACCGTCTCGGCTTCTCGCCGACCCGCGCCGGCGCCCGTCAGCTCGTCACTCACCGTCATGTCACGGTGAATGGCAAGGTCTGCAACGTTCCGAGCGCGATCGTCAAGCCCGGCGATGTCGTCTCGATCCGCGAGAAGGATCGCGACATGGTCGCCGTCGTCGATTCGATCAAGAGCCCCAAGGCCGCTCCCGTGAATTGGCTCAGCTGGGATGAAGCCACGATGGGCGGTACGCTTATCAGCGTCCCCGTCCGCGCGGAAATCCCTGAGAATATCGAGGTCCAGCCGATCGTCGAATTCTTCTCGCGCTAAATCGTTAGCGCGGGCTTAGCGTCAATTCACCACCCGAATTAGGAGAAGAATCAATGCCTATCCGTATGAGCCGATTCGAAATGCCGAAGGCCGTCCAGAAGGACGAGTCGACGGCGACTGCGACCTACACCCGTTTCGTCGCGGATCCTTTCGAAATCGGTTACGCCCGGACGATCGGCAACTCGCTCCGCCGCGTGCTCCTCAGCTCGATCGAGGGCGCGGCGATCTCGTCCGTCAAGATCAAGGGCGTGAGCCACGAGTTCTCGACGATCAGGGGGTGCGCTGAGGACGTCACCGATATCATCCTCAACCTGAAGCGCGTTCTCATCAAGACCTACAGTCGCGACGCTCAGGTCATCACGCTCAAGGCGAAGGGACCCTGCACGGTCACCGCCCGCGATTTCGCGGAGGCGAACAACGTTCAGGTCCTTAACCCGCAGCAGGTGATCTGCACGCTCGACGTCGACGGTGAGATCGATATGGAATGCGACGTTCGCGTCGGCCGCGGCTTCTGTCTTGCCGAAGGCAACAAGAAGCCCGATCAGGAAATCGGAAAGATCGCGATCGATTCGATTTTCTCGCCGGTGACGCGCGTCAACTTCCTCGTCGAGAACACCCGCGTCGGCCAGCGTACCGACTACGAGAAGCTCATCCTCGACATCTGGACCGACGGCCGAATCGACCCCGAGTCGGCTCTCAAGACCGCCGGCGCCGTGCTCCGCAGCCATCTCGATGTCTTCGTCGACAAAGCCGACGAGACGAATATCGAGTTCGAGGACACGGAGAAGAAGGATGCGAACGAGCGCGAGCGTCTCAGGAAGCTCCTCAACATGTCCGTCAACGAGATCGAACTCAGCGTTCGCGCGGCCAACTGCCTCAACAACGCCAACATCGCTACCGTCGGCGAACTTGCGAAGAAGACCGAGGCCGATATGCTCAAGTACCGCAACTTCGGCAAGAAGTCGCTCACCGAAATCAAGGCGAAGCTCGTACAGCTCGGCCTCTCGCTCGGCTACAAGTTCGACGAGAGCCTCCTTGAAGCGAAGAAATAAGGAATCTTAGAAAATGCGTCATCAGAGAGTTATGAAGAAGTTCGGGCGCAGCATGGAGCACCGCAAGATGCTCATGCGCAGCCTCGTCACCAACCTGATCCTCGCGGAGTCGATCAAGACGACGCTCCCGAAGGCGAAGGAAGCGCGCAAGGACGCCGACAAGATCGTGACGATCGCGAAGAAAGGCGATCTCGCGGCCCGTCGTCTCGCCGCGAGCCGTCTCACCGAGCCCGAAGCCGTGCAGAAGCTGTTCGCGACCATCGCCCCCGCGATGGCCGGTCGCAACGGCGGCTACACCCGTATCGTGAAGCTCGGCACCCGCAAGGGTGACGGCGCGGAGACCTGCATTCTCCAGTGGGTCACCGCCGGCGAAGCCGTGAAGGCGTCCGAGGCGGCTCCCGCCGCAGAAGCGAAGTAATTCCTAAACCTCTAAGCCGAATCGGAAGGGGGTGTTAAGAATGGCAATCGTACTCAAGCTCAAGAAGGGCGAGTCGGTCGAACGCGGTCTCAAGCGCATGAAGAAGATCCTCGACAAGGAAGGTCTCCTCAAGACGATCCGCGACCAGCGCTACTTCGAGAAGCCGTGCGTCAAGGCCCGCAAGAAATCCGCGCGCGCCCGTATCCGCAACCGCTCTCGCCGTGGCCGCCTCGAGCTCAACTGACGATAAAAGTCAGAGAAAAGAAGGACCTCGTCATTTGACGTGGTCCTTTTTTTCTTTTATATCACAACAATTCGTGTGATTTTTGCGATGATTAGTTGCAATTTTTGTGGTTGCAAAAAAAATGAAAATACCCCCTTGCGCGAAGGACGCAGGTTGTGATATACTATGCACTCGTTCGCCTGAAAGGGTACGAACGATGATCTTTGAAAACCGAGAGTTGGAAATTAAAGAGAATTACAACGTATATCGAGA
>R26__coassemble_498_pt1 | contig 24214 bp, 16 predicted proteins | sample R26__metabat2_high_PE_025 | metagenome-assembled genome bin R26 | reverse complement strand
AACATCAACCAACCATCAAGAACGAAGTGCTAACTTCTGTCCGTGACTTGACAATAGTGGTGTGTTCGGTCGTTACCGGAGAAGCATCCCGGACCCCTCTCACCACGAAAGGAGAAGAAACGCGCATCCGCGCGACACGGAAAGCGGTTTTTGAAAAAACCTGAAGCCAATCCAACCGATTTCGCTACCGCAATTTGTCCATGCCGGCGCGTATACGAATGAGAACAATGTCGTTCGGTTCGACAAATGAATTCTTTCGGTCGAGACTTAATCTTTTGCACTGTCAACGTGCGGCTAAATGTTCGTTATTTATGGGACATTTAGATAGTGTATTTCAGTGTCTGCAAGAATTTTGCAATTAATTAACTATAATGAAGGTTAAAAAATCCCGGTTGACTAAATCTCATATAAAATGATATGATATAGCCAATCTACAGGAGCTGAGGATATGATTGGACGCAAAAAAGAGCAGGGGCAACTGCTGGAAGCTTTTGCTTCGAGGGACTCCGAATTCGTGGCTGTTTTCGGACGGCGCAGGGTTGGCAAGACCTTCCTGATTCGCGAGACTTTCAACTGCTCATTTACATTTCAGCATACCGGGGTCAAGAAGGGAGGGAAGGAGGTGCAGCTCGAGCGATTCCGGCAGTCGTTGATTGAGAGCGGCTTTACGGAATGCCCGGAATTTGACAATTGGTTCAAGGCGTTTGACTGTCTGAAGGAAGTGATAAAGTCGAGTCGTGATGAACGCAAGGTGGTGTTTATCGATGAAATACCGTGGATGGGAAGGTCGGATGCGAATTTCATTTCCGCCGTGGAGAATTTTTGGAACGGCTGGGTGTCGGCGCGTAAGGACGTGCTGCTGATTGTCTGCGGTTCGGCGACCTCGTGGGTGCTTGATAAGATCGTGCACAATCGGGACGGACTTCACGGCCGGGTTACTTATCGCATCCGTCTCGATCCGTTCACGCTCCGCGAATGCGCCGAGTACGCCGAGTCCCGTGGACTTGAATATACCCGGGACCAGCTGGCGGAATGCTATATGATTCTTGGAGGCATTCCGATGTACTGGCGTTATCTGGAGCGAGGAAGGAGCGTGGCTCAGAACATCGACGATTTGTTCTTCGCCGGCGGGGAAAAACTGGAAAACGAGTTCGATGAGTTATATGCGTCCTTGTTCGAGAACGCGGAACCCTATATCGCCATCGTCACCGCGCTCGCAAGGAAAAAATGCGGAATGACAAGAAATGAAGTCAGTGAAGGCGCGGGGGTCGCCAACAATGGCTGGCTCTCGAAATATCTGAAGATTCTCGAACAGTGCGGTTTCATTCGCCGGTTCACGGAAATCGGCAACAAACGTAAAGGCGCTGTTTATCAGCTGATTGACAATTTCACGCTGTTTCATTTCCGCTACATTGTGGAAAACACGGCCAACGATCCGCATTACTGGTCGTCGATGCTGGATTCCCGTTCGCACACGACATGGGCTGGGCTGGCGTTCGAGCGTCTTTGCCTTCAGCATATCGACCAGTTGAAGGCGGCGCTCGGAATCAGCGGGGTGTTGACCAACGTCCATTCCTGGCGGAACGAGAACGCGCAGGTGGATCTTCTGATTGACCGAAGGGATGGCATCATCAATCTCTGCGAGATGAAATATTGGGCGGGAGTGTACACGATGACGCGCGAGGACGACCGCAAACTCGCCGAGCGGAGACAGGAGTTCAAGGCCGCGGTGAAAACTCGCAAAGCGGTGCATCAGACGCTGGTGACATCTTTCGGGGTGAAGGATAACGCCTACGCTCACAATGTCCAATCGTTCGTGACGCTTGACGACCTCTTCGCGATTTGATTCTTCTCGCTGTCGAAGCCTTTCATTCGCGGACCGGGCATGGATCTTGAAAGCCCAGTTCGTCAAATGGCTAGGCCATCCAGAGTTTGAGACGACCGTTTCGCAGTGGATTCCCCCGTGGGCAGAAACTGGGGCTGTGGGATGGAAATCTGAATATCGCGGGGATAGACCACGCCGATGCGCAGATGGGCCCCGGTCACCTTTGAAATATTATCGTATACGGGAATAGTTATCATTATTGCGATTGACATTTCGGCATGGAGAATGGTATAATTCCCCTATGATTATAGAAAGACCGAATTATATAGCAAAGATAGCTCCCTTTATTGATAAAAAGATCATAAAGGTGCTTACTGGTATACGCAGGTGCGGAAAGTCGCGACTGCTTGATTTTGTCGCCGAACACCTACATTCGCTCGGAGTTGAGAAGGGGAGGATACTGCGGGCCAACTTTGAGTCGCGTACAGACGAATCCGTCAGAAGCGCCGAAGCGATGATTTCGCGGGTGAAAGCCGCGTGCGAGCAATGGCGCGGAGCACGGCTCTATCTGATGTTTGACGAAATACAGGAGTTGGATGGTTGGGAGAAACTCGTCAATTCGCTCGATGTGGATTTTAACGTGGATATTTACATAACCGGATCGAATGCCAGGATGCTCTCTTCGGAATTGGCGACGCACCTTGGCGGTCGGTATGTCGAGATTCACGTGTATCCGCTTTCTTTTGCCGAAGCGTACACGGTCTTGCGAGGGGAGGGATTGGATAAGCGCAAGGCGTTTTTCGAATACTTACGGCGTGGCGGTATGCCGTTCATTTACGATACCGGAATCTCCGGCGAGTCGGCGCGGGCGTATCTGGAAGATATCTTCAATTCGATCGTGCTCAAGGATATCTCGAATCGTCACCAGGTGAGAGACATTGATCTGCTCGGTAGAATTCTTGATTTCTTGATGTCCGAGGTGGCGCATAGTTTCTCTCCGACAAGTCTCATGAAATATCTTAAGCACGACCGGCGAAGCTGCGGTTTGGAAACAATCTACAATTATACCGAATTCGCCGAGGAGGCATGTTTCGTGAACCGGGTGAAGCGGTATGACCTCGTCGGAAAGGAATTGCTTTTGACCCAGGAGAAGATGTATCTTGTGGATCACGGATTTCGCGAGGCGCGTTTCGGTTTGAACGAACGCCATATAGACAGAGTGCTTGAGAACATCGTCGCGATCGAGTTGATCCGCCGCGGGTGGCGGGTCGAAGTCGGCAAGCTCAGGAATCTGGAGATTGATTTCGTCGCGACGCGCGGCAAGGAAAAAATGTACATTCAGGTTGCCTACCTGATGCCGGACGAGTCAACGCGCGAGCGGGAATTCAAACCGCTGAAATCCATAACCGGGGACAATTATCCCCGGCTCGTGCTTACCCTTGACGAAGTCGATTTCAGCGACTGCGGCATTGTCCATAAATCCATTGTCGATTGGTGTCTAACGGCACAGGTAGATCAAGCTTCATCCGCCCTTGCTTGCTGAATTCTTCGTCTGAAAGGCGGAAATAAGAGCGACGACTGGCAAGTTGATCAGAAATATCGCGGGGACAGACCCCGCCGATGAGAACGGTCACCGGCACCTCAAAATCGTTACATTTGACACTGGTCACCGCCAATGGAGCGGTGGATAACCCTTATGCCAGAAAAGCGCAGAAAGTACTGTGTCTCGATGATCTGTTTCTTATCTGACAAATGAGCGGCCTATGGGCGTCGTAGCTATTTCGGGTAAGTGACCGTCGCGTGGGTGGTGTGGTAAAATGCACTCATGAAAGAGCTGGTTATATTTGTCGGGGCCGCTTTGGCGGCAATGGCGGGGTTTGGCGGAACGACCGTGGCGGCGGGACACGAAAGCATCGCGGAAGGTCCGTTCGCGCCGAACTGGCAGTCGCTTAACTCCTCGAAGACCCCGGCGTGGTTCGACGAGGCGAAGTTCGGCATCTGGGCGCACTGGGGTCCGCAGTGCGTCGAGGGTTCCGGCGACTGGATGGCGCGCAAGATGTACGTCGAGGGGACGCCGCAGTGGAAACATCACCGCGAGCATTACGGACATCAGAGCGAGTTCGGCTTCAAGGACATTCTCCCGCTCTTCAAGGCCGAGAAGTGGGAGCCGGAAAAACTCGTCGCGTACTACAAGTCGCTCGGCGCGGATTACTTCTTCTGCCTCGCGAATCATCACGACAACTTCGATCTCTGGGATTCGAAATATCAGCCGTGGAACGCGATGAATATGGGACCGAAACGCGACATCGTCGGCGAGTGGGCGAAGGCGGCGCGCAAACAGGGACTCAAGTTCGGCGTCTCCTTCCATTCCGACCACGCCTGGACCTGGTACGAACCTTCGCGGCATTACGATCGCACCGGGCCGAAGGAAGGCGTTCTTTACGACGGCACGCTCACGCGAGCGGACGGCAAGGGCAAGTGGTGGGAAGGATACGATCCGCAGGATCTCTACGTGCAGAACCATCCGGAGAGCAGGGACAGCTGGGTCGACAATTACGGCTGGGCCGGATGGAGCTGGGACAGGAAGCGCAAGGCGATGCCGAGCGAGGAGTTCATTCAGAATTATCTCGACCGCACCTTCGACGCGGTCAACCGCTATCATCCCGATCTCGTATATCTCGATACGGTGGTGCTGCCGTTCACCGGCGTCACCGAACGCGGACTCGAACTCGTCGCGCATCTTTTCAATACGAGTGTCAAAGCGAGCGGTTCGCAGCAGTCGGTAATTTTCTCGAAGATGCTCGGGCGGCAGCATCGTCCCGCCTTCACCTGGGACTGCGAGCGCGGAACTCCCGGGAAGATCATGGGCGAGAGCTGGCAGACCTGCAGCTGTCTCGGCGACTGGCATTACAATAACGATTTCTATGAACACAACCGCTATAAATCCGCGGCGTTCGTGATGCACATGCTCGCGGACGTCGTTTCGAAGAACGGGAAGCTCCTGCTGAGCGTGCCCTTGCGCGCGGACGGCACCTTCGACGAAAAGGAGAAGGCGATTCTCGACGAATTCGGCGCGTGGATGAAGGTGAACGGCGAGGCGATCAAGGGAACGAAGCCGTGGACGCGGTTCGGCGAGGGTCCGATCGCGGCGAAGGCGAGCGGCAAGGAGTCCGGCGACTTCAACGAGCGCGAACTCGGCGCGGCGGGCGCGGAAGAAATACGTTTCACCGCGAAAGGCGACGCGGTCTACGCGATCGTTTTCGCGTGGCCAAAGACGCGGGAGCTGAAGCTCGAGTCGTTCGCGGCGAAGCCGTTCACGGCGGAGCTCCTCGGTTACGGTCCGGTCGAGACCCGCGAGGGCGGTGTAGTTGTGCTCCCCGAATCGAGTCCGTCTTCGCTCGGTCCGGTGCTGAAGATTCGGTAAAAGGACCGGACGATGAAGCGTATCATTGTCGGATTCGCGTTGGCTGTCGTCTCGTTCGTCTTCGGATCGGAGCAGACGATCTGGAGCGATGAAGCGTGCCGGGAATGGACGGATATGTATCCCGTGGGGAACGGCTGGATGGGGGCGATGGTCGACGCCGGGAAGACGACGCACCTCCAGTTTAATCTCTCGCGCCTTTGGTCGGGGCGTCCGCACGATTACGCGCGCGAAGGCGCGTTCGCCGCGCTCGGGGAGGCGCGCCGCCTGGTCTTCGACGGGAAGATCGGCGAGGCGCACCGGCTTCTGGGCGAGCGGTTCATGGGCGAGCCGAAATCGCAGGCGAACTATCAGCCGTGCGGCGATCTGTTCGTCAACTTCGACCGCGAACCGGTGAGGATGATCCGCCGGCTCGAACTCGACAAGGCGCGCAGCGTCAGCAAGCTAGAATTCGCGGACGGTGACGCGGTCTTGCAGGAAACCTTCGCGCCGTACACCGAGAAGGAATTCATCATCCACCGCATCGAGCCGACGCAAGGCCGCACGCTTGCGCTATGGGTCAATCTCCGCGGCGCCCATCGTGATTCGCGGCATTTCATCGAAGGCGATACGCTCGGCTTCGAGGGGCGGGTCGAGACGAATGGCGTCCGATTCGCCGCGCTCGCGAAAGTGATCGCCGAGGGTGACGGCGCGAAGGTTCAGAGCGACGGCGAGGCGATCAAGGTGACCGGTGCCGAAGCGGTGGAGATTCGGCTTTGCGCCGCGAGCGACATGAAAAGCTGGAAGGAACTCGCGGGCGATCCGCTCGCCGACTGCCGCGCGTCCGAGCGGCGCCTCGCGGCGAAAACCGGTCGGGAAATCCAAGCGGCGCACCGGGCGGCGTTCGGCGAACTGTACAACCGGGTGGAACTGCATCTCGGCTCTCCCGATCTCCCGATCTCCACGGCTAGAAATCTTCCGACGGCGAAGCGGCTCGAGCGGTATCGCGAGACGCGCGATCCGGGGCTCGTGGAGCTCGTTTTCAATTACGGACGCTATCTGCTCATCTCCTCGTCGCGTCCGGACGGAGATCCCGCGAATCTGCAGGGGATCTGGAACCCGGCGCATCGTCCCGCCTGGGGCTCGAAGTATACCTGCAACATCAACGTCGAGATGAACTACTGGCCGGCGGAGGTGTGCGGGCTCGGGGAATGTCACGAGGCGCTTTTCCGGGCGATCGGAGAACTTGCCGAGTCGGGGGCGCGCACGGCGAAGAAGCTGTACGGCGCGAACGGCTGGGTGGTGCATCACAATTTCGACGGCTGGCGCGGTACGGCGCCGGTGGATTTTCCGGCGGCGGGACAGTGGCCGTGCGGCGGGGCGTGGCTTTCCTGGCATCTCTGGGAGCACTGGCGTTTCACCCGGGACCGGAAGTTTCTCGCGAAGTGGTTCCCGGTGATGGTCGAGGCGGCGAGGTTCTTCAGCGAGACACTCGTCGAGCATCCGAAATACGGCTCGCTCGTGACGTGTCCGTCGGTCTCGCCCGAGGTCGGTTCGCTTTGCGCGGGGCCGACCATCGACGAGCAGCTCATCCGCGCGCTCTACCGCAACGTCCTCGAGGCCGCCGAGATTCTCGGCAAGGAAGAATTCGTCGATTCGTCGATTCGTCCGGGAGAATTCGTCGATTCGTCGATTCGTCGATTTGTCGATTCGGGGCTGAAGGCGAAGCTGAAAGACCAGCTGGCAAGACTGGAGCCGAACAAGATCGGGCGGTGGGGACAGCTGCAGGAGTGGATTGACGATGTCGATTCGCCCGACGAGCACAACCGGCATTTTTCGCATCTCTGGGCGGTGTATCCGGGCTCGGACATTACGCCGGACACGCCCGAATTGTTCGCGGCGGCGAGAAAATCGCTTGAGGCGCGCGGGGACGCGGCGACCGGCTGGTCGATGGGCTGGAAGGTCTGCGCTTGGGCGCGCTTCCGCGACGGCGAGCACGCGACGAAGATAATGGATCTCCTCTTCACGCCGCAGACGGGGAATCGGGGCGGACTCTACCGCAACCTTTTCGACGCGCATCCGCCTTTTCAGATTGACGGCAATTTCGGTGTTACGGCCGGCATCTCCGAGATGCTGGTGCAGAGCCATCGCCGGACGCCGGACGGGAAAATCATGATCGAACTGCTGCCGGCGCTGCCGAAGGAGTGGCCGAACGGCGAGGTGAAAGGCCTCCGCGTCCGCGGCGACCTCGCGGTGGACTTCGCCTGGCGGAACGGCAAAGTTACGAGCTGCAAGGTGTATCGCGGACCGAACAGCGAAGATTATGTCGTAAGCCGTTGACGGGCATGGCCCTGCAATCCGTAAGATTGGAATTAAGGAGGGTCTGGCTGATATTTAGAATCGGCGTTTGTGCGCAAAGTACGGTTTGGCAATCGGATGTCGCGATGTTGCGATTGACTGCGAAGGAGAAAAGTAGTATAATGTCCACATGAAAATGGAAAAAGGACAAGAAATGTAGCTGGAGATAGATTGATGCCGTATGATGATGACAATTTAAACGAATTTGCCGGATACTTCGAGGCGAAGGAACCGGGACGGCGCGAGCGTGCGGACGCCTGGGCGACCGGCATCGGCTTGCAGGCGGTGGATGGGCTCAAGCCCTCGAAATTTCTCATCGAGACGGCGCGGCGGCATATCGAGGGCAACACCCGCACGATCGCCGTCTTTGCGATCAAGTACCTCCGGGCGCTCGGATACACCGTCACGAACAACATGTTCAAGGATAATTCCTGGTACTTCCGCAATGCGCTCGTGCGGGCGAATTACATGGGACGCGGCAAAAACGCCGGACGCACCTCGGCATATCTTATCGCCTTTTTCCGCAACCTCCTTCTTGGCGAGAACAATGAACTCAAAAGTCGCTATCTGCTCGTCGGCTGCGACCATGAGCCGCCGCGGTTCGATATGTCGTTAACGGTGCAATCGTCGAATGGTGGTCAGAAAAAGGTGGTTAGGAAAGGTGGTCAGAAGAATGGCGGTAAAAACCGCGCATTGAATACTGCGGAGCGGATGCTTTGCCTTATGAAGGAAAAGCCGACGGTCTCGCAGCGCGAAATATGTGAATCGCTCGCCATAAACCGTAGCGCCTTGCAGAAGCATATCGCAAAAATGAAAGCCGCCAGTCGCCTCCGCCGCGTCGGTCCCGACAAAGGCGGACGCTGGGAAGTCGTATGATACTCTGGAGGCGATGAAAATGAATCAGTTCGTAAAACTCAATCTAAAATATGTGTATCCGAAGTCGAACATCGGCCGGACGGTGGTGGTGCCGCAAGATTGGACTCTCGCGTTTCTGCACGAGGTGATCCAGCAATGCTTTCCACAAGACACCGTCCGCCGTTCTCGTCGAACCCTCCGCCGCTGAAATCTCCGCCCGCGTCGAACACCTCATTCGTCTCGTGAGTGTAGCGAGGATGTGAAAATTATTTCGAGTTCTGGCAGAAGTTTTTAGACTTAATGGAATCGGCTTCATGAAGGGGAAGTTGCGGTTCTTCTGGCGGTCATTCAGTTACCGCGGATTTCTCACGAAGATGAGCCGTCCGGCGCAGCCGATGCCCGGCAAGGGCGGCGGCGTGGCGGTGACGGGTTTCGTGGGGGATTTCGGATTTTACTCGAATTTGTAAATTGGTTGCCGGCATAGGTCGCCGGCGGTGGCCTCGCATGTCCTCCTCCGTCGGACGCTCGGGGCTGGCGGAAGATCGGAGCAGCTGATCTAGAGCGATGAAACGTGCCGGGAATGGACGGATATGTACCCCGTGGGGAACGGCTGGATGGGGGCGATGGTCGATGCCGCGAAGACGACGCACCTCATGTGAAATGAAAACTTGTTGAGATAGACGCATAATATGGAAATTTATGATTTTGAGATTATCGCTGTTGACGATTACGAGTGAATTTTGATATAATTGTCAAGAAAGGATTAGATAACAATGCAGTTCTTTGGTAGAGAGACGATATTATCCCAGCTTGATGAGTTGTGGGGACGGAAAACGGCGGCCCTTGTGACTTGTCGTGGACGCAGACGAATCGGGAAATCGACACTGATTGAGCATTTTGCCCAGTTAAGTGGTGCTAGAATGTTGGCGTTCGAAGGCTTTGCGCCGGAGCCGGGAATGACCAATGAGGACCAGCTCATTGCGTTTTCGCGGCAGTTTGCGGAGCAGTGCGGCAGGGGTTATCAGGAATTCACAAGTTGGTTTGAAGCCTTCAAGGCGCTCGGAGGGGTGATTCGGGATGGTGAGCGGACGGTGCTGCTGCTCGATGAAATTTCCTGGATGGGAAAGTACGATCTGATGTTTCCGTCTGAACTGAAGTATGCGTATGACAAGCGTTTCCATGATCTGCAAGAACTGGTGGTAGTGGTATGCGGATCGGTGTCAAGCTGGATCAACAAGAATATTCTTGCAAACACCGGTTTCGTCGGTCGGGTGTCGATGGATGTCATCGTGCCGGAGTTGACATTGTCCGAGTGTGTCAATTTCTGGGGCGAGAGGAAGAATCGCGTGTCGGCGGATGAGATGACCGATATTCTTTCCGTCACAGGCGGGGTGCCGCGATATCTGGAGGAGGTGAAGCCGGAACTTTCGGCGGACGAGAATATCAAGCGGATGTGTTTTCGGCCTAATGGCTATCTCTTTCGGGATTTCAACGATATATTCACTACGGTGTTCAGCGCAAGGTCTCCGCTTAAACGGGCGGTGCTGGTACGGCTCGCGGCGGGCTCTGCAAGCGGTGCGGAGCTTGCAGAGAACCTCGGGGTGGCGAGAAACGGACAGTTTTCTGAGATGATGGAGGAGCTGGAAATGGCGGGCTTCGTTGCGGCCGATTCCGGATTGAATCCTGAGAACGGCAAACGGTCCAAGGAGATACGTTACCGCCTTCGTGACAATTACAGTCGTTTTTATCTGAAATATGTCGAGCCTCACACCGCTGAAATCGTTTCGGGAAGATACGAGTTCGTTTCTCTTGAGAATCTGCCCGAGTGGCCGGTGATAATGGGACTTCAGTTTGAGAATTTGGTGGTTAACAACTTCAAGTCGTTGTTGCCGTATCTTCATTTGAAAGGGGTGCAGATTTTTTCGGCTGCACCTTTCCGAAAGTTCAAGGATGACACGGAGCGCGGTGTCCAGATTGATCTGCTGGTGCAGACTCGCAAATCAGTGGTGGTGGTCGAAATTAAACGCCAGTCAGAAATTGGGGAGTCGGTGGAGGCGGAGGTCGCGGAAAAGATTCGCAGACTTGATATTCCGGCAGAGAAAAGCGTAAGAACGGCACTTGTTTATTCGGGGCGATTGACGAAGTGCGTGCGTGGAAACGGCTATTTCGATTCCTTGGTTTCGATATCGGAACTGCTGGGGCAGAGTACTAAGGACGGCTCAAAGTCGAACTGCGGCATATCTACCACCATCTAAACTGGGCACGGAATACGCGCAACCCGACCTGTGAGGAAGCCGATGACGGGCGGTGATAGTTATTTCGGGTAATTACCCCAGTCGGGAATGATGTGGTAGAATACCGGCAGAACTCAAGGAGTGAATGCTTATGAAATCTCTGCCGATCGCCATTCTTGCCGCCGGGGCGACCGCGGCCTTGTCCGCCGCACCGAATCCGCTGTTTACCGACACTTTCACCGCCGATCCCGCGCCGATCGTCGTCGACGACACCTGCTACGTCATCACCACGCAGGATGAAAACGACGGCACTCCCGGGCAGGCGCTCAGAGACGGCAAGCCGATCACCGGCAAAGACGGCGCCACCTTCGATTTCGGTCTTGCCGTCTACGCCGAGTGAAAAACGGCGGCCGTGACTGATACAGCGGTACTCAGCTTTTTGTAGTTGCAAGAGGACGATGTTTTTGGTAATATATTCACAGTTGCTAACATTAAAAGTTAATAGTTGTGGATAATTTACTGACGAATATTCTGCGAAGTTTCGGGAGCGCACCGTTTGAAGGCGGGGCGCTTGCAGAGGCGTTGCGGGGGTACGACGCCGTCGACATCAAGATTTCCCGAATGGTCAAGAGCGGGGAGCTGCTGCGGCTGAAGCGCGGGCTTTACTGCGTCTCGCCGGGATATTTGCGCGAAGGAAGGCGGCTGTCGAAGGGGGTGATCGCGAACCGGCTTTACGGTCCGTCGTATGTTTCGTATGAAACCGCGCTCGCGGCTTACGGACTCATTCCGGAGCGGGTCACGGTCGAGCGGTCGGCGGTATGCAAGGCGTCGCGGTCGTTCGAGACGCCGATCGGACTTTTCGAGTATTTCGAGACCGCGGCGGAACTCATGCCGCTCGGCGTAAGGGTGGAGCGCACCGAGGACGGGAATTACCTTATGGCGAATCCGACCAAGGCGCTATGCGATACGCTGATGCGAAAACGCCGGTTGCGCGTGACGTCGCCGAAGACGTTGCGCGATTTCCTCGAAACGGACATGCGTTTCGATTTCGATTATTTCGGCGAACCTGATTTCGAGACCTTGAGCGGGTTCGTCGATTACGGCGTCAAGCCGGGTTTGTTCAAGGCCCTGGAAAGGATGTTTTCATGAATTTGTTTGACTCGATGGTGGCGGAATTCCGGAGAGGAACGGATGCCGAACAGCGTAATGCCGTTCACGAGGTGATGCAGCAGATAACCCTCGCCGGACTGGAGCGCGGCGGATTCTTCGATCGGGCCGCGTTCTATGGCGGGACGTGTCTTCGGCTGCTGCACGGAATAAACCGGTTCTCCGAAGATATGGATTTTTCGCTGCTCGCTCCCGATCCGGGCTTCCGCTTCGAAGATTATTTCCAGTCGGTCATCGACGAGTTCAAGCTTGCGGGCAAGGACGTGGAAATCAAGATGAAGCACAAGGGAATGCCGTCTTCAATCGAAAGTGCGTTCCTGAAGGAGTCGTCCGAGGTTTTTGACATCGGCTTCACGACCGAAAAGCGGCTCAAGGTGAAGATCGAGGTGGATATCGATCCGCCGCCGAAGTTCTCGACCGAGATGAAGGTGGTGCAGCTGCCGCGGAATTTTCTTGTTCGCGCGTATGATCTTCCCGGCCTCTACGCCGGCAAGGTGTCGGCGGCGTTGTTCCGCAAGTGGAAGAATCGGGTCAAGGGACGCGACTGGTACGATGTCGCCTGGTATATCCAGCACGGCATCGAACTCGATCTCGTGCATTTGGTCGAACGCGCGAAGGAAAGCGAACCCGACGCCGACGTCTCCACGCGGGATAAGCTCATCGAGGTCTTTGACGCGCGAATCGACGCGATAGACTTCGAGAATGCGAAGGAAGACGTGCGGCCTTATGTATTCGATCAGCGCGAGCTCGACATCTGGAGCGCGCGGTTTTTCAAGGAGATTATTCGCAAGATCAGGATCAAGGGCGAGTGAGCGGCATGCAGGCGTCATAGTCATTTCGGGTAGGTGACCGCGTGCGGGGGACTTTGGTAAAATTTTTGCAGACTGTTTAAAGGGAAATTGTCGCAATGAAGAAAATCATCGTCGCCGCAATGGCTCTGAGCGCGTCCGCGGGCGCGTTCGCGGATACGCTCACCGTCGCAGACGGACTCGATAAACCTCTGGAAATTATCGGCGATGCTGCGTATGACGGCGTGAACGTCGGTTATGGCTCCGGTGTCGCGGGTAAGCTGGTCGTTTCCGGCGGAACACTGACTAACACCTCCGGTGACTTCCGCATCGGTGCGAACGGCGGAACCGGCGAAGTCCTGGTCACGGGTGAAAGTTCGAAGATCGAGCAGGGCGGCAACGAGATGCGCATCGGCAACGGCGCAGGGTCGATCGGACGCGTCACCGTCACTGATGGCGCGACGTTCAATGCGAATAAATACCCGTGCGTCGGCGAAAACGGTGGATACGGATATTTGCTTGTCGACGGCGGCACATTCAGCGCGACCGCGAACAGTTTCGGCGTCGGCCAGGACGGAGGTTCGCTGACGAGCGAGGTGCGGGTGGTGAGCGGCAAGCTTTCCGGCAACAACCTCCTCATCGGTCGTTCGGCCCACGGTATGCTGCGGATGGAAGGCGGCGTAGCCGAAGCCCGCAACGGCAGTTTGATTCTCGGAGACAATGCGGATGGCGACGGGTACGCTGAAGTCTCCGGCGGCGAACTTACCGTAACCGGCAGCATGATGATCGGCAATAATGGCAAGGGTGAACTCGTTTATACCGGTGGCGATCTCGCATTCGCCCACCCCTGGTCAATCGGGTCGGCCGCCTCCGGAAGCGGCGTGCTGCGCTTCAATGCGGGGGCAATCACCGCGGAGGGCAGCCGTCCCTCGGCGCTCTATGTCGGCGATAACGGCACGGGTGTATTTGAAATGAACGGCGGTGAAATGACGCTCGCCTGCACTCCAGTCGTCGGCAATCACAGCGGCTCGAACGGACGCTTGGTGATGAACGGCGGAACCTTTACGACCGGCTACTTCAAAATCGGCGGCGAATCGGGTTCCGTCGGCGAACTGGTGGCGAACGGCGGCGTCTTCGAGTGTACCGATCACTTCGATCTCGGCAATCTTGGCGTCGGCAAACTGACGATCAATGACGGTGGTACGGTCAAGATCAAATACTGGCTGCGTTTTTGCGAGAATACCGCTTATGCCGAATCGGAGTCATGCGAGGTCAATCTTAACGAAGGCGGTACGCTCTGCGTCGGCAAGATACATACCGATAACGCCACGGACGGATTCAGGGGCGTTTTCAACTGGAACGGCGGCACGCTCTCGTTCCAATGGTACGGCGCCGATGAGCCGCTTGCCTTCGCGACCAATGAGAATCTGAAGGTCAACGTGCTCGCCGGTGGCGCGGTTGTCGATTCTTCGGGAGCGAACCGCAAGATTTGCCATTCGCTTTCGGGCGCAGGTGCGCTCACGAAACTCGGCTCGACCAGACTCACGCTGGCCGGCGAGGTCGCGCTCGACGGTGGCTTCGTCGTCGAGGAAGGAACCCTGGCTTTCGATGCCGACGTGCTTGGAGAGGATCCGAAGGTCGCGACGGTCAAAGTCGCAAAGGGTGCGACGCTCGATCTCGGCGGCGCGACGCTTACGGCTGACACGATCGAGGTGCTCGGCACGGTGCAGAACGGCACGCTGAAGATTGCCGCCGATACCGTTGTTTCACAGGATATTTCGGGAAAGACTTTGACCGTCAGCACCGCCGCGCTCGGTGACTCGGTGACAATCAGCGCAGAAAGCGGCGCCGGTACGCTCGTCCTCGTCGGTGATGGCCTTGAGGCGAGTCCGTTCGACAAGCTTACGCTTTCCGGCAGTGTCCACCTTGTCGTTTCCGGCGTCGCCTACACGATTCCGAAGACGATCGCCCCTGATGGCGGCATCGAGTTCAAGGACACCGTCGGCGAAGTTTACGTGGACGCCGCTTCCGCCGCGAACGGCATTACCTTCGGCGGCAACGCCACCGTCTACGAAAAAGACAGTTCCTGGTCGCAGAACCAGACCTATGCGCAGAAATATATCGAGATTAACGGCGCGACCAATAACTTCATCTTCACCTGCGGCAACTGGACGACTGCGTTGTACGGCTTTCGCGATGCACCGCTTACCGGCGCCGGCGAGCTCAAGATCCAGATTCGTGAGAACAATGGTGTTTATTCGCGCTATTCTCTCTTCAAGTCAGGCGCCGACCGCAGCGGCTTTACCGGCAAATTCATCGTGGAGAACGGTCCTCGCTTCGGCGGCAAGAATCTTGCGAACGGACAAACCGAGCTTTGGAACGACGCGGCTCTGGACGACGGCAAGAATATGAAGAACGGAACGCTCGTTCTCTGCAATGACCGTGATGAATCCGAGGCCGACGACACGCCCGAAACTAAAATGGCGCCGCGGTTCTCGCTTTGGAGTGATAATGTTTCGACTCCGCCGGTGCATGTTTACGGAATGCTGGAGACATCGGGCGCACATCCCGAGTTGATTACGCTCTCGTCCCGCAATAACGGCGATATCACGAGTACGCTCTATGTCGGCGATAGTGGAGCCGACGGTACTTTCGCCGGCACTTTGACGAATGCTTATTTTACGAGCAATAGCGAAATGACCGTCAAAAACTGGAACATTGTCAAGCGCGGCACTGGCACCTGGACGCTTACCGGCGCGGTCGCGAACGGCGGTTCGATCACGGTAGCGTCCGGTGCGGTAGATTTCCGTTCGGGAATAGACAATGTTTCCACACTCGTGGTCAAGAACGGAGCGTCGATAGGTGCGTATGGCGAGCTGAAACTCCCGGAGTCGACGACTTTTGAAACGGGGTCGAAGTTGAACGTTGCAGTCGGGACGGTCATTGACGGCATGATCGATCTTGCGTCTGTTACGCTTGCCATTGTCAACGAGGCGGATTATGCACCGGCGGCAGGCGCGGAACTCCTGCGCGTGAGCGGCGGAATTAACAATTTCGACCGCGATAAGATTCAGACCGAGAATTTGCCGCTCGGTAGAAACAAGGAAATCGGACGCGTGCTTAAGCTTGTCGGCAATGACGATGGTTCGCAATCAATCGTTTACGGCGAGTGGCGTTCCGGCCTCGTGATCATGATCCGGTAAGCGTATGAACAGGACTTCCGTCATCAAGGTCGCGATCGTCGACGACCACAGCGTCGTGAGGATGGGCTTCAAGTACATGCTTTCCTTCGCGAAGGATATCTCGCTCGTCGGTGAAGCGGCGGGCGGGGAGAACATCGTCGAGCTTTACGAAAGCGCGAAGCCCGACGTCGTCCTCCTCGATGTGCGCATGCCGGGTGTCGACGGCATCGCCGCGCTTGACGCGCTCCTCACGGCGCATGATGACGCGAAAGTCGTGATGCTGACGACTTCGGACACCGAAGAGGATATCTACAGCGCCGTCAACCGCGGGGCGAAAGGGTACATCCTCAAGGAGACGAATCCGCCCGATCTGCTCGAGGCGATCCGCAAGGTCGCGCGCGGCGAAAGCTGTCTCTCGCCCGAAGCGGAGGAGATTTACCGCCTCCGTTCCGCCGAGAAGGGGCTCACCCAGCGCGAGCGGGAGATACTGCAGTATATTTCCAAGGGGATGTCGAACGAGGAGATCGGCCGGCTCCTCGGCATCAGTCCGAACACGGTGAAGGCGCATATCAAGAACATCTTCATGACCCTCGGCGTCAATGACCGCGCCGAGGCGGTCGCGACCGGCATCCACCGCGGCCTCATCGTCGGCTGACAGTATGAAAAATTCCGAATGATAACTACGATAGTGTTGGCCGCGCTTTCCCTCGGGGATGTCGCGGGGATGACGCGCGAGGCGGTGCCGGACGCGTGCGAGGCGCTGGTGACGGGCGTCGTCACCTACGCCGCGTCGAATCCGCGAAACTCGGGGACGATCGCCGCGCTCGAGGATCCGAACGGCCCCGCCGTCTGGTTTTCGGGCGAGAACAACCTCGAACTCACCGCCGAGCTCGTCGGCGCGGAACGCCTTGCCGCGGGCGACATAGTCGAAATCGCGGGCGTCACCTCGCGGCTCGGTTTCGCGCCGGGGCTGAACGCGCGGCGGATCGCGAAACTCGGCGAGCGCGAGCTGCCGCCCGCGCCGGTCGCGCGGCTTGAAGATCTCGAATGGGGCGTAAAGGACAACACGCGGGTGCGGCTTTCGGGCATCCCGATCGATGCGGCGACGAACGGCTATCTCCGGGTGATGACCGAAGCGGGCGAATTCGCCGCGCGTGTCCACGCGGGTGGACTCGAACTCGGACGACTCGTGGACGGCGAAGTCGAATTCGAGGGCGTGGCCGCGAGCCGTTTCAACGCCCGCGGCGAGTTTACGGGCGTCAATCTCGAAGTCGTCGATCCCGATCGCATCCGTCTCCTCGTCGCGCCGCCGGCCGATCCGTTCGCCCTGCCGCTCGCCGCGCTCGACTCGATTCTCGAATATTCTCCGCACGGCGTCAACCTGCACCGCCGCCATGTCCGCGGAGTCGTAACCTGTTCGCGCGAGGGGGAATATCTCTGGCTCGCGGACGGCGACGCGACCTTGAAGGTGATGACCGCGGCGGGGCCGTTCGCGGTCGGCGACGAGGTCGAGGCGGTCGGCTTTCCGGCACTCGAGCGGCGCTCGGGAGTGCTCAAGTCGGCGACCGTGCGCACGACGGGAAATCGCAGACCGCCGGTTCCGGCGAAGGTCGGCTACCTCGAGTTTAGGCAGTACACTTCGTCGAAGGACGGGCGCTATCTCAACTTCGACGGAAGGTACGTGACATTCTGGGCGAAGCTCCTGTCGGCGATCGGAGAAGGCGAATCGACGCTGCTCGTCGTCGACGTGGAAGGCAAGGGCGACCGCGCGGCGGTGCGCGTCAAAGGCGCGGTCGAGACTATCGACGAGAGGTCCGTCGCCGCCGGACTCAACCTCCGCATCACCGGCGTCATGGAGCTCGCGACCGAGGAAAGACTGGTGCCGGACGAGATGCTGCCGAAAATCGCCGGCTGGGAGGTGCAGGTCGCGGACGCCTCGCAGATCAAAATCATCCGTGATGACCGCTGGTCGGCGCTCGAAAACGCGAAGCGCCGGGTGTGGATATTCCGGGCGGTCGCCGTTATCTTCGCGCTCGCGCTCGTGTGGCTGCTCGCCTACGCGATCCGCGAGCGCGCCTCCCGGCGGCGCGAGGCGATTCTCGCGGCGGAGCGAAAGCGCATGGCGGCCGACCTCCACGATACTCTCGAGCAGCATCTCGCGGGCGCTCGGATGCTCCTCAATTCCGCGGTCCAGTTCACGCCCGACGTCCCCGCGACGGTCAAGGAGGCGGTCGGGAGCGCGAACGAACTCCTGGCGCACGCGAAGGCGGAGATGCGCGCGCGCATTTTCGATATGCGTAACGACGTCCTTTTCACCCAGGGCCCGGAGCGCGTCCTCAAGACGCTCGCGGCGAAGATCTCCGCGGCGGGCATGGTCAAGGTGCGCACCCGCCTTCGCGGGCTGCCGGCACATCTCCCAGATTCCGTCTTTTCTGAGATGGCGTTCATCGTCCAGGAGGCGATCACCAACGCGATCAAGCACGGCGGCGCGAAGAATATCGTCATCGCGGCGGATCCGCAAGAACCGGGGCCTCCGGCGGCCCCGAACCCCGCCCGTGGACGCGGAGGTTTTCTGCTCCGCGTCGCGAACGACGGTAAACCTTTCGATCCGGCCCGCGCGCTCGGCCCCGAGGCGGGCCACTACGGTCTTTCCGGCATGCGCGAGCGCGCAAAGCGCGCCGGCATCGGGCTCGACATTCTTCGCGACGGGCGGTGGATGCTCGTCCGTCTCGAGGTCCGCGCGCGGTAGTAGTTTCGGGTAGTGGGCAAGGCGGGGAGTGTTGCGGTAGAATCTTCGGTATGAAGATTGGAAAAATGTTCGCCGTCGCGCTCTGCCTCGCGGCGCTCGGAGTCAGGGCCGAAACGGGGGACCTGATGCCCGGGGTGAGGAATCCGCTTTTCTGGGCGGACGTCCCCGATCCATCCGCCTGCACGGACGGGAACTACTACTACCTCGTATCGACGACGATGCATTTGATGCCGGGCTGCCCGGTGATGCGCTCGAAGGACCTCGTCCACTGGGAGACGGTGAGCTACGTGTTCGACCGGATCGATGACGGCGGGAGATATTCGCTCGAGGACGGGAAGACGGTCTACGGGCAGGGTCAGTGGGCGAGCTCGATCCGCTACGCGCGCGGTAGGTTCTGGGTGTGGTTCGTCGCGAACGGCGGCCGCGGTTTCATCTACACCGCCGAGAAGGCGGAGGGCCCCTGGAAGCTTCACTCGCGGCCGGAATTCCGCCATGACGGTTCGCTCTTTTTCGATGACGACGACCGGGTGTACGTCTTTAGCGGCTCGGGCCGGATTTCGGAGCTCAAGCGCGATTTGAGCGATTTCGATCCCGAGGGCCGCGACCATTTGCTCTTCGACAAGGCCGCCGATCCCGAGGAGGCGGACGCGCTCCTCGAGGGCAGCAGCGTTTTCAAGCGCGACGGCTGGTACTACCTCATGATGATCTCGATGAAATGGGGCGTTCCCGGACGCATTCGCCGCGAGGTCTGCTACCGCTCGCGCTCGCTCGACGACGGAAACTGGGAGAAGAAGGTGATTCTCGAGACGCCGTTCGAAGCGTGGGGCGGCGTCGGCCAGGGAACGGCCGTTCCCTCGCTCGACGGCTCGCGCTATTACGCGATCATCTTCCAGGACCGCGGCGGAGTCGGGCGCGTCCCGTGCGTGATGCCGATACGCTTCATCGACGGCTGGCCGATGCCCGGCGAGAAGAACGCGCTCGAGGGCGAGCGGGAAAACTGCACCGGGCGCATCCCGAACGACACGACGGTTCCTTATTGCGACATCTCGGGAATCATGGGCTCCGACAATTTCGACGGCGCGGAACTTTCCCGCTACTGGCAGTGGAACCATAATCCCGACGACGCGAAATGGTCGCTCTCCGAGCGCCCGGGCTATCTCCGGCTCAGGACCGCGACGGTTACCGACAATCTTTTCCTCGCGCGCAATACACTGACCGAACGGATGTGCGGGCCCGAATGCGCCGGCGCGGTGACGCTCGACGTGTCGGGAATGCGGGACGGCGACCGCGCGGGCATCGCGGCTTTCGACGGAACATCGGCGACGCTCGCGGTGGAGATGCGCTCCGGACGGAAATCGATCGTGATGTGCGAGGAGACGATGGTGATGGGCGAAAACCGCACCGTCCTGCGTGACGACCGGCGGGAGATCGCGCGCGTCGAGCTCTCCCCCGAGGCGCTCGCCGCGATGAAGAACACTCTCGTGCTGCGCGTGCGGGCGAATTTCCGCGAGGCTCAGGACTGGGCGGAGGTCGATTACCGGGACGGGCACGGCGAATGGCGCCGGATCGGTTCCCGGGTAAGGCTTGAGTTCTCGGTCGCTCGGATGTTCATGGGCGCGAAATTCGCCGTCTTCAATTACGCGACGGAAGCGCCCGGCGGCTATGTCGACCTCGATTCGTTCAGTTTCACTACCGTCGAGCACGAAACGCCGCGCTGGGAACCGTCGGCTTCCGCCGCGGCAGAATAATCCGTCGAATGAAGCCGCTCATCCTGTTCGTGCTGTTCCTTCCGCTCGCGGCGTTCGCCGCGAAGCCGCCGCCGATTCACGTCGAGGGGCGGCAGCTCGTCGACCGCGACGGATACACCGTCCGCCTGCGCGGCGCGATGCGCTCGATACACCCTTACTTCGACGGCGGGCGCTGGGGCGGCGGCGACGACGAGGACGCCGCGAAACGGGCGCGGGAATATTACGACCGGACGCTCGCGGGGCTCGTCGACCACTCCCAGGGCGCGTACGTGAATCTCATGCGCTTCACGGATGACGGGCACTGGTCGAACGACGATCGGCTCAAGCCCGACAAAAAGTCGCCGCATTTCTACGCCTGCGACTGGAAGCGCTACGATTTTTACGTGAACGAGGTTCTCGTCCCGATCGTCGAGAACGCGGTCGAGAAGGGGATGTACGTCATCATCCGACCGTCGTACAACAATCCCGGCGAGACGAAGGTCGGCGACGATTTCAACCGCCACCTTCAGCGCGAATGGAGCGTGATCGCCGCGAACGAGCGCATCCAGGCGCTTTCGGGGCAGATACTTTTCGAGCTTCAGAACGAGCCGACCACGATTTTCGCCGCGGACGGAACGCGCGCCTCGAGCGCGATGGCGGAGTTTTTCCAGAGCGTCGTCGACGTGATCCGCAAGGCCGGTTTCAAGGGCGTGGTGCTCGTCCCGGGAATGGGTTACCAGTCCTCCTACGGTGACTACGCCTTCTACCCCGTACATGACGACAACATGGGCTACGCCGTCCACGTGTACGAGGGCTGGTACGGCCAGAAGGAGAGCTCGGCGACGGTCGAGGGGTTCATGCGGAATTTCCGCCGTCAGGTTCCGGTCGTCGACCGTGCTCCGATCGTCGTGACCGAGGTCGACTGGAGCCCCGAAAAGCCGGGCGCGGGGAAGACGAACGAATTCGGAAAGTACGTCCCCGCGAACTGGGGGACCTGGGCGACGGCGTCGACCGCGAGCTGGGGCAAGGCGTATCTCGGGATGATTGAACGCTTCGGCAACATTTCGACCATCTGTGGAGACTCCCATCTCTATTACGACATCGACGAGTACCTGAAGAGCGGGAAGTTCAAGGTGAAGTTCGACGGCAATCCCGAGTGCAGCCCGAAGGCGTTCTACGACCTCTACAACCGCTGGTACCACGAGCCGCGGCGCAAGCCGGCGCGCGAAGCGATTCCGGCGGCGACGACTTACCGCAACCCGGTGATCTTCGCGGACTGCCCGGACGTCGGGCTCTGCTCGGACGGAAAATACTATTACATGGTTTCGACGACGATGCACCTGATGCCGGGCGCGCCGATCATGAAATCGAAAGATCTCGTACACTGGAAGACGGTTGCTTACGCGATCGACCGCTTCGACGAAAAGCCGGACTTCTCGCTCGAGGACGGGAAGAGCGCGTACGCGGGCGGTCAGTGGGCGAGTTCGCTGAGATACCACGACGGTAAATTCTATCTCTGGTTCATCGCCAACGGCTGCGGCGGCTTCCTCTACACCGCGCCGAAGGCGGAAGGGCCGTGGAAGCTCGAAACGCGCGGGCCGTTCCTCCACGACGGGTCGGTGCTCTTTGACGACGACGGGAAGATTCTCGTCTTTCACGGGAACGGCTGGGTCACCGAGCTCAAGGACGATTTCTCCGCGCCGAAGCCGGGCGGCGTCAACCACAGGCTTTTCGAGCGCGGCGAGGAGATTCGGCTCCTCGAGGGATCGGCCGCGTTCAAGAAGGACGGCTACTACTATCTCATGATGGTTTCGTGCTTTCTCGAGAACCATCCCCGGCGCGAGGTGTGCTACCGTTCGAAGACGCTCGACGGTCCGTGGGAGAAGAAGGTGATTCTCGAGACGAGGTTCGACAATCACGGCGGCGTCGGCCAGGGCTGCGTCGTCGAGGGGCCGGACGGAAAATGGCACGCGCTCGTCTTCCAGGACCGCGGCGGCGTCGGCCGTACGCCGTGCCTGATGGACGTCCGCTGGGAGGACGGCTGGCCGATGCTGGGGAATCCCGACGGAACCGTTCCGAGCGATGTTTCGAGGCCGTATCCGGATCTCTCGGGGATCGTCGCGTCGGACGAGTTCGCGGAGGACGAGCTTCCGCTCGTCTGGCAGTTCAACCATAATCCCGTCCTGTCCGCGGTAACGCTCTCGGAACGCAAGGGATGGCTTACGCTTGCGACCGCCGATACCGCGCCGAACCTCTTCCTCGCGAAGAATACGCTCACCCAGCGCATGATCGGCCCCGAATGCTCCGCGGTCGTGAAGCTCGACGTATCGCGGATGAAGGACGGCGATCACGCGGGGATCGCGGCGTTCCAGGGCGACAGCGCGGTCGCGGAGGTGATCCGCGAAGGGCGGAACTTCAAAGTCCGGATTTCGCGCGAGAGCGTTTTCTTCCGTCACGGCGACGGCAGGAAGGATTTCGACCGCGTGGAGGAGGAGATTTTCTCGGAGACGAATTTCCCGGGGCGCGAGATATATTTCACGGTTCACGCGAATTTCCGCGAGTGGCAGGATTGGGCGGAGGTCGCCTGGTCGACGGACGGCGAAAGGTGGCGCGGCTGGTCGAAGCGGGTGCCGCTTCGCTTCGATACCGGGAAGTTCTTCATGGGGACGAAATTCGCGCTTTTCAATTACGCGACGAAGGCGCCGGGCGGGAAGGCGCAGTTCGATTTCTTCCGCGTGCGCGCGACGGAACACGAGCCCCCGCGGACGGCGGGTCCGCGCCCGGCGCCGAAAATGAACGCGGCGGCCGTCGGAAAGCGGACGCCGGTGAAGACGCCCGCGAAGACGACTGTGAATAAATCTCCGCCCGCGAAAACGCCGCCCGCGAAAACGCCGACCGTGAAGACGCCCGCGCGCGAAGAACCGGCCGCGGTCGGAACGAAGTCCGTCGTCTGGAAGAATCTGAACCCGAAGCGGTTCCACGGCAAGCCCGGCTGGGATATCCACTTCCGCGGAGGTGAGAATTCGCTCAAGGGCAAGCCCGTCTTCATTGCCGTCGCGGATCCGAAGAACGGCGATTCGTTCCCCTACGGCGACGTCAGGAGCGTGATGTTCGACTTCAAGGATCGCCGGTTCGCGACGATGGCCGTCTTCAACACTCCGGTCGGAGCGCGGGAGTGGGACGCCTATGTGAAGCGTTTTTCATTCTTCGACTGGGAGCATCTCGAGATGCCGTTCTATTCGGGGCCGGTTTTCGAGACCGAATCGAAGCCGCGGCGGCTCCCGTGGTTCTATGTCGTCTCGCGGAATGGCGAGCTCGTTGAAAGCTGCGGGGATCTGTCGCAGGCCCGCGCCGCGCTCGAGAAATGCTTCGACGGGAACGAAGGCGAGCCGACCTGGGAGGATACGGTTCTTTCCGCGTATCTGAAGTTTTGGGACGAGCCCGCGAATTCGATCATCCGCGTCCGTTCGATCGACCGGAAGTGTCAGCCGCTCGTCAAGAAGGAGCCGCGCGCGCAGCAGATCGAACGCTGGGCGGAGGAATTCCCGGATTTCGAGAAGCTCGTGAAGCTTCAGAAGGAAGCCGAGACGCTCGCGAAATGGCAGCCGGAGAAGCCGTCCGACATCAAGAAGCGCGAGGCGCAGATCCTGCTTTTCAAGAAGAAGATGCAGCGCTTTCTTAACAGCAAGGACGAACGGATAACTTCCGACGCCGTCCGCATCATGCGAATGATTTAGGTTCAGGACGCGGTCACGTTCGGGCGGGTACTCTACCCCACGCCGGCGACCGGCGCGGCACATGCGAGGGGGATGTCGGAATGGCACCGGGGTAAAGATGGCGGAGATTGACGCCTTCTCGGCTCAGCGTGATTTTCTCGGATAGTGTAAACTTCTTTCTGTAAATTCACTTTCAAAGATGGAGCAGGAAAC
>R26__coassemble_488_pt1 | contig 24541 bp, 23 predicted proteins | sample R26__metabat2_high_PE_025 | metagenome-assembled genome bin R26 | reverse complement strand
GATGAAGTTTTCGATTGTAATGCCGGTTTACAACTCCGCGGCGACGATAGAGGCCGCGATCGATTCGCTTATCGGCGAGTCGTTCGCCGATTGGGAGCTTGTATGCGTCGACGACGGCTCGACGGACGGAACGCCGGAGGTACTCCGCGGCTACGCCGCGCGCGATGCGCGCGTACGCGTCATCACCCAGAGAAACCGCGGAGCTTCCTTCGCGAGAAATCGCGGGCTTGACGAGGTGCGAGGCGAATATTTCTTCTTCCTCGACGCCGACGATCTTCTTCTTTCGGGTTCGCTCGCCGCCCTCGCGGAGATTCTGGAGCGCACCCGCGCGGACGCGCTCGAGACGAATCCGCTCTTCGTGAATTTCACCGAATCGCTGCCGACGGACGCCGGGACTTCGCTTTCGAACAGGCCGGCGCGGATCATTCCGCCCGAGCGGAGAAAGGAACTCGTCCTCGACGCGCGCATTCCGAAGGGTTACCTCGCAGGCCGCGTCTACCGGACCGAGGTTTTCGGCGCCATCAGGTTCACGGCGCTTCTCGTGATGATGGAGGACGACGTCTTCTGGGCCGAAGCGATCGCGATTCCCGCGACCTGGGCGATCGCGGACGGCGCTTTCTACGCCTATCGGACGCGTCCGGAATCGGTGTCGCACCGGCGCGACGTGACGATGTACTACGACACCCTCGCGGCGCCGCGGTGGATATTCCCGCGGCTTTCCCGGGCGCTCGGGCTTTCGGACGACGAGGAGCGCCGTATCTGGCGTCATTTCTCCGGCGTCTACGCCGGAATCATCCGCGCCATGCTCATCGATCTGAAGCGTTTTCCGCGGGAGGAGCGCCGCGTCCTTGTCCGCGAGCTTAACCGGTTCCGTCGGATTTTCCGCTTCAATCCGATCCCGCGGCTTACCGCGCTCAGACTGTGGCTCTTTGTGCATCGGTACGGCGACGGCGCCTGCGTCGATTACATCGAGCGCCCGCTCACGCGGACACTGAACGCGCTCCGCGCGGTGAAACGGAGGCTCGGGCGATGAAGGCGGCGCCGCTATTTTCGGTCATCGTTCCCTGCTGCGATGTCAAGCCGTACGCGGGCGAGTGTATCGCGAGCGTCAAGGCGCAGGCGGCGGCGTTCGAGGCGATAGTCGTCGTTGAGGAGTCGCGTGACGCGACCGAACGCGCGGTCCGCGAAGCTGTCGGCGAAGATCCTCGTTTCACCGTCATCACCGAGCCGCGGAGCGGTTCGCCGTCGACGCCGCGCAATACGGGGCTCGAAGCGGCGAAGGGCGATTACATCGTCTTTCTCGACGGCGACGACACGCTCGCCGAAACCGCGCTCGTCGATCTCGCGGATTGGATACGCCGCTATCCCGGGACCGACCTCTTCCCGGGCGCGGTCGTTGAGGGTGAAAAGGTTTACGACAATTACGCGCCGGACGTCGCGCCGCTGCCGCTCACCGGGCCCGCGGCGAGCGTCCATGTCGCGATGCGCAACATCGAACCGATGCCGATGGCGCAGATGACCGTCTGCCGCCGCGCGTTCCTGCTCGAGCGGGGACTCCGTTTCGTGGACGGTCTCCGCCACGAGGACGAGGAGTTCACGCCGCGCGCGCTCTATCTCGCCGCGTCCGTCGTCCCGACCCATATTCCGTTCTACCTCTATCGCCGCCGTGCCGATTCGATCACCACCGCGCGCAAGGAGCGGAACTTGGGCGACATCGCGAAAGTCTACCGGAGTCTTTTCCGTTTCCACGCCGCGACTGCCCCGGACTCGGCGGTCGCGCGCGGCTGGGCGCGGAACTGGCTCAACACCTTTTTCAACGCCTTCTTCTTCCCCGCCCGTTCGTCCGTGCTGGTGCCGGCGCACCGCGCGAAGGCGCTCGCGGTTCTCTTCGCGGACGGCTTCGGCGATTTCAGCGCGCTCGTCCGATATGCTTCGCTTCCGAAGCGCGTCGCCGCCGCGCTTGTCCGTTTCGCGGTCCGGACGGGTTGGTATTTCCCCGCGGATTTCTATTTCCGGCGAATTTACTATCCGCTCGCGATGAGGAACATGAGACATTGATAATGGAGAGTTTTCTCATTTGTCGTCTGCGTATCGACCGATTTCGCGGTTAACTCAATTTTAGCAGGCCGCGCAAGACGCCGATTATTCGCGTTTGCCTTATACAATGCTTTGCTCGCGCTTGTATTCGACGCGAAAATTTGATATACTTGTAGCCAATTTCGATAATTATGGAGAAAAATCTCCAAAGGAGTACAAAAATGGTCAGCTATAAAGAGCTCGGACTCGTCAACACCCGCGAAATGTTCGCCAAGGCCGTCAAGGGCGGCTACGCGATTCCCGCGTTCAACTTCAACACGATGGAGCAGATGCAGGCCATCGTCCAGGCCGCGGTCGAGACGAAGTCGCCCGTGATCATGCAGGTTTCGAAGGGCGCGCGCAAGTACGCGAACCCCACGATCCTCCGCTACATGGCCCAGGGTGCGGTCGAATACGCGAAGGAGCTCGGCTGCGCGAATCCGCAGATCGTTCTCCACCTCGACCACGGCGACAGCTTCGAGACCTGCAAGAGCTGCATCGACTCCGGCTTCTCGTCGGTCATGATCGACGGCTCGGCTCATCCTTACGAGGAGAACATCGAGATCACGAAGAAGGTCGTCGAGTACGCCCACCAGTTCGACGTCACCGTCGAGGCCGAGCTCGGCGTTCTCGCCGGCGTCGAGGACGAAGTCTCCGCCGCCGAGAGCCACTACACGAAGCCCGAGGAAGTCATCGACTTCTCGACCCGCACCGGCTGCGACTCGCTCGCGATCTCGATCGGCACCTCCCACGGCGCGTACAAGTTCACCGCCGCGCAGTGCACCCGCGACCCGAAGACCGGCAAGCTCGTCCCGCCGCCGCTCGCGTTCGACGTCCTCCACGCGATCGAAAAGAAGCTCCCCGGCTTCCCGATCGTCCTCCACGGTTCGAGCTCGGTCCCGCAGGACTGCGTCGACACGATCAACCAGTACGGCGGCAAGCTCCCCGACGCGGTCGGCATTCCGGAAGAGCAGCTCCGCGAGGCCTCGAAGAGCGCGGTCTGCAAGATCAACATCGACTCCGACTCGCGCCTCGCGATGACGGCCGCGATCCGCAAGCACTTCGCCGAGAATCCGGGCCACTTCGATCCCCGCCAGTACCTCACCCCCGCGCGTGACGCGATGAAGGCGATGTACATGCACAAGATCATCAACGTTCTCGGTTCGAACGACAAGCTCTGATACCGATGACGAAGGAAACGAAATCCGCCTACGCCCAGGCCGGCGTCAATATCGACGTCAAGATGAACGCCGTCGGCTCCATCAAGCAGATGGTCGCCTCGACGAAGACTCAGGCCGTGATCGGCAACATCGGCGCTTTCGGCGGTCTCCACAAGGTCCCGACCGGCAAGGACGAAATCCTTGTCGCGTCGACGGACGGCGTGGGGACGAAGCTCAAAGTCGCCGCGATGATGAAGAAGCACGACACCGTCGGCCAGGATATCGTCAACCACTGCGTTAACGACATCCTCGTCCAGGGCGCGAAGCCGCTCTTCTTCATGGATTACGTCGGTACGGCGAAGGTCGACCCCGCCCAGTTCAAGGCGGTCGTCTCCGGGCTCTGCAAGGCGTGCAAGGAGAACAAGATGGCGCTTCTCGGCGGCGAAACCGCCGAGATGCCCGGCCTCTATCCGCTCGGCGAGTACGACCTCGTCGGTACGATCGTCGGCCACGTGAAGAAGTCGGAGCTCATCACCGGCAAGTCGATCCGCGCCGGAGACGTCATCATCGGCTTCCCCTCGGGCGGCCTCCAGACGAACGGCTTCTCGCTCGCGCGCCGCGTTATCTTCGACGTCTGCCAGTACAGCTGGAAGGATAAGCTCCCCGGCACGAACCAGACGTTCGGCGAGGCGCTCCTTGCGGTTCACAAGAGCTTCCTCAAGCCGGTCTCGAAGCTCATGGAGCGGAAGGTCAAGATCAACGGCATGGCCCACATCACGGGCGGCGGCTTCCCGGATAACATTCCGCGGGTCCTCCCGAAGGTCGTGAACGCCGAGATCGACCGCGCTTCGTGGGAAGTCCCGACGATCTTCAAGTTCCTGCAGAACCAGGGCAAGGTCGACCGCGACGAGATGTACCGCGTGTTCAACATGGGCATCGGCTACGTCGTGATCCTCCCGAAGAACCAGCTCGCGAAGGCGACCAACATCCTGAAGGCGATGCACCAGCCCTACAGTGTGATCGGCGTGATCCGCAAGGGCAAAGGCGTCGTCACCTACAAGAACTGATCGATTGTATAAAACCATGCCTACCCCCCCTTGCGCGCGCAAGGGGAGTTTGGTACAATACTAACCATCCATTAAACAAGGAGAAATCTAAAATGGCAGGAAAGCTTGAAGAACGCGTGAAGGACATCATCGTCGAGCAGCTCGGCGTCAATGCGGAGCAGGTCACGGCCGAAGCTTCGTTCATCGACGACCTCGGTGCGGATTCGCTCGACACCGTCGAACTCATCATGGCGTTCGAAGAGGAATTTGGCGCGGCGATCCCCGAAGAGGACGCCGAGAAGCTCACGACGGTCGGCAAGGTCGTCGATTACCTCAAGGGCAAGGGCTACGGCGAAGACGGCTCCGCTCCCGCGAAGTAAGTCGATCTCGATATGTTGCTGAAAAGGCGTCCGCGAAAGCGGGCGCCTTTTTCTTTGGCGTGGGCGCGAGGGGGGGGAAAAAGGTAGGGCGTGAAGTTTTCTATTCTGATTTCTCGGCAGCGCTTCGCGTGCCTTGCGGGTGCGGCGGTATAGGTGACGCGGTGCGTCGGCAAGCCGCCGCCCCGCGCACCTATCCCCGCCGCACCTTTACGGGGACAGTCCCCTGAGAATTGGGGACAGACCCCTTGAGAAATGGGGACAGACCCCTGAAAACGGGGGACAGTCCCCTAAGAAAAGGGGACAGACCCCGAAGATTTGCAGGGGACAGACCCCATGGGCCGTCGATGAGAAGAAAAAAAAGAGAGGCATCCGCGGGGAGCGGATGCCTCTTCTTTTTTGGGATGGATAGCGGAGATTACGCTTCGGGGAGCGTCTTGCGGAGGCCGAGACCGCGGTCGCCTTCCTTCCACTGGCCGCGCTTCTGGAGCAGGTTGACGCGCTCGAAGCGCTTGAGAACGTTGCGGCGCGAGGTGATCTTGCCGGAACCCTTAAGAGATGCGTGCTGGCTCATTTTTCTTTCCTTTCAAAATTGAGATGGTAGTATACCATTATTTCGCCGGCGTTTCAAGGGGGGTCTCCTCCGGCGGCGGAATGAGCTGCTTGAAGTCGTCGGACGCTTCGATCTTCGCGCCGCGGATGAGGCCCATGATGAACTTCTGGATGGCGCCGCGGGATTCACGCTGCTTGAGAACGGTGACGACGCGGTCGAGCTCGGGGACTTCCTGGGGCTCGTCGGTCTTGATGAGGATGTGGCTCGCGCGGACGGACTCCTGCTTCGCGGGCTCGGAGTCGGTCGCCTCGACGGCGGGCGTCTTCTCGGTCGTCATGATGAGGTGGTAGCCGAACTTCGTCTTGACGGGCTCGGAAATCTGACCGGGCTCGAGCGCGAACGCGGCCGTATCGAACTCGGGAACCATCTGGCCGTGGACGAACGTCCCGAGGTCGCCGCCTTTCTGACCTGAAGGGCAGGCGGAGTTCGCCTTTGCGAGCTCGGCGAACTTCGCGGCCTTGTCCTCGGCGGCGTCGATCTCCGCTTTGAGCGCGGTGATCTTCTTGAGCGCTTCCTCGGGCGGCGCGATCTTTGCGTTGCGCTCCTTGATGCCGTCGATGATGTCCTGCGCCTGGGAGGTGTAGTCGGTCTGGTCCTTGTCGGTGACCTCGCCCTTGATCATCTTGTCGATGATGACGCCGTTACGGAAGTTCGCCATCGCGCGGTCCTTGCCGAGCGGGCTCTTCGCCGCGGCTTCCTCGAGCGACTTCGGCGCGTCGGGAGCGGCGGCCATCGCCTTCACGATTTCGGCCTCGCGGGCCTTGAGGTCCTCGTCCGAAGCGGTGTAGCCGAGCTCGGCCGCCTTCTTCGCGAGGACGTTCTCGATCAGGAACTCCTGGGCGAGCTGGTTCGCGATCTGGCGCTTCGCGTAGACGAGCTGCTCGGCGGGGATCTCCGCGCCCTGGGCCGCGACAATCGCGGCGACGTCGGCGTCGAGCGCGCCGCGCTTAAGCTCGTTGCCGTTGACCTTGAGTACGGTCTCGTTCGGGTCCTTCGCGGGCTCCTCGGCGGCGGGGGCGGCTTCGATGTCCGCGGGCTCCTCGGCGGCGGTCTTCGCGCAGTTCTCGTTCTTGCAGCATCCGGCTACCGCGGCGGCGGCGATGATCGCGGCGCCGAGCATGTTGAGTTTAGCCATGTTCTTTCTCTTTCTGGTCTTAGGACTCTTTGTCGTTTATGAAATAGCCTTCAATACCGCCCGTCTCCCGTCCGGCGGGAAATCAAGGTGGAAAGAATAGAATACACCAATCACCCTTGCCGCGTCCAGTAGAATCTGCGGATCTTCTTCCTTGAGCGGATTCGCGAGACAGTCCGCCACCTCGCGTGAAACCGGTATCCGGCGCTCGCCGCGAAGCTCGATCGAGTCGCCCGCGGCGGATATGTCCGGCGAAAGCCCGGATAAATCGAGGACTTTCAACTCGAAATCGATGAGCTCGGCGATCGGACGGGGAGAGTCTCCATCGGCGAGCCGGTCGAGCGCGCGGTCGAGGAGCAAGAACCAATCCCCCGCGTCGTCGCCCGGCGGCGCGAGGGTTTCGGCGAGCGTCCGGAAGTGCTCCGCGAGCAGAAGCCGCCTGTAGTCGCCGCGCAGGCCTTCGCGAAGCTTTACGGGCACGCACTCGCGGAGGGCGTGGAGTTCGCCCGCGCCGCCGAGGTAGTGGACGATCTCGCAGGTGTAGTTGAGGTCGTACTGCCCGAGAAACTGGCTTTTCGGTCTGACGGCGCCTTTGACGACGGAAAGAAGTCGGCCTCGCCTCGTGAGCCACTTGACGATGTGGCTCGTTCGCGACCAGGGAATGATACCGAGACAGATCGCTTCGGATTTCGCGGTTTCACCGCTCATTTGGCTGACGACATGTGACGAACATTCATCGGTCGTATATTATCAAAAGGTCTGCCGCCGGGCAAGACGGTCTCCGTCCCCGGCCCAATGCATTTTCCCTATTGCAATGGGGGGTGAAATTATGTATTATTTCCTCAATTTGACAATCAAAGGAGGTGCCAAGGATTGAACAGTGATTTCCTCGTCTTCGATCATGTGACGAAGCGGTTCGGCGCGCTCACGGCGGTAGATGACGTGACGCTATCGATCAACAAGGGCGAGTTCTTCTCGCTTCTCGGCCCGTCGGGCTGCGGCAAGACGACGCTTCTCAGAATGCTCGGCGGATTCGAGCGCCCGGATTCGGGCCGGATCTACCTCGAAGGCAAGGACATCACCGACCTCCCGCCGAACCAACGGCGCGTCCACACCGTCTTCCAGAACTACGCGCTCTTCCCGACGATGACGATCTGGGACAACATCGCCTTTTCGCTCAAGCTCGCGAAGAAGCCGAAGGCGGAGATCGAGGAGGAGGTCGACAAGATCCTCGAGATGATCCAGCTCACCGAACACGCATGGAAATACCCCGACCAGCTCTCGGGCGGCCAGAAACAGCGCGTCGCGATCGCGCGCGCGCTCGTCGACCGGCCGCAGGTTCTCCTTCTCGACGAGCCGCTCGCCGCGCTCGACCTGAAGCTCCGCCAGCATATGCTCATCGAGCTTGACGCGATTCACGACCAGGTCGGAATCACCTTCATGTACGTGACCCACGACCAGGGCGAGGCGATGAGCCTTTCCGACCGGATCGCGGTCGTCAATCGCGGCCGGATTGAGCAGCTCGACGGTCCCGCGAAAATCTACGAGGCGCCGGCCTCGCGCTTTGTCGCGAGCTTCATCGGCGACACGAACTTCCTCGAGGGCGAGATCACCTCGGTCGAGGGCGAATACTGCTTCATCACCCCGGACGGCGGCTTCCCCCAGGTCAAGGCCTTCAACGACAAGAATCTTCAGGTCGGCCAGCGGGTCGACCTCTCGGTCCGCCCCGAGAAGATCCGCGTAACGCTCGCGCCGCCGCCCCCGGAGAAGGGCGCGTCGATCAATGTCTTCCCCTCGAAGGTGAAGGACATCGTCTACCAGGGCGTCTACACGAAGTTCTGGGTGACGAGCGCCGGGCGCCAGCTTTCGGCCCTCAAGCCCCACTCGCGCTTCCTCCTCGATCAGGAGCCGATAACCTGGAACGACGACGTCTTCGTCTGGTGGCACCCCGACGACGGCTACATGGTGGAAGCGAAATGACGACGAACCCCCTGAGAAGCCGGAAGGCCGAATGGTTCGTGACCGCGCCGAGCTTTTTCTGGCTCGCGCTCTTCTTCGCGATTCCCGCGGTCATCGTCCTCGCCTTCACTTTCCACGACCACACGCCAAACGGCGGCGTCGGCGCCTGGTCGCTCGAGACCTGGCGCGAGCTCGTGAACCCCGACTACCCCGCGATCGTCTGGAACACGCTCCGCGTCAGCTTCGAGGTGACCGTCTGGTCGATCCTCCTCGCGCTTCCCTGCGCCTACGCGATCGCGCGGCTCCCGAAGAAGTGGCGCGCGATCGTCGCCGGGTCGATAATGCTCCCGTTCTGGACGAGCTTCGTCGTCCGCGTCTTCGCGTGGAAGACGATGCTCCACCCGGACGGCTGGCTGCAGGCGTGCTATTACACCTACCTGCAGGTGAAGGACTGGCTCTTCGACTGGCTCCCCGGCTTCGCGCAGAACTTTCTCGTCTGGGCGAATTTCGCCTCGTCGGCGCCGCTCGACCCCGCGAGCTCGACGATTCTCGACTCGGAGGCCGCGGTCGTCCTCGTCTCGGTCTACTCGTTCCTGCCGTTCGCGATCATGCCGATCTACACCGCGGCCGAGAAGTTCGACTTCTCGCTTCTCGAGGCGGCGCGCGACCTCGGCGCGAAGAACTTCTACGCGTTCCGGAAGATATTCCTCCCGGGAATCCGTCAGGGCATCGTCTCCGCGATTCTGATGGTCTTCATCCCGGCGATCGGCTCGTACGTCATCCCGCAGATGCTCGGCGGAACGAACTGCGTCCTCATCGGCAACAAGATCTTCATGCGCGCGATGATGAACCGCAACATCCCCCACGCCTCCGCGCTCGCGGTCGTGATGGCGCTCGCGGTCCTCGTCCCGATGGGCGCGGCGATGTACTGGAAAAAACGTCAGGAACTGCGTGACCGCCGGAAACTCGAGGCCGAGACCGCCGCGCGCATGGCGTCGGGAAGGGGGAACGCGCGATGAAACGCTCTTACTTCTCGGCGATCGTCCTCGCGGGCGTCCTCGCCTTCCTCTACATCCCGATCATTCTAGTCGTCGTCTACGGCTTCATCCCGAACGGAATCTCGATGAGCTTCTTCGACGCGGCCGGGAACTTCACCGGCTTCACGACGAAGTGGTACGCCCAGATCTTCACCGGGAGCCGTTCGGTCGACGCGCTGATGCAGAGCTTCTGGCTCTCGCTTACGATCGCGGGTCTCGCGACCGTCATATCCTGCGCGATCGGTACCACTTCGGCGCTCGCGCTCCATCGCTGGAAGGACCGCCTCCAGACGATCCACCACGCGCTCGTCTATACGCCCCTCATCATGCCCGACATCCTGATCGGCATCTCGCTCCTCATGCTCTTCGTCGCCTGCTCGGTCGACTGCGGTTTCTGGACGATCCTGATCGCCCACGTCACCTTCTGCGTCTCGTACGTGACGATGACCGTCCTCGCGCGCCTTCAGGACTTCGACGACCGTATCGTCGAGGCGGCCTACGACCTCGGCGCGGGGCCGTGGTACACGTTCTTCCACGTCGAGCTCCCGATCCTCCTCCCCGGAATCGTCGCGGGAGGTCTTCTCGCGTTCACGCTATCGATCGACGACGTCGTAATCACGAGCTTCGTGAATGGCGCCGGGACGAACACCTTCCCGACCTACGTCTCGTCGATGACGAAGCATTCGCGGAACCTCCCCGCCGTCTTCGCGCTCTCGACGCTGATGCTCCTCTTCACCTGCGCCCTCACGGCGCTTTCCCGCCTAATCGGCCGGGCGAAGAAGAAGAGTTGAAAAGTTGGAGAGTTAAAAAGCCAAGAAAATTTACAAAGAAAGGAAAAAGAAAATGAAAATCCACAATGCTTCATGCTTCATGCTTCATGCTTCATGCGCGGTGGCGCTCTGCGCCGCCGCGTTCAGTGGTTGCGAGAAGAAGCCCGAGCTCCATATCTACACCTGGTCCGACTACATCGCGCCGGAGGTGATCGAGGGCTTCGAGAAGGCGAACAACTGCAAGGTCGTCGTCGACACGTTCGACTCGAACGAGACGATGTACGCGAAGCTCAAGGCGGGGGGAACCGGCTACGACATCATCATGCCGAGCTCGTACCTCGTCGAGACGATGGCGAAGGAAGGCCTGATCGCCGAGATCGACCACACGAAGTGCCCGAACGTCCGGAAGAATTTCGACCCGTCGTTCACGACTCAGATCATCGACGCTACGTTCAAGTACAACGTCCCCTACGCCGTCACGTACACGGGCTTCATGTACTCTAAGGACAAGATTCCCGAGGGTGCCGATCCCGCGAGCTGGACGATTCTCGCGAACCCCGCGCTCAAGGGCAAGATCACGCTCCTCGACGACATCCGCGAGGTGATCGGCGCCGGGCTCATGGCGAACGGCTTCAACTGCTCCTCGGCGAACCCGGCGGAAATCGACAAGGCGGTCGAGACCGTGCTCGGCTGGCGCGGGAACATCCGCAAGTTCGACGCGGAGAGCTACAAGACGGAAGTCGCCTCGGGCGCGACCTGGCTCGGCCACGGCTATTCGACCGACACGACCCAGGTCATCCTCGGCGACGAGGACGAGGGTATGGAGCCGCGCTTCGACATCGGTTTCGCGCTCCCGAAGGAGGGCTTTTCGATCGCGTTTGACGAGATGGTGATCGCGAAGGACGCGCCCAACCCCGCGCTCGCCTACGCCTTCATCGACTACGTCTACGACGGCGAGAACGCGAAGGTGAATATGGAATACATCATGGGGCCCTCGCCCGTCAAGCCCGGCATCGACGCGCTCGAGCCCGACTATCGCGAGCTTATCACGCTCACGCCCGAGCAGATCGCGGTCGGCCAGGTCATCCGCCCTCTCGACGACGCGGCGATGGAACTCTACAACAAGGCGTGGGACCGCATCAAGGCGACCGAGGCGCGCTGAAGAACGATCGAGGTGATTCGAAAGGGGACGCGGAAATGAGCGAAGAAAAAAGCGGATTCACGAGAAAGGACTTCCTGCTCGTCGCGCTCGCGATATCGCTGATCGCGCACGTCGCGACCATGATTTACATGCGTCCCCAGATCATGACGCGGATCGCGCCCGGTTTCGGCCGGGCCGCGCGTCATCGCGGACCGATGGAGATGACCGAGGCGCCGCCGCCCGCCGAGAACGTCCGGCTCGAAGTCGTGAAGGACGCGGACGCGCTCAAGGACTCGCCGGGCGCGGTCCTTGACGAGCCCGCGCCCGTCGCGTCCCCGGCGGCGTCCGCCTTCCTCGAGAACTCCGAGTCCGCGCCGACCGTCCCGGACGAAGTCGGTCCGCAGCTCGTCGTTCCCGTCGAGGAAGTCGCCCCGAAGCTCGCCGAACAGTTCCACGTTTCCGATACCGACTCGTTCATGACCCCGATATCGCAGGGCGAGATAATCCTGCCCGAGGCGAAGCCGGTCGCCGCGAGCCCGCTCGTCGCGCCGGGCGAGATGGACGTACCGCTCCCCGATCTGACTCCGCCAGAGCCCGCCGCGGCGCCGGAAATCGCGGAAGTCCCCGTCCACGACGAGGCGCCGATCGAAAAGACCGAGGAGTTCAAGCCGACGGCCGAGGTGCTCGATACGGTCGACGAAAAAGTCGTCGAGGCGGAAAAATCGGCCGTCCGCGATCTCCTCGACGTGAAGGACGCGAAGGAGCTTTCGAAGTACGTGAAGGTCGATGCGAAGAGCGCGAGCGAGGGCGAGTGGACCTACTTCTCGCTCGACGTGACGCCCGGCTCAGAACTCGGCGTCGTCCCGAAGGACGTCGTCGTCCTCCTCGACGCCTCCGGCTCGATCGGCCGTGACCGGCTCACGAGCTGCCGCGCGGCGTCCCAGCGAATCCTCCGCAGCTGCACGAACACGGGCGACCGCTTCAACCTTGTCGCCTTCCGCGACAAGTTCAGCTACGCCTTCAAGGAATGGGCCGTCTGCGACCAGCCGCATTTCGATCACGCCGACCGCTGGCTTTCGAAGCTCGCGGCCCACGGCCGCACCGACGTCTTCGCGACGATCCGCTCCGTCCTGACGCTGCCGCGCGATCCGAAGCGGCCGCTCGTCGCGATCGTCGTCACCGACGGCGACGCGAATTCGGGCGTAAGCTCGACGGCGGAGATTCTCTCGAAGTTCGCGAAGCTGAACGACGGTCTCATTTCGGTCTACATGTACGGCGTCAAGGCTTCGGCGAACCGCGAGCTTATCGACATCCTCACCCAGACGAACCGCGGCGAGAGCTTCATCCACACGGGCGAGCGGACTTCCGCGGGCGACGAGATCGACGTCCTCGCGAAGAAATTCCGCGACCCGGTCTTAAGCGACCTCCGCGTCGTCTTCACCTCGAAGACCGACGCGGAAATCTACCCGCATCTTCTCAAGAACCTCTATCTCGGCGAATCGGTGAAGCTCGTCGGCCGCGTCCGGAAGGGGACGAGCGAGGTCGCCTTCTCGCTCAAGGGCCTGAACGGCGCCCAGAGCTACGAGGGCTTCTTCCGCGTGAAGCTCGCGGCCGCCTCGTTCGACGTCACGATACCGGGTGAATGGCGCCGGCTCGAAAAGATCGCGCGGCGCGTCGACCGCTGAAGCGTTCGCGCGCGAGGTAGAAATGATCGTCGACTTTCATACCCATCACTTTCCGGACGCGCTCGCGCCGCGGGCGATCTCGGTCCTGACGAAAAAGACCGAGGGCTTTCTCTGGTCGGCCTCCGACGGCACGCTCGCGACCCAGCTCGCCCATATGGCGATCGACGGCGTCGACAAGGCGGTCCTCTGTCAGATCGCGACGAAGCCGGCGCAATATCCGTTTCTCATGAAGCACGCCCGCGCGATCCGCGATGGCGTCTACGGCCGCGCGGCTCAGGAGAAAATAGTTCCGTTTCTTTCCGTCCATCCCTCCGACCCGGAGCTTTTCGCGCACCTTGATGAAATCGCGCGCGAGGGCTTCAAGGGCGTCAAGTTCCATCCCTACTATCAGGATTTCAAGCTCGACGATCCGGCCGTGTGGCCGATGTTCGGGAAAATCTCCGATCTCGGGCTCGTCACGGTAATTCACTGCGGATTCGATATCGGCTACCCCGAGCGCCGCGACGCCTGCGGCCCGCACGAAACGGCGAAGCTCCTCGAGGCGGTTCCGGACCTCACGCTCGTCGCCGCCCATCTCGGCGGGTGCGCCGGCTACGAGCCCCACGCGGTCGACCGGCTCATCGAGCTCGGCGCATACGCCGATTGCGCTACGCTTACCCGCGACATGTACCGCGACGAGCAGCTGCGCCTCCTGAGGTCCTGGCCGACGGAGCGGCTCCTCTTCGGCACCGACCATCCGTGGGCCGACGCGACGGAGACGCTGCGCTGGGTGAAGCGCTTCCGCGACGCGCGCGACCTCGGCGCGATTCTCGGCGGCAACGCCGCGAGGCTCCTTGGAATCGGCGGCTAGAAAACGCGAGTCGACGGCTGTTCGCATGAGAACTTCGATCAGAATCGCCATTGCTGGACTCGCGGTAATCGCCTGCGCGGCACTGTGGTTCGCGCCCGGACCGCCGCCGCTCGCGAGCGACCGCGTTCGAACGGTGCGCGCCGATGTCGTCGAGGTCGATGATTCCGGGCTCGCGCTTCACGGACTCGTCGAGTTCGGAACCGAGCGGCTCAAGGTCCGGCTGCCGGACGGCAGCGTGCACTCGGCCGAGAACGAGCTTCGCGCCCAGATGGAGCTCGACAAAAAATTCGCGGTCGGCGATACCGCGGTCGTCGTCGTCCCTGGCGACATGACGGACGATACCGTTTTAGTCGCGCGCGATCACTGGCGGCTCGGGTGGGGCTTCGCGCTCTTCGGCGCTTTCGCGGCGCTCCTTTGCGTTTTCGGCGGCTGGACGGGAGCGAAGGCGCTTTTCAGTTTCTTCTTTTCGGCGCTCGCGATCTGGAAGCTCCTCATACCGCTTTCGCTTTCGGGATACCACGCCTCCAGCGTGGCGTTTCTGACGGTCGCGGTGCTCACGGGCGTAATCATGTATCTCGTCGCCGGATGGACGCGCAAGGGACTCGCCGCGTTTGCGGGGGCGATGCTCGGGGTCGCGTCCTCGCTCGCGCTCGCACACATCGTGACGCGGCTCATGCACGTAAACGGCGCGACGATGCCGTTCGCGCAGCAGCTTCTCTACTCCGGCTATTCGTCGCTCGATCTCGCGGACCTCTTCGTCGGCGGAACGGTGCTCGCTTCGTCCGGCGCCGTGATGGACCTCGCGATGGATATCGCCTCGGGTATCGCCGAGGTGAAGCGTCACAACCCCGCGCTCGGCTTCCGCGAGCTTTTCCTCTCCGGCGTCCGGATCGGGCGGAGCGTGACGGGGACGATGACGACGACTCTCCTTCTCGCCTATTCCGGGGGATATCTGACGCTACTCATGGTTTTCGCCGCGCAGGGGACCGATCCGCTGACGTTCCTCAACACTACGCTCGTTTCGGCCGAGGCGGTGAAGACGCTCGTAGGGAGTTTCGGCCTCGTCCTCGTCGCTCCGTTCACCGCCGCGGCCGGCGCCTGGCTTTTCGGTAATGAACGATAAATGATATAATATTTCGAATCACAATTCGAGGAAGAACAGTTATGGCAATGACAATGTCCCAGAAGATCCTCGCGGCGCACGCGGGTAAAGTCGAGGTGCGCGCGGGGGAGCTCATCATGGCGAAGCTCGATCTCGTTCTCGGTAACGACATCACTACGCCGGTCGCGATCGGCGAATTCCCGAAATTCGGTCGCGAACACGTGTTCGACAAGGACAAGATCGCGCTCGTTCCCGACCATTTCGCGCCGAACAAGGATATCAAGGCGGCGACCCAGTGCGCGACGATGCGGTGCTTCGCCCGCAAGCAGGAAGTGACGAACTATTTCGAGGTCGGTCACGACTGCGGCGTCGAGCACGCGCTCCTCCCGGAGAAGGGCCTCGTCACGGCGGGCGACCTCGTGATCGGCGCCGACTCCCACACCTGCACCTACGGCGCGCTCGGCGCGTTCTCGACCGGCATCGGCTCGACCGACATGGCCTGCGGCATGGCGACCGGCGAGACCTGGTTCCGCGTTCCGACCGCGATCAAGGTCGTCCTCAAAGGTACGCCGCGCGAGTTCGTCGGCGGCAAGGACCTGATTCTCCACCTGATCGGCATGATCGGCGTCGACGGCGCGCGCTACCAGTCGCTCGAATTTACAGGCGAAGGCGTCGCCGCGCTCTCGATGGACGACCGCTTCACGGTCGCGAACATGGCGATCGAGGCGGGCGCGAAGAACGGCATCTTCCCGGTCGACGAGCGGACGCGCCGCTATCTCTGCGAGCACAAGGCGAAGGATCCCGTCGTTTACGAGGCCGACCCTGGCGCCGTCTACGAGCGCGAGATCGAAATCGACCTCTCCGAGCTCGAGCCGACCGTCGCCTTCCCGCACCTCCCCGAGAACACGAAGAAGGTCTCCGAAATCGGTGAGATCAAGATCGACCAGGTCGTGATCGGGAGCTGCACGAACGGGCGCATCAGCGACCTCCGCCAGGCCGCCGCGATCATCCGCGGCCGCCAGATCCACCGCGACGTCCGCTGTATCGTCATCCCCGCGACCCAGCGCGTGTGGCTCGAGGCGATGGAGGAAGGGCTTCTCAAGACGTTCGCGGAAGCGGGCTGCGTCGTATCGACGCCGACCTGCGGACCGTGCCTCGGCGGCTACATGGGCATTCTCGCGAAGGGCGAGAAGTGCGTCGCGACGACGAACCGCAACTTCGTCGGCCGTATGGGCCACGTCGAGTCGGAGATCTACCTCGCGAGCCCCGCGGTCGCCGCCGCCTCCGCCCTCGCCGGCCGCATCGCCGCCCCGGGAGAGTGATCTCGGGAGGGCTGGAAGGTCTAGAAGTTCTAGAAATTCTAGAGGTTCTAGAAGCTCTAGATGATCTAGACTGGATACGATAGAACTTTTCAACTTTTCAACATTTCAACTTTTTAACCATGAAAGTCTCAGGCAAGGTTTTCAAGTACGGCGACAACGTCGATACCGACGTCATCATTCCCGCGCGCTATCTCAACACCCCCGACGCGAAGGAGCTCGCCGCCCACTGCATGGAGGACATCGACGCGAATTTCGCGAAGGTCGTGAAATCGGGCGACATCATCGTCGCCGGGCGCAACTTCGGCTGCGGCTCGTCGCGCGAACACGCGCCGCTCGCGATCAAGACTTGCGGCGTCGCCTGCGTGATCGCGGCGACCTTCGCGCGCATCTTCTACCGCAACGCGCTCAACATCGGTCTCCCGATTCTCGAGTGCCCCGAAGCCGCCGAGGCGGTCGAGGCCGGCCACGAGGTCGAGGTCGACTTCGACACGGGCGCAATCCGCGACCTGACGGCCGGCCGCGTCTTCCAGGGCGAGCCGTTCCCGCCGTTTATGCAGGACCTCATCGCCGCGGGCGGGCTCGCCGCCTACATGAGCGCGCGGAAGTGATTCCCGTACGCTCGTACATGCTCGACATAAGCCGCGATCGCGTCCCGACGATGCGGACGATGCGGCTTATCGTCGACCTCCTTGCGCTCTGCCGCTACAACCAGCTTCAGCTCTACACCGAGCACACTTTCGCCTACGAGGGCCACGAGGAGGTCTGGGAGGAGGCGGATCCGTTCACTCCCGCCGAAATCGCGAAGCTCCAGGCGTACTGCTCCTTTCAGGGGATCGAGCTCGTCCCGAACCAGAACACGTTCGGCCACATGGAGCGCTGGCTCGTTCATCCGAAGTACAACAAACTCGCGAAATTCCCGAAGGGCGGCGCGATTACGCCCTGGGGCGCGATCAAGAAATTCCCGACGACGCTCGACCCGAAGAACCCGGGCTCGATCGCGCTCGTCGAAGACCTCCTCGGCCAGCTTCTCCCGAATTTCGAATCGAAGCTCGTCAACATCGGCTGCGACGAAACCTTCGAGATCTCCGACCCCGAGGAGTATCTCGCCTTTCTCCTGAAGGTCGTCGATGTCGCGAAGCGCCACGGGAAGCGCCCGATGTTCTGGGGCGACATCGTCCTCAAGCACCCCGAGATGATTTCGCGTCTCCCGAAGGATCTGATCGCGCTCGACTGGGGCTACGAGGCGAACCATCCCTTCGCCGCGGAAGCCGCGAAGTTCAAGGCGGCCGGGCTCGACTTCTACGTCTGCCCTGGAACCTCGAGCTGGCGTTCGCTCGCGGGACGCGTCGAGAACATGCGCGAGAATCTCGCCGCCGCCGAGAAGGCGGGGCGCGAAAACGGCGCGAAGGGCTTTATGCTGACCGACTGGGGCGACGAGGGTCACTGGCAGCCGCTCGCCGCCTCGCTCCCCGCGATCATGCTCGGCGGCGCGTTCGCTTCTAGCGGCGCGAAGGCGGCGGCGATGGATCTCGAGCTCGAGCTCAATCGCTACATGGACGCACCGCTCGGCGGTTACATCCTGAAGCTCGGGACTCTCTACCTGCGCGGCGGCGCCCTGAAGGCGAACTCGTCCGAGCTTTTCAATATCCTCCGGAACGACGCCGGCTACTCGCGGCACCCGGGGCTCACCGGACCGATTCTCGAGGAGATCGGCGCGATCGCCCAGGGCGTCGCGATCGCGGCGGAGAAGTGGACCGACCGGAGCGACTGGGCGAAGGAGATCGTCTACATGGCGCACCTCATCGACGCCGCCTGCCACCGCCGCGACGAAGGGCGCCTCCGCGCGCTCCGCGACGAGCACGGGCGGATCTGGCGCCTTCGCTCACGCGAGGGCGGCCGCGTCGATTCGCTGATGAAACTCCCGCGGTTCTGACCGCGGCGCGTCGTATTTCCGGGTTGCGTATTCAATGTCGGGCATTGCGATATTAGATACTGACGACCGGAGAAAAGATTTGATAGACTTGAGGCAGAACTTAAAACGAAGGGGAAAGTAATGAAGAAACTGATGTTCGCCGTTTTCGCGGCCGCAGGATTCACCGCGTTCGCGCTCGTCGACGACGCGACCGCCGAGAAAAACGCCCGCGAGCGGCTCGCGAAGATGACGCTCGAGGAGAAATGCTCGCTGATGGCGGGTTCGGGGACGATGACGCTCCCGGCGATTCCGCGCGTCGGAATCATGCGCGAGTGGAAGATGAGCGACAACTCCCAGACCGTCCGCCAGGATCTCGACCGCTGGACCTGGGACCACGTCGGCAAGGCCGAGGAGCAGCTCGGAACCGTGTTCCCGACCCTCTCCGCGCTCGCGGCGACCTGGAACACGGAGCTCGCGCGCGCCCACGGCGAGGCGCTCGGCGAAGAGGCGCGCGGCCGCGGCGTCGACCAGATGCTCGGGCCGGGCGTCAACATCATGCGTACGCCGCTCTGCGGCCGCAACTGGGAGTACATGACCGAGGACCCGGTCCTCGCCGCGAGCATGGCGGTTCCTCTCATCAAGGGACTCCAGTCGAAGGACGTCGTCGCGACCGTGAAGCACTTCGCGTTCAACGACCAGGAACTGAACCGCAACAACGTCGACACCTACTGCGACGACGAGACGGCCGACAAGATCTATCTTCCCGCGTTCAAGGCCGCCGTCCAGGAGGCGGGGACGCTCGGGCTCATGACCGCGTACAACAAGTTTCGCGGCGAGTGGTGCAGCGAGAACGCGTACCTCCAGAAGACGATTCTCCGCGACCGCTGGGGCTACAAGGGTCTTATCGTCACCGATTGGGGCGGGCAGCATTCCTGCGCGAAGGCGGTGAACGCCGGCTGCGGAATCGAGATGAACCGCGGCGATTCGATCCGCTATCTCGCGCAGCCGATCGCGAAGAAGCTCCCGCTCGCGGACGCCGTCCGCGCGGGCGAGGTCGCCGAGGCGACCGTCGACGAGGCCGTCTTCCACCTCCTCTACGTGATGGAGAAGGTCAGTTTCTTCGACGAGGAGAAGCGCGCGAAGGGCGAGCACGACACCGAGGCGCACCGCGAGGTCGCGCGCCGGATCGGCGAGGAGGCGATCGTCCTTTTGAAGAACGACGCGAAGACGCTCCCGCTCGAGAAGAAGGCGATGAAACGCGTTCTCGTCGTCGGCAAGCTCGCCGACACCGAGGCCTGCCGTCTCGGCTGGAGCGCGGAAGGAAACCCGCCTTACGAGATCACCGCGCTTAAAGGGCTCAAGGAATATCTCGGCGACGAGGTCGAGGTCGTGACCGCGCCGCTCGTCGGGAGCGATTCGACGATCAACGCCCAGCACCCGATCGAGAAGGAAATCGCTTCGTTCGACCCGACCGCGAAGGACGCCGGAATGAGCGTCCGCGCCTGGCACGCCGTCTACTGGACGAACCGCGACCAGCAGGGCGAGACGGCGGGCGAGAACTATCCGCGCAAGCTCGACATCGACTGGAAGGGCGAGCCGCCAGTTCCCGGCGTTCAGGCGTGGAACTTCTCGATGCGCGCCGAGGCGAAGGTCACGCCGTCCGAATCGGGCTGGTACACGATCGCGCTTCACAGCTCCATCGGTTCCGGCTTCCGCGTCGTCGTCGACGGGAACGTTCTCTTCGATTCGTGGGCGGCCGGCAAGCGCGAAGGCTCGGGCCGCGCGCTCTTCGAGGCGGGTAAGGAATACGCGATCACCGTCGATTACCGCAGCGGCGAGGCCGAGTCCGTCTGCCGCTTCGGCTGGATTCCGCCGTCCGCGACCGCGATGAGCGTCGACGAGGTGAAGGCCGAGGCCGAGAAGGCGGACGCCGTCCTCGTCTTCACCGGAACGGAGGTCGGTCACGGTCAGGCGCTCGAGTGCGAAGGCGGCGACCGCCCGAACATGAAGCTCGCCGAGGGCCACGACTCCGCGATCAAGACGATTCTTTCCTGGAACCTTCCGAAGGCCGTCGTCGTCGTCCGCTCCGGGGCGCCGCTCGAGCTCCCGTGGGTCGATGACTGCGCGACGCTCGTCTGGTCGCCGTATCTCGGTCAGGAGGCGGGCCGTCCGCTCGCGAAAGTCCTCTTCGGCGAGGTGAATCCTTCGGGTCGCCTTCCCTGCACATGGCCGAAGCGCTACGAGGACACGGCCGTCGCGCAGTGCGGGACTTACAACGACACCTCGGTCGAGTACCGCGAGAAAGCGCTAGTCGGCTACCGCTGGCACAACGCGAAAAACATCGCGCCGATGTTCCCGTTCGGCTACGGTCTTTCCTACACGACCTTTGCCCGCGGCGTCGCGACGAAGGAGAACGGCGTCGTCACGATTCCCGTGAAGAACACGGGGACTGTCCCCGGAAAGGAAGTCGTCACCTGGTTCGAGGACGACGAGCTCAAGGGCTTTACGAAGGTCTTCGTGAAACCTGGCGAGACGGTTAAGGCGGAGATCAAGCTCAGGTAATTTCTGTAAAAGCAGTCGAAACGACCGATCGGTCGACGGACGCGTCGCGGCAATCCCGCGACGCGTTCGGTTTTGCGGACTTCTTTACAGGTGAGATGAATAAATGGTAATATATCGACATGGGAAAAATTTCACTATTTGCTTTCGCGCTCTTTGTCGCGATTACGGCCGCGGTATGCGGGTGCTCTTCGCCGAGCCCGTACGAACACCGCAACAACTGGGTCGTACGAGATAACGCGACGCCGCAGTATTTCGCCGATTACGACGTGTTCCTCCTTTTCACGCCGAAACCCGAGCGCTACGATTTCGCGAACAAGGAGGCGATTTCGAGTCTCTACGACGAGCTGTACGGGAACTTCGTCACCAACTTCGGGAAGAAGGTCCGCATCTTCTCGCCGCTTCTCAGGCAGGGGAGCGAAATCAACGACGCGGGGCTCGCGATCGAGCAGTACCTCGACCATTACCACGATCCCGGGCGGCACTACGTCATCCTGATCGAAGGGCGCGACGCCGCGTTTGAGCGCGAATTCCGGGGCGAGCTCGCGAAATACCTGAAGCCAAAGTACGGATTCACCCTGCTCAAGTCGGAAGACAAGTTCAACATCGACTCGAACTTCACCGTGCGCGTCGGGAACGCCGTCTACCGCCGGAAGATCAAGGCGACCTGGGGCGTCGACAATCTCGAAGAGGAGAATATCGACGATCTCGACGCAATCTGGGCGGGGACAGGCCCCGAAGGAGAATCGCTTTTAGGTACGCTTCAGGGAGAGTGATTTATGTCCGCGCAGGAAGATATCCCCGTACTCCTTCTCGACGACGAAAAGCTCGTCCGGATGACGATTTCCGCGTGGCTGAGGCCGACGCACTTCAAGCCTGTTCAGGCCTCGAACGCCACCGAGGCGCTGGCAGCGCTGAAATCGAACCGTTTTCAGGCGATAATCTCCGACGTGATGATGGATGGGATCGACGGCTTCCAGTTCCGCGAGCTCGTCCGTCAGAGCGACGCCCGCGTCCCCGTCATCTTCCTCACCGCGCTCGTCAACGACGCCGACAACGGCTTCATGCGGAAGGTGATGAGCGACGTCAACTCGTACTACGTCCCGAAGACGGCGCCGAAGGAGTATTTGGTCGGCAAGCTCGAACAGGTCGTGAAGTCTTACGTCGCGGAGAACTCGGTCGCCGAGCTCCAGGCGAGTCTCGATAAATCGCTCGATCTCGCGAAGCTCATCCAGACCTCGATGCTGCCGCCGTGGATTCACGGGACGAAGAAATTCTTCGCGAGCTCGTTTCTGAAGCCGCTCGACAAGGTCGGCGGCGACGTCTACCATTCCTGCCGGGTCGGCGAGGACGAGGCGCTCTTCTTCCTCGGCGACATCTCCGGCCACGGCGTATCCTCCGCGCTCGCGATGACCGCGGTGCAGGCGTTTCTCAACCAGTACAACTACGTCGACGGCGCCCACGCGCGCGACGTCGTGAAGATCGCCCGCGAAATCGACGATTTTCTCGCGGGCCATCTTCACGGCATCGCGTACATGCCGATCACGATCATATACTACAACGCCGCGGAGAATCGCGTTCGCTACCTTAACGCCGGCAACCCCCGGCCGAAGGTGTTCTCGCGGAAGGACGGTTCGGCGATCGCGATCAATCCCGATTCGAAGGGCGTCACTCCGCTCGGTCTTATTCCGCAGACTCCGATCGAGGAAAAGGACGTCGTCGACGCCGTCGTTCCCGAGGACGCGCTCGTCTTCGCGTTTTCCGACGGCTATGTCGACGTCTCGACCGACGAGGCGGGCGAGGACCGGCTGCCCGAGGACGTCTTCGACGAGGTCTGCTCGACGTTCGCGTCCGACGAGGCGATCTGCTCGGCGGCGATTCCGCAGCGGATTCTCGCGACCGTCGACTCGCTCGGTTACGACAGGCACCAGGACGATATGGCGCTTCTCGTCTTCGGCCGCAAGATCGCACAGGAGAACTCTGCGACTTTCGTCGTCAGGATGAACACCGAGGCGATCGACGCGGCCGCGCAGCGCGGCGGCGAATTCATCCGCCGCGTCCGACCCGACCTCGCCGAGCTTTCGGTGAAGGTGGAGCTTCTTCTCGACGAGCATCTCATGAACGTCCACGACCACGCGCTCGACGATTTCGGTCGTCGTCACGATCCCTCGGTCGTGCGCGTCGAGCTGACCGGCGATTACGCGGTCGTTTCCTGCTGGGACCACGGCCGGGAGTGGACCGGCCCCGAGGACATCCGCGCGCGGCCCGAGGCGAAACTCGACCGGCAGAACGAAGATCTCGGCAATCACGGGCGCGGCGAGGCGATCATGCGCAAGATCGCGACGCGGATTTCGCGCCAGCGTTTTTACGATCTGAACCAGAACATCTTTTACATTCCGTTAAACTCTACCCAAGAGGGTAGCGGGGGGGGGTATTAAATGAAACCTGAGATCAAAGCATGGCTTGACGACCAGTTCGGGGGCGACCCCGACATCATCGCCGAGGTTTTCGGCGAATACGTTACGACCACCAAGGAAAAGCTTGTCGAACTCGCCGCCGATTTCGAGGCGCGCGACTGGACGAAGCTCGACCGGACCGCGCACACGATCAAGGGCAACGCGCTGATGGTCGGCGACAAGACGGTCGCCGACGCGGCGATCGCCCTCCGCGCCGCCGCGAAGGAAGGGAATATCGAGACGATCACCGCGCTCGTCGCGCGGATCAACGGTCTCTGCGCCCAGACGATCGCGGGGTAAACGGCCTTGGCGCAGAAGTCCGTCCATGGCCGGCAGCTCGAGCGGCTGATCGATGACCTCAACTCCCGCACGGGGCTGAGGGCGCGCGATTTCGTTCGCACCTGGGCGTGGGGGTTCATGGTCCGGAACTCGTACCGGCTCAAGCGTCTCATCGATATTCTCGCGTCGCTCGCGGGAATTCTCGTCCTCTCGCCGCTTTTTCTCTTTCTCGCGCTCGCGGTGAAGCTGACGAGCCCCGGGCCGGTCATCTTCGCCCAGACGCGCGTCGGCCGATACGGGCGGCATTTCACATTCTACAAGTTCCGCTCGATGTACCGCGACGCCGAGGCGCGGAAGGCGGCGCTCCTCGCTGCGAACGAGTCGAAGGACGGCGTTATCTTCAAAATGAAGGACGACCCGCGGATCACGCCGATCGGGAAGATACTCCGTAAGTTCTCGCTCGACGAGCTCCCTCAGCTTTTCAACGTTCTTAAGGGCGATATGTCGCTCGTCGGCCCGCGCCCGCCCGTTCCGAGCGAGGTGCGCGAATATACGCTCGAGGACCGCAAGCGGCTTAACGTCATCCCGGGAATCACCTGCATCTGGCAGGTCTCCGGGCGGAGCGACATCCCGTTCAAGGACCAGGTCCGGCTCGACAAGGAGTATATCGCTTCGCAGTCGCTCGCCCGAGACCTCTTCATCCTCGTCAAGACCGTCCCCGCGATTCTCTCCGGAAAGGGGGCTTACTAACGATGGCGAAGAAAGCGATAATCGTTCCGCGCGGCCGCGAGGACGAGTGGCCCGTCGGTCTCTTCCCGAAGTATTCGGTCGCCGATATCCCGTTCGTCGGCAAGGCGCTCGTCGAATATCAGCTCGACGCTCTCGCGCGGCGCGGTTTCGAGTCGGTGCTCGTTCTCGACCGTGACTTCACGCAATCGCTTTACGATCATCTCCTCGGCGGCGGGCGACGCCGCTGGCCGTTCGAACTCGATTACCGCGAGACTCATGTCCCCCGCCAGCCATTAGCCATCGCAACACTCGCTGCGTAGACCGTGCTGGCAAGTA
>R26__coassemble_451_pt1 | contig 25841 bp, 26 predicted proteins | sample R26__metabat2_high_PE_025 | metagenome-assembled genome bin R26 | reverse complement strand
GTTTCCTGCTCCATCTTTGAAAGTGAATTTACAGAAAGAAGTTTACACTATCTGATTTGATGCCATAAGCGCATCAAGGACAATGACGGCGTGATAAATATACTGTTACCCTGACGATACATCAAGGAATGCAGAAACTGTAGGGGCTTAAAATATGCTTGAGTGTGCGTCGAGCATCAGGTCCCCAATCGGTTCAGCGCCTTGAGGATGTTTGTAATCGCGACCGGTCCGGTTTGGCTCGGAAGCGGGGTGATATTCGCGCTCGGCGCACTTCTCGGCGGTTCGGCTTTTCTGCCCAGTTACCAGGCGGCGTTCGGGGATTGTCCCCACGCGATTGGCTGTACATCGTCGGGGACTGTCCCCGAAGGTCGTGAATACTAGCGCCGCCTGGAGCGGAAGAAATCGGTGAGAACCGCGCGGCAGGGTTCCTCCATCACGCCCGCGATCACTTCGGGGTGGTGGTTGATTCCGGGATGGTCGAAAATGCCGAATTCCGTCCCCCCGCCGCGCTTCGGGTCGGAGAGCCCCCAGACGACCGCCTCGAGCCGCGCGAGAACGATTCCGCCCGCGCACATCGGGCACGGCTCCTTCGTGACGTAAAGCCGCGCGCCCGCGAGCCGCCAGTTACCGACCGCCGCGAACGCCGCGCTCATCGCGAGCATTTCGGCGTGGGCCGTCGCGTCGGTCAGGGTTTCGGTCTGGTTGTGGGCGCGGCCGAGGATTCGCGCCGCGAGCGGGTCCGGGTCGTATTCGGCCGGGTGGCCGTCATGGGCGGGAACGAGAACGCGCGGTTCGACGATCACGCATCCCGTCGGGACTTCGCCGTCGCGGGCGGCCTTTTCGGCCTCCCTCAGCGCCATCGCCATGAAATGCTCGTCGAACTCGCGCGTCATGTTCCGTCCTCGCGCGGCGGCGCTCCGCCTTAGAGCGTCACGCCGTCCTTGAAGATCGCGATGCCCTGGGCGCCGTTGATCTCATTCTTCGCCTTCTCCTCGCCCGAGGCGACGCGCATGATCTTCGCGGCGAACTCCTCGACATCGGGGTTCGACATCGCGTTCCAGTCGATCCAGTTCGGCTTGTTTTTCGCGAGGTTGTCGTTCGTCGCGACCTTGAGGGTCGGGATGACGCAGCCGAACGGAGTTCCGCGGCCGGTCGTGAAGAGGATCATATGCGCGCCCGCGGCCGCGAGGACCGTGGAGGCGACGAGGTCGTTACCGGGGCCGGTCATGAGCGTAAGTCCGTGGGCCTTTACGCGCTCGCCGTAGAGGAGAACGTCCTCGACCGGCGACGAGCCGCCCTTCTGGACGCAGCCGAGGGACTTATCTTCGAGCGTCGTGATGCCGCCCGCCTTGTTCCCCGGCGACGGGTTCTCGTAGCAGACCTGGTTGTGGGAGGCGTAGTAGTCCTTGAAGCCGTTGATCATCGAGACGCACTTATCGAAGATGTTGCGCGTGCGGCAGCGCTTCATGAGGAGCGTTTCCGCGCCGAACATCTCGGGGACCTCGGTGAGAATCGTCGAGCCGCCGCGCGCGGCCATCCAGTCGCTGAAGCGTCCGACGAGCGGGTTCGCGGTGAGCCCCGAAAAGCCGTCCGAGCCGCCGCACTTGAGGCCGACGACGAGCTCCGAGACGGGGACGTCGACGCGCGTTTTCGGACGCGCCGCGTCGAGCTCGGCGAGGAGCGCCTTCCCGCGCTCGAATTCGTCGCCCGGGTCCTGGGCGCGGAGGAAGCGGAGGTTGACGCCGATCTTCGCGCCGTCCTGATCGGCCGGCTCGAGGCCGAGGCGCTTTTTGAACGAGTCGAGCGTGTTGTTCTCGCAGCCGAGCGCGACGACGAGGACGCCGCCCGCGTTCGGGTGGCGGACGAAGTTCGCGAGCATGTTGCAGGTCGTCTCGTGGTCCTTCCCCATCTGCGAGCAGCCGTAGGGGTGTTGGAGCGAGAGACCGCCGCACGACTGGGCGAGGCGCTCGGCGAGGCGATTGACGCAGCCGACGAGCGGGATGACCCAGATGTCGTTACGGATGCCGACGCGACCGTCCGGGTGGCGGAACGCCTTGATCATCGGCGCGGGCTTCCTTTCGACATCGGTGAAGTCGGGATCGTAGGAATATTCGATCACCTCGCCGAGGTTCGTCTTCACGTTGTGGACGTGGACGTGGTCGCCTTTCGCGATCGCGCACGTGGCGTGGCCGATCGGCATACCGTACTTGATGATGTTCTCGCCCTCGGCGATGTCGCGGAGAGCGTACTTATGGCCGTCCTCGCGGACTTCGACGTTGTCTTTAGGATTGATGATCATACGCGTATTCTATCACCCGGGCGGCGTGAACTCAATACCCGTAAGGGGCGCGGCGCGCACTGGAAACCGGGGTGGCGATTTGGTATAATCATCGTCAATACAAAGAAAGAAGGAAATAAATGTCACAGCTGTATGATTACACCGGCGTAGTCGAAGAGGTCGGCACGACCCAGAGCTTCGGCACGAACGGTTTCACGAAGCGCGAGGTGATCGTCGGGAACGACGTCGATTCGCAGAGCCGCTATCCGAACCCCGTCAAGTTCACGTTCAAGAAGGACAAGTGCTCGCTTCTTGACGGCGTCGCGAAGGGCAAACGCGTGAAGATCAATTTCGCGATCGACGGCCGCCGCTGGGACGGCCCGCGCGGAACGCAGTATTTCGTCGATCTGACCGGGCTCAAGATCGAGGTTCTGAACCCCGACGGCTCTTCGACCGAACCGGCGCCGCTCCCGGCGGACCCGGACGATCTCCCCGCCGCCGCGATCGACGACGTCCCGTTCTGATCCGGGCGGGCGATTGACGCTGGAATGACCTGGCGCGAAATCATAGCGAAATCGGCCGGCTACCTCGCCGCGAAGAACGTCCCCGACGCGGAAACCGCGGCGGAACTTCTCGCGGCGAGATGTCTTAAATGCGGGCGCGGTCTGCTCGCGGGCCACCTCGAGGGGACAGTCCCCGAACGCTTCGTCGACGCGCTCCGCCGCGCGGTTGTCCGGCTCGCGAAGGGCGAGCCGATCCAGTACGTGCTCGGCGAGTGGGACTTCCGCTACCTTACCCTGAAGTGCGACCGCCGCGCGCTCATCCCGCGCCCCGAGACCGAGGAGCTCGTGACGCTCGTTCTCAAATATCTCGCCTCTCGCGCATCCGCCACATCTAATCTCTTATCTTTTACCTCTAATCTCTTCATCATCGACGTCGGCACTGGCACCGGCGCGATTATTCTTTCGCTCGCGAAGGAATTTAAGGGCGAGGCGATCTTTCTCGGGACGGATATATCGGAGGACGCGATCGCGCTCGCGAAGGAGAACGCGGCGAAGTGCGGGCTCGAATCGCGCGTCCGCTTCGCGGTGATGGACGGGCTCGACGATTTCGACGAGCCGGGCGTCGTCGACGTGTTGGTATCGAACCCGCCGTACATCGAAAGCGCCGTCGTCGACACGCTCGATCCGCGCGTCAAGGATTTCGAGCCGCGCCTCGCGCTCGACGGGGGCGCGAGCGGGCTCGACTTCTACGACCGCTACCTCGCCGACGCGCTCAACATCCTGAAGCCGGGCGGCGCCGTCTTCTTCGAGATCGGCGAGACCCAGGGCCCCGCCCTCGAAAAGCTCTTCCGCGACTACGGCTTCTCCGATATCGTCATCTCCCGCGACCTCTCCGGCCGCCCTCGCTTCGCGAGTGCAGTGCTTAGTAGTTAGTGCTCAGTGCTTAGTGCTTAGTGCTTAGTGCCTAGTGCGAAAGAATCTAACCTCTTATCTCTTATCTCTTATCTCTAATCTCTTATCTCTTAACTCTTATGTCCGTCGATCGACTTGAACGTGTAAACAGTCTTCTCCGCCGCGTAATCGCGGAGGGGATGTTCCAGGTAATGCAGGGCGACACCGTCCCCGCGGGAATGCTCACGGTGACGGGAGTCGCCTGCGGCAAGGATCTCCGTGACGCTACCGTGACGGTCAGCGTCTTCGGCGACGAAGCGATGAAGAAAACGGCGATGGAGCACCTGAAGCACCACGCGCGCGACTTCCAGGCGCTCATCAACCGCCAGGTACGGCTTAAATTCACTCCCCGCCTCACCTTCAAGCTCGACTACTCGCTCGAGCGCGGCGACGAGGTCCTCGCGCTCATCTCGAAGATCGAGGCGTCGGAGACGGAGGCGAAATGACCGCGATCGTCGATTACAAGGCCGGGAACCTGACGAGCGTCAAGCTCGCTTTCGCGGCGCTCGGCCACGAGACGGTCGTCACCTCCGACCCCGCGGTGATCGCGGCGGCGGACCGGGTCGTCTTCCCCGGGGTCGGCGCGGCCGCGAGCGCGATGAAGAACCTCCGCGACCTCGGGCTCGTCGACGCCGTGAAGGCGGCCGCCGCGGCGAAGCCGTTCCTCGGGATCTGCCTCGGAATGCAGATTCTTTTCGAACACTCCGAGGAGGACGGCGGCGTCGAGACGCTCGGCGTCATCAGGGGAAAGGTGAAGCGTTTCCCAGACGTTCCCGGGTTCAAGGTTCCGGAGATCGGGTGGAACGGAGTGAAGGAGAAAGAGATAAGAGATAAGAGAGAAGAGATAAGATGCGGGGAAACCGGGAGAGAGATAAAGGAATACTACTTTGTACACAGCTACTACGCCGAAGTGGTGGAGGAGACGGCGATGACGACCGAATACGCCGGGGTGGAGTTCACGGCGATGGTGAAGAAGGGGAAGCTCTGGGCGTGCCAGTTCCATCCCGAGAAGTCGGGGCGGCTCGGACTTGAATTACTGAAGGAGTGGCTCGCATGCTGACGAAAAGAGTGATTCCGTGTCTCGACGTCCGCAAGGGCCGCGTCACGAAGGGCGTCAAATTCAAGAACAACATCGACCTCGGCGATCCGGTCGAGATGGCGGTCCGGTATTCGGACGGCGGCGCCGACGAGCTCGTCTTCTACGATATCACCGCGTCCGCCGAGCGTCGCCCGATCGACATCGGAATCGTGGAGGCGGTCGCGCGGGCAATCCGGATTCCGTTCGCGGTTGGCGGCGGCATTTCGTCGGTAGCCGACATGGAGCGCGTCATTCTCGCGGGCGCGGAAAAAGTCTCTGTCAATTCGCTCGCGGTCCGCAGCCCCGCGATAATCGCCGAAGGCGCGAAGGCGTTCGGCGCGCAGTGCGTCGTTCTCGGAATGGACCCCGTCAAGTCGTCGAACCCGAACTGCCCGAGCGGCTACGAGGTGACGACGCGCGGCTTCCGCGAATTCACGGGGATGGACGCCGTCGAGTGGGCGAAGCGCGCGGCCGATCTCGGCGCGGGCGAAATCGTCGTCAACTCGGTCGACGCGGACGGTACGCGCGCCGGGTTCGAGCTCGACATCACGGGCAAGATTGCGCGCGCGGTCGGCATCCCGGTCGTCGCCTCGGGCGGCGCCGGAAAGCCCGAGCACCTCGTCACCGTCTTCCGCGAGGCCGCGGCCGACGCCGCGATCGTCGCGGGCATGATCCACACGGGCGACTACACGATCGCCGACATCAAGCGCGTGATGGCCGCGGCCGGCGTCCCGACGCGGATGAGCTGGTGATGGAGTTCGCGCTTCACCATAAGCGAATCACCGATTCGACGAGCCGGGACGCCCTCGCGGGCCGTTCCGGCGACGTATTCACCGCGGACGAGCAGACCGCGGGCCGTGGCCGGCTCGACCACAAGTGGCACTCCCGCGCGGGCGCGAACCTGATGATGTCGGTTGTACTTGATGTCGCGGGCGCGGCGATTCCGGAGGTGATAACGCTCCCGCTCGTCGTCGGGGCCGCCGTCCGCCGCGCGATCGGCGGCGCGATAAAGTGGCCGAACGATATCCTTGTCGCCGGGCGGAAGATCGCGGGGATTCTCTGCGAGCGCCATGGCGAGAGCGTAATCGCCGGAATCGGCGTCAACGTGAACGAGACGCGATTCCCGGGCGACATCGCGGATCGCGCGACTTCGCTCGCGCTTCTTTTCGGCGCGGAGCGTTCCGTCGCGGAAGTCCGCGACGCGATTCTCGCGGAGCTCGGTTCACTCTACGAACTCTGGCGACGCGAGGGCTTCGCCGCGATCCACTCCGAAATCGCCGCGCACGACATCCTGCGGGGACAGTCCCTCGCGGTAATGCGCGTCGACGACGACCCGGAGCCCGCGCGCGGCGTATGCGGCGGCATCGCGCCGGACGGCTCGCTCGTCGTCGCGGGCGAGAACATCTACGCGGGCGAGGCGCACGTCCTCGGCGGCGTGCGGCCCGCGGCGGAATACCGCGCGGTCGTCGCGTTCGGCTCGAACCTGGAGCCGCGGCGCGAATATCTCGAGCGCGCCGCGAGCGCGATGGCGGCGCTCCCGGGAACTCGGCTCGAGCGGATGAGCTCGATCATCGAGACGCGGGGCGTCGATGTCCCCGCCGAATTCGCGGACCGGGATTTTCTGAACGCGGTCGCGGTTTTTTCTACGCGCCTTCCCGCGCTTGAGTTCTCGCGGCGGATGCACGCGGTCGAGGACGCGCTCGGGCGCGTCCGCGCCGTGCGGAACGGCCCGCGCACGATCGACCTCGATCTCATCGATTTTTCGGGCCTCGTCTCGCGCGACGCGGAGCTCACGCTCCCGCACCCGCGCTTCCGCGAGCGCGAGTTCGTTATGAGACCGCTCGCGGAACTCGGGCTCGCGACGCTCGCCTTATAACATCAACCACACTTCAAGGAGAATGAGAATGACTGATTGTACTGTGGTCACCGGCGCGGCGTCGGGAATCGGCAAGGCGGTCGCGGAACTTCTCGAATCGAAGGGTGAGCGCGTATTCCGGGTCGATCTGAGGGCGGGCGATCTCGCGATCGATCTGACCGCGCCGAACGCGGTCGAGACGCTCGCGGCTGCGATCGGCGCGCGATACGGCGCAGTCAAGGGCTTTGTGCATTGCGCCGGTTTCGACCGGGCGGCGCCGCTCGGGATGATTCGGGACGGCGACGTCGAGGCGCTTTGCGCGATACACGCCGCTTTCCCGCTCAAGTTTCTCGGCTGGCTCGCGAAGAAGGGTAACCACGCGCCGGGCGCGTCGTGCGTACTCATCTCGTCGCTCGCCGCGCACGAGGGGGCGAAGGGCCACGCGGCCTACGCCGCGGCCAAGGGCGCGGCGGAAGGCTTCCTGAAGCCGGCGGCGGCGGAGCTCGCGATGAAGGGCGTTCGCCTCAACGCGGTCGTTCTCGGAGTCGTTGCGACCGACATGGCGAAGTCATGGATCGACAAGCTCGCGCCCGAGCAGTTGAACGCGCTCAAGGCCGGCTATCCGTTCGGTATCGGCAGACCCGAGGATGTCGCGCGAATCATCGCTTTTCTGCTCGGCGAGGACTCCTCCTGGATAACCGGGCAGACGATCGTCTGCGACGGTGGTCATTCACTCGCGTGATTCGAGAAGTGGAAATATCTGATATAATGGAGTCGATGACGAGAATCGAGCAATTCGGCTGGCGGGGCGAGGTCGCGCCGGGAATCGGGCGCGTCGTGAGTTCTCACGGCGACTACTTCCATCTCGTGTGCAACGAAGCGGAAGGCGAGATTCTCGCGCGGCGGAAGAAGAGCGTCTTCCAGTACCGGCGGCGTGAGGAGCGCGTCGTCGGGGGACAGTCCCTCGTGAGCTCGAAGCGCGCCGACTCGAACGTCGATAACATGAACCCGCTTACCGGCGACTTCGTCCGCTTCCGCTATAACGCGCAGGGCGAGTCGCTCATCACGGAACTTCTTCCTCGCTTCTCCCATTTCGAGCGCAAGGACGCGAACGCGCGGCGTAAGAGCCAGACGCTCGCCGTCAATTTCGATACGCTTTTCGTGATGATGTCCCTCAACGAGGACTTCTCGACGGCGCGCATCGACCGCTATCTGACGCTCGCGGAGGATATCGGCGAGGCCGAGGTCGTCGTCGTCCTTACGAAGGTCGACCTCCGCGAGCCGGGCGACGAAGAGTATATCGCGGACCTTGTCGAGACGATCGACGGCCGCGCGAAACTGCTTGAGATTTCGTCCTTGACCGGCGAGGGACTCGACAGAGTGAACGAATACGTGAAGCCCGGGCGGACGCTCGCCTTCATCGGATCTTCGGGCGTCGGGAAGTCGACGCTCCTCAACACGCTCGCGGGCGAGGAGTGGGCGGCGACGCAGGACGTTCAGGAATGGAGCGGGCGCGGCCGCCATACGACGACTTCGCGCGAGCTCGTGATGCTCCCGTCGGGCGCGATGGTGATCGATACGCCCGGCATCCGCGAAATCGGACTCATCGGAGAGGTCGAGGAGGTGCGGGCGAAGGGGGTGTCGACGCACCGCTGGAGAAGTTGAGAAGTTGAGAAGTTGAGAAGTTGAGAAGAAAGATTTAAGCAAGGAGGATAAAATGGAAGAGAAGGTAAAACGGGAATATTTCGAGCTCCTGAGGTTCGAGTCGGTGGGGGCGGATCCGGCGCATTTGAAGGACTGCGTCGACTGCGCGATGTGGTGGAAGCGGTGGCTCGGCGAAATCGGTTTCAAGGGCGAGCTCCTGATGCCGCCCGTCAAGGACGGGAAGGCCGCGCCGCCAGTCCTTTTCGCGGAGCGCAGGGGCGCGGAGGGCGCGACCACGGTTCTCGTCTACGGTCACTACGACGTCCAGCCCGCCGATCCGGTCGGCGAGTGGAAGACACCGCCTTTCGAGCCGACGGAAAAGGACGGGCGCGTCTACTGCCGCGGCGCCCAGGACGACAAGGGCCAGACCTTCGCGTTCCTGAACGGAGTGAAGGATTTCCTCGTGTCGGCGGGAGAGGGCGCGAACGTTCCGACCGTCAAGGTGATCCTTGAAGGTCAGGAGGAGTCCGGCTCCGGCGCGCTCATGGAGATGGCGGGCGACCTCCGGCGCAAGATCGCGGCGGAAGTCCTGCTCGTCTGCGACACCTCGGCGGCGGGCGGTCTTCGCCCCGCGATCGTCGCGGGTCTTCGCGGCGTTTCCCACTTCACGATCCGGCTCACGGGCCCGAACCGCGACCTTCATTCGGGCGAATACGGCGGCATCGCGCCGAACCCGGCGCAGGCGATCGCCGAGCTCGTCGCCTCGCTCCACAATCCCGACGGGTCGATCGCGGTCGCCGGCTTTCGCGACGGCATCGAGCCGCCGACCGAACCCGAGCGCCGCGCGGCGGAAGCGGCCGCGATGAGTGACGAGGACTACTACCGCGATATCGGCTGCGAACCGGTAGGCGGCCAGCAGGGGAAGACGATCACCCAGCGCAACTCCTTCGAGCCGACGATCGAGGTGAACGGCATCCACTCGGGCTACGGCGGGCCCGGCTCGAAGACGGTGATCCCCTCGGAGGCGATCGCGAAGATCTCGATGCGCCTCGTCCCCGGCCAGACGCCGCGCGCGGTGCTCGCCGCGGTGAAGCGCCATCTCGAGGAGAAGACGCCGCGCGGGATGAAGCTCTCGGTCGAGGAGGCGAACGAGGGCGCGGGCGGCTTCCGGCTCCCGCTCGCCTCGCCCGTCTTCCGGCTCGCGAGCGACGTCCTCGCGTCGATGGACGAGCGCGGCCCCGTCTTCCAGTGGGACGGCGCGTCGATCCCCGTCGTCTCGGTTCTCCGCGAAGTCTCCGGCGCCGCGCCGCTGATCGTCGGCTGGGGCCAGGCCGAGGACCGCATCCACTCCCCCAACGAGAGCTACTCTTTTCTTCAGTTCTCCCGCGCCCGCGAGTGGGGCTCCCGCATCCTCTCCGCCCTTTGATTCTTCAATTTTCCAACTTTCCAACTTTCCAACTTTCCAACTTCTCAACTTCTCAACTTCTTAACTTCTCAACTTCTCTCATGGGCTTCTACGCATACATCCGCGGCACACTCGCCGAAAAAGAGCCCTCGCGCGTCGTTCTCGAGGCGGGCGGCGTCGGCTACGAGATACTGATTCCGCTCTCGACCTACGACCGTCTCCCGGCGGTCGGCGGCGAGGCGAAGCTCCTTACCGCCCACATCATCCGCGAGGATGACGAACTCCTTTTCGGTTTCGCGACCGCGGCGGAGAAGGGATTCTTCGAGAAGCTTACTGCCGTTTCGGGGGTCGGCCCGAAGATCGCGCTCGCGATTTTAGCTGGCGGCTCCGTCGGCGAACTCTCGCTCGCAATCGCGAGCGGGAACGCGAAACGCCTCGCGAGCGTGAAGGGCGTCGGGAAGAAGACGGCCGAGAAGATCTGCGTCGAACTGAAGGATCAGATCAACGCGCTCGCCGCGCTTTCGGCGACGCAGCGCGAAGGGAAGGGCGACGCTAAGTCGGTGACGCCGGTTCTTCGCGACGCGATTCTCGCGCTCGGCGCGCTCGGCTTTAACGAAGAGACCGCGAACAAGATGGTCTCCGCCGTCGTTTCCGCCCATCCGGAGGCGAAGGACACGGAAACGGTCGTCCGGCTCGCGCTCAAGAGTCGCTGATTCGCGTGGTGAGCAGGTTCCTCAGATCGCTTCTCTCCGGCGCCTTCTTCGTCGCCTACGGCGTGTTCGCGCTTTTGTTCGCGCCGTTCCTGCTGGTTCTCCCCCGCTGCACGGGACGCGCGGCCGTCCGGATTTTCTATCGGCTCTTCGTCCTGACCGCGCGCTGGACGGGGCTCTACCGCGTCGAGTGCTCCGAGGCGGACCGCGCGCTTATCGCCGCGAGTCGCGGTCGGGTGATCGTCGCGAATCATGTTTCGCTGATCGACATCTGCATCATTTTCGCGCTTCTTCCCGATTCGGTCTGTGTCGCGAAAGCGGCGGCGAAACGGAATCCCGTCCTTGCGCCTTTTGTTTCACGGCTTTTTATCTCGAACGACTCGGGCGGGGAGAAGGCGCTCGCCGAGGCGAAGGCATATCTCGCGAGCGGCGTGAACGTCGTCGTCTTTCCGCAGGGGACGCGGGGCGGGACGACGATGCATCGCGGCGCCGCGCGAATCGCGCTCGCGACCCGAGCCGAAACGCTGGCCATGCGGCTCGATTACGACCCGGTCGTGCTCGCTAAGGGCCAGCCGTGGTGGGACGTCGGTCCGCGCACGATTCGCATCAAGGTCTCCGCGCCTGGAGTCCTCGTAGCCGAAGGCGAGGCAAATCACCGTGAAGCGGTCAGACTCACATCTGAATACGCGAGTTTATTGGGAATTTGGTATTCGCCGCCGCACGTCGCCAGGCACAGAGCCGAAGGTGCCTTCGCTATGTCTTCTTAGAAGCCGGCTTTGCCGGGGACAGTCCCGACGACTGACACGCCCCAGGCTTTGCTGGGGACAGACCCTCCGACCGTCACGGGCTCGGCTTTGCTGGGGACAGACCCTACGACCGACACGAACCGGCGGGACGACGGACGGCGGGACGGCGGTTGCGGGAGTCGCACGGGTCTCGGTTGGCCGCTGATAGTTCATTAAGATGAATATTTGTTGCTTATCCTCATTGACGGCGGAGAAAATATTTGATAATATTCACTATAATGAATTTTGAAGCAATATCCAAATATCTTGTTGAACGTCGAAAGACGCTAAAGATTTCGCAGCGCGAGCTCGCGGAGCTTAGCGGGATTTCCCTGCATTCGCTCTCGAATATCGAAAGCGGAAAGGGGAATCCGACGTTCGATATACTTTATCGGCTCAGCGAGATACTCGGGCTCAAGATTACGATAGGAGTCGAGCGGATATGATCGTTCTACCGTTTACCCACTCGGACTTGAATTTTCCGGCGCAACCCGGCGGCACTCCCGTTCGCTCGTCGATATCCGGCGTTCAGGATAAAGTCGAGCTGAAGCGCGAGCGCGGCGTTTTCAAGGTCGTGTTAACCGGCGGCGAGTATATCCTAAAGCCGATTCCCTCGACGCCGCTCCCGAAATATCGCGACGAAGTCCCGCTTAACGAGGCGCTCACGATGCGCATAGCGAGGGTCATATTCGGTATTGATACCGCTTTGAACGAAGTCGTCTCTTTCAGCGACGGCGAGCTCGCCTACCTCACCCGAAGATTCGACTATCGCGAAGGGGTGAAGATCCGCCAGGAAGACTTCTGCCAGCTATCGGGACGATCCGCGGCGACTCACGGTTCGGATTACAAGTACAACTCGAGTTACGAGGAGTGCGCCGAGATCCTGCGGCGGGATTCTCCGGCTTACCGAGTGGAGTTACCGAAGCTCTTTCGCCGCGTTCTTTTCTCGTATGTCTTCTCGAACGGCGACGCGCACCTCAAGAATTTCTCGCTATGCGAGTCTCCGCAAGGCGATATGGTCCTCTCGCCCGCTTACGATCTCGTCGCGACCTCGGTGCATATCCCGAGCGAATCGCCGCTCGCGCTCGAGCTTTTCGCAGACGGGCATTATACCGGGGCTTTCGAGAAGCTCGGCTTTTATTCCTCGGCCGATTTCATCGAGCTGGGTGCGCGATTCGACATTGGCGAGGATCGGGTGCGTCGCGAAATTAATCGATTTAAACTCGCCGCGGATGCAGTCGCTTCGGAAGTCACGGCGTCGTATCTTTCGGCCCCGATGAAGGCCGATTACCTCGCGGCGTTCAACGATCGGGTGAAGGCGATATCGCAATGAGAGAAGGAATAGTTTATTATCGCGATCGCGTCGCGGGGAAGCTTATCGAAGACGAAACCGGGTATACCTTCGAATATGCCGAGGACTACCTTCGCGATGACTCGGTTCCCTCGGTTTCGCTCACCTTGCCGAAACGCGCCGAGCCGTACCGCTCGAAACACCTTTTCGCGTTCTTCTTCGGGCTGCTTGCCGAAGGCGTCCAGAAGGCGATTCAATGCCGATATTTGAAGCTTGACGAAGATGACGATTTCGGACGCCTCCTTGCGACGAGCCGCTATGACGCGATCGGCGCGGTTTACGTATTGCCTTCTCAATCGGCCCTGCCCCCATCGGCGCCCGAGCCACAGCGCTGAAGGGGCTTTCGCCAGATCCTCTTCGGAGCCGGCTTGGCCGGGGACAGACCCTGTGACTGGGACAGACCCTGCGCCAGCCCGTCGCCATACCGATTGGAATCGAGCTTCCGTCCCGGTCGTCGACCGTCGTCGTCCCGTGAAACTCTGAGGACACTAAACGAACCTAAGGACCCTAACACCGACCCGCACCCGCTAACGCTAAAACTTGGTATGTCATGCGGCAGTATGATGAGTGAGTTGTGTCTAGTGCAGATCGATGAATTCTCTCCGCGAGGTGACGTGTTGGCCCGACTAAATCGGGCAATCGCTGCAAGCGCCAGGCCCGACGAGGGGCGCTGCTACTGCGAGAAGCACCTGACGGGGTCGACCCAAAACGGGTAAACACCAGACCGCAGACGGATGGCAAAAATATGATATAATATTCGCCCGTTATGAACTCATTGGCTAAGCAACTCAATGAAACGCTCGGCGAGGCCGCGGAATTCCTCTCGCCCGCCGGGAAACGGATTTACTTCCCCTACGGGGGAATCCTCGGGCAGGGCGCCGAGGCGAAGAAGTGCGACATCAACGCGACGATCGGCATGGCGTTCGAGGAAGACGGCTCGCCGCTCGTGATGGACTCTTTCGCTAACGGCATCAATCTCGACAAGAAGGCCTTCCTCTACGCGGGCAGCTTCGGTCTCCCGAAACTCCGCGAGACCTGGAAGGCTCTCGAGATCGAGAAGAACCCCTCGCTCAAGGGGAAGAAATTTTCGAACCCGGTCGTCACGAACGCGCTCACCCACGGGCTCCGGATCGTCGCCGAGCTCTTCGGCGGCCCGAAGGACACGCTCGTCGTCCCCGATCTCTTCTGGGACAACTACGAGCTTATCTTCCAGGAGGCGGTCGGGACGAAGGTCGTGCATTTCAACACCTTCAAGAAGGGCGCCTTCGACGCCGCGGCGATGAAGGCCGCGCTCCTCGAGCCCGGCGACAAGAAGATCCTGATCCTCAACTACCCGAACAACCCGACCGGCTACACCGCGACCGTCGAGGACGCGAAGAAGATCGTCGCCGCCGTCAAGGCCGCCGCGTCAAAGGGGAAGAAGATCGTCGTCGTTCTCGACGACGCCTACTTCGGGCTCGTCTACGAGAAGGGCATTCACGAGGAATCGCTCTTCGCGGAATTCTCCGATCTCCACAAGAATGTCCTCGCCGTCAAGCTCGACGGCACGACGAAGGAGGATTACGTCTGGGGACTGCGCGTCGGTTTCATCACCTTCGCCTTCAAGGGCGCGAGCGATGAACAGCTTAAGGCGCTCGAGGCGAAGGCGGCCGGCAACGTCCGCTCCGCCGTCTCGAACATCACCTCGATCGGCCAGCATCTTGCCCTCAAGGCGTTCGCCGATCCCGGCTACAAGCAGCAGAAGCGCGACAAGTACGCCGTCCTCAAGACGCGCTACCGCGAAATCCGCACGATTCTGAAACTCCATCCCGAATACGCGGACGCGTTCGAGGCGATGCCGTTCAACTCCGGATACTTCATGTGCGTGAAGCCGAAAGGTGTCGACGCCGAAAAGGTCCGCAGGCACCTCATCGAGAAATACTCGACCGGCACGATCGTCCTTTCGGGGCTCATCCGCCTCGCGTTCTCGACGACGCCGACCGCGAAGCTCGGCACGCTCTTCGCGAACGTCGCCGCCGCGGTGAACGACCTCAAGCGGAAATAATCGCGATGATATCGCGTCTCATCCCGGCGCTCGTTCTTTCGTTCGGCCTCGTCTTCGGGGCGAGCGCGAAGAGCGAGCGCCTTGCGATTCTCGCGTCGGCCGACGCGGGCGAAATGAACCGGGCGCTCGCCGCGCTCTGCAAAACGAGCGGGAACGGGCTGCTCGCTTTCGCAGCTCCCGCGGTCGTCGCGCAGATCCCCGCCTATAAAGTTCTCGGCCCGCAGCGCAGGGGCAAGGTCGCGATCACCGTCTTCTCGTACGACCCGGAGCTCGCCGCCCCCGGCGACCTCGCGGCAGGTTCCTCGTGGGCGGTTCTGTACCCGGCCGAACTCGATCGCGCGAAGATTCTCGCCATGCACCGCGGAGTCGTCGAACTCCCGGGCGGCGCGGTGAAGTTCACCGATATCCAGAAAGGCGCGGTAGTCTACGGGCTGTTCGATGAAGCGGAAGGCTACGCCGCGCTCGGCTCGAGCGTCGCCGCCTGTCGCGCCGCGGTCGCGGAAAAAGGGCTGCGTAAATGCCCGATGGACGGGGATTTCGTGCGGCTCAAGCTGATGCCGGCGGGCATCCGGATGCTTGCACTGATGGAACCGCGGATGAAAGGCGTCGTGACGCTCGAAGTCGGCCTCAGAACCGTCGCCGACGGTTACGACCTGCGGGGATCCTTTATCGCTACCAAGGCGTATCACCCGGCCGGCAACGAATACGGTGAAATGCGCGACTCGCTGCGAAGGCTGTTCCCGCTATTCGAAGACGGCCCTCAATACGAGTCGTTTGTGATGGGGGTCCTCCCCGCGACCGATAAAGTGACGCTGACGCGAAACGGGGACATGCGCCGTTTTGCGGGCAAGATCGGGAAGGAAGAACTCTCAGGCGTGAACGCGTTCGTTCAGAAACTCGTGACCGACGCCATCAAGCAGGCGGCGAAAAAGCATCTTAAATGAAGATCTCCGCGAACGCGAAAATCAACCTCACGCTCGAGGTGCTCGGGACGCGCCCCGACGGCTATCACGCGCTTAAGTCGATCGTGATCGCCGTGTCGCTCGCCGACGAAATCGAAATCGAGCCGGCGGAAGAGATTTCGTCCGACACCGGCTACGCGGACGATCTCTGTATCAAGGCCGCGAAGGCGATTCTTCCGTCCGGTAAAGGCACGAAGATCCATGTCGAAAAGCGCATTCCCGCGGGCGGCGGTCTCGGCGGCGGCAGCGCCGACGCGGCGGCGGTCCTGAGGGCGCTCAATGAGATGTACGCGCTCGGATACGCCCCTGAGGCGCTCGCGGAAATCGGCGCGCGCGTCGGGAGCGATGTCCCCGCGCTCGTTCTCGCCCAGCATTACCGGCGGCCCGTCATGATGGAAGGCCGCGGCGAAATCGTCTCGCCGATGGACGCGGTCCCCTCGCGCGCGCTCGTTCTCGCGAACCCGGGCGTCTTTTCGTCGACGCCCGAAGTGTTCCGCGAGTGGAAGGCGAACTCCGCGATCAATCAGCTCGAACCGGCAGCAATCGCGCTTCATCCGGAGATCGGCCGCGCAATCGCGCTCCTCGCGGAACTCGGCGCGGCCGAAGCGCGGATGACCGGCTCGGGCGCGACGGTGTTCGGTTTCGCGCGGGACGAGCGCGAGGCCGCGCGTATCGCCGCGGCGATGCGCGAGCGCGGCTTTCTCGCCTGGGAGGGGCGGACTTATGGCGGTCTCGATTGAATACGAAAAGGAGCTCGGCGACAGCGTCATGGGAATCGACGAGGCGGGCCGCGGTCCGCTCGTCGGCGGCGTATACGCGGCGGCGGTCTCGGTTCCGCTCGCGCTCGCGGAGAAACTGCTCGCGGGCGAATGGCGCGAGATCAACGACTCGAAGAAGCTTTCCGAGAAGAAGCGCGAGCGCCTCGCCGCGACGATCAAGGCGACGCCCGGCTGCCGCTGGGCCGTCGCTTCGGCGAGCCCCGCCGAAATCGACGAGCTCAATATCCTCAGGGCGACCCATCTCGCGATGAAGCGCGCGGCCGACCGGGTCGGCGCGGAGCATATCCTCGTCGACGGGCTTCCCGTATCGACCCTCCCGAACGCGCGCAATTTAGTCAAGGGCGACGCGAAATCGCTTTTAATCGCCGCCGCCTCGATTCTCGCGAAGACTTCTCGCGACGCCGACTGCCTTCGGCTCGAGGCGCTCTACCCCGGGTACGGCTTCGCGAAACACAAGGGCTACCCGACGAAGGACCATCTCGCCGCGCTCGCGAAGCTCGGCCCGTGCCCGGAACATCGCCGCAGTTTCGGCCCCGTCGCCGCGTTCGTTGCGGGCGGCGAATTGAATTTGGTATAATCGAATCAGCCGCTCGGGGATGACTTTCGCCGTCCGCGAAAGCGGTAATTCAAGGGGAAAAGCATATGTCAGCTCTCGATAAGATCGTCGCCGATCAGGCGAAATATTCCTGCAACACCGAGACGCTCGGTGAATGCCGCATCACCTCGCCGGTCCACCACCACGAATTCATCACCGAAGGCGAGCGCATCCTCGTCACCGAGAACGAGAGCTTCATGAAGACGCTCACCGAGCGGCTCGGCCACACGCCGACCTTCGAGCGCGCGGGCCCGCTCGCGAAGATCTTCCACGACCCGAACTGGACGCGCGTCGGAATCGTCACCGCGGGCGGTCTCTGCCCCGGCCTCAATAACGTCATCAAGGGGCTCGTCGAAATCCTCTCCTTCGATTACGGCGTCAAGAACATCTTCGGCATCCGCTACGGCTACGCGGGGCTCAACCCCGACTACGGCTACGAGCCGGTGATGCTCAACCCCGACAACGTCGACACGATCCACGAGCTCGGCGGGACGATCCTCGGCTCGAGCCGAGGCCAGCAGCCGACCGAGGTGATCGTCGATACGCTAGTGAGGATGAACATCAACGTCCTTTTCTGCATCGGCGGCGACGGGTCCCTCCGCTGCGCGCGCGACGTCGGCGACGAGTGCGTGAAGCGCGGGCTCAAGATTTCGGTCGTCGGCATCCCGAAGACGATCGATAACGACCTCCAGTTCATCGGCCGTTCGTTCGGTTTCGAGACCGCGGTCGCCGAGGCGACGAACGTGATCCGCAACGCCCACGTCGAGGCGAAGGGGACGGCGGGCGGCATCGGTCTCGTGAAGTTGATGGGCCGCGACTCGGGCTTCATCGCCGCCTACGCGTCGATCGCGAACCCGGTCGTCAACTTCTGCCTCGTCCCCGAGATGGCCTTCGAGCTCGAGGGGCCGACGGGGCTTCTCACCGCGCTCGAGAACCGCTTCGTCGCCGGGAAGACCCACGCGGTCATCGTCGTCGCGGAAGGCGCGGGCCAGGACCTCATCCTCGGCGAACCCGAGCAGCGTGACGCGAGCGGCAACATCCTCAAGAAGGATATCGGCGAGTTCCTCAAGCGCCACATCACCGAATATATGAAGAAGAAGGGAATCAAGAGCTCGGTGAAGTACTTCGACCCGAGCTACACGATCCGCTCCGTCCCCGCGCGCGGCACCGACGCGATCCGCTGCTACATGCTCGCGCGTAACGCCGTACACGCCGCGATGGCCGGGCGCACCAACTGCGTCGTCGGCAATCTCGGCGAGAGCTACTGCCTCGTCCCGATCAAGCTCGCGACGATCGAGCGCCAGACGATCTCCCTCAAGAGCGACCTCTGGCGCAGCGTTATGGACGCGACGGGCCAGGAGTACTATTTCGATACTCACGAGCAGTCGAAGCACAAGGTCCCCGGCTTCATGGCGCCGTAATGAGCGGCCTCGCGCGGTTGTCCATATGGGTAAGTTTCGCCTGAAGGCGATTTTGATATACTCGGTCACACTATGAAAAAGATGAATATGGTCATCGCCCAGTCGGGCGGCCCCTCGATGGTCATCAACGCTTCGCTCGTCGGGGCGGTCACCGCGGCGCAGAAGGCGCCGATGATCGGGAAGATCTTCGGCGCGCTTCACGGCGTCGAGGGCATTTTAAACGGCAACTACCTCGACCTCACGAAGGCGAAGGCCTCGAAGCTCGAGAAAATCGCGATCACGCCGTCTTCCGCGCTCGGGAGCTGCCGCCACAAGCCCGATGCGGCCGACTGCCGGAAGATCTTCGAGGAGTTCAAGAAGCGCGACGTCGGCTTCTTCTTCTATATCGGCGGGAACGATTCCGCGGACGCCGCGCGCATCGTCGCCGAGGAGGCGGAGAAGGATGGCTATCCGCTTATCGCCTACCATATCCCGAAGACGATCGACAACGACCTCAGAAGCTGCGACCACACCCCCGGCTTCGGCTCGGCGGCGCGTTTCGTCGCGAGCGCCCTGAAGGGCGATGACCTCGATAACCGCGCGCTCGGCGGCGTCAAGATCGACATCATCATGGGCCGCGACGCGGGCTTTCTCACGGCGGCTTCCGCCCTCGCCCGCCAGCGCGAGGACGACGGCCCGCATCTCATCTACCTCCCCGAGGTTCCGTTCTCGGAGGAGGAATTCGTCAAGGACGTCAAGGCGGCGATGAAGAAGTACGGCCGCTGCGTCTGCGCGATTTCCGAGGGTATCCGCGGCAAGGACGGCGTTCCGATGGGCGCGAAGCTCGGCTCGGGCGAGAAGGACTCGCACGGCAACGTCCAGATGTCCGGGACGGGCGCGCTCGGCGACGCGCTCGCGAAGATTCTGAAGGAGAAGGCCGGCATCAAGCGCGTCCGCGCCGATACGTTCGGCTACCTCCAGCGCAGCTTCCCGGGCGTCCAGTCCGAGACCGACCTCACCGAGGCCCTGATGGTCGGCGCGAAGGCGGTCGAGGCCGCGGCGAAGGTCGTGCTCGGCTCGAAGACGATTCCCGCGAAGGGCACGATCGCGATCGTCCGGAAGCCCGGGAATAAGTACTCCGTAGCTTACGAAGCCGTACCGATCCAGAACGCGGCGAAGTTCACGCGTTCCGTCCCGAAGGAATACATCGCGAAGAACGGCCACGACGTCACCGAGGCGTTCCTCGAGTACGCGCGCCCGATCGTCGGCGAACTTCCGAACTGCGAAATCTTCTGAGAGACGATGGCTGCAAAAATCATCGACGGCAAGCTCCTCGCGGCGAATCTGCGCGCGGAAATCGCGGCGAAGACCGCGGAGCTCAAGGCGAAGACCGGGATCGTTCCCGGTCTCGCCGTTATTTTAGTCGGCGACAATCCCGCGAGCGTAAGCTACGTCACCGCGAAGGAGAAGGCGACGCGCGAGGCGGGAATGTACTCGCGCGAGATCCGCCTCCCGGCCGAAACGACCGAAGCGGAGCTCGTCGCGCTCGTCAAGGAACTTAACGCCGACGCGGCGATCCACGGCATTCTCGTCCAGCTCCCGCTTCCGAAGCACATCCGCGAAAAGGCGGTGATCGACGCGATCGCGCCCGAAAAGGATGTCGACGGTTTCACCCCGATCAACGTCGGGAAGATGCTCATCGGCGAGAAGTGCTTTCTTCCCTGCACCCCGCACGGAATCATCAAGCTGATCGAGTTCGGCGGGATGAACCTCGCGGGGAAGCACGTCGTCGTGATCGGCCGCTCGAACATCGTCGGGAAGCCGGTCGCCGTCCTCCTCGCGCGCCGCGAGACGAATGCGACGGTGACCCTTTGCCACACCGGAACTCCCGACATCGCGCGCTTCACGCGCGAGGCGGACGCGGTCGTCGTCGCGACCGGCCGCCCCGGGACGCTCACCGGCGATATGGTGAAGCCCGGCGCGACGATCATCGATGTCGGCGTCAACCGCGTTCCGGACGCGACGAAGCCGAAGGGCTTCCGCCTCGTCGGCGACGCCGATTTCGCGAGCTGCTCTTCGGTCGCGGGTGCGATCACCCCGGTTCCGGGCGGTGTCGGCCCGATGACGATCACGATGCTCCTCTGGAACACGCTCGAAGCGGCTTTCAGGGGCTGACTTTCCGGGGGGCTGTCGTCCCCTGCGATTCGGCCGCGCCGATAATCTTCGGGCACGCAGTCGAGCGGAATTTGGTATAATATCCGCCTAAAGCTGGCTCAGCGACTTGATTGTCGCCGGGCATTTCGTGATTTGAAGGAGAGACGATGAGAAAACTGCCGTTTGACCGGGCCTGGATCGAAAAGACCGCTGAGAAGTGGCCGACGCCGTTTCATGTCTACGACGCGAAGGCGATTCGCGAAAACGCGCGCCGCCTCAAGGCCGCGTTCGCCTGGAACCCCGGCTTCCGCGAGTTCTTCGCGGTGAAGGCCGCGCCGAACCCGTACCTGATGAAGCTCCTCAAGGAGTTCGATTTCGGTTCCGACTGCTCCTCGATGGCCGAGCTCGTCCTCGCCGAGAAGGTCGGTAACATCGGGACGAAGATCATGTTCACCTCGAACGACACCCCGGCCGAGGAATTCCGCAAGGCCTGGGAGCTCGGCGCCATCATCAACTTCGACGACATAACCCACATCGACTTCTGCTTCTCTTCAATCGAAAAATCGACGAATCGACGAATCGACGAATCGACGAATCGACGAATCGACGAATCAGTCTTTTGCTGCCGCTACAACCCGGGGCCGCTGAAGGGCGGGAACGCGATCATCGGGAAGCCGGAGGAGGCGAAGTACGGCTTCACGCGCGAGCAGCTCTTCGAGGGCTACGCGAAGATGAAGGCGGCGGGAGTGAAGCATTTCGGGCTCCACACGATGGTCGCCTCGAACGAGCTCGACCCCGAGTACATCATCGACACGGCGAAACTTCTTTTCAATCTCGCCGCGGAGATCCACGAGAAAGTCGGCATTGACTTTGACTTCGTCAACATCGGCGGCGGCATCGGCATCCCGTACCGCCCCGACCAGAAGGCGATGAGCCTCGAGCGCGTCGGCGAGGGGATCCACGCCGCGTATGACGAGATCGTCACCGCGAAGGGCATGAAGCCGCTCGCGCTCTACATGGAGTGCGGCCGCTGCATCACGGGGCCCTACGGCTACCTCGTCGCGAAGGTGCGCCACATCAAGGACACGTACCGGAAGTACGCGGGGCTCGACGCATGCATGTCGAACCTCATGCGCCCCGCGCTCTACGGCGCCTACCACGAAATCGTCGTCCCCGGGAAGGAGAACCTCCCCGCCGACACGGTCTACGACGTGACGGGCTCGCTCTGCGAGAACAACGACAAGTTTGCGATCGCACGTCCGCTCCCGAAGCTCGAGCGCGGCGACTACGTCGTACTCTGCGACGCCGGCGCCCACGGCCACGCGATGGGCTTCCAGTACAACGGCAAGCTCCGCTCGGCGGAACTCCTCCTCGAGGAGGACGGCTCGGTCACCGAGATCCGCCGCGCCGAGACGCTCGACGACTACTTCGCGACCCTCGACTTCTCGCGCCTTTGATCGCCGAATCGCACTAAGCACTAGGCACTAGGCACTTCGCACTAATTTCGGTAGGGGAAAAACCGAAACCAAGAAAGAACCAAAAAAGAATGAAACAGTACAACGTTGGCCTCGTCGGCGTCGGCGCCGTCGGAACCGAAATGATCAAGGTCCTCAAGGAGCGGAACTTCCCGATGAAGGGGAAGGTCCAGGTTTTCGCCTCGCGCGAGCGCGACGAAGAGATCCTCGGCGAGACCTATCACGTTCTCCCCGCGACCGAGAAGTCGTTCGACGGCCTCGACATCGTCCTCTTCGCCGGCAAGACCGATGTCGCGATCGAGCTCAAGGACGCCGTCGTCAAGGCGGGCGCGAAGATGATCGACAACTCCCGCGCGTTCCGCCAGGACCCCGAGGTCCCGCTCGTCGTCCCGCAGGTGAACCCCGAAGACCTCGACTGGAACAAGGGCGTCATCGCTAACCCGAACTGCACGACCGCGATCATGCTCGAGGCCGTCGCCCCGCTCCACAAGGCGAAGAAACTCCGCCGCCTTATCGCCTCGACCTACCAGGCCGCCTCCGGCGCCGGCGCCCCCGGCCTTGCCGAACTCGAGCAGCAGATTCACGAATACGCCGAGGGGAAGCCGCTCACGGTCAAGGCGTTCGCCCACCAGCTCACCTACAACCTCATCCCCCACATCGACAAGTTCGATACGACGAACTGGTACACGCTCGAGGAGCTCAAGATGCGCAACGAGGCGCGGAAGATGCTCCACGCGCCGGATCTGATGCTCTCCTGCACCTCCGTCCGCGTCCCGATCGCGCGCGCCCACTCCGAGTCGCTGAACCTCGAGTTCGAGGAGGACATCACCCCCGAGGAAGCGCGCGAAATCCTCCGCGCCTCGACGGGCGTCAAGGTCGTCGACGACCCGCTCAACAACGTCTACCCGATGCCGCTCGACGCGACCGCGAAGTACGACGTCCTCGCCGGCCGCATCCGCCAGGACATCTCGCGTAACGACAAGAAGGGGCTCGATATGTTCGTCTCGGGTGACCAGCTCCTCCGCGGCGCCGCGCTGAACGCAGTCGAGATCGCCGAGCACCTCATCTCCCGCGGCCTCATTTAAGTTGAGAGTTGAGAAGTTGAGGAGTTGAGAAGTTGAGAGTTGAGAAGTTAAAAGGGTGAATATGGCTGATACCAGTTTGAAGACGTACGGCGAAGACGTGTTCTCCGAAAAGGAGATAAAGCGGCTTCTTCCGAAGACCGTCGCCGCGAAGCTCATCGCGACGATGCGCGACTCAAAGCCCCTCGATCCTTCCATCGCCGACCAGATCGCCGAGGGAATGAAGACGTGGGCGCTCGAGCGCGGAGCTACGCACTTCACCCACTGGTTCCAGCCCCTCACCGGCGGGACCGCCGAAAAGCACGACGCCTTCCTCGAGCCGAGCGGCGTCGCGCAGGCGGTCCAGAAATTCTCCGGGAAGAATCTCGTCGGCGGCGAAACCGACGCGAGCTCCTTCCCGTCGGGCGGGCTGAGGTCGACCTTTGAAGCGCGCGGCTACACCGCGTGGGACCCGACCTCGCCCGCCTTCATCAAGCGCCACGAGAACGGCGCGACCCTTTGCATACCGACCGCGTTCTGCTCGTATACGGGCGCCGCGCTCGACATGAAGACCCCGCTCCTTCGCTCGATCCAGGCGGTGAGCCGCGCGACCGAGCGGCTTATGAAGAAGTTCGGGAAGCCGAAGGCCCACGTCTCGGTGACGCTCGGCGCCGAACAGGAATACTTCCTCATCGACCGCGAGTTCTACCTTAAGCGCCCCGACCTCCTGCAGACCGGCCGCACCGTCTTCGGCGCCGCGCCCGCGAAGCACCAGCAGCTCGACGACCACTACTTCGGCTCGATCCGCCCGCGCATCCTCAAGTTCATGCATGAGGTCGAGCTCAATCTCTGGCGCCTCGGGATCCCCGCGAAGACGCGCCACAACGAAGTCGCGCCGGCCCAGTTCGAGCTCGCGCCGATGTTCGAGGACCTGAACTTAGCGGTCGACCACAACATGATGATCATGGAGGTCCTCCGCCAGACCGCGGAGGCGAACGGGCTCGTCTGCCTCCTCCATGAAAAGCCGTTCCAGGGCGTGAACGGCTCCGGGAAGCACTGCAACTGGTCGATCGCCTACGGCGGAAAGAATCTCCTCTCGCCGGGCGATAACCCGCGCGACAACGCGATATTCCTTACCTTCCTCTCCGCGATCATCCGCGCCGTCGACCTCCACGCCGACATGCTCCGGATGACGACCGCGACCGCCGCGAACGACCACCGGCTCGGCGCGAACGAGGCGCCGCCCGCGATCATCTCGATCTTTCTCGGCGACGAGCTTTCGGCCGTCATGAAGGAGATCGAGACCGGGAAGGCCGGGAAGAAGACGGGCCGCACCGCGCTTCGGATCGGCGTCGACGCGATGCCGCCCCTCCCGAAGGACACGACCGACCGCAACCGCACCTCGCCCTTCGCGTTCACCGGGAACAAGTTCGAATTCCGCGCGCCCGGCTCGAGCCAGAACTGCGCCGCGAGCCAGATGGTCCTAAATACGATCGTCGCGGAATCGATCGATGCCGTCTGCGACAAACTCGAGGCGATCGGCGGCGACTTCAACACCGAGCTCCAGAAGCTCCTCCAGCGCTTCATCAAGAAGCACGGCCGCGTCCTCTTCTCGGGCGACGGCTACGGCGAGGAATGGCCGAAGGAGGCTGCGAAGCGCGGGCTTCCGAATTTCCGGACGACGCCCGAGGCGATCGCGCCCTTGAAGGACCCCGCGAACCGCGCTCTCTTCACGAAGTACGGCGTCCTCAGCGAAACCGAGATGGAGTCGCGCTACGAGATCGCGGCCGAGGACTACTCGAGCCGCGTCCTCATCGAAGGCAAGGTCGCCCTCGAGATCGCGCGCTCGATGATCCGCCCCGTCGTCGCCGACGAATTCAGCCGGCTCGCGAGCGCGATCGGCCAGGCGGTCAAGGATGGCCTCAAGATGGGCGTCACCGGGCTCAAGGCGCTCTCGATGAAACTCGGCGCCGGGCTCGACGACCTCCACTACAAGTGCGAGAAAATCGAGAAGGCGATCGACAGGAACGATTCCGCCGCGATCATCGCCGCGATGGCCGATCTCCGGAAGACCGTCGACCGCCTCGAGGGCCTCGTCGACGACGCCAAGTGGCCGCTCCCGAAATACCGCGAAATGCTCTTCATTTACTAAGGAGGTTATCATGATTCTTCTTACCGGCTCCGACGCCTATTCCCCGTTCCGCATGGACGCGATCAAGGCCGCGATCGCGAAACTCGACCCGACGCTCGGCCCTGTCGAAATCAAGGCGAAGTGGGTCTATGCGATCCAGATCGATTTCGCGACCTTCGATCAGAAGGAGCTCTCCCGCGCGGCGGTTCTTTTGAACGCCGACGGGAAGTGCGAGCCGCGCGCCGAGGCGGCGGACGCGGGCCGCGTCTTCTTCATGACCCCCCGGAAGGGTACGATCTCGCCGTGGTCGACGAAGGCGACCGACATCTTCCGGAACTGCGGACTTAAAGGCATCCAGAGAGTCGAGCGCGGCGTTCGTTTCGAGACATCGAAGCCGCTCTCGAAGCCTGCCTTCGCCGCGCTCTACGACAAGATGACCGAGGGCGTCTATTCGGACATCGTCGACCTCTTCGCGGTCGACGATCCGCGCCCCGGCCGCACCTACGACGTCCTCAATAAGGGCATCGAGGCGATCCGTGAGGCGAACACCGAGATCGGTCTCGCGATCTCCGAGCCCGAGATGGCCTACCTCGCCGAGAGCTTCAAGGCCGCCGGGCGCAACCCGACCGACACCGAGCTCGTGATGTTCGGCCAGGTGAACTCCGAGCACTGCCGCCACA
>R26__coassemble_399_pt1 | contig 27535 bp, 22 predicted proteins | sample R26__metabat2_high_PE_025 | metagenome-assembled genome bin R26 | reverse complement strand
GTTTCCTGCTCCATCTTTGAAAGTGAATTTACAGAAAGAAGTTTACACTATCTGAATTCGGCGTAGTCCTTCAGAATGCGGAGGAAGATCGAATGCATCGTCCCGATATACATCTCATTCGGCGAGACCGGGATCCGCTCCTCCATCAGCCGCCGCGAAATGCGCGTCAGAAGCTCTTTCGCCGCCTTCTCGGTGAACGTCGAAACGAGAATCGACTCGGGGGCGATCCTGCCCGCGCCGATCATCCGCACCACGCGTTCGACGATGGCGGTCGTCTTGCCCGCGCCGGGTCCGGCGATGACGAGGAGCGGACCGTCCGTGTGGTTGACGATCTCGAGCTTCTTCGCGTCCAATTGCGCCATATTCCGATATTCTTCCTACCTGCGCTGGGAATGTCGCGAAGAACGTCTCGCATACATAAAAAGAGCGCACTTTCTTTTCATGCACTCTTCCGAAGCCCTACCACAGGCCTGCATAGAATACATGAAGAGAAAATGCGCCCAGAGGGGCGCACCTTCACTTACATGCCGTTCTATGCTTTGAAATAGTGGTAGTATTTCGGAAGAACGACTTGTTAGCGTTGATGCTAAATCATCATGCGACCGGGGGTGGAATGGCGGAAAGATTCTGATCAGTTCCCGGTCTATCGCTTCCGGCGCTCTTTCCCCCGCCGGAAACGGGAGGTATTATAGCAAAAGTCCCAGACGCTGTGGGACAGTAAAACTGGCGACGAGGGTACGAGGGACAGACCCTCGATCAGACGCTTACGGTCTGAGGGATGAAAGCGGAATTACATGTACACCGTCTTCGCGCGTGTAGGCGAATTCACCGCCGGTTATCACCATCAGCACATCCGGGATGCGCAGCGGACACTGCGTCTCCTTCTTGTTGTATTCACCGATAAGCCGCTTCACTTCCTTCAGATGCGCGGCGCCCTCCTCGATCTCACTCGAACCAAGCTTCACTTCGATAAGCGCGTACCGCCCGTCCCGCAAATGCAGCACGGCGTCCGCCTCGAGCCCGTAACGATCGCGATAATACGAGAGCCGCCCACCCAGCGATTGCGAATAAACGCGAAGATCGCGCATCGCGAGCGATTCGAAAAGAAAGCCGAAAGTCTTGAAATCCCTGCGGAAATAATCGGGTCCGACACCCAACGCCGCGACAGCGACCGACGGATCGGAAAAACCGCATTTCCTCGACGCTCTGATATCGGTCGCACTACGAATCGCCGGACACCACGCATCGATATCCTTGATGACAAAGAGCTTCTGCAAGGCGGCTATATACGAGTCAACGGTCGGCATCGACACCTCCCTCACCGACATAATGTCCTTGCGAATGCTCACCTTGGTCGCCAGGGTGGAAATATTGCGGGCATACGATCTCAGCAGTTGCGCGGCGAGCTGCGGATCTCGCTCGACATCGTCCACCCGGGAAACATCCGACTCGACTACGTTGTTGAAGTAATCCGTCGCGATAAACAGCTTCGCGTCGTCGCCCTTCGCCTCCATTGCCGACGGCCATCCGCCGCGGCAGACCGCGAAAATCAACTCCTCGATTGATAGCTTCCCGCGACCGCCGTCAACCGCAGCAGTCGGGTTGTCGAAGATATCCTTGAGCGAAATGTCGCCCGATGACTCGCCGGATTCGAAAAGCGACATCGTATCCATCTCAAGGCGGGATATCCTGCCGATACCGGTGTGTTTTATCTTCGCCTCGTCAACCACCACCGAACCGGTAAGAAGGTAAAGCCCCTTGCCCTGACGGCGGTCGACGGATACGCGGACGGCGTCCCACAACACCGGCGCCAATTGCCATTCGTCGATCAGCCGCGGATTTTCTCCCTCCAGCAGCAGGGAAGGCTTGGTCTCAGCAAGTTTAAGATAACCTTCCTGCAGATCTGGGTCCTGCATTTCCAGAACGCTGCGTGCTTTCTGCTTCGCGGTCGTGGTCTTCCCGCACCACTTGGGACCGACGATTACCGTCGCCCCCACGGCGCGAAGTCGCAGGTCCAACTCACGATCGACTATTCTCGTTAAATAATCCATATTATCTCCATTAAACGCCGTATATCATATCACACTTTTCAGAATTTGGGCAATAGCGTTTTGTGTTTTCGGGCGATTTTATCTTCAGCTCTCACTGTTCTCATAAAACTTCGCGCGCCCATGAGGTCAGATTCCATCGGCGCACACGAACTGCCATCGTCTTGAAAAAGAAACCGTAGATCTTGAGATCGTTCATCAGATCTTCCGGTCCGGCGCTGATCGCCGGTCGCCGGCACGGAAGCCGCGATCTTCCCGTTACGGCGCGTCGCCCAGTCACTTGAGCTTCATCCCGCGGAAGACGATGCCGCGGCCATTCAGGTCCGGACCGAAGTAGAAGCCCGCCTGCGGAGACTGGTTGTAGCAGATCGGCCAGCAGGCGACCGAAAGCCGGTAGACTGGATCGAGCATGAAGGTATGGAAGCGGTACTCGGTCGGATGCGGTGATGAGTAGACGAAGATCGACTTGTCGTCAGGCGAGGCGATTATCACCTCCTCGCGCCAGTCGCCGAGGATGTCGCCGGTGAAAATCGGCTGTTTCTGCTTGCGCGGGCGCTCGGTTTTTGGGATCTTCGGATAGCCGAGCGCCTCGAGTTCCCAGGTTTTATTGGTCCAATCGTAATGCTCGAGATGCGACCCGCCGCGGTAGACCGAGCGGAGCATATCGCCCTTCCACCAGAGGACGTACCGCTGCCAGCCGGACGGCTCGACCCCCGCGAGCGTCCTCCCCGAGGCGTCCCACACGGGATACCCCTTCCCGAGCCAGAATTCATACCCGTAATTCGTCGGATCGAAATCGGCGGCGACGCACATCGGGACGTCGAACGGATAGCGGTGCTGCCAGATTTTCCTTCCGGTCGCCGCGTCGCGGAGGACGAGGCCGTCGCCCGACTCCTCGTGGCAGGTGAACTCCTGGAAGCCGCGCATGTCGGGCCGCGCCTGAACGAGATGCTGGTTGTCGCCGTGACGCATCCCGGTCGTGTAGAGTCCCCTGCCGTCGTCGTCGACGACCATCGAGCCGAAGACGATTTCGTCCCTGCCGTCGAAGTCGACGTCTGCGATGCGGAGGTTGTGGAAGCCCTGCCCGGCATAGCCTTCGTTCCCCGGAACCGACGAGTCGAAGAACCACCGCTTCGCGATCTTCCCGCCTCGGAAATCGTACGCCGCGATCTTCGTCATCGCGTAATAGCCGCGGCTTTCGATTATGCTCGGGTGGACGCCGTCCAGGTACGCGACCGCGGCGAGAAAACGGTCGCAGCGGTTTCCGTAGGTGTCGCCCCAGTCCTCGACCTCGCCGCGAGCGGGCTCGTACGGAATCATGTCGAGCGCCGCTCCGTCCGCGCCGCGGAAAACGGTGAGATACTCGGGACCCGAAAGAATGCGTCCCTTGACGTCGAACTCTTCTTCGTCCTCTTCGGCGGTGCCGACCGCCTTGCCGCGCCGGCGCTTCGCGGGACGCCCGCCGGTGCCGCGAAAGTCCGCCTTCGCGTCGCCGATCACCTTGCCGAGGCCGTCGATCGTGCCGTCCGCGGTCTTGACGCACACCTCCGCCCTGCCGTCGCCGTCGAAATCGTAGACGAGGAGCTGCGTGTAGTGCGCGCCGGAGCGGATGTTCGCACCGAGCTGAATGCGCCCGAGAAATTTCCCGTCGAGCCGGTACGCCTCGAGCATCGTCTCGCCGGTGTAACCGTCCTGCGAATTGTCCTTCGAGATCGACGGCGCGCGCTTGAGGACGATCTCGTATTCGCCGTCGCCGTCAAGGTCGCCGACCCCCGCCTCGTCGGGGATGTAGGTGTAGCTCTCCCCGTCCGGCGTCACCCCGTCCGCAAGCTCCTTGAGCGGAATTTCGAAATACGCCTTGTCGCTCGTCACCACCGTCTCAGAACGAGATGCCGCGCCCTTTGCACTATGCACTAGGCACTTTGCACTTTGCACTATTTTCCACTCCCCCGGCTTCACGGCGCCGGTGAGGAAATGGGTCGCGCTCACGATCGGGGCGTCGTTCATCTTCCGCCCGTTGTAATAGACGTCGAACGCACTGTCGATCGGATCGCCCGGGAGATACCGCCAGGAAACGCAGGTATGGGTCTTGTCCGCGCGGAATACGCAAAGCCCGCGGCCGAGTTTCTCAAGCTCGATCTTCTTCATGTCGTACGCCGTAGTCGGAGCCGGAAAGACGTCCTTCACGAGGTTCGGGAGATTCACGTGACCGAATTTCCTGACGCCGCCCGACTTCGTCGGGATCTCGCCCGCGACCATCACGAGGTCTTTGCTCTCTTGACACTTGCGGATAACTTCGTTAAGCGAAGTGACGCCCTTCGCCTTGAGCTGATCCGCGTAGCGCGCCTCGAGTTCCGCGTCGCCGAGCGCGCGGGCGATGAACTTATTCTCGGTAATGCGGAAGGCGTCGTCCCAGAACTCGAGCACGCGCCCGTTCGAGCACTCGAACTTGAGTTCGTAGAGTTTCTTCTCGGGACACTTCGCCTGATGAAAGACGAGCTCGCCTTCCTCGTAAAGGGTTTTGCCCTTCAAAAATAAATTCGTTACCGGAACCGGCAGGTCGGCGCTTCCGAGAATGACCTTGCCTTTCAGGGTCACATACCCGAGCCGTTCCGAACCGAAGTCGTAGAACATCTCGCCGCGCCGGCGGTAGTATTTGTGCGCGACCGGCTCGCGCTCGATATACTCAAGCTCCGCGGCGTCAAGACCGAGAACCGGCGCAACGAGAGCCGCAAGCGCGATCGCCATAATCCTGAGTATATTCATACCGCGGATTATATCACTTCCCCGTCCGAGCGGCATTACTCTTTCGGTTATCCGCCGCCGCGGCGATTCGCGTGTGTCAAAGAGGGCAGCCCGGCCCCCTTTGACCTTTAACCTTACTTCCCGAGAATCTCACGGACCTTCTTCGCGAAGGCGCGGCCCATCTGCATCGCGCCGTAGGCGTTCGGATGCGTGCCGTCGACCGTACCCTCGGAATCGTCGGCGATAAGCTCGTCGGTGCGGATCGTGTAGACGTTGAAGCCCTCCGCCTTCAGCTTCTCGTAGACCTTGCGGGTCGCGAGCGAACGGTCGGTCTCCTTCTCGAAAGTCGAGACCGGCTCGGGGATCAAAATCGGCTTTGAGCCGACGCGCTTCGCGAGCTCGCGGACGAACGGTTCGAGATTCTTCTCGATTTCCGGCGGATGATTGTTGAGCGCGGAGTCGACGACGTAAAGTTCGGCGGGGATCGACGCCCAGAGTTCCGGAAGTTCCGGCTCGAGTTTCGCCGAACCCGAGAAGCCGAGATTGACGACCTCCACGCCCGCGAGGCGCCCGTAGATCGAAGTGAAAAGGAGTCCCGCGCGGTCGACGCAGCCGCCATGGACGACCGAGGTGCCGTAATGGACGACGCGCGGCAGTTTCTCTTCGTACGCCTCGACCTTCTTCCCTTCTTTCACGCCGATTTTGAGCGAATCGACCTGACCGCGATAGGGGAGGTACACGCGGCAGATCTTGTTCGTGTCCCACTTGAGATTCTCCTTGGTGCGGACCGGATTCTTCTTGTCGGCGAGACGGACGCGTCCCGTCGAGACGAAGCGCCAGTTCCCGGCTCCGTCGCCCGAATAGATGTCGAGTCCCTGGCAGCCGGTCGGGCTGATGTTCGCGTCGGAGCGGTCGGGATTCGCGAGCGTCCACTCGAAGTTGAGCTTGTCCGCATCGGTCTTGAACTCGACATAGAGTCCGGTGCAGTCATCGGCCATCAGCTGCACCTTCTTGTTCGTCACCTTCTCCTTCACGTCCTGCGGGAGCCGGCAGTAATGCTTCCCGCCCTCGAAGCCCTTGCCGTACAAAGGCAGCGTAGACGCGTCCGTCCAGGCGAGATCGGCGGCGAAAGCCGAAGAGAGCATGAGACATGAGACATGAAGCATGAAGCATGAAGCATGAAGCATTGCGGATCTTTTCATCTTTTTTCCCTTTGGATGTAAATGCGCCTATTATACCATATCCTCGCCACCCGCAACCTTCGTAAAACGCAAGAATGATATTGCATTTAGCGAAGCAAGAATCAGGTCCTCCAATACCTTGAGTTGCGCCGTCTTACAAGCCGGTAATTAGTCGCGGCCCCCGCCCACTCGGCGTCATCGAGCTTCTCCTTGCCCTTCATAGAGTACTTCCGCGCCGCGCCGAGGTCGGGATCCGGCGTCACCTGCGGCGTATCGCCGTTCATCTCGATTCTCGCGATAAACTGTGACTTCAAACGGTGCGTAATCTTTTACTATTCAATTGATTCCGCACCGTTTGGCGGTATGAGTATGACGAGTGTTGACTTTTAGTAAAGTTATTTGATACAATCACTCCAACAAGTCAAAGGGGTTTTATGGTCGGTCGCAAAAACGAGATAGAGGAACTTGAACGCGCCTACGAATCGGACGAATCGGAATTCGTCGCGGTTTACGGGCGGCGTCGCGTAGGCAAGACGTTTCTGGTCCGGGAGACATTCAATGACCGATTTACCTTTTATCATTCCGGTGTGGCAAAATATCCGTTGCAGAAACAGCTGTCAAGATTCCGGCAGTCCTTGAAGGAATTCGGCGCCGAATCAGTGCCGGCGCTAAGGAACTGGGATCAGGCCTTTGACGCATTGAAGGAAGTCGTAAAAATCTCCACGGCCACCAGGAAGGTGATATTCATCGATGAAATGCCGTGGCTGGATACGCCGCGTTCCGGATTCGTGAATGCTCTCGAGGCATTCTGGAACGGGTGGGCTTCAGCGCGGAAGGATGTGCTTCTGATTGTCTGCGGCAGCGCGGCGTCATGGATCGTGAAGAATCTTTTCCGGAACCACGGCGGCCTGCACAATCGCGTTTCATCACGGATTCATCTGCAGCCCCTCAATCTGGGTGAGTGCGAGCAGTTCGTCCGCGAGAAGGGTCTCGTAATGTCCAAACGCGATATAGTCGAGGCCTATATGATTTTCGGCGGCATCCCGTATTACTGGAAATATCTGGACCGGCGATTCTCTTTGCCGCAGAACATCGACCGTATTTTCTTTGCCGCGGGAGCACCGCTTAGATATGAGTTCGAGGATCTGTACGGTTCCCTGTTCGGCAAATCGAAACTTTATATGGATGTCGTCCGCTCCTTGTCATCGAAGAAGGCGGGCATGACGCGCCTGGAACTTTGCACCGCCCTGGGGGTTTCCGGAAGCGGAAAGCTCAGCGATGCGTTGAAAGTGCTCGAGCAGTGCGGCTTCATCAGAATGTATTGTCCGCCGCGCAGCAGAAAAAAGAACTCGGTCTTTCAGCTGATCGATTCGTTCACGCTGTTCCATTTCCGTTTTCTTAACGAGGCCGGAAATGTCGACGAACATGAATGGTCTTCGCAGGAGAATTCACCCTCCCGGAACGCCTGGCGCGGGGTCGCCTTTGAACGCGTGTGCCTGATGCATCTGAATCAGATCCGGCAGAAGCTCGGCATTTCCGGCGTACACATCAATGCCTACGCCTGGAGTTGCGTCGCCGACGAAAAATGTCCGTTCGGGGCGCAGGTCGATCTGATCATCGATCGCGCCGACGGAATCGTGGATTTGTGCGAAATGAAATATTGCCGCGGGGAGTTCGTGATCGGCAAGGCGTATATGTCCGAACTGGATCGCAAGCGAACGGCCTACAGTCTGAAAGTCTCCGACCGCAAGGCCATTCACATCTGCATGGTCACCACCGAAGGAGTGTTCCGGAACGAGTTCGCCGGACAGATCCAGTCGGAAGTGCAGCTTGAGGACCTGTTCTATTAACATCCCCGTCGCTGCACCATGCACTATGCACTACGCACTAAGCACTTCGCACTAAACTACGGCATTTCGACCGTCACCTTGAAGAAGCGGTGATTCTCCGCGGCCTCCGCCCACTCGGCGTCGTCCAGCTTCTCCTTGCCCTTCACGGTGTACTTCCGCGCCGCGCCGAGATCGGGATCGGGTGTCACCTGCGGCGTATCGCCGTTCATCTTGATCTTCGCGGTTCCGAGACGGCAGTTTGACTGCTATTTGAGCAATCTTCTAACTGCTTCCACGGCATCAGCGAAGCCGATCTCAGCAGCTGCGGGGAATTCGCGTTGATAGCGTTTCCAATAAGACTGTTGATCAACGCTGATGAGAATCTGATCCAGTAATTCATCTTTCCTTGACAGTAACTCATTTGTACCACAGTTGCTGAACGTGGCCACAAGAGCATTGCGAAAGATGGGTTTACGAAATTTCTTCGTCCTCGTAAGAACATATACATCGTAATAATCTCTCGGCCTCGTTCCGATGACATTGCGCTTAAGTATCGATTCGCATTTCTCCGCGAGAATAGTCTCAATGGTGTAAGCCTTGAGTACAAGCGACTCACCTTCTTTGAAACAACACGGCAACTTGTACTCTATTGCCTCCGGAGTAATCACATCACCCTTGGTGATGTCAATCGCGAACGGAACCCGCAAGCCGTGGAATCGGGATTCAAGTTTAACGCGAATGCCGGAATAACCCTCAACCTCGATTTTGATGCGCCCCACGTCAAGCACGGAGATCTCCGTTTCATCGCCGATTTCCATCGCCGCAATTCTGCCGATCGAACTCCTGACGCTCCGCAATGTCATCGGCAAGCCGACCATGGTCGTATCCATATCCATGGTTGAACGATTTCTCAATCCAACCATCGACGAGATCAGCAATCCGCCCTTGATGATAAAGCTATCGCGGAATTCGCTCTTCGACAGCCGTTCAAGAAACCGCTCGAACATATAATTCTGAATGACAGTCTGCGGACGAAGATTAAACTCCTTCGAAATAGCCTTCATCCGGGCTTTGAAACTCATAGCCTTCGAGTCGCTCATGTCAGCACTCCCATATACCTTGAAATTTCCCGTTCAATTTTGAAACACCGTGCGAAGCCCATCAACTTCACCAGATCCTTGGTTTTACGCGAAGCATATTGGCGCAAACCATCGACAAGCGCCTGAACACCTACCTTGTCCTCGTCACGCACCATGTCACAAATCGTGCGCTCAGCATTATAACAGCGCACATCATTCCCGAATGACGTCTTCCGCAGTTCCAGACCGAGCTCAAAGAGTTCCGGCTTTACATAATGACTGCGACAATCGCCGCGCAGTTGCGCTCCGAGCGGAGCTCCGGTCGGAATTGTAACATGAAGCTCCAGCGGTGCACGATCGCATAGTCCATTAAGCCAAAGAGCTGTCTCATGAGAGTAAATCAACCTTTTGGAGCGAAGCTGCATAACGAACATATCATCTGCGATCTCTCCTGCACGGACATACACGCCATGCGCCACACGATCCAAAGCACCGGCCTTTACAAGATTGACCAACGCCATTTTGGAAAAACCGGCCTGGAGCGCGTCCTCGGTCGTGAGAACGCCCTTTTTCGAATCCAACAATGCCTCAATATCTTTCTTCATCTATTTTTACTTGTAGGCATACATACTACCAAATCATTGTCGCAAAGTCAACATCATGACTAGTTCATTGCAGAATCTTCGCATTTTCCCCATCCCCCGAATACGCCCAGCAGCGAATACTACATATCTTGCATCGAAAGCGAGCGATACTCTCGCTCGTAATCGGCGTAGCGGGATTTCGCTTTCAAGAACTCTTCAGCCCTCTTCGGTAAAACGGAAGGATTGATCTTCTCCGGATTGCGCTTCACTTCGGCGAAGAGAACGCGCTTATCGAATTCATCTATGGCGACTATATCGATTTCGTTTTCGCCTTTACGATCCCACCATCCGCCGATCTTCGTCCAGCCGCCCTCCTCGGCGAGGCGCGCGCGAAAATACCCTTCCAGCGCCTTTCCGCTGAAGGTTTTATGATCGCGCGTGACGAACTGCCGCAGCCGATCAAACGCCTTCAGTTCGATAGCCGACTGATACCGATAGATGAAGCGGAACCAGAACCGAAGGAAATTATCCTCGATCGTATACAGCATATTGCGTCCGCCTTCTTCCCCGAGCGGAACCTTCTTCGAGATGAGCCGGTATTCATCCGCGAGCTTGGTAAGATACCCGCCGATGTCCCTGCCGATGACATTCTGGATTTCGCCCCGGCTGGTATTTCCGGACGCGATCAAAGACATAATCGAGAAATATGTCCCGTATTCCTTTTTGAATTCATCGACCAGAAGTACCTTGCCCTCATTGGGGATTATCGATCCGTCGGAGATATATCTTTCGACCATCGTCTCCATATCGACGGCGTGGCCGTCCATCAGTAGCTCGACGTATTTCGCAACGCCCCCGGTAAATGTCCACAACGCGAGCAGTGCCTCGGGATCATACTCCGAAGCGTATTCCGAGAGGATTTCCTTGCAGGTCGCAGTTGTGAAAGGTGCGAGCTGAAACTCATTAGTCGCCCTTCCGTACAACGGTTGATCGGCGTTGAAAATCTGCTCCATCATCCTGTTGATACTGCCGCTCACGATCAAATTGATCCTGGATCTCGTTTTGAACCGATCCCAATCGCGTTGCATTGCGCTGAAAATCGAGGGATTAATCCGCAAGAACTCCTGGAACTCATCGATAACCAAAGTAAAGTGACGTTCAACGGATAGCTCCATAAGATATTTGAATATCTCCTCGAACGATCCGACCCGGCCCGGTATCGACGTCCCGAAAAATCTGGATACCTCCGCCTGAAAATCAATGCATAAGTCGGTTTCGTTCTTACGGGCCACAAAGAAATAGATAAAATCTTCATCCCCGTACGCGTGCTGCAATAACGAGGTTTTACCGACTCGCCGACGCCCCTTAAGTATCGTCAGCCTCGCCCCGCTTTCACTCTCGCGGCGGAGTTGCCGCAAAAAGTCCAATTCTTTTGCTCTATCGAAAAATCTCATTACGGAAACCTTCGTTTACGAAACCATCGTTTACGGAGATATTGTACCAAAAATCTACATTATCGGTCAATAGTCAAAATCATTTGGGCTATTTGGCGAGGTCCCGCTTCTCGAGCGGAAGTCGCCTTCGAGTGGATTATATCACTTCCCCGTCCGAGCGGCACTACTCTTTCGGTTATCCGCCGCGGCGGCGATTCGCGTGTGTCAAAGAGGGCAGCCCGGCCCCCCTTTGGCCTTTTAATCTTTTAACCTTTTAATCCAACTTCATTCCGCGGAAGATTATACCGTGTCCGAGGAGGTCGGGGCCGAAATAAAAGCCGGGCATCGGGCAGGCGTTGTAGCCGGCGTTCTCGTTGATTCCCCCAGTCGTCGCCGTCGAGATCGTAGAAGACGAACGGATTGTAATGCTCGCCGGCGCGGGAAAAGACGCCCCCGCCTGCACGGCCGTGAACGCGGCCGTGCAGACGAGAAGCGTCAGGGGGAAAGCGTTAACATGAAGCATGAAGCATGAAGCATGAAGCATGAAGCGGATGAGCGGATCAGCGGATGAGGATGAAGAGCCCGCGCTGGCAGTAGAGTTCAACCGTGGTATCGCCGTCGTCGCTCGTCACGGTGCGGACTCTCCAGCCCTTCGATTTCAGCGAAGCGGGAACCGTAAGCTTGTCCGCGTCTTTCAACGTCGCCTGATTGGAACTGTTCTTGCCGGCGGTCAGGAGCGCGTAGGTCTTGTGGTGATCGAGTTCAATGCCTTCGTCCGTAATCGTCGCCTTGTCGAGCGGAAATTCGAGCTGTCCCGAAACGGTGTTCTCGGTGCCGGCGACGAGTTCGACCGCGCTGTTGCCGAAGGTATAGCCTGTTGTCGAGGAACGGGTAATCGTGCCGCCCGCGAACACGAACTTGCCCGTGCCGAGAAGATTGTTCATGTTGTTGTTCGCACCGAAGGTGATCTTCGCGCCGCTCTGCACCCGGAGGGTTCCGGTAAGCGCCCGGAAGAACGCGCTGTAGGTGCCGCTATTCGACATGTCGATCGTCGCCCCGTCAAGAACGTACGCACCCGCGCCCTTGCACCAGTTGTACGCATCGCTTTTCGGCTGTGAGTAACTTCCCTGCATCACCAGCGTCGCGCCCTCGGCGACCTGATAGTGCTGACGCGGAATCGAGGTGATCGTCGCCTTGCCGCTGTCGACAAAAAGGTAAGAATTGGTATCGACCGTCATCGTCCCGAGCGTGACCTCGCCGGTGATCGCGACGCGATTCGTCGCCCCCGCGTAAGCAACCGCGCCCGAATAAATGTTCGCCGCGCCGATGCCGAAATCGCCGCCGTCGACCGAAACGCTCGCGACATCGATCGCGCCCTCGCCAGCGAAGAGATACATGCCGTTCACCGTGACCGAAGCGGGCTTGACCGTCTCCGGCACCGTAATCGTCTCGCTCGACGCATTCGCCGGAAAGACGACGTCGTCATAGGTCTGGAAGGTCGCGGCCGTCTCGCCGACGAGCCACGCGTTCTCGGTCGTCCAGGTCGCGTTCGCGACCGAGCCCCAGGTCAGCGTGCGCGTTTTGTGGAGCTTGATGACGGTCTGACTGCTCTCGTTCGTCTCGAGGATCACGCCCCAGCCCGCGTTCGCGAGCGAGTCGCAGACGGACGGCGCACCGCTCGTCTTGTTGATCGTCATCAGCGTGTACACCGTATCCGCGTCGAGCGTTTCGCCCTCGACGATCGTCATTTTCGAGAGGTCGAGCGCCACTTCGTTGTTGAGCATCGTGTTCGTGGTGCCGGCGACAAGTTCGAAGGCGTTGTTGACGAATTTGGATCCATCGTGATAGGACTTGAAATCACTCCCGCTGAACACCACGGTAAGATTCTCAGATCCAAGCACGGACTGATTGGAGTTGCTCGACCCCTGGACTTTGGCTCCGTTCCGCAGCACCAGCCGTCCGGTCAGGCTCGCGATTGCGCCGACATACGCACCGTTCGCGCTCATATCGAGCGTGCAGCCGTCGACAATCAACGTGCCGGCACCTTTAAAGGTACTATGATAAGTACTTTTCGCCGACCACAGCGACTCTCGCATTACCATCGTCGCGCCCTCGGCGATCGTGTAGTATTCGCGTTTGATCTGATCGCCGCAGTTGAAAGTGACGGTTCCCGCGTTGATCGCGATTGGGGTATTGGAATTGTCGCCGATCAGTCCAGAACCGGTGAGCGTGTACTCTCCGCCGTTGAAGGTGACGCTCTCGGGCTTCACGACCGCGGTAAGGTTTACCGATTTCGCGCTCGCGGTCGCGGGGAAGACAACATCATCGCCATCCGCGTAAGTCGCCGCGGCGCTCGACTCGTCGAGCCAGACGCCTTCATCCGACCAGCCAGCGCCGTCCGCCCCGTTCCAGCTGAGCGTTGCACATGAAGCGTGAAGAATGAAACATGAAGCATAGAGCGCGGCGGAGGCGGCAATTGATTTTTTCATCTTTTTCCCCTTTGGACGTCAATGCGCCTATTATCCCATATCTTCGCCACCCGCATCCTTCGTAAAACGAAAGAATGATATTACATTTAGCGCAATTCGAAAATCAGTCCCTCCTTGCCCTTCACGGTGTACTTACGCGGCTAGATCGGGATCAGGCAAAAAGATCGTCAAGCGTCACCTCCGACTGGACTAAATCGGCATAATCATTGCGCACGATGCCATGCGCCGTCACCATGGTAAGATGTACCGCCTTGTTCGTTCCGGTCACGCGATCGAACATTTCGATTCGATTATCGAGCCTGACCATTTCATCCTTTGTTATAGCGTACGCCCCGGTCGAATATTTCATTTCACAGACATTGATTACATTATCCGCGCGATCCAGAAGCAGATCTATCTGCGCCCCCAGCGGATAAACATCATCCGGGACATGCAACCAGGAATGCACGTTGGTCAGCACCCCGGAGATTCCAAGTTTTTTCTTGATTTGCGGAATATGCCAGAGACACAATCGCTCGAATGCGAGCCCCCGCCAATTTGTCTGCCTGGGCGACGAAACCGAATGCGACCACCAATGCTCGTCCAGACCCTCGGTTTCCGTCAGAAAACGAAAATGGAAAAGCGAAAAATTATCGATCAACTGATAGATCGCCAGCTTTTTGCAACCGAGAACATTGTACTTTCTGATAAAACCGCACTGTTCAAGCGCCTCAAGCAAACTCGAAAGCTGTCCGCTGCTTTTCATGCCGGTTACCTTGGAAAGTTCTTCCCTGGTCATGCCAGACTTTTTGCCGCCGAGCGCCGTGATGATCTTCAGATGACCTTTAGCGGATCGGAAAAGCGAAGAATAGAGTTCCGCGAATTCATGTTTCAGCGGAGCGTCATCGGCAAAAAACATGCGGTCGAAGTTCTGAGCAACGCTGAGCCCCCGTTCGAGATAATTCCAGTAATACGGAATTCCTCCAAGTGCCATGTAACACTCCGCTATACCTTTGCGAGAAAGAGCGAGCTTCTTTTCCTTTGCGTATTTCTGACATTCTTTGAGTGTAAACGGCGATAGATGAATGCGATCGGTCACGCGATTATGTAGCCCCCCTTTATTACGGAACAACTTCTTGACAATCCATGATGCCGCCGATCCGCACACTATCAACAGCACGTCATCGCGAGCCGAAGCCCACCCATTCCAAAACGCCTCCAACTCCGTGAGAAAATCCGATCGTGGGGTATCCAGCCACGGCATCTCATCAATGAACACAACTTTCTTCTCCTGCTCGTTTTTAACCAGCACCGCTTTCAATTCACGAAAAGCATCCGCCCAGTTTTTCAACGCTGCCGAAGGAATATGTCCGTACTCCCTCAACGATTCCATAAAATGACGCAACTGCCTGGTCATTCCCCCTTTCGCAATTCCTGAATGCTGAAACGCGAATCTTCCCCTGAAAGTCTGTCTGATTAAATATGTCTTGCCGACGCGACGACGACCATACACCGCGACAAACTGCGATTCATTAGATTCGTACGCCAATCTTAGCCGCTCGGTTTCATGAACTCTTGCAACCATTGCAATTCTCCTATGTATAACTGTGCATATTATACCATTTCAGTTTTATACTAGTCAACTATCATTTTATAAGAGCGTGAAGAATTTCCAAATATGCATACAGATTGAACTATTTGGAAGTTTTTCGCTATACGCGTTTCCGAAAGTCTCACAAGGGGCAACGCAACGATTCACTTCAAACCGTAAAACTCCGCCGCGGTTCGGCCGAGGCATTCTTGCGGGAGAAAGCGTTGCGCCGCGGCGAACCACTCGGCGTAGCAGAGATCGGCGGTGACGACCGGCCAGTCGCTTCCCCACATGACGCGCTTCGGACCGAACGCCTCGAGAACCGTCTCGACATACGGCGCAAAATCGACTTTCCCGACCTCGGTGACGAGCCCCGACACCTTGCACCACACGTTCTCCCTTTTCGCCATCTCCCGAATCAATCTCACCCATTCATCATTCGGCTTCCCACTCCCCGCACTCTGCACTCTGCACTCAGCACTATGCACTGACTCCGGCTTTCCCATGTGATCTAGGACGAGCCGCATATCCGGATGGCGGTCCGCGAACTTAATCGCGTTCGCGAGCTGCCGCTGGAAGACGAGAATCTCGTACGCCTTACCCGCCTTGCCGACCAGGTCGACGCCGCGGTTGAAATCCTCGCGCAGGATAAACGCGTCGTCGGGCTCGTCCTGGACGACGTGGCGGATCGCGATCAGACGGGAGAATTCGTCGATTCGTCGATTCGTCGATTCGTCGATTCGGGTGTTTGAATCGGAGAATTCGTCGATTCGTCGATTCGTCGATTCGTCGATTGCGTTGTGTGAAATGGAAGTCAGCTGATCTTCAAGCGGCACACCGCTCAGCAAGTCGACCCAGCCGGTGACGCCCGCGATGAAATCGTATTTCTCGGCGTACGCAAGAAGCTGCCGCGTTTCTTCGAGCGACTGCCGCGCCTCGACGGCGATCGTCCTGACTCCGCCCGCGGCGATCTCGCGATCCACGCGGCTCAATTCCCGTTTCAAGTCTTCCGGACCGAAATCGCGCCGCAGACTATCCGTCGCGATCCAGCCGAACTCCCGAACGTTGTACTTCCAAAAATGCTGATGCGAATCGATGATGCCATCCATCACACTTTCCCTCCTTGTAATTGTTCGAGATATTCTTCGACATTCCGCCAGATGATGCCGTCAGGCGCCGTGAAGGTCCTGCCGCGGTAAAGCACCGTCCGCGAAACCACTTTCCCGTGATGCGCCTCGACGGCGGCGATTTTCCGAGCATCCCGAAGATGACGCGCCTGACGGTCATCCGCCCGATCGGAATGCTTGATCTCGAAGAGTTCGTAGCTGCGCCGCCCCGGACGGTAGACGACCATATCGAATTCGCCGCGTGGGAAAACGAGTTTGAACGCCGTCGCCGATTTCAGCGGATCCTCATCGCGCGGCAGGGCTCGAAGCGTTTCGGAAACGACGATGTCTTCAAGCATCCTTCCCTTCACGTCCTCGAGAATCTTGTCCCGTACCCTGCCGATGACCTCCGGATCGCACTTGGAGAGTTTTTCATCTTTCGCGAGCGAGAAGACGAGCGCCTGCGCCTGGGCGTAGCGCATTCCGGGTTGCGTGAACACCGCATGCGGCGGCATATCGGTCCAGTCGGACGATTTGACCGGGGTGAAACGCAGAAGATCCAGTGCCTCAAGCCAATCGCGCACGTTGGACAGATGCGCCGCGGAAATCGACGTACTGCGCTCGTCACGATTCCAGAGATCGAGAATTTCCATCAGGCGCGCCGTAACCCGGCGCTCGTCGATTGTCGACAAAAGGTCGAATGTCTTGCCTTCTGGCCGTTGCTTGTAAAGTAACTGCGCCGCCGAATGCAGATCGTTCGACTTGAAATCACGCAGAATTACCGACACCAGAAACTGGTGGTTCATGTCCTCGATGACCCGGTTGATCACATCCGTCAGTTCACCTGCTTCGTATAGTTCGCGGAGCGCGAGGAAACGGCTGCCGTGATTGAAGCACTTCAGCGAATGCTGGATATTGCGCGCGATCGCCGTGTCGATATACCTCCGCGTCGATTCGTCATTGCGGAATGAGGCTTCCTCGCGGCGAGCGTCCGGATCGTCGAACGCAGTCTCACCGCGCTTCATGAGACCGCCGTGACAAATATATTCGTCCACGTCCCTCACCCCGAGCACACGGCTGAACTCGGCGAACGGAATGACCGTCGTGCGGATCATTGAGGCGCGATCGTAAAGCTCTTCATCGAGAGCGAACCAGAAGCCGAGAGAGTCCGTTCCGGAAAGGACTATCTTCATTCCCGAGGCGGCGTAGGTGTCGGACAGCACCGCGGCCATGTCGATAAAATCCTCCATCAGCGTGACTTCATCGATCAAGGCGTACTTGACCCCGTCCCCCTCCAGACTCTTCAAGACCCCGTCCAGTTCCCGCATCGTCGCGGCCGAGGTCGCCTTGAGATAGGCAGCGTGGTCGAACTGCTCCGGGGACAGCTTATTGACGAGCTGCATCAACATCGTCGTCTTGCCCGTCCGGCGAAGTCCGTAGATAATGCAGACCTTCGGTTCCTGCGGGCCCCGGACGAATCGGACGAGCCGCTCGAAACTGTCCCGCCGCTCCCATGCCGCGGCGGTTCTCGCCCATCTCGAGAGCGCCTCGCCGCGCACCACCGATATATTCCCGCCCGGGACCGCGGCCGCCTCGATCTTCACGGGGTACGGACGAAGTATCTTGATCAGCTCTCGCCGACGCTCGACCGTCCGCCGCATCGGCTCAACCTCGTCGGCGGCAAGATAACGGCTTTTCGTTTTCCCGGCTTCCGTCCACTGAAGGTAGAAACGCCTGACGCCTTTGATCGTCTTGGCCGTCACGCTCCCGCGCGGCAACCCCGCCAATTCCGTCCGCATAGCCGAAATCTGCTTCTCGGTATATCGTTTTTTCATTTCACACCCTTTGCGGTAGAGTATACCACAGATAAACCATATGCGTCAATGGTTTATCTATGGTTTACCAGAGCGCGTCATTTCGCGGCCTCCGGGCAAGGATCAAGGCGTCAATCGTTCCTTACGGTAGAGTCGCCGTGCTCTGACGCAACTCGTTCAACCACGCCCCAGCCCGATACTTGAAATCTCCAGCTTTTAACGCTTTATAAAACATTAAAAGCTGGAGACTGGTGCCGCGTGACGCGATGCCGCTTACGCGAACTTGACGAGAATGCGGAAGACCTTGCCGGGGTCGGTCGCCCAGTTCTCGAGCGCGGTCTGAGCGTCGGCGGGGGCGATCACGCCCGAAACGAACGGCGTCATGTCGATCGAGGTGTTCTGCAGATAGTGGATGACCCCGCGGAAATCATCGGGCATCGCGTTGCGCGAGCCGCGGATGTCGAGTTCCTTCTGGACGAAATACTTCGTCTGGAAGCTGACGTCCGCCTTCGCATAGCCGATGCAGACGACGCGCCCGGTGAACGAAACCGCGTCGATCGCGCTCACGTAGGTGATCGGCGAGCCGACCGCCTCGATGACGACGTCGGCGCCCATGCCGTCCGTATACTCGAGCACCTTGTCGAGAATCTTGTCCGTCTTCGAGTTGATGCCGTACTTCGCGCCGAGCTGCTTCGCGAGCGTAAGCTTCTCTTCGGAGAGATCGACTGCGATCACCGTCGCGCCGCGCTGCACCGCGCGGACGACCGCGCCGAGGCCGACCATCCCGCAGCCGAGCACCACCACGACGTCGTTGTCATTCACCTGCGCGCGGGCGACCGCGTGGAAGCCGACGGACATCGGTTCGATGAGCGCGCAGTCGCGAAGCGAAATTCCCTTCACCGGAATCACCTTCTTCCACGGGAGCGCGATATACTCGCGCATCGCGCCGTCGCGCTGGACGCCGAGAGTCTCGTTGTGCTGGCAGGCGTTCTCGCGGAGATTGCGGCAGCTCGGGCAGACGCCGCAAGCGGTATAGGGATTGACCGTCACGGTGTCGCCGACCTTCAGCGTCTCCGGGACGCCCTCGCCTACCGCCTCGATCGTCGCGCCGATCTCGTGGCCCGGGATCACGTTCGCCTTCGCCATCGTGTTGCGACCGAGGAAGGTGTTCAAATCCGATCCGCAGAAGCCGACATAGTGGAGCTTCAGGACGACCTCGCCCGCTTTCGCGACGGGCTTTTCGAGTTCGACCGTCTTGATTTCCTTGAGTCCGGTGATGGATAGCGCTTTCATGATTTCCTCCTTTTGAAATTGATGACGATATTCTATCACCGGACGCCCCGCATTTTGATTCGTAAAACGAAAGAACGATATTTCAGTTTGCGAAGCGGGATTATTTGTGGTAGACTCTTCCCCGAGATGAATCCGATACTCTTCTTCACCCCGGAGCTTTCGCCGCCGGTCCAGGATAAACTCGCGGGCGTCTACGACGCCGCCCGGAAGCGCGGCTGGACGATCCGCCCGATCGCCATGAACCGGAGCGGCCGCAGGCCCTGCGACTTCATCCGGCTCTGGAATCCCGCGGGGCTCATCGTGGAATGCGCCGACGCGAATCCTTTCGAGAACGAAAAGCCGCCGCGCCTCCCGACCGTCTGGCTCGACCGCGACCCCGCCGCACACGGCGGCCTCGCCGTGAACCTCGATATCGCCGTATCGGCCGAATTCGCCGCGAACGAACTCCTCGCCGCGAAGCCCTCGGCGCTCGCATTCGTCGGCTGGCACTCTGAAGCCTGGTGGTCGAAAATTCGCCGCGAGCGACTCGGAAAAATCGCGAAATCGCGCGCGCTCCCGTTCTATTCCGCGCCGGCCGGATGCTGGTCGCCGGACACGTACGCGGGCGAAGACGCCGGTCTACGCGATTTCCTCGCGTCGCTCCCGCCGCGCGCCGGCGTCTTCGCGGCGAACGATCTCGTCGCCGAGCGCGTCATCGCCGCCGCGTCGCTCCTCGGGCGCGTGATACCGGGCGAGCTCTTCCTGATCGGTGCGGACAACGATCTCTTTCTCGGCGAGAATTCGAACCCGACCCTATCGAGCGTCATCCCCGATTTCCACCGCATCGGCGAGCTGAGCGTCGAGCTCCTCGAGCGACGGTTTGCGAACGCCGGGCTGAAAACCGCGCGCCTTTCCGCGCCGCCGAAGGGCGTCAACCGCCGCGAATCGACGCGCGCGGAAACGATACTCGACGCGCGGCTCGCTAAAGCGGTGGAGCTGATACGCCGCGAGGCGACGAGCGGGCTCGCCGTTCCCGCCGTCGCGGCGGCGATGGGCTGTTCGCGGCGAATGGCCGAGCTTCGCTTCCGCGAAGTCCTCGGCCGCTCGATTCTCGACGAAATCCACGAAGTCCGCCTCGCCCGCGCACTCGAACTCCTCGCCCGCCCGGATCAGGCGATCGAGCCGATCGCGAATCTCTGCGGCTGGCAGTCGCCCGTCTCGCTGAAGCGATTGTTCAGCGCGCGCTTCGGCATGACGATGCGCGAATGGCGGCGACGCGGACCGCTTCAGGACACCAAGGACGCTAAGCGACCCTCGTCCGGCAAAAGCAAAACGCCCGGTGTATAACCCCGGGCGTCAATGTGCGCGGCTCCGCTTGAAGATCAATTGTAATCGTCGGCGAGCACCTTTGATTCCCGTTCGGCATCGGCAGCCCGCAACGCCCTGTCCATCTGATCCTGGATTTCCAGTTCGATCTGGGTCTTCGCGCCGTTGAAATCATTCACATCGGCGTAAATGATCGAGCGCTTGAGCGCGGAAGAAGAGATGTCGCGGGTGCGGCCGTAAGGATCCATCACCGTGATCCAGGCCTTGCCGTAACCGCGGACCTTGAAATCCATGACGGTGACGGCGTGGCCGGGCGAGATGTTGTCGCGGAGCGCGCCCGCGATCTGGTCCTTGACGCCGGACATTCCGGGGACGTGACCGAGGACGACCGGCTTGCCGCTCGTGATGAGCTTTTGAAGCGTGCCGAGGGTTTCAGGGCTGTCATCGCCCATGATCATGCTGTAGCTATCGCCGTTCGTGCGGCCGAGAAGCGCGTTCATGCCCTCGGAGATGTCGCGGAACGCCATCTTCGCCGATGTGCCGCTACGGCTCAGATCGCAGACGCGCATCGCCATCGCCTGCTCGAGGAGCTTCACCCACGGGGCGGAATTACTGACGCCGTGAGTTCCGTTGCCCTTCACCTCGCCGAGCGGCACTTTGTACAGCTTGTCACCGAGGCGGACATTCGCCGACGTGCGGTCGGGCGCGACCTCGATAAGGCGGGTGATCGCCTCGGCGCCCTGCTGCGAGAGGACGGCGGCGATCGAAGAAAGGAACCAGCAGTCCTGCAAGGCGGGATTCTGCTTGATGTCGGAAAGACGCGGGCCGCCGTGGGGATAGATATTGTTGGCGTTACCCATATTCTTGAATTCCTTGATGGTCGCAGGACCGCCAAGACCGAGCGACGCGATGACCGCGTCCTTGTCGAACTCAATCGGCTTATTATCCGAAAGCGGCTTCAGGTCGATCGTAGGCTTCTTCGCGAATTCCGCGTTGGGGCGGCTCAGCTCGTACTTTTCATCCATCCCCTTCACGTTGTTCTTCCACCAGCTCGGGAAGACGAAATCGAAGGTAATGACGCTCTTTACGACGTGCGCGACGTTCATAAGTCCGCGACCGATCGACGCGAAGAAATTCTTGACGCCGGAGCGCTTCGCGACCGAATTCGCGACGCTCTTCGCGAGCTCGCTCACCTGCGGACGCTCGACGCGCGCGCCGGCGATCAGATCGTCGCCCTGCTGCGGCCGCACGCCGCCGACGTCGCCTCCATGCTGTACCGAACCGGTCGAGGCGTTACTGGGACGCTCGATGATTTCAAAATCGTTGCTGTTTACCTGCGGAACATTGTTCGCGCTGATGCCACCTACTGGACCACCCATTTTTTACCTTCTTTCTTTTGCATGAACTTTTCGTTCACCCTGCATACGCGCCACGCGCGAAAAGATTACACCTGAAAAAAGATTTCAGTTCCCCGCGACAAATACGAGGCGCCCGACTCAGGGACAGGAGTCGGCGCTTCCCCGGCCGGAATTTCTTCATCTTCCGCCGCAGCTTCTTCATCCTTCGGAGTGATCCGCTCGCGGGTTTCGTAAGCGACCTCCATCACGTTCGAGATCGCCGAGGCGAACTCGGTCGCGTCGGTGACGGCGGCGACCTGGATCTCCTTCGCGAGGACGAGCTTTTCCGAATCCGGCGCGAGCGAGAAGACCGCTCCGCGCGTACCCGTACCGAAGAAGTTGTCCTTCAAAAGTTCCTTAAACAGCGACTCGTCCGACACGACGCCGACCTCGGCGTAGATATCGACGATGTCGTTCTCCGCGTCGTAGCGGATATTGACCGGCGGTACGCCCTCGTATTTCGAGATGATCGTGCAGCCGCCCGATTCGTCGAGATGCGCGTCCTTGAGGCCGAGCTTTTCCGCCGCCTCCTCGAAGAGGATATGCAATTATTTCGTGCTCATTTAAGAATCCTTTCCCTTTCGTAATCTCTTTTTAAACGCCGGTCAGGGCCTTGCCCATCGTTAGAACGTTCAGCCCTCCGCGGCGCTTGTAAGTGAGGGGGCTCATCGTCTTCTTGACGATGAAGATCCCAAGGCCGCCTTCCTGACGTTCCTCCACCTTGAGGTGCGTATTCGGGTCGCGGCTCTCGAGGGGGTCGAACGGAATGCCGTCATCGGTAAAGACAAGCTGCACCGATTCCGGATAGTGCGAACGCGAGACCGTAAGCGACCACTTCGTCGCGCCCGAATACTTGACGATGTTCGAGAATATCTCATCCGCCGCCACCATAAGCTGCGACTGCTCCCTCATGGGCACATCCTCAAGCTGCGCTTCGAGGAGCTCGGTCGCGCGGGCGAGATCGGCCATCACGGGCTTGAACTCCCACGTCCGGCGGCTGGACGCGCCGCGGTACTTGAGAACGAGCTGAGTGCAGTCGTCCGCCTGAGGGACGCCGTGCGCGTGAGCGCGGACGGCGGAGAGGATGCCGTCCAGCGCTTCGCTCAGACGCGGGCAGGAGTCCGCCCGCCCCGCCGGATTCGCGGACTCGCGGGCTCCCGTCCCCGAGAGGAGCTCGAGGAGGCGGGCGTCGCCGAAAAGTTCGCCCTTCGCATTCGGCTGTTCGGTGACGCCGTCGGTGTAGAGGTAAATGGCGTCGCCGGGCATAAGCTCGAGTTCTTCGGCCTGGTAGATGAAGTCCGGAATGACACCGAGGGCGAGGCCGGGCTTGGTGCGAAGGTATCTCGCGCCGCCGCGGCCTGGAGCGTCCGCCTCCTTTATGATCGGGTGATTGTGACCGCAGTTCACGAAAGTGACGAGTCCCGTGTTGATGTTGAGCTCGCCGAGCCAGGCGGTCACGAACATGCACTGATCGTTCCCTTCCGCGAGCGCGTTGTTGACCTCCGCCGCCACCTGGGCAAGGGGCTTACCCGTCTGGGCGGCGGATTTGATGAGCGTCTTCGCGCGCATCATCAGCATCGCGGCCGGAACGCCCTTTCCGCTCACGTCCGCCACCAGGAACGCGACCGTGTGATCGGAGGTGAAGTAGAAGTCGTAGAAATCCCCGCCCACTTCCTTCGCGGTCTTCATCGAGGCGTGGATATCAAAACGCGTCTCGTCCGGGAACGGCGGGAAGACGTTCGGGAGCGCGGAAAGCTGAATCTCCTTCGCGACCGCGAGGTCCTTTTCGGCCTGGGCCTTCATCTGCCGGCGGACGAAGGCGCCGATCACGAACGCGACAAGGAACGCCACAAACGCGAGCGCGCAGCCGTTGCTGATCGCGGTCGTGCCCACGAGCACGTTGCGGTGCACGGCGGCGGCGGATTTGGGAATGAGGACATAAACCGAAAAGCCCTCGATATCCATCTTGTCCCAGTAGAAAGTATCGTCGGGCGTCTTCCACTGGCGCCCCACGCGACTAGGGACCTGGTAATCCGAGATGATCATGCCGGTATCGGCGACGACCACGATGCCGCCCTTCTCGCCTACCGACCAGTGAGTAAAGAGATCGATGACCGACGAACGGGAAAGACTCGTGATCGATTCAAGATCGAAGCCGAGTTCGACAAAGCCGCCCTGCGGCCGCCACACGCCCACGTACTTGCGCATAAGGCCCTTCGCGGCATTGAGCTGAAAGAGGCGGCAGACCTCGTCGCGCGAGGTAAGAAGCGTAAGCATCACCCTGGTGTCGCCGATCGGGTTCGAATAATTGAAGCCGATGTATTCGGGGACATTGCTCGCGATGATGATGCCGTTAGTGCTCGCGAGATCGATCTCGGTGATGCGCATTTTTTTGGCGAGGGCTGCGAGACTCTCGCAGTTCGTGGGCCAGCCCGCGTCAACCTCGTCGCGCACTGCATACGCCTGACGGACAAGGCGATGGTTGACGGTGTCGGAAAGCTGATTGTACACCTCGTCGAAATTGCGGGCGATGAGTTTCTTCGCTTCCTTCTCCGCGAGACAGTCCTGCAGGACCCAGGTGCAGGTCATCGAAAGGACGAAGGCGACCAGGACCGCCCAAAAAAGCTTGAGGTAGATCATTTGGCGCCGAGCCTCCGATCGACGACTTTATTGGCGGCGGCGAGGACGTCGGGACGAGATTTGCTGATCGCGATGGCGTAGAACTCGCGGGCGATCAAGGGGGTGACGACATAACGGCCGCCGGATTCATTCGCGTATGCCGTCAAGGGTCCGATGTCGAAAAAGACCGAATCGATCTCTCCCGCTTCGAGCCCGGCCAGGGCGGCCTTGATGTTGCGATAGCGGATCGGATCGCACCCGTGGCGGGATAGAAACACGTCGCCCATCGTGTCAATGACGACGCCCACGCGGGCGTACGCGATCTGCGACATCCTGGGCGCCGGGGTGTCCTTCGGGTAGAGGAAGAGTCCTCCGCCGACCTGATAGTGATGGGAGAAATCCACGTCCAGCTTGCGCGTTTCGGTAATCGCGAGGTCGGCGATCGCGAGGTCGCCGGTGCCGGCCTTGACGCGAGGTAGGAGATTCGTGAACGCGGTCGGCTCGATGACGAGATCCTCGCCGAGCTCGGCGGCGATCTCGCGCGCCATGTCGACATTGGTGCCGATGATCTCGCCGGCGTCGTCGTAATACGCTCCCGGTGGATCCGGGGGATTGACGAGGAGTAGGAGTGCCAGGAGCGGTGTCATTGGTTCTTTAAGGGGCTTAAAAAGCGATCGCGATATTTTCGGTGAAAAGGGGCGGCGGCCAAATGACCGTCGCCCCTTTGGTAGGGGGCGATCACCGAGCGCCCCGCGACACGTTTCTGCGATTATTCTTCGCCTTCTTCTTCCTCTGCATCAGGCGTCACCACTTCACCCGCGCCCTTGCGCGTGGGCTTGAACGGCCTACCCGAAACGGCCGAGACCTCGCTACCGGAACCGGTAGGCTTCTCGACCTTCACCTTGAAGAACTTGTGGTAAGTCTGGAACGGCTCCCACTCTTCATCAGAAAGCTCGGTCTTACCATAGATCGTGTAGATACGGTTGGCTTCAGTGCCGCCCTTATTGAGGTCCGGGTCCCAAGAGATCGCCACCTCCTCTTCGCCATCCGTGGTCGCTGTCGCAATATCCGAAAGGAATGCCGCGTTGGCATCATCCGCATCGATACCCAGGGTATCGCAATCCCCGACCGTGTTCACACCGTTCGCGGCCGTTTGATCATCGGGGTTCTCTTTAGCGCCCTTATAGAATGTATTGAGTGATTGCAACTCATCGCCGGAGGCGAGAACGTAGCCATCCGTAATGTAAGCCCATTTGATCCTTAGTACATAAAGTCCATCCGGCACCTTCGAAGTATCCCAGGCGATAACGCCGCTCGCATTGGTGATGCACACAATGCGTTCATCCGTGGAAGAAGTAGGCGCCGAACTACCATAATATACCACGATCGCGTTTTCAAGAGTATCTGGATAAGTCACCCAATCCGGCGAGAAAGTGATGTACTCCACATCCTCCACATTGTGATTTTCACGGAGCGAGTTGATTCTCACCGGAGCAGAGCTCGCGCTGCAGAATCCATTCGTCGAGCTGACATCACCGGTAACCGTCCAAGCGGCACGGAAACCCGTGCGGTAGCCATACGAAGACTCACCGGCGTAGGTACGGGCGGACGAGGCGCAGTTCGTGACCGAGCTGCCGTAATAACCGCCGCGGACAACTCGATTATCATAGTCGCTCTCCGTAGGACCTACAGGATCAGTGCCGGTCTGACCGGTATGCACAATACCCTTCTTTGCGTCGTTATTGTAGTAATAAATTTTCCACCTATCAAGGCACATCTCCTGGACATTGCCGTGCATGTCGTAAAGTCCGCGATCGTTCGGACGCAGCAGTCCGACCTCGTGCGTCTTGGTGCCGCAAAGCCCCTCCGGATCATTGTACCACATATACCAGATCGCGTTGGCGTCGGGATTTACAACATTACCGAAGCACCAGGTATAATATTGCTGAGCGTACATTCTTTCATACGTTTCCGCGCGGCAGGCATATTCCCACTGACCCTCGGTCGGCAGGTCAAGCTTGAGTCCCGTCTTCGCCTGCAGCTTGCCCATGAAGCTATCCTCGTCGACATCCGAAGAGGCCGGCCACTGCAAACCCTTGGTATCGCCGCGGACATTCTTGTAGGAAACATAATAGACCGGATTGGCATCACCGGTACCATATGTCTCACCCTTCGGGCTCGTACTCACCGGATTCGAGCCCATCACCAGCTCGTACTGCTTCTGCGTTACTTCGAAGACGCCGACATAGAACGGCTTCGTGATATCGATTCGGTTGTTGTCACCGGTGCCGTCCAAATAGATGCGGTGGTAATAAGGCGTGTAGGTATCCGAATCGCTCTCCATCCGCTTCAAGACGAGCTTCGTGGTCTTGTACGCGGAAGCACTATTCGTCAAACCGTCGGGCGCTTCGCTCAAGTAGGTGACCGGATAGCTCGTGGCATCCGCGCCATCCGAAAGATCGATCACGCAATACGTCGCTGCCGCGACATCAAACGCAACGTTGAAGACGACGTTCGTGGACTTGAACTGGATCTTTTGCGCGTTGAGATCCCAGACGAGCGTATGAGTTCCCGCGGTAGCCACAACATTAGAGAGCGCACTTTCGCTCGCCGTATAAGACGTACCGGTATCATTATCCGTGGCCGTCACACTGATGGCGCCGGTTACGGTGTCCGACAAAGTGTACGAGATATCCACCTTTTGGTTCCACGGATAGCGCTGCTGCGCCGTCACGTTACTGACTGTCACCGCCTCGGCAGCTGCCGCCGCCAAAGCGAAAGCCGTCGTCATTGCGATTTTAGATTTCATGTTTCATCCTTCTTGGGTTAGTTGTTAAAAGGTAAAAACGATTACACACAAAGGCTCTCCGCCTTTGTATCTCTCTCAAGTTCTATGTGATTAATATCCGCCCGCCGGGCCGCGCTATCTCCGCGCCGCGATCCGCGATGGGGGGGGGGGGGTTTGCCGGGGCAGACCAAGGCCGCCAAGGGCCGTATCGCCCGGGACCACACGGGGTACATAGGCGCCGGAGGAACGTTCCCG